>ERZ504995.75-NODE-75-length-12008-cov-3.534510_pt1 | contig 12008 bp, 10 predicted proteins | sample MGYA00514197_ERZ504995 | MGnify/ENA primary metagenome ERZ504995 (study PRJEB26094, sample SAMEA4028455) | Ovis aries | biome: host associated; feature: stool; material: fecal | place: Italy | collected 2012 | study: EMG produced TPA metagenomics assembly of the...
GGAGTTGGTACTCGACCTGACGGTGAAAGATGATGCCAAGAAGGGTTGGTTCTCAAATATCGATTTGGGTTACGGACGTCCTACGCAGGAGACGGCCTACGATATCAACAATTTGTATACCGTGAAGGGTAGCGTGAACCGCTTTAAGGAGAATGAGTTCTATTCGGTGATTCTCTCTACAAACAACGTGAACGACAATGGCTTCCCCGGTGGCGGTGGCCGTGGCGGTCGTGGCGGCGACGAACGTGTCGGAGGCGGTCCCGCCTTCGAGGTTCTTCGCGACTTTGTCCTTGAGTTCGAGGACGATGCGCTGTGCCGCTTTCGGCCCGACGCCCTTCGCCCGGGTGATGGCTTTGTAGTCGCCCGCCGCGATGGCCAGAGTCAGCTTCGCGGGGTCCATCTCGGACAGGATGGCGAGGGCGGCCTTCGGGCCGACCCCGGAGACGCCGGTCAGCATCTGGAAGGCGTCTTTCTCGGAGCGGTCATAGAACCCGAGGAGGTCGACACCGTCCTGCTTGAAGTTCATGTAGGTGTAAAGGGTGACGGTCGAGCCGGTGGACCCGAGGCGCTGGAACGTGTTCAGCGAGATGTCGCACTGGAACGCGATGCCGTTCACATCGACGGCCGCCATGTTCGGGTCGGCGTAGACCAGTTCACCGGTAATGCTGTAGATCATCGTTTAAATACCTTTCCGTACTTTTAAAGGTCTTCTTGAATTGGATTCTAACGATCCAAGGGTCGAGCCTCCGACGTGGGCGTGGCAGATGGCCAGGGCCAGCGCGTCAGCGGTGTCGTCCGGTTTCGGGACTTCGGGGAGGCCCAGGATGACGCGGGTCATCTCCATGACCTGTTTCTTCTCGGCCTTGCCGTAACCGACGACGCCCTGCTTGACCTGGATGGGGTTGTACTCATGGATGTCGAGCCCCGCCTGTGTGGCGGCCAGCAGGAGGACTCCCCTCGCCTGCGCGACATCGATGCCCGTCGTCTTGTTGTTCGTGAAGAACAGTTTTTCCATGGAGAGCGCTTCCGGTTTGTACTTTTCGAGGATGTACCGGATGTCATTGTCGATGCAGACGAGACGCTGCGGGAACGCCATGCCGGCCGGGGTCGTGATGGCGCCGTAGTCGACCACCGAGAACCGGTTCTTCTCATAGTCCAGGATGCCCCATCCGATGATGGCGTACCCCGGGTCGATGCCAAGGATCCTCAAGGCGCTCTCTCCTCTCCGAGTGGACAGACTCCCACTCTATGAAATATTCAAAATATTATATCATCTTTTAATTATAAAGACAATAAAAACGGCCCGCTTCCCGAACTGTGTGAAACAGCAGGATGCGGGTCGTTGTGGAATTGTGGAAAAAAGACCGTTATTTCGCGAGCAGACTGTTCGTGAACTGTTCGGCCACTCGCGGAGTGGCACCGCCCTTTCGGATGGCAAAGGCCGAGGCCTGCTTTTCCAGTTCGGCGGGGTCCATCTCGATGCCCTTGGCGGCCGCCAGAGACCGGACGATCTCCAGGAACTGGGGTTTCGCCGGTTTGTTGAAGAGGATGGTCAGACCGAAACGGCTCGACAGAGACATGGTCTCCTGGATGGTGTCGTTGCGGTGGATGTCGTCCCCTTCCCGGTCGGCAAAGCTTTCTCTTATGAGATGCCGCCGGTTGCTCGTGGCATAGATGACGGTGTTCGGCGCTTTGACCGACGCGGAGCCCTCCAGGATGGCCTTCAGGGTCGCGAAGTTGTCATCGTCTTTCCGGAAGGACAGGTCATCGACGAAGATGATGAACTTCAAAGGATTGTTCCGCAGCGTCTCCATGACCTTCGGGATGTCATGCAGCTGGCTCTTCTTCATCTCGAGGAGCCGCAGCCCTTCCCCGGCCAGTTCATTGGTGACCGCCTTGACGGAGGACGATTTGCCCGTGCCGGCCGCGCCGTACAGCAGGGTGTTGGCGGCGGGTTTCCCGTCGAGCAGAGCACGGGTGTTGGCAAGGAGCTGTTCCTTCTCATGCTCGTACCCGTAAAGGTCCGCGAGGACCCGGGTGTCGGGAGACGTGATGGGGACGATCTCCTCCCCGTCCAGCCGGAACATGACGTGGTGGGCATACATGCCGTACCCGGTCGTGCGGATCTTCGCGATGCGCTCTTCATAGGCCTTCGCAAAGTCCCGCTTCGTCGTCTCGAAGGGCGGCAGGAAGCCGGTGCGGCGGACGATGTCCTTCCGATGGACATATTCCTGCAGTTCCTCCGTGGTCAGGTCGGAAAGCTGCTGGAACAGGTGCAGTTCTTCTTCGACACAGGTCCGCAGTACCTCGGGAACGTCTTCCCCTTTGGAGCGCAGGTCCACATAACGGTTCTCATCCTCCGCCACAGCGTCGAGCAGGAAGTCTGAGAAGTTGTCATGCGTACGGAACAGCTCCGTCACAAACTCGGTGTAGGTTTTCGTCGGGGTGGGCGATCCATCGCCACAGTCTCCCTCGAGCGCGCGGAATGCGCGAAGGACGGGGGTCTCCGCCACACGGCGGAATACGACGACCGTGTCGAGGTCCCGGAAAAGTGTCTGGAGGTTTGCCATAAGATCAGTCCTTGATGTTGATGATGGCGCCGCGGTCTGCGGAGGAGACCATCTTCGAATACCGTCTCAGGTAGCCGGTGATGTGGTCCTTGGTCTTGATCGGCTCTTCGGCCTTTCTCTTCGCGAGTTCTTCATCGGAGACCTTGAGTTCGATCTTGTATTCGGGGATGTTGATGGAGATGAGGTCTCCCTCATGGACCCATGCGATGAGACCGCCGTTGGCCGCTTCCGGAGAGACGTGGCCGATGGAGGCACCGCGGGTGGCGCCGGAGAACCGGCCGTCGGTGATGAGGGCGACTTCCTTGTCGAGGCCGGCGCCTGCGATGGCGGAGGTCGGAGAGAGCATCTCTCTCATGCCGGGGCCGCCGGCGGGACCTTCGTACCGGATGACGACGACGTCGCCGGGTTTGATCTCGTTGCCGTAGATGGCTTTGATGGCCTCTTCCTCACTCTCGAAGACGCGGGCCGGGCCTTCATGGACGAGCATTTCCGGTGCGACGGCGCTTCTCTTGACGACGCATCCGTCCGGAGCCAGGTTGCCGTAAAGGATGGCGATACCGCCGGTCTTCGTGAAGGGGTTGTCCATGTCACGGATGACCTCGTTGTCGGTCTTGAAGACCCCTTCGAGGTTCTCCTGCAGGGTCTTGCCGGTGCAGGTCATGACGTCGGTATTGATGAGACCGGCTTCCGCCAGCTGCTTCAGGACCGCGTGGATGCCGCCCGCTTCGTTGAGGTCCTCCATGTAGGTGGGGCCGGCCGGTGCGAGGTGGCAGATGTTCGGAGTGGTCTCGGAGATCTCGTTGATGCGGTGCAGGTCCATCTTCATGTCGATCTCGTTGGCGATGGCCGGAAGATGGAGGATGGTGTTGGTGGAACAGCCGAGGGCCATGTCCGTGGTGATCGCGTTCCAGATGGCGTCCTCATTGAGGATGTCTCTGGCACGGATGTTCTTCCGGACGAGTTCCATGACCTGCATGCCGGCTTCCTTCGCGAGTTTGATACGGGCGGAGTACGGAGCCGGGATGGTGCCGTTGCCGGCGAGGCCCATGCCCATGACTTCGGTGAGACAGTTCATGGAGTTCGCGGTATACATACCGGAGCAGGAGCCGCAGGACGGGCAGGTCTTCTCTTCATATTCGAGGAGTTTGGCGTCGTCGATCTTGCCGGCGGAGTAGGCGCCGACCGCTTCGAACATGCTCGACAGAGAGGTCTTTTTACCGCCAACACGACCGGCCAGCATGGGGCCGCCGGAGACGAAGATGGTCGGCAGGTTCAGACGGGCCGCGGCCATCAGAAGACCGGGGACGTTCTTGTCGCAGTTCGGGATCATGACGAGGCCGTCAAAACCGTGGGCTTTGACCATGGCTTCGGTGGAATCGGCGATGAGGTCTCTCGTGACGAGAGAGTACTTCATGCCCTCGTGGCCCATGGCGATGCCGTCGCAGACGGCGATGGCCGGGAACACGATCGGGGTGCCGCCGCCCATGGCGACGCCGATGCGGACCGCTTCCGTGATCTTGTCGAGGTTCATGTGGCCGGGGACGATCTCATTGTAGGAGCTGACGATACCGATGAGGGGACGTCTCAGCTCTTCCTTCGTGAGGCCCAGGGCGTTGTAGAGGGATCGATGGGGCGCGTTATTGAACCCATCGACGATCGTGTCTTTGATCATGGCGATTCACTCCTTATAGATAGCAGTAAGGGCGCAGTGCCTTACGGTCCTGCGCCCTGTCATTGCAAAATGATCAGTTGTTGATGAGCTTGTCTTCGTCGGACCAGCTGTACAGGGCGCGGACGTCTTTACCGACGACTTCGACCTGATGCTCGGCCGCTTTCTTTCTCATAGCCTGGAAGTGGACCTGGCCACCGGCCTCGGACATGTCGAGAAGGAAGTCCTTCGCGAAGGTACCGTCCTGGATGTCGGCGAGGATCTTCTTCATGGTCTTCTTGGTCTCTTCCGTGATGATCTTCGGACCGGTGATGTAGTCACCATACTCCGCGGTGTTGGAGATGGAGTACCGCATGCCGGCGAAACCGGACTGATAGATGAGGTCGACGATGAGCTTCATCTCATGGACGCACTCAAAGTATGCGTTTCTCGGGTCATAACCCGCTTCGACGAGGGTCTCGAAACCTGCCTGCATCAGAGCGCAGACACCGCCGCAGAGGACAGCCTGCTCACCGAAGAGGTCGGTCTCGGTCTCGGTGCGGAACGTGGTCTCAAGGACACCGGCACGGGCGCCGCCGATGCCGGCAGCATAGGCAAGGCCGATATCCCAGGCTTCGCCGGAAGCATCCTGCTCGACCGCGATGAGGCACGGAGTGCCCTTGCCGGCCAGATACTCGGAACGGACGGTGTGACCCGGAGCCTTCGGAGCGATCATGATGACGTCGACGAACTTCGGCGGTTTGATGCAGCCGAAATGGATATTGAAGCCGTGTGCGAAAGCAAGGACGTTGCCCTCTTCCAGGTTCGGCTCGATGGATTCTTTATAAAGCTTGGCCTGCTTCTCATCGTTGATGAGGATCATGATGATGTCGGCCTTCTTGGCAGCTTCGGCAGCCGTGTAGACTTCCATGCCCTGCTCTTCCGCCTTTTTCCAGCTCTTGGAGCCTTCATAAAGACCGATGATGACGTTGACGCCGGACTCTTTGAGGTTCAGCGCGTGGGCGTGGCCCTGAGAACCGTAACCGATGATGGCAACGGTCTTGCCGTCAAGCTTGGAGATGTCGCAATCCGCTTCATAGAAAATACGATTTGCCATTGGTAAAAACCCCTTTTCGTAATAGTTTAAAGGACTAAAACATTTATTTGATATTAGATTATACGCTTATTCTCGTAAATCGCAAGAGGAAACCGGCGATTTATCAGAACAGGTCAGGTGTATCGAGCATGCTTCCGCTGCCCTTGCTGAGGGCGATGACACCGGAACGGCAGGACTCGATGATGCCGACGGGACGGATCATCTCGATGAAGGCGTCGATCTTGTCGGAGTCGCCCGTGACCTCGATGCCGAGGGTGGTCGTGGAGTAATCGATGATCTTCGCCTTGAAGATGTCGACACAGCTCATGATCAGCTGGTGCTGGTCCGTCTCGTTGTTGACCTTGATGAGCAGCAGTTCGCGCTCGATGGTGTCCTTTTCGTCGAGGATCTCGACTTTTTTGACGTTGTGGAGTTTCCGCAGCTGGTTCAGCATCTGGGCTCTCGCATAGCCGTCTCCGCTCATGGAAAGGGTGATGCGGGAGTACTCCGGAGACTCGGTGACACCGACGGTCAGAGCGTCGATGTTGAAGCCCCGGCGGGTGAACATGCTGGTGACACGGGTCAGGACGCCGAACTTGTTGTCGACGTAGATCGCAATGACGAATCTGGTCTCGTCTTTTTTCACTTCTGCCATCTTATTTCGCTCCTCTCTCGGTGACCATGTCGGCAACCGTTTTTCCGGCCGGGATCATCGGCAGGACGAACTCATCCTTGTTGATCCGGCAGTCGATGAGGGTGACCCCATCGGAATGGTACGCTTTGTCGAAGGCCTCACGGAACTCTTCGACGGTCTCGGTGACGACACCGGTGGAGCCGAAGGCCTCCGCCAGTTTGACGTAGTCCGGCGCGCGTTCTTCGAGCACCGTGTTGGAATAGCGTTCTCCATAGAAGAGGGTCTGCCACTGGCGGACCATGCCGAGGACCTTGTTGTTCATGATGACGACGGTCAGGGGCAGTTTGTAGAGAACGGAGGTCATGACCTCGTTGAGGTTCATGCCGAAGGAGCCGTCGCCCGTCACAAGGACGGTCGGCTGTTTCGTACCGACGCAGGCGCCTTCTGCCGCGCCCATGCCGAAGCCCATGGTGCCCAGTCCGCCGCTCGTGACGAACTTGCGGGGCTTGCGGAACGTCAGGTACTGTGCCGCCCACATCTGGTGCTGGCCGACGTCGGTGGCAACGACGGTGTCATCGGACTTGATGTCGTTGATGACGTTCATGATGTCTCTCGGGTCGACGCCGAGGGTCTCGGCGTGCAGGCCCTGTTCCTTTTCGACGAGGGCGTCGACATGCGCGCGCCACTCGGGATGTTCTTTCTTGTCGACGCCGCTGATGAGCATCGGAAGAGAGATCCGTAAATCGCCACGGACACCGATGTCGGCGGTGACGTTCTTGGAGATCTCCGCGAAGTCGACATCCATGTGGATGATGGTGGCGTCCTTACAGAACTCGCTGGTCTTCCCCGTCACGCGGTCGGAGAAGCGGGTGCCGATGGCGATGATGAGGTCGGCATCGGACTGTGCGATGGTGGATGCATACTGACCGTGCATACCGACCATGCCAAGGTAGCGCGGGTTCTCGTTCGGGATGCAGGAGATGCCCATGAGGGAACTGCCGATGACCGCGTCGATCTTGTCGGCGAGTTTCACGACGTCATCGTAGGCTTCCGCCGCGTTGATGCCGCCGCCGATGTAGATGAACGGCTTCTCCGCCTTGTTGATGGCCGCGACCGCTTCGGCGATGCGGTTCTCCTGCGGCTGGATCCGGTCGTAGGGACGGGACGGGCCCTGGGGCTCGAAGTCCGTGATCATGTTCTGGATGTCCTTCGGGATATCGATGAGGACGGGGCCGGGACGGTCCGACTTGGCGATCTTGAACGCCTCTCTCATGATGCCCGGCAGTTCTTCGATGTCGTTGACGAAGTAGTTGTGCTTGGTGATGGGCAGAGTGATGCCGGTGATGTCGACTTCCTGGAAACTGTCCTTGCCGACCATCGGACGACCGACGTTGCCGGTGATGGCGACGACCGGGATGGAGTCGAGCATGGCGGTGGCGATGCCGGTGACGAGGTTCGTGGCACCGGGGCCGGAGGTGGCGAGTACGACGCCGACCTTGCCGGTGGCTCTCGCGTAGCCGTCTGCCGCATGGGCCGCGTGCTGCTCGTGGGAAACCAGTACGTGGTTGATCCGGTCAGAGCGCGCATAGAGCGCGTCGTAGATATCCAGGACCGTTCCGCCCGGATACCCGAAGATGTCGGTGACTCCCTGATCGATGAGGGACTCAATGACGATTTCCGCACCTTTCAGTTTCATAAAACATTACTCCTTACTGCAGTTTCTTTTCTGGCGGCACGAGGGTATAAAAAAATCTCTCTACCCAAAATGCCTTCACATTTTCGGATAAAAGAGACGAAGAAAATATGACACTCCGCGGTACCACTCTTTTTGGCGATGCACGCCCACTCTGTTCACGTCCAGCAACGTGACTCTCTGTAACGGGAGAACCCGTCCTGGCCTACTTTGGTGTTCAGCCAGACAGCTCCGGGAGGACTTATACCTGACGTTCTGTGTCTGCCTTGCACCGGCCGGCAGCTCTCTGATCACGTTCCGAAAGGCTTTTTTCCCTTCACAGCTTTTGTTCTTTATTTGAAAGTATCTTACAACAAACGAAAAAGGACTGTCAAGCGAGATTGTCAAAAAAGCGAAAAACCACTCAGAAACCTGTCCAACATCTGTACATTTCCTCTTTAGATGTCATCTTATTTATGATATAATATGACAACGGCACAAATATTGTCCGAAAATTGACAATATTTTGTCAAAAGCAGAGAACGGAAGGAGAAATAACAATGGTGTATGACATTGCTATTATCGGCGCGGGCGTCGTGGGAACACAGATCGCGCGGAACTTCTCGAAGTACGATCTGAAGACCGTGCTCCTCGAGAAGGAGTCGGATGTCGCAATGGGCACGACGAAGGCCAACTCCGGCATCGTCCATGCCGGTTTCGACTGTCAGTCCGGCACTATGATGGCAGACCTCAACGTCAAAGGCTGCCGCATGATGGAAGAAGTCGCAACGACTCTCCATGTCCCCTATGAAAGAAACGGCTCTCTGGTCGTCGCTTTCTCGGAAGAGGAAATGGAAACCATCAAAGAACTGTATGACCGTGGTATCACCAACGGCCTCACGGAAGATGAACTGAAGATCATCGGCCGTGACGAACTCGTGGAGCTCGAGCCCCACATCGCAGACAATGCTGTCGGAGCCCTCTATGCTCCCACCGCAGGCATCGTCTCCCCCTATGAACTGGCCATCGGCGCAGCCGAATGCGCAGTCGGCAACGGTGTCGAATTCCTTCGCACCTTCAACGTCGGCGGCATCATCTTCGAAGACGGCCTCTTCCCCATTGGCGCCAAGGACGGCCGCATCATCCGCTCCAAGTGGGTCATCAACGCCGCCGGCCTGTTCGCGAACATCATCGCGGACAACTTCAACAATGAAAAATTCAAGGTCATCCCGAGAATCGGTGAGTACGGCCTTCTCGACCGTGACGTCTATCCGCTCGTCACGCATACGGTCTTCCAGTGCCCCACCAAGATGGGTAAGGGCATCCTGGTCGCACCGACCACCCACCACAACGTCTTCGTCGGCCCCACTTCCCTTGACATGGAAGACAACATGGACGGCAGACATGACGTCGGTGTCCGCGTCGGCGCTCTTCGTGAGACCTACGCGGCCGCTCAGAAGTCCATCCCGTCCGTCAGCGCCAGAGACCAGATCACTTCGTTCGCCGGTCTCCGTGCCCACTGGGTCGAGCATGACTTCTACATCAACCCGGCCAAGAACAACGATCACTTCATCAACCTGATCGGTATCGAATCCCCCGGTCTTGCCGCCTCCCCCGCCATCGCCGAATACGTCGAGAACATGGTCCTCGACATCATGGGCGAGAAACCGGCTGAGAAGGCTGACTGGAACCCGTCCCGCAAGGCTCCCGTCTTCTTCCGGACCATGTCCCCCGAAGAGCGCGCAGAGCTCATCGCGAAAGACCCGGCTTACAGCCGCATCGTCTGCCGCTGCGAAACGGTCACCGAGGGTGAGATCAGAGACGCCATCCGTGCACCGGCCGGCGCTGTCGACCTCGACGGCGTAAAACGCCGCACCCGTGCCGGCATGGGCCGCTGCCAGGGCGGTTTCTGCGGATCCAGAGTCATGGAGATCCTTTCCGAAGAACTGGATAAACCCATCGCCGAGATCAAGAAATTCGGAAGAGGTTCCGACATCATCTACGAAAGGACGAAATGATCATGACTGAGATTTTGAATTATGACCTTGTCGTCGTCGGTGGCGGCCCTGCCGGTATGGCAGCAGCTCTTGCCGCGAAAGACAACGGGGTCCCCGAAGAAAAAATCATCGTTCTCGAGCGTGACGTCCGTCTCGGCGGCATCCTCGAGCAGTGCATCCATACCGGTTTCGGTCTCACCTACTTCGGTGAAGAGCTCTCCGGTCCCGAGTATGCAGACCGTTTCGTCAAACTCATGGACGAAACCAAGATCGCCGTCAAACTCAACACGATGGTCCTGAACATCACCAAAGAGAACCAGGTCATCGCCACCAACAAAGAAGACGGCCTCATCACCATCAACGCCAAGGCGATCATCCTCGCCATGGGCTGCCGGGAACGTCCCCGCGGTGCTCTCGACATCGCCGGCACCCGTCCCGCAGGCGTCATGTCCGCCGGCCAGGCGCAGAAGTTCGTCAACATCGACGGCTACATGCCCGGCCACGAAGTCGTCATCCTGGGTTCCGGTGACATCGGCCTCATCATGGCCCGCCGTATGACCCTCGAAGGCGCCAAAGTCAAAGTCGTCTGCGAAGTCATGCCCTACTCCGGCGGTCTTCAGAGAAACATCGTTCAGTGTCTCGAAGACTTCGACATCCCGCTGCGTCTCTCCTGCACCGTCATCAAGATCCACGGCAGAGATCGTGTCGAAGGTGTCACCATCGCCAACGTCGACGACCACATGCTTCCCATCCCGGGAACCGAAGAATACATCCCCTGCGACACCGTCCTTCTTTCCGTCGGTCTGATCCCCGAGAACGAGCTGTCCAAGCAGATCGACCTCGACATGGATATGATCACCCGCGGCCCGAAGGTCGACGAGATGAGAATGACTTCTCAGCCCGGTGTCTTTGCCTGCGGTAACGTCCTCCAGGTCCACGACCTCGTCGACTTCGTCACCCAGGAATCCCAGATCGCCGGTAAGGGCGCTGCCCAGTACATCGCCGGTCTCCGCCACGAAGGCGTCATCAAGACCCGTGGCCAGAACGGTGTCCGTTACACAGTCCCGCAGAGCATCAACCTCGACGAGAAAGAAGACGTCAAGATCTACTTCCGTGTCGGCAACGTCTTCCACGACAAGCGTGTCGTCGTCACCTGCGGAGACAAGGTCCTGTTCAACCGTAAAAAGATCAAACTCGCTCCCGGCGAAATGGAAAACGTCATCATCAAGGCAAAAGACATTGCTGAGATGACCGCGGACCAGGAGATCGTCGTCAGCATTGAGGAGGCGTAACTATGACAGAAAGAAAACTGATTTGTGTCGCGTGTCCTCGCGGATGCCCGATCACTGTCTATATGGACGACAGCGGTGAGATCACCAAAGTCGAAGGCAACACCTGCCCCCGCGGTGACACCTACGCGAGAGCGGAAGTCACCCATCCGGAACGTTCCCTGACCTCCACGGTCAAGGTCACCGGCGGCAAGCACTATGTCGTTCCCTGCAAGTCCAGCACGGCTATCCCGAAGGAACTGCTCTTCGACGCCATGGTCGAGATCAACAAGGCTTCCATCGCCGCTCCGGTCCACATCGGAGATGTCATCATCAAGGACATCCTCGGCACCGGCGCCGACATCGTTGCCACCAACGAGATCGACTGATACAAAGTCATACACATGTAAATTCGCCCCGTACTGACAGTACGGGGCGTTTGTCATTGACCGAACGTATGAAACCTTATATAATTTAATATATATTGTGTTTTCATACACATTTGTTAGCGAGAGGGCACTACATGGACGGAAAAAGATCCCGCAGTACGGTAAGGCTGTTGGACGCCATTGCAGTCATCCTTCTCATCATGGCGGCCGTGCTGACCTATCTGCACCACAGCGTCGACTTCTCCCATATCACCGCACCCTTCGAGCGACTGTACTCCATGGCTCAGGAACAGTTCCCGCAACCGGAGCCGTATCCCGGCGAAACCCAGGAGCAGCTGGAAGAGGAAGTGGCGCAGGAAGAGAGCGATGTCATCCATCAGATCGCGTCGACCGCCGAACAGATGAGAGATGATCTGGGGCTGACCAAAGCACAGATGTACTACATCAAATTCAAAACTTTTATGGAGAACCTGGAACAACGGGTGACGGAGCTTCCTTACAAGCCCCTCATCATCCTGGCCCTTCTCCTGTTCTTTGCTGTCAAATCCTTTGTCGGCATCGTCCCCGTCTCTGCCACCTGCCTCATCGCCGCCGTCATCTTCCCCTACCCCATGGCCCTTCTCATCAACTTTGTGGGAGTCGGCATCATCTTCACCATCAAGTGGGCGATGGGCTATAACGCGAAGTCCAACGCCATCAAGAAATACATCATGAAGTCCGACAACCTCTGGCGG
>ERZ504995.76-NODE-76-length-11962-cov-3.035945_pt1 | contig 11962 bp, 9 predicted proteins | sample MGYA00514197_ERZ504995 | MGnify/ENA primary metagenome ERZ504995 (study PRJEB26094, sample SAMEA4028455) | Ovis aries | biome: host associated; feature: stool; material: fecal | place: Italy | collected 2012 | study: EMG produced TPA metagenomics assembly of the Sheep...
AAGGAGTATCGTCGGCAGCGTCAGATGTGTATAAGAGACAGGTGTCGCCAAGTTCGACCGCACTCGTATCCTCCGCATACTCTTTGAGCTGGATGATCTTTCCGGGGAAGTCCTTTGCGCCCTTGGCGTTGGCCGGAAGGGCCGGGGCACCGGTAGCGACGATGACTGCGTCATAACCCTTTTCTACGATGGTTTCGGTGGTAGCCTCTTCGGGAATGATGTTCACATCGAGCTTCTCCATCTGTGTGGTGAAGTAGTCGATGAGACGGGTGATGTCCCCTTTGATCTCCTTGTCGAAGGCAGCTGCGTGCATGGTGCCGCCGAGCATCTTCTTCTCATAGAGGTCGACCTGTTCCATGCCCCGTTCTTTGAGGACCTTGGCCGCTTCCATGCCGGCGGGGCCGCCGCCGATGATGGCGACTTTCTTCTGTTTTTTGATCGGTTTATAGTCCCGGATGCCCGCCATGTTGCACTGGGGGTTCACGGAACAGCGCAGGCCGTAGGCCGCGTTGAATTTCTTGATGGTGTTGACACAGCCCATGGTGCAGCGGATGCACGGGGTGATGTCTTCCGGACGGTTTTCCGCCAGTTTGATGGCCCAGTCCGGGTCGGCGATGATGGGTCTGCCGAGTCCGATGAACTCACAGGCACCGTCGACGAGCGCCTTTTCCGCGATCTCCGGGGTGGTGAAACCGCCGTCGAGGATGAGCGGCAGTTTGATGCCGGCTTCTTTGAAGCCCTGCGCGATCTCGAGGAAGTCGCCGCGCTTGTCATACTGTGCGTTGATGACGCGGACGTTGCGGTAATCGCCGCCCACGATGTGGAATGCGATGACACCGGTCTTCTCGAGGATCTTCGCCTGGGCGATGCCCTCTTCCTTCGTGATGCCGTTCGGGCTGAACTCGTTGCCGCAGACACGGGCGATGATCGGGAAGTCCTTTCCGCACCGTTTCTGGATGGCTTCGATGATCTCGACATAGAAGCGGACCCGGTTCTCCGGGGAACCGCCGTATTCATCGGTCCTGTGGTTATAGAAGGGAGAGCAGAACATGTTGATGAGGTGGTTGATCGCCCCATGGATCTCAACGCCGTCATAACCGGCCATCTGTGCTCTCCAGGCAGCGGAGGCGAAGTCCTCTTCACACTGCTTGATCTCGGCCTTGCTCATGCCACGGATGGGGAACGGCATGATGCCGCCCATCATCTCGTTCATGGTCGAGGGGCCCCAGGACTCCACTTTGTCCGCCAGTGCCAGCTGCTTGCCGATGTGGCAGAGCTGCAGGATGGCCTTGACGCCATAGTCCTTGATGGTGGAGGCAAGGCGGGCATGTCCCGTGATCTGCGAGTTGTCGGTCAGACCCATGCAGCCGTCTTCGCCTTTACTGTTCTTTTCATCCATGTAAGTACATTCTACGAAGATGAGGCCCATTCTTCCGGCGGCCTGTCTGTCGTAAAACTTTAATGTCCGTTCGGTCACGTACCCGTTCGAGTCCGCATTCAGCGTACCCATGGGTGCCATCATGATCCGGTTCGGCAGGACCCAGGGCCCCAGCTTTCCGGAGCTCATCAGAGTCGGATATTGTAATTCCATACGAATCCTCCTGGAAACAAAATCATTCATTGAGGGCCTCGTATTCTTCCATCCAAGGTCTTTGTACCACAACCTCGCGTTTTTGTCAATTATTTTCCAAAATGTTTTGTATTTTTGTAAATATTTTTCTGTTTGGCGATTTGCTGAACAAAAAAAGAGCCGCCCTCACGGGCAGCTCTCCGTTAAGCAGAATGGTCGGTCAGTCGGTCAGTAGGTCTCCAGTCTCTTTTCGAAGTCGGACATCTGATTGTAGCGTTCCACCAGTGCTTCGATCTCCTCGAGAAGATTCTTCTTGTTCTGGAAGCTCAGGCCCTCGAGTTCCGAGAACTGGATGGAAAGGAGCTTCAGCGTGAAGGCCGGGTCCCAGCCGAGGGTGTCCATAAAGGTATCCAGCGCCTTCTTCGTATTGAGCGCGTCGTGGTCCATCGCCTCTTCGAAAAAGCTGATGGCTTCATTCAATGTGCTGTTCTCCCGGTGCTCATAGGGCCAGGCCAGCGGTTTCTGGCGGTCCGTGAAGTCCTCGGAGGAGAGCATGTGGGAGAACCCGGTCAGAGAATGGACCTGGTACTGACCCATGTAGGTGGCGGCGTCCTTCAGGACGACGATGGCCTGGTCCGGCGGAAGCTTTTTGCGGACCTCCCCGAAATTGACGAACCGCAGAAGCATGAACACGAGGTTATAAAGGGTCAGATAGCACGTAGTTGCGTTCTTTTTTTCGAATATCGCTTCGACTTCTCCGGGGTCCATCGCCACCCGGACCAGAAGACGAACGTCTTCATCGTAGGGGATGGCCAGCACCGTATTGACGGGGAAGGAGGAGGACATCTCCGAATCCACATTCGCGTTCGCCCATTCGGTCAGCGTCGGGACACTGAGCCCCAGTTCCTTCATACGACGATTCATGTCGTCGACCATGGCTTCCGGCACGGCGATGGGCCGGTCCACGATGTCGTACTGGTAAAGCCAGGTCTGGTAGAGCATCCGCTGCGGCTCCATGAACGAGTCCAGCGTTTTGATGGCAGCCGGGAGGCACTCCTCAAAGAAGTCGTCTCCGTCGGATATAAATGTAATGATACTGGTAAGAAGTTCCTTCTGGATGGTCTTGACCGAACCGGCTTCCAGTTTGGAGATGTAGGACGGGCTCTTCCCCACTTCCGCCGCCAGATCTTTGGATGAGATGCCGTTCTGAGTGCGGATCGTCTTGAGGAGAATAGCGAGTTCGGGAGTTACGGAAAATTTCATGGGTCTTTCCTTCGCTTTCTTTCTTTCTGACCCCATTATACTTGGAAATTTCCATTTTTGAAAGGAAATTTTCTGTTGACTTTGGAAATTAATTGAATTATGATGATGTTGCAAGGAAAAAACGTGACAACACCTCGTATTCGATCCATCCAACCAAATCTGACTTTACTGAGGTGTAGTTATGGAACCCATTACGAAGTATCCATTATATGCCATCCAGGACAAACTGGTACGGGCCTTCGCCCTCCACGGTTTCGGTGTTCTCGACTGTGAAGAAAAGCGCGAGATGCTGACACCGGACCACCAGTTCGACACCCTGGCCAACGTGGCATCTCCCGAGCCTGTCCTTCTCATGGACGGGTCCTTCCTGCTTCGCTCCTCTCTTCTGCCGACCGCACTGGCAGACCTGAAGGGCGAGCTTCCTCTGAAAAAGATTGCCGTCGGCCGCACCTATCGTGCCGAAGACGGTGTCCACCCCACCCATTCCACCATCGAAGGTGTCCTTGCCGCCCCGGAACTCTCCCAGGCGGACCTCGACACCATCTTTTCCCATGTCGTTCGCGAGGCCTTCGGCATTGCTGCAACGTTCTCCATGGAGCCCGCTGACGCCGGTGTCTCGAACCTCATCGTCACCCGCGGAGAAGACCGCCTGACGTTCGGCACATTTGCTCCTGCCGCCTGGCTGACCAAAGTCATTCTGGGCACAGACTCCGATGCGGTCAAGACATTTGCGTTCGTCATCGATGTCGATGCCGTGGCCATCCATGAGCTCGGCCTCGCCGACCGCGATGCCCTCTACAGCGTAAAGCTCCCGTACCTCGAGACGCGCGAGTGCGCCTGTCCCTCCTACGGTGAGTCTTTCCCGAACCGTGCCCGCAACATCCTTCGCGCCGCCGGGTTCCGGGAATTTGTCGGACAGCGGTTCTACCAAGAGGACTGCTACAAAAAGATGAACATGATCCAGGAGTCCTGGGACACCAACAATGCCGGTGTCACACTGAAGACTCCGGTGGATGGATTCACGCAGATCCCCACCGTTCTGGCGCCTTCCCTGGAAGAGACACTTGCCGAGAATTTCAAAGATGGTGTGGAAAGCATTCAGATCTTTGAGATCGGGCAGATCTACAAGCCGCCGGTCGGCGGTGCCGAGCCGATGGATATCCTGTCCATCTCCTTCGGCGCCTATGGACCGGACATGGACAAAGTGAAGTTCCGCGCCATCGTCGACAAGTTCCTGTCCGACCTCGGCATTGCGAACCACTTCTTCTTCCCGACCACCATGGCCATCGCGTATGACCTCACAGACTGCTCGCTGATCCTCGACGAGAAGCCCGGTTACCTTGGCGGCAACTTCGGCGGCATCTCGCCGGTCGCCCGCAAAAACCACGGCATCGACGTGCCGGCCTGGATGTGCCAGCTCGAGGTCCCGCTTCTGGAGGCGAAAGCTGCTTCCGAGTACGGTTTCATCCCGAACGAACTGAAATAAGATGAATCATAAACACCCGTCGCACAGCGGTGCGGCGGGTGTTGCTTTTTCTGTATGAGGTCACACTTCCTGTTCGGTGTGGCGGGTGTCCGGGCGGAGCTCGGAGAGGTGGCGGCACATGAGGACGTGGGCCGCGCTGGAGAGGCGGTTCAGGACGTAGAGGATGTCCTCTCTGGAGGGGACGTTGGCCTGGCCCAGGAAGAGGCGGACGCCGGCGCTCTCCACCTGACGGAGTTCGGTGCGGATGAGGTTCAGGTGCGCATAGACTTCACCGTACCGGTGGTCCGGGCGGGTCATGGTCGGGATGCCGTAGTGTTCTTCGGCATTGTGGGAGTGCTCCTGGAGCTCATCCAGCGTGAGGCCGAAGAGACGGAACGTGCCGCCGGAGCCGTCCGAGTGGACGCCCTTCAAGGGTTCCCCGGTGTACTCCGCGGTCATGATGTCCCGCAGGACGTCCACGAGTTCCTGAAGGTCGTTCTGCAGACGCTTGAGGCTCGCCTCGATGGCCGGGTCGATGCTCCGGGCGAACAGGATCTCCTGGTCCAGCATGGCCTGGGTGACGATGATTTCGGCCTGGGCGTGGTCCAGGGCGCCGCGGAACAGGATGAGCGGGTCATCCTTGCGGACATAACCATCGCCGGTATGAGCAGCGGTCTCGTATGCTTTCTTTTTATCCATCATATCAACCCCAGAGCTTTGAATTCGTTGTAGATGCCGTCTTCGTCGATGTTGCCGCAGACGCGGTCCGCGAGGGCTTTCAGGTTGTCGGTGCCGTTGCCCATACAGACGCCCAGAGCGGCGTAGTCGATCATTTCGAGGTCGTTCGGTCCATCGCCAAAGGCAATGCAGTCTTCGTGGGGGACGCCGGCGGCTTCCAGGTACTTTGCCATACCCGTGGCTTTGTTGACGCCTTCCTTGCAGATCTCGCCGTCGCAGAAGCGGGTGATCTTGTACGAGGAGTCCACGACCTGGTAGTAGTCGCCGAGGTCCGCCTGCACTTCGACGGCCGGTTTCGGGCACTGGAAGTAGCAGCACTTCTCGATGTGCGGGACGTCCTCCGGGTGCTCCATGAGGGTCGTCTCGCCGAAGAGTTCGGCGACCTTCTCGCGCGGGACGCCCATGTTCTCGAACGTCTTGAAGATGATGTCGAGTCCGTACTGTTCGGCGTAGATGCCGGCCTCGGACTGCAGGAAGTACGAGAAGCCGTTGTCACGGAAGTATTCGACAAGCTGTTTGGTTTTCTCGGGGCTCATGGAGCCGCGCCAGACGACCTCTCCTTTGCGGCGGATGTTCGCGCCGGCGGAGCAGACGATGCCGGTGAAGAGTTCTCCGGCGTCACGGACGACCGGAGCGACCTGTGTGAAGGACCGGCCGGTGCAGATGACCATCTCGTGGCCGTTCTCCGTGGCGCGGCGCAGGGCCTCTTTGGCGGAGTCCGGGATGATACCGCTCCGCTGGACGAGGGTGCCGTCGAGGTCTAAAAATACGACTTTCTTGTTCATATAGGGTCAACTTTCTATGGGTTCTCTTTTCAAATTATACCACCAGCGGAAGACCGCGACGCCGATGATGATGACGTAGCCGAGGACGCTGAGCCAGTCGGGCAGTTCGCCCCAGGCGAGGAGCCCCCAGAGGGCGGCGAAGAGGACCTGGATGTAGTCGAAGACCGAGATCTCCTTGGCCGGCGCGTGGGCGTACGCTGCCGTGATGCTGAACTGGCCGCCCGCTCCGCCGACACCGGCGAGGAGCAGCATGGCGGTCTGCCAGAGCGTCATGGGGTGGTAGTTGGCGATGAGGTACGGCGCGGTGCAGAGCAGCGTGAAGGCGGAGAACGCGAAGACGATCAGCACGCCCCGCTCCCCCTGCTTCGAGAGCTTTCGCACGTACGTGTACGCGGTGCCGGCGCAGAAGCCGGAGCTGAGTCCGACGAGGGCCGGCAGACTCGCGATGCCCGCGGTCGGCTTGATGACGAAGAGTGCGCCAATGAAGGCGATGAGCACGGACACCCGCTCCACCCGGTTCGGCCGTTCCTTCAGGATGAAGTACGACATGATGATGGCGAAGAAGGGGCTCATCTTGTTTAAGATGTTGGAGTCCGCGAGGGCGAGGCGGTCGATCGCCCAGAAGTTGGCGACGATGCCGAGCGTCCCGAACGCACACCGAAGGAACAGCGGTCCCCAGGAGTCTTTGCGGACATGAAACTTTTCTTCGCTTCGCGCCAGCCCGACGAACGCAATGACGAACGCCACGATGTTGCGGAAGAAGACTTTCTGGAGGGAGGGTACATCGCCCGAGAGCTTCACGAAGAACGTCATGAGGCTGAAGAAGAACGCCGCAAGGACGATGTAGAGGATGCCCTTGGCCTTCGGCGGCACTTTGGCGATGAGCTGACTCACGTTCCGGACTCCTTTCCGAGATTTCTTCCTGGTTTAAAATTGGTATTATTCTATCACAAATAACCTGAATGGCAACCCTTTTGAACGATGGCAGAAAGGTCTCTCTTGTTACGCCTCCGGTTTTCCTGTAAAATGTGTTTTGTAATAATAACCGAAAGAAGTGACTCTATGTTTTTAGCTGCCAATACCGTTCTCATGATCTACCTGGCCGCCGCGATCGTGCCGGCCGTCATCCTCATGAACTACGTTTACAAGCAGGACAAGCGGGACAAGGAGCCCATCGGGCTGCTCGGCATGTGCCTGCTGATGGGTGTGTTCGCCGCCCTCCTGTCGATTGCCGGTGAAGGCTTCGGGATGTATGCGCTCAACATGTCGCAGATCGACCAGACCACTCCGCTCTACATCATGGCGCTGGCCTTCGGTGTCGTCGCGGTCGTGGAGGAAGGTGCCAAGCTTCTCTTCCTGTACCTCAAGACCTGGAAGAACCCGAACTTCGACTACAAGTTCGACGGCATCATCTACGCCGTGTTCGTGTCCCTCGGGTTCGCGGCTTTCGAGAACATCAAGTACGTGTTCAGCTATGGCCTCTCCGTGGCGCTTCCCCGCGCGGTCCTCGCCATCCCCGGTCACATGACCTTCGCGGTCGTCATGGGCGTCTTCTACGGGCGCGCCAAGTACCTCGAAAACCACGGCCAGCCCGGCAAGTGGCTGTACATCTTCCTCGGCTGGTTCTTCGCCGTCCTGCTGCACGGGTTCTACGACACCTGCGCCATGCTCGGCACCGCGGAGTCCTCGCTGGTTTTCTCCGTCTTCATCATCTTCATGTACCTGCTGGTCTTCGGCCTCATCAAACGCGAGTCCAACCAGGACTACAAACTGAACTGACGCGAGTCTCACATAAGAAAAACCCCCGCTGCTGGCGGGGGTTTTTGTATTCGGTGTTTTTGACTTACGCGAGGGCTGCGCCGAGGGCTTTGCAGGCGGCGATGGCGTCATCGTCCGGAGCTTCGTTGGCCATAACGGACTCGACGACCAGGTTCGCGCCGGCTGCCTTGCAGTCGTCTTCCCAGTTTCTCATCCATTCGCCGTCGCCCCAGCCGTAGGAGCCGAAGAGGGCGATCGCTTTGCCGGACAGTGCGCCTTTGACATCCTGGAACATGGGCTCGAACTCATCCTCTTCGAGGACTTCAGCGCCCATGGCCGGGCAGCCGAACGCGATGCCGTCATAAGCGGCGACTTTGGAAGCGTCGAAGTCGGACGGGCCGAGAACGTCGACGGAAGCGCCTGCGCCACGCGCACCCTGCGCGACAGCGTCAGCCATGGCTTCGGTGTTGCCGGTGCCGGACCAGAATACTACTGCTACTTTGCTCATTGGGATCTACCTTTCTAGTGTGAGGGTTGATATATCTAACGTAAAATTACGTTTCTAAGTGTAACTGCTGGCGCCCCTGCGGTCAAGGGGGAAACCGAAAGCAGCCGCTTGGGAGGACGGCTGCTTCTCGGTTAGGCATATTATGATTTTGTAAAAAGAGATATCTGTATGGGAAGGAGATATCTGGATTACGGCAATTGGGAGGTTACCGTAATGTGGTGATCGCTAACACAGGTCGGTTAGTCCGTGCTAACTGCGTATATAGTAACCCACGGCTAACTCGAAGTCAAGGGTATTTTTGAAATTGGCACACAAGTTTTTTCGCGTGACAAATTGCGTGGCAGACATTGTGGCGCATGCGCCCCCGTTCTTATATAATGGGTCTGTAAACAGAACCTTGTGATAGTTTTCAGAGAGGAGGTCTCTCCCCTATGCTGTTTGGCTACTTCGTGCTCGCGTTACTGCCCATCCTGTGGCTCATCGTGGCGATGAGCGTCATCAAGATGCAGGCCTGGACCGCGGCGCTGTCCGCGATGGTCATCGCCTTCGTCGAGGCCATGGTCTTCTGGCACGCGAGTTTCCTGTCCGCCACGACTTCGGTGGCCGAGGGCGTCGTCATGGCGCTGTGGCCCATCGTCCTCGTCATCATCGCCGCCATCTTCGTGTACAACATGACGGTACACACCGGGGCGATGGACGTCATCAAGGCGCAGCTCACGTCCGTGTCCAACGACCGTCGCGTGCTCGCCATCCTCATCGCCTGGTGCTTCGGCGGATTCATGGAAGGCATGGCCGGCTACGGCACCGCCATCGCCATCCCCGCCTCCATGATGTTCGCCCTCGGGTTCAACCCGGTCGAGGCCATCCTCATGTGCCTCGTGGCGGACTCCTACACGACCATGTTCGGCGCGGTCGGCGTCCCGACGCAGATGGTCTCGGACCTCACGGCGCTGGACGCCACCATGGTGTCCCACGCGCAGATCCTCCAGGCCGCCGTCTTCATGATCATCTGTCCCTTCGTCATCGTCACCATCGCGGGCGGCGGGCTGAAGGGCCTCAAGGGCATGGTGCCCTTCACCCTCGTCTCCGGTGTGTCGTTCTTAGTGCCGGAGTACATCGCCGCAAAATTCATGGGGCCGACGCTGCCGGTCATCGTGGGTGCGGTCGTCTCGCTCGTCTGCTCCTTCGCTTTCGGCATGTGGCAGAACAAACGCAAAGAGACGCCGGACGAGTACGTCATGGGCGCAAAGAAACCGAAGGACGACGCGTATGAGGACGTGTCCTCGCAAAAGCCCGGGCTGAAGGGCGCGTTCGTCGCCTGGTCGCCGTTCCTGTTCATCCTCGTCATCCTGCTGCTCGTGAGCATCCCCGCCATCGGGGAGCCCCTCGGCAGCATCAAGACGGCGTTCCACATCTACCATAACCCGGACGCGGAGCCGGTGTACTACACCATCAAGTGGCTCAACACGCCGGGCGTCCTCGTGTTCCTCGCCGGCATCCTCGGCGCGCTCGTGCAGAAGGTGTCCGTGAAGGACTTCTTCAAGGTCCTCGGCGCGACGGTGAAGCAGATGTCGAAGACCATCATCACGATGATGGGCGTCCTCGCCTGCGCCAAGCTCATGTCCTACTCGGGCATGACGAACACCATCGCCGAGTTCTTCGTCGAGACCCTCGGGCAGTACTTCCCCTTCGTCGCGCCGCTCATCGGTGCCATCGGAGCGTTCGTCACCGGCTCCGGCACAAGCACCGGCGCCCTGTTCGGGACCATCCAGAAGACCGCCGCTTTGAACATCGGCGCGTCGCCCGAGTGGATGGTGGCCGCGAACTCCGTCGGCGTGTCCGCCGGCAAGATGTTCGCGCCGCAGTCGATCGCCATCGGCTCCGCCGCCTGCGACCTCACGGGCAAGGAGTCCGAGCTCATGAAGAAAGCGGCGGTGTACGCCGTGGTCTTCATCGTGCTGATGGCCGTCATCACGCAGTTCGGCCAGCCGCTGTGGGCAGCGGTTGCGTGATTGAAAACTTATGTTTTTGAAAAAAGGGACTACGAAAGGCGTTTTTTGCCTTCTGTAGTCCCTTTTTTGAAATTTGAGGGTGAATCGCCTCAGTCGGCGCCGCCGGCCATTTGCCAGAAGTAGAGTTCGTGGGCAGACGCCTCGCGGAAGATCTCTTTGAGGTGGTCGAGCGTGGCGCGGTCGAAGTCTTTGCACTTCTCGTTCGTCACGGTGTACCAGTAGTCGCAGTACCAGGCGTAGCCGGCGTTGACGTAGTCCGCGATGACCGGTCCGAAGTCGGGGTGGTCCATCGCCTCCGGGTGCTTCGCGACGAGCTGTTCGAAGACGTAGCGGTAGCCCCACATGCAGGGGAGCATGGCCATGATGATCTCGGCCTGTGTGCCCTCCTGTCCCCACTTTTTGAGGAAGTCGCAGTAGTCGCGGCACTGGCGCTTCATCGGGGTCCGGTCGATGTCCGCGTCCGTCAGGCCGACGCTCGCCAGGATGTCGAGGCGGGTCTTGTTCTCGCCGTCGTCACAGTACGCGAGCATGCCGTTGAAGAGCTGCATGTCGGCCCAGTTCGGGGCTTTGGCGATGGCGTACGCGAAGATCTTCAGGTAGTCGCGCAGGTAGATGCTGTCCTGGATCATGTACTCGACGAACTTGTCGTGGTCCAGCGTCCCCTCGCCCATCTCGGTCAGGAAGTCGCAGTTGGCGGCTTCGTTCCAGAGGTCCTTGCTGTCGTTGATCAGCTCGAGCGAGAAGCCGGTCGCGTTGTCGAAGGTCGTGGAGAACGGCTCGGCTTTCTCGGTGGGCTCCTCCGCGAACTTGCCGGTGAGGTCGAAGTTGTGGGCCATGGGGCCCTTGCCTTTGCCGAGATCCAGCTGAGCCGCGAGGGCGCCGGAGATGTAGTCCTTCGCGCGGCCGACCGACGTTTTCATGTCATACCCCTTCGCGAGGTTGGACGCGATGGCGCTCGACAGCGTGCATCCGGTGCCGTGGGTGTTCGGGTTGTCGATCCGCTCGCCGTGGAACCAGGTCGGTCCCTCTTCGGTCCAGAGCAGGTCGTTCGCGTCGTTCAGGTTGTGTCCGCCCTTGAGCAGGACGTTACAGCCGTAGAGTTTGTAGATCGCCCTCGCCGCTGCTTCCATATCCGCTTCGGACTCGATGGTCATGTCCGCGAGCACTTCGGCTTCCGGGATGTTCGGGGTGATGACGTCCGCGAGCTGGAGGAGGTCCTCCTTCAGGGTGTCGATCGCCTCTTCCGAGATGAGCCGGGCCCCGCTGGTAGCGACCATGACGGGGTCGACGACGATGTTCTTCGCGTCGTACTGCTGGAGCTTTTCGGCGATGGTCGTGATCAGGTCAGAGTTCGAGACCATGCCGATCTTCACCGCGTCGGGGAAGATGTCGGTAAATACTTCATCCAGCTGCTCCGCGAGGAAGTCCGGGGAGCTCTCCTGGATGGCTGTCACGCCGGTCGTGTTCTGCGCGGTCAGTGCCGTGATGGCGCTCATCGCGAAAACACCGTTCATGGTCATCGTTTTGATGTCTGCCTGAATACCGGCGCCTCCGCAGGAATCCGATCCTGCGATCGTCAATGCTTTCTTCATTTTTTCTCCTTTCTGCCAAAAGCATTCACTTTTATATAGCGACATCGAGTGGTGCCCCCGGGATGCCGCTTATTCAGTTTTTATTGAAAAAGTGCAGTTATTTCGCACAGTTCGTGTATATATATTTCTGCTGATCCTCTCAGCCCTTCCTGATCGCTCTCACCCTTGCTGTCGAACACACCCACAGTGTGGTATCCGGCAGCTGCCGCTGTCCTGAGGGCATAGAGAGAATCCTCGAATACGCAGGTTTCTCCCGGCGCTGTCCCCATAT
>ERZ504995.77-NODE-77-length-11929-cov-3.964208_pt1 | contig 11929 bp, 10 predicted proteins | sample MGYA00514197_ERZ504995 | MGnify/ENA primary metagenome ERZ504995 (study PRJEB26094, sample SAMEA4028455) | Ovis aries | biome: host associated; feature: stool; material: fecal | place: Italy | collected 2012 | study: EMG produced TPA metagenomics assembly of the...
CTTCCGGATGCTGCGCTCCCACGTGGGCGGGGAAGGAGTAACAGCCCAGGAAGGCCATGGGGTTATCCGCATTGGGCCCGACGACGGCGATCCGTCCCGGCGCTGTCAGGGGCAGGATGCCGTGGTTGGCGGTCAGCACCAGTGCCTGTTCGGCCACTTCGGCGGCGAGGGCACGGTTCTGCGGCCCGTCCAGGTCCACGGAACCCCGGACGGCGGCGGGGTCCGGATCCGTACCGGACAGGACCGGGGGTGCGGGGGACCAGTCCGGGTCCAGCAGGCCCAGCTGGATCTTCTGGGTCAGGACGCGGTGCAATGCCGTGTCGATGACGGCCTCGTCCAGCCGGCCGGACTCCAGCTCGGCCAGCAGGGGGGCACCGAAGGCATCCACGGTGGGCAGTTCGACGTCGACGCCGGCGGTCAGCGCCGCCGCAGCGTCCTGGCCCATGGTGCCGGCCACGCGGTGCAGTTCCTTGAGGAACCCGACCCCGAAGTAGTCCGCGACCACGGTGCCCTCGAACCCCCACCTGTCCCGCAGCAGCCCGGTCAGCAGGTCCCGGTCCGCGGCGGAGGGCACGCCGTCGACGTCGGTATAGGCGTGCATCACCGAACGCACCCCGGTTTCCCGCACCGCCATTTCAAAGGGGACCAGCAGGACGTCGTTGCGCTCGCGGACGCCGATGGACACGGGGGCGAGGTTGCGCCCGGCCTTGGACGCCGAATAGCCCACGAAGTGTTTGAGGGTGGCCACCACGCCGGCGCCTTCCAGGCCCCGGATGTAGGCGGAGGCGATACTGCCCACCAGATAGGGATCCTCGCCGATGGTCTCCTCCACCCGTCCCCAGCGGGCGTCGCGGACAACGTCGAGCACCGGGGCCAGGCCCTGATGCACGCCCACCGAACGCAGGTCCGTACCGATGGCGGCCCCTACCCGGCCAATGAGCTCCGGGTTGAAGGTGGCGCCCCAGGACAGCGGCACCGGATAGGCGGTGGCACCCCAGGCAGCGAAGCCGGCAAGGCATTCCTCGTGCGCCATGGCCGGGATGCCGAACCGGTTGGCTGCGGCGATCCGCTCCTGGGTGCGCATCAGGGACAGGGCGCCCATCCCGGCATCCACCGGATGGGTGCCGAACGGCCGGGTGAGCTGGCCCAGTCCGTCGGGGAGCAGGTCCTCCAGCGGTACGGGTTCCTTCATGTCGTGCTGGTGCGGAGCCACCTGGCCGCCTTCGCTGGAAGCTCCCACCCAGACGCCGAAGAGCTGGGCCACCTTCTCGCGACGGGTCATCTGTGCCGCCAGCAGGGAGGCACGGTCCTCAGCGGTCCGGGAGGTGTCCCGCCAGGGGAGGTAATCAACGGTTGTTTCGCTCATGTCTACTTTCCGCCCACGCCCATAAGGCCCTGGACCAGCGCTCGGCGCGCGAAGAGGTACACCAGCAGCACCGGAACCATGGAGAGCATCACTGCGGCGAGGATGCCCGGCACGTTGATGCCGTACTGGGTTTGGAAGTTGAAGAGGCCCAGGGTGACCACCTTCGTGGCATCGGACTGGGTCAGGATCAGCGGCAGCAGGAACCCGTTCCAGCCCTGCAGGGCGGCAAAGACGGCAATGGTGGACAGCCCGCCCTTGGACAGCGGCAGCACCAGGCGGATAAAGGTCCGCCAGGTGCTCGCACCGTCCACTGACATTGCCTCGTAAAGCTCGGGGGTAATGTCCCGCATGGTTCCCGAAAGGATCAGCGTGCAGATGGGCAGGGCAAAGGCCGCAGTGGGCAGGATGATGCCCAGCAGCGTGTCATACAGGCCCACCGAGTTGATCAGATAGAACATCGGCACAATCACGGCCTGGACCGGAATAGCCAGGCCCAGCAGGAAGAACCGGAAGATCAGCGTAGTGGCCCGGGACTGGCTGCGGACAATGGCGTAGGCCAGCGGCGGCACCACCAGCAGCACAATGCCCACCACACCGGCGGTGACCAAAAACGTGTTCAGGAAATACCTGCCGAAACCGCTGTTGAACACCTCGAGGAAGTTGTCCAGGGTCAGGTTGGTGGGCAGTGCCACCGGTCCGTTGGCGCTGAAATCGGAACGGGTCTGCACGCTGGCCGCCACCATCACGTACAGCGGCAGGGCCACGATCAGGAGCCAGACGGTGACCGCAGCCCCGGCAATGTAATTGGGTCGGGTACGCATCAGACTCCCTCCATGGTGCTGCGCATCTTGTCGTAGCCGGAGAGCTTGACCATGATCAGCGAGATGGCAGTGGCCACCACTACCAGGACCAGCGCAATGGCCGAACCCATGCCGAAGTTGTAGCGGCGGAAGGCTTCCTCAAACATGTAGAAGGCGGTGATGGTGGTATCTGTGCCGGGACCGCCGTTGGTCAGGATCAGCACCGTTTCGAAGGTGGTCAGTCCGCCCACCACCATCAGGATCACGGAGGTGATCATGCTGTTGCGCAGCTGCGGAAGCGTGATGGAGAAGAACTGCCGGATCCGTCCGGCCCCGTCCACCTCCGCGGCCTGGTACAGCACCGGTGGAACGGACTTGGCGGCGCCCTGGTAGATCAGCGTGTGGAACGGGGTGAACTGCCACATGCTCACAAAAATGATCACTCCGATGGCGGTGGACTGGTGGCCGAACAGGTTGCCGTCCCCGAACAGCCACCGGAACTGGGCCGGTACACCGAAGTTCGGGTCCAGCAGGGCGCGCCACAGTACGGAGATGGCGGCCGAGGAGAGCAGCAGCGGAAGGAAGAAGATGGCGCTGAGCACTGCACGGTTTCGCTGCGGGCCGGCGGCCCAGACGCCCAGCAGGATACTCACCGGCGTCTGGGTCACCACCCCCAGCACAATGAACAGCAGGCTCAGCCACAGGCTCTTGAGCATCACCGAATCACCGGCGAGCGTCTGCCAGTTCTCCATGCCCACAAACTTCGGTTCCCCCAGCCCCGTCCAGGTCATAAAGGACAGCACAACGACGGCGACCAGCGGCACTGCGGCGAATAGCAGGAAAAAGATGGTGGCCGGCAGGGTCCAGGCCACGCCCGGACGGTTGAGCCGGGCCCGGCCCGGCCGCACCGGAGAACCCTTGCCGGGGTTATCCGATGCGGCCGGAGGCCGGGGTGGAAGCAGAGTAGTCATGGTTCGGCCTTCGCTCCGGCTACTTCTTCAGGGACTGCATGGCGGCAATAAAGCCGTCTTCGTCGATACTTCCGGCGAAGAAATCGGACACGGCGCTATGGATGGTGGGCGTTGCCGCCGGCGGGTACGCCTGGTCCCAGGAGAGCTGGAAGTTCGGGGCGTCCTGCACCAGGCCGAACTGGAAGCTGGCATAGTCCGGGTTGGCCGCCTGGTCCAGGAACTGCTCGGTGTTGGTGGTGGTGGGCAGGTTGCCGATGGCCATGTGCTCCTGGACGAACTCATCCGAGTACATCAGTTTCAGGAAGTCGCGGGCGGCGTCCGGGTACCGGGTGTCCTTCAGGACCGAGTAGTAGTTGTTGGTGTTGCCGACCAGGTTGGCGGCGTCGCCCTTGCCGCCTTCGATCTCCGGGAATTCGCTCCAGCCCAGGCTGTTCTCCGCAAACTCAGGGTTGATGTCCTGGATGGTGGAGTACTCCCATGAGCCCATCAGTTCGAAGCCTGCCTCACCGCTGGAGAGCAGGGTGTGGGAGCCGCCGTCGGTGAACTTCACCGACTGGAAGTTGGTGCCGAACGCCCCGGAATCCACGAGGTCGCGCAGCATGCCCAATGACTCCCGGCTTTCCTCGGAGTCCCAGACCTCGGTGTCGCCCTCGAGTGCGGAGGCGAAGAGTTCGGGACCGGCCACCCGGTCATAGACGTAGGAGAACCACATCTGGGTGGGCCATTCGTCGCCGCCGCCCAGGGCGATCGGAGTCTTGCCGGCGGCCTTGAGCTTATCCACGGCGTCGAGCAGGTCATCCCAGGTCTGCGGGGGCTCGGAGATGCCGGCGGAAGCCAGAACCTCTTTGTTGGAGAAGAGCATGACCGGCTGGGTTCCCCGCATCGGAATGCCGTACGGGGTGTCATCCACCCTGGCGACGTCGAAGACTGAGGGCAGGAACGCCTCCTCGAGCTGCGGGTCCTCCTCGATGAAGTCATCCAGGGGCATCAGCAGATCAGCCTCCACGAAGTCGGAGATGCTGCCGCCGCCCCAGTTGAAGAAGATGTCCGGTGCTGCATCCGTGCTCATGACGGTTTGCAGCTTCTGCTGGTATTCCGCGCCCGGGATGGTGTCCAGCACAACCTTCACATCGGAAGTTTCGTTGAACTTGTCGACCATGGCGTTTTCAACGTCGTTGCTGGCATCGCCGTACACCAGGACGTGGATCTCGTTTTCAGGACGGTCTGAGCCTGCGGAGTCACTGCCTCCGCAGCCTGCCAGGGAGAGGCCGAGCGCCAGTACACCGGCGGCGGCCAGGACCGGGGTCCGTAGCGATGGGTTGTTCCTCATTGAACACCTTCCGAAAGTTTCGGTATATTGATCGAAAGTTACTTGACGCCGTCAGCATAAGTTGCGCGTAATGTGATGCGCAACACTTTCTATAAACTGATTTCCGCTGTGTTGTTTCGAAGACTCTAAGGATCCCCATGCCGCCAACTGCGCCGCAGAACCCCGTCACCCTGGCGGACCTCGCTGCCGAAGCCGAGGTTTCGCTCTCGACGGTTTCGAAAGTCCTCAACGGCAGGACCGACGTTTCCCGGCACACTCGCGCGAAAGTGGAGGCCCTCCTGGAGGACCACGGCTACCGCCGGAAGGGCGGAGCCAAGTCCCGGCTGCTGGAACTGGTGTTCCATGAACTCGAGAGCGCCTGGGCGCTGGAAATCATCCGCGGGGTGGAAAACGTGGCCCGTGAAAAAGGGCTGAGCGTGGTCCTGACCGAAAGCGGCACCCGGCATGCGCCCTCGCCCGAGTGGGTGGAAGGGGTGATTGCCCGCCGGCCGGTCGGCGTCGTGCTCGTTTTCTCCGACCTGGCGCAGGATTCGCGCCGCCAGCTGGAGGCCCGGTCCATTCCCTTTGTCATCATTGATCCGGCGGGGGATCCGGCTCCCGACGTGCCGTCCGTCGGATCGGCCAACTGGTCCGGGGGCATGATGGCCACCCGGCACCTGATCGAGCTGGGACACACCCGGATTGCCGCCATCACCGGCCCCGAGGACATGATGTGTTCCCTGGCCCGCATCGACGGCTACCGGTCAGCGTTGAACGCCGCCGCGCTGCCCCTGGACAAGGACCTGATCCGTTACGGCAATTTCCATGTGGACGGCGGCCGCGACCACGCCCTGGAGCTGCTGTCACTGCCGGACCGGCCCACCGCAATCTTTGCCGGCAGCGACCTGCAGGCTCTCGGGGTGCTCGACGCCGCACGGCAGCTGGGCATTGCGGTTCCGGAGGAACTGTCGATTGTCGGGTATGACGATCTGCAGGTGGCGCAGTGGTCCAGTCCGGCGCTCACCACGGTGCATCAGCCGCTGATCGAAATGGCCGAAGAGGCGGCGCGAATGGCGGTACGCCTGTATGAGGGGGAGCGGCCGAACAACCTGCGCCTGGACCTGGCCACCTCACTGGTGGTGCGCCAGAGCACGGCGCCCGTGGCTGCCTCGGTGGCGAAGCGGTAAATCCCTAAGCCGGCTCAGACCGCCGGAGGGGACAGGACTTCCACCCGGTTCCCGAACGGGTCCCGGCAATGGAAGCGTTCATATCCCTCGAAGGTGTGCCGTTCCGTCCAGGAGACCTCGAAGCCGTGGGCCTGAAGCCGGCCGCCGAGTTCCTCCAACGCTGCGGCCGAGTCAAGGACGAGTGCGGGATGCGCCTTCTTCGCCGGGACAAAGGGGGAGTCAACACCCAGGTGGATTTCCGCCACCACCGCGTCGCCGTCGAACGCCCGGAACCAGCAGCCGCCCCGCCCGGCCAGCGACGGCGGCTTGGGCACCTCGGTCAGTCCCAGTGCATCGGCGTAGAACCGCCGGGCTGATTCCTCGCCGTCGCTGGGTATTGATACCTGGACATGGTGTAACCGCACATTTCCCCCACTGCATAAAGGTCGTATTTCCTACGCCGGAGTTTTCCTCCGCCGTTAGCCTACTGTTCTCCGGCACGTAAACTGCACCGTTTAGCGTGGCACACATATAGTCGTGGGGCTCGGCACGTATTTACGGCCAAAATGCGAATTGGGCCTACCATCGACGAGGACAGGCCCCCGGCGCGGGGGCGGAAAAACCAAGCGGAAGTGGTCCCGGCAGGTGGCAGAAAAAGCAGAATCTAACGTACCGGGACGGCATATTCCGCTGGTGGTGGGGCACCGCGGCAACAGCGGGTTCGCGCCGGAAAACACGGCGGCCGCCTTTGCGCAGGCCGCTGTGGCCGGGGCAAACATGATTGAAACCGATGTCCGGCTTACCGCCGACGGCGAATTGTTCCTTTTCCATGACGAAACCGGCGTCCGCACCACCAACGTGGCGCAGGTTTACCCCCTGCGCGCCGAGGATCCCATCACCTCTTTCACTGCCGGGGAACTGCGCAGGCTCGACGCCGGAGCCCATTTCGGCCCGGAGTACGCGGGGGAGCCGATTGTGTTCCTCTCCGAGCTGCCTGCAGCGCTCGGCTTTGATCTCGGCGTTAACCTTGAGATCAAGTCACCGGTCAGTTCACCGGGAGTGGAGCAGGAACTGGCCCTGATGCTGGCCGGGAACAGGGACTGGGCGCAGCTGCTCGAAACACAGCAGCTGGCCGTGAGCTCCTTTGACCCCGCCTCCGTCAGCAGGCTGGCCGACCTGCACCTGCCTGCCTGGCAGCTGGTCTCCACCGATCCGGACGCCGTGCTGCTTGCGGGCACGGACCCCCGGGTCAGGGGAGTGGTGGCTGATCACCGGTGCCTGACCGCCCAGGGTGCAGCGGCCGTCCGTGCCGCCGAACTGGGGCTGTGGGTCTACACCGTGAACTCGGATGCCGACACGGCTGCCGTCCTTGCGCTGGGCGTGGACGCGGTCATCACGGATTTCCCGGGGAACCTGCTGGCGCCGGCTGTTCCGGGCGGACCCGCGGATGCAGGCCGGGACACCAGCGAGGAGCCGCCGGCCGTCCCGGTTGTCCGCTAGCCCCGCCCCCCGAAACGCGCCTCCGTTGACCCGGCCAGGGGCAGGTTTCAGACTGGGTGAAGAGCACGTTCGCTGTCCGTCACCGACCAAAGGCGGGTTCCATGGACAAGAACTTCCTGAGCTTTCCCGACTGGCAGGCCACTGCGGACACACTGCATCTGTATCTCCAGGTGGCGGGCAAGGTGAAACTGCAGCGCAGCTATCCCGAACCTGAATGGGGGCACGTGCGGATGCCGCTCAGCGTGCAGGGCATCGGCACCGGCGTCATTCCCGGCCCGGACACAAACTTTGAAATTTACTTCAACCTGCGCCGGCACCACGTGGACGTCCAGGACAGCAGCGGCATCCGCACCAGGCTGGACCTGAATGACGGCCTGAGTGTTGCAGACTTCTACCAGCAGCTGATGGCGGGCCTCGAGTTCATCCAGGCACCCACCGCAGTCAACACGCAACCGCAGGAATTCCATGATCCGGTGCCTTTTCCCGAAGACACCAGGCACCATACCTATGACCGGCATGCCGTGGAGTTGTTCCTGGACAACCTGCACTTCGCACAGCGCGGCCTGACACAGTTCCTCGCCCCGCAGCGCGGCAAAGTGCACCTCCCGGCCTATTGGTTCGGAACCATGGACCTGTCCGGAGCCCTCTACAGCGGGCAGTCCGCCCCCTATCCGGGCCGCGGACGGATCTCGGCCAACAGCTTTGATGAGAGGTTCTGCGAGTTCGGTTTCTGGCCCGGGGACCCGTCCTTCACTGACCCGGCCTTTTACGTGATGCCCTATCCGTTCCTCTCCGACATCGGCAGTTACGGCAGTATGCTCTCCCCGTCCAAGGCACGGTTCCTGGCCAAATCCAGCGAATTTATCCTTACCCTCGAGGACGCCTTTTCCTATCCCCATCCGCAGCAGGCCGTGGTGGATTTCTGCCGCACCTGCTTTGACATCCTGCAGCGGATGGATCCGTGGAATGACATCGAGTGGATTACCGAACCCCTGACGTATTCGAGGTGAGGGGGAAACCCGCGCCTGTGACCGCCGTCGCGTCCTGAAGATGGAAGAATCATGTGGGCAACCTCATGGGGAGGGGCGACGAAGGGGTCACTATGGATGCACGCGATGATCAGGCGCTGGACGCGGTCAAGCTTTACTACGAGACGGGGCTCTCGCAGAGCGAAGTGGCGGCACGCCTGGGGCTTTCACGTCCAACGGTGTCCAAACTGATCCAATACGGCAAGGACCGCGGATACGTCAGTATCCGCATCCACGATCCCCGGGAACAGGAATCCAGCCTCGCCGCCGAGCTGCGCGCAGCCTTCGGACTGCAGGAGGTCCGGCTGGCCGTGGTGCCCGATCCCGCGGCCCTGACCCGCGATCTGGGCAAGGTGGGGGCCGGGCTGCTGGCCGAGAACGTGCATGACGGGGATCTGGTGGGCGTGACCTGGGGGCAGACCATGTATTCGGTGGCCCGGAGCCTGTCCCGGCAGGAACGCCGGGGCGTGGAGATCATCCAGCTCAAGGGCGGGGTTTCCTACACCACCAGGGTTACCAATGACTTCGAAACCATCACCTTGTTCTGCAACGCCTTCGGCGCGTTTGCCCGCACCCTGCCGCTGCCGGTGATCTTCGATTCCCTCGAGGTGAAGCGCCTGGTGGAGGGGGAGAAGCACATCCGGCGCGTTATGGAGATGGGCCGTGAGGCAGACGTCGCCGTCTTCACCGTGGGTGCCATCCGACCCGATGCGATGCTCTTCAACCTCGGGTATCTCAGTGAAACGGAGAAGGCAGGCATCGCGGCACGGGCAGTCGGAGACATCTGCTCACGCTTTTTCGATGAGGACGGCAATCCGTGTGTGCCGCAGCTGGATGAGCGGACCGTCGGGATCTCCCTGGCCGACCTGCGCGGCATCCGCACCCGGCTGCTGGTGGCCGGCGGGCAGGAAAAGGTTCCGGCCATCGAGGCCGCGCTGCGGGCGGGGTACGCCACACATCTGGTGATTGATCAGGAGGCTGCCCGGGAGGTCCTGAACATGGCGCGGCAGCGCGCCGCCTCGTAGCCGGCACTGGCCTGCTGCGTTGGCGGGATTCGCATCCACCGACGGCATCCTGACATACTGTTGGTAAATCTCTGCAGAAGGTGGTTCCCGCATATGACCCCCCGCAAACTCTTCCGCGCACTGGCTTTCGCGGAGGCGGTGACCTGGACCCTGCTGATTGCAGCACTGGTGTTCAAGTACGGCTTCGAGAATGAGAGCTTTACCCCGATTGCCGGCGGCCTGCACGGTTTTGTGTTCCTGGCCTACGGCGTGGTCACCCTCTTTGTCTGGGCGAACCAGAAGTGGCCGGTACGCACCGGCATCCTGGGCCTGGTCACCACGGTGATCCCGTGGGCAACCATTCCGTTCGAAAAGTCCGTGGACCGCCGCGGACTGCTGGACGGCGGCTGGCGAATGGCGCCGGGCGGCGAAAAGCCAACCAACGCCGTCGACAAGGTTGCCGCCATGGTGCTGCGCCGTCCGATAGCCGCCGGCGCCGTGGCGCTGGTGGCCGTGGCCGTGGTGTTTAGCGTCCTGCTGATCCTGGGTCCGCCCATCCCGAAGGGCTAGCGGAGGCCCGGCGCCGGGGGAACGCCTCAGACGGCTCCGGGCTCCGTTCCCTGTCGCAGCCGGCGCCGTCCGGGCCGGTTGGAGGCGTCGCCCCGGTACGCCGTCGTCGCCGTGGCCAGGATCAGGACGATCAGTGCCGCGCAGCCGATAATCACCGAGACCATCGCCATCGCGCCGCCGCCCAAAAGGCCCACCAGCGGGCTGATGAGTCCGGCCAGCCCCACCTGCAGGGCACCGATCATGGCCGCGGCACTGCCGGCCATGTGGCCGTAGTCGGCCAGGGCCAGCACCGAGGAGTTCGCGGCAATAAAGCCGTGCATGGCCAGCACCAGCCACAACCCGGCGGTCAGGCCCGCCACGCCGCCAAGGCCGGTCACCAGAATGACCGGCAGCAGCACCGCCAGGCCCAGCAGCACAATCACGGCAACCCGCAGAATGCCCATGGGGGAGTACCTGCCCACCAGCCAGGCGTTGAGCTGGGCGGAGATCACCATGCCGACGCCGTTGATGGCGAATACCAGCGCGTACTGCGCGGGGCTGAGCCCGTACTCGTCCTGGAAAACAAAGGGCGATCCCACCACATAACTCATGATCACTGCCATGCCCAGGCCGGGAATGACGGCCAGTGCGAGGAACCTGCGGTCCCGGAACAGGACCCGGAAGCCGCTGAACGTGCTGGCTCCTGCCTTGGTCCTGCGCCGTTCCGGCGGCAGGGTCTCGGGCATCCACCGGAGCACAATCGCCCCGAGGACGACGCCGATCAGTGCCAGCGCGAGGAACACCGCCCGCCAGTTCCACAGGCCGGACACCGCCTGGCCGATGGACGGTGCCAGCAGCGGGGCTAGCCCGATTATCAGCATCAGCCGCGACAGCATGGCGGCGGCGGTGGAACCGGTGAACCGGTCGCGGACCACGGCCAGCGCCACCACGCCGGCGGCGGCATTAAAGAAGCCCTGCAGCAGCCGGAGGACAATCAGGGCGCCGATGTTCGGGGCCAGGAAGCAGGCCAGGGAAACCAGCACGTGCAGGGCGATGCCGATGATCAGCGGCAGCCTGCGGCCGAACCGGTCCGAGAACGGTCCGATCACCAGCTGTCCCACTGCGGCCCCGAGCAGCGTCCCGGACAGGGTGAACTGCGCTGCGGCGGCACTGGTATGCAGGTCCTCCGCCACCTGGGGCAGTGCCGGCAGGTACATGTCCGTGGTGACTGCCGGCAGCGCGGCCAGGGCGCCGAGCATCAGGATGTACTTGATGCTGGTGCGGCTGCCCGTGCGTGCGGGCCGGGCGGAGGCGTCGGCTCCAGATGAAGTGGAGCCGGGCGGTACGGTTTCGGGCGGTGTTTCGCTCACTCGGCACTCCTGGTGCGGTTACTGTCGGAACGGAAAAAGCTATGGATGCCGGACTCCGGTGCCGGCCAGGACGGCCCGGTACCCTTCGCGGAACGTGGGGTAGGCGAACTCGAATCCGGTGCCGAGCAGTCTCCGGTTGCTGATCCGGCGGTTGCCGCCGCGGCTGCTTCCGGAGTCGGACGGGGCGGGAAGCTCCGTACGGAGTTCGGCGGCCAGGAACTGCAGTACATCGGCCAGTTCCACCGGCTCCTCATCTACTCCAACATAGAGCGGGTCCGGATGTGAAACCTGTGTGCTCAGATGCACTATGGCGGCGGCTGCATCATCCCGGTGGATGCGGTTGGTCAGCCGGGTCCCGGCGGGGACGACGGCGGTGCCTGCGGACACGGTATCGATCAGGCGGGTGCGTCCGGGTCCGTAGATGCCGGCCAGTCGCAGCACCACGGCATCGGGGCGGCGGTCGTGGAGGAGCCGCTCGGCTTCCAGGATCACTTCACCGGTCACCGAGGCAGGAGCCGGCGGGGTGTGCTCATCCACCTCGCCGCCGCCGGCGTCGCCGTAGACCGCGGTGGAGGAGACAAACAGGATGCGCCGGGGCCGGACGCCGTCGCGCTCCAGGGCGTCCAGCACGTTGGCGGTCCCGTCCACATAGGCGGCCCGGTAGGCCGCTTCGCTGCGTTCGCCGGCGGCCACGGCAATCACCACTACGTCGGTGCCCGCGGGAATCCGGGGCAGTTCGCCCGTCCTGCCGGTCAGGTCCGCGGCCTGGCCGGTAATGGGAGCGGGGAGGTTTTCCGGGGAGCGCCGCCAGCCGAGCACGGAAAAGCCGGCCGCGGCGAACCGCAGGCCGGCTTCCGTGCCCAGAT
>ERZ504995.78-NODE-78-length-11920-cov-3.959039_pt1 | contig 11920 bp, 11 predicted proteins | sample MGYA00514197_ERZ504995 | MGnify/ENA primary metagenome ERZ504995 (study PRJEB26094, sample SAMEA4028455) | Ovis aries | biome: host associated; feature: stool; material: fecal | place: Italy | collected 2012 | study: EMG produced TPA metagenomics assembly of the...
GCGGCAACGGAGCCCGGTGCCGTCCTGCTGCGTTTGGCGCGGCAAATCGCCGCCCTGGAGAGCGACGCCGTCGAACGGCTGGGGCTGACGGAGCAGGGACGGCCCCCCAGTGTGCAGCTGGTGGTCAACGCAGACTCGCTGGCGACCTGGGTGCTTCCGGCCTTGGCGGGACTGCAGGACGTGAGCCTGGAGTTCATGCTGGAGGACCAGGACTATTCGGCGGAGAGCCTGCGGAACGGAACTGCCATGGGAGCGGTGACCTCCAGTCCGGCAGCAGTACAGGGCTGCTCGGTCACACCGCTGGGAGTCATGCGCTACCGGCCGGTGGCCAGCGCTGCCACCAGGCCCACCAGGAAGAACGGAAGAATGTCCCGGGCCTGTTCCAAGGTGCGGCCGCTCAGGGAACCCACCGCCCAGAACCGGTAGAGGGAGAAGACGTCCGGGCGGGTAAGGGCGATGGCCTGGATATAGGACATCAGCACTGCGGACATCACGGTTCCGGCCAGCACCAGCCGTACCGGTGAGGAACCGCGCCGGCCCGAGGCCAATCCGTACACCACCAGGACGGTAAGGACTGCGCCGGGCAGGGCAATCCACACGTTGGCGCCGGTGGCTCCCACGCCGAAGAAGGCCATGCCGGTGACCACGGCGGCTGCTGCTCCGGCGTTGATGCCCAGGATGCCCGGGTCGGCCAGCGGATTGCGGGTCAGCCCCTGCATGATCACCCCGGCAAGAGCCAGGGCGGCCCCTGCCATGATGCCGAGGACGGTGCGGGGAATCCGGCTGGCAACGACGTCGTCGGCGTAGGAGCTGCCCGTGCCGTTGAGCTCCGCCCAGAGGGAGGCTGCCACTTCGGCGGGTCCCAGCTGGTGGGCACCTACCGCAAGGCTCGTTAGCACTGCTGCTGCCAGCAGTGCTGTTCCGGCAGCGAGCAGCACTGTCCCGCGGGCAGGGCCCACGGGACCGCGCGGGGCAATACGCCCGGCGGCCGGTGCACCTGCACCGGCCGCCGCCGGGTCCGCGGTTTCCGCCGGAACCTGCAAGGGGGTGGAACTAACCGACCTTGGCAACTGCTTCTTCAATCATCGGCTCGAACCGATCAAGGACCCACGGAACACTCAGCGGGGTGAGGAAGCTGGAGGCCATTCCCACCTGGCGGTCCAGGTTGCGAACCACGGAGCCGCGCTCGACGGCGGGAATCTGGGCGAAGAGCCGCTGCTCCTCGGTGCGCTGCTGCTCGGCTTCGTCGTTGTACCAGGTGAACAGCACATCAACGTCGTTGAGCTTTCCTGCGTTCTCCAGGCCGAGTTCCGACGTGAAGCTTCCTTCGGAGGAGGGAATGTCCTTCACCTCCGGTGCCACTGTCATTCCCAGTGCAGTGAGCAGGTCAACCCGTGCGTCACCCTCGTTGTAGAGCACCAGGGATCCCGGGGCGCCGCCGCCCCAGACGTAGGCGAAGCTCTTGCCGGCAAAGTCAGGGTGCTCGGCGGCACTGTCCGCCAGGGACTGTTCGATGCCTGCCACCGCTTCCTTTGCGGCGTCCGGCTCGCCCAGGGCCTTGCCGATCACGGTGATCTGGTCATCCCAGTCAATGTTCCAGGCCTTCTCCGGGTAAGCCACGGTGGGTGCCAGGTCATTGAGGATGTCGAAGTCCTCCTGCGTGATACCGGAGTTCGGGGCCAGGATCAGGTCCGGTTCCAGCGCCACAATGGCATCAATGTCAATGTCGGTGCCGCCGGTGAAGGTGGCCGGAAGGTCATCGCCGCGCTCCTGGATGGCTTCCGTGACCCAGGGATAGTTCCCGTGTTCATCGTTGCCCCAGCTGACTTCCTCCACGCCCACGGGGGTGGTGCCCAGCGCGACGGCGGTGTCCGCGGAGCCCCAGCCGATGGTTACTACCCGTTCCGGCTTGGCTTCGATGACGGCCTCGCCCAGCGCGGAGTCGACGGTTACCGGGAACTGGCCGGACGCCTGGCCGGAGTCCTCCTGCGCCGTATCCCCGGCTGCGTCGGCACCGCAGCCGCTCAATGCCAGCAGGAGAGCGGGAACCGCCAGCAGAGCGGCGGCTTTCGGGGCACGTTGCATGAATTTTTCCTCTCAGAAGTCCGGCCCGCCGAGCGGCGGGCCGGTAATAAAACACAAAACGGTGGAAGCGGAAGGCGGCACGGAACGGGCGTTCCGCGGACGCGGCTAGGACTCGGCGCGTCCCTTGCGCCAGTAGCCCATAAAGGCCACCTGCTTGCGGTCGATGCCGACATCGCGGACCAGATAGCGGCGCAGTCCGCGGACCACGGCTGCTTCACCGGCAATCCAGGCGTAGAACGGCAGGGCGCCGGAAGGGGTCCCCGGGTTAGGTGAAGCCTGCACTGCGGCCTGGTCCAGTCGCTGCGGGGTTTCCCAAAGGATGGTTTCATCCACGTTGATTTCCTCGGGCTCGGTCAGCGTCCGGGTCCTGAACGGGAGGCCGTCCGCCGTTTCCACCGAGGCCCAGCCGGGCAGCGCCACGGACTGCCGTACAGCGGCGTCCAGCAGTTCCCCGTGCGGGCGGGAGCCGCGGGCCAGCCAGATGATCTGCACCCCGGAGGCGGTGGTAACGGGCTGCCGGTCCGCTGAGGAGGGAATCTCCATCAGGGCGTGGCCGGTGACGTCTGCGGGAAGGGATTCCAGAATGGAGGTAATCGCGGGGACGGCCGTTTCATCACCTGCCAGCAGCACGTGCCGGGCCATGCCGGGACGCCATTCGATGCCGCCATAGGATTCTGCCGTCACGCAGTGGGCACTGTTGGGGCCGATGATGCAGACCCGGTCTCCGGGCTGTGCGGCAGCGGCCCAGCTCGACGCCGGCCCGCCGTTGCCCTCGTCGTCGAAATGGAGCACGAAGTCCACGTCGATCTCCGGTTCCGGTCCCGAGCAGCGGGCGCCGCGCACGGTATAGGTACGCATGCAGCCGCGGGTGGCCGGGTCCAGCCTCAGCCAGTCCTGGTACCAGCCCGCTTCCAGGGTGGAGAGGTCCGGCAACGGCAGGGACGTGCCGTCGTCGTCCACACAGGGCACAATCACCTTGATCCGCAGATCGTGGGTGTCGCCCTGGACACCGAACTCGGCCAGCCTCTCGCCCGCAAACGTAATCCGCCGGAAGTTGGCGCCCAGCTGCACCGTCCGCTTGACCTCCACGTCAAAGGACATAACGGCACCGGCGGCCTTGGCACGCCTGGGCCGGGCCGGGGTACTGACGGCAGCAGCCGTTGCCCCGTTGGCGGACACGTGGCTCATGATGCTGCCTCCATGGATTCGTTGATGCTTGAACGGTGGTCACCGGGGTTGGGCAGGTATCCCTGCCTGACGTCCGGTTCCGGTTCCGGCACGGTGCTGTGGTGGCGGCCCAGCGGGACCACCATTGGCGTTCCGGAGACCGGATCCGGGATGACCCGGGAAGCCAGGCCGAAAACGTCGCGGACCAGGTCCTCGGTCACGACGTCGGCCGGGGCGCCCTCCGCGGCGATCCGTCCGTTCTTCATGGCCACCAAATGGTCCGCATAGCGGGCGGCCAGGTTCAGGTCATGCAACACAATGGCAACGGTGGTGCCGGAGCGCCGGTTCAGGTCCGTGATCAGGTCCAGCACCTCGATCTGGTGCGTCACGTCCAGGAACGTTGTGGGTTCATCCAGCAGCAGGATGTCCGTTTCCTGTGCCAGTGCCATGGCAATCCAGACCCGCTGGCGCTGGCCGCCGGACAGCTCGTCCACGTTCCGCGACGCCAGCTGGTCGGTCTGTGTGGCGGCCAGGGCGGCGGCGACGGCGGTGTCATCCTCCGGTGTCCACTGCCGGAACCAGCCCTGGTGGGGATAGCGCCCGCGCCCCACCAGGTCCGCCACGGTGATGCCTTCGGGTGCGGTGGGGGTCTGTGGCAGCAGGCCCAGGGTGCGGGCGACCTGACGGCTGGGCAGGCTGTGGATGTCCTTGCCGTTGAGGTAGACGGTACCGCCGGTGGGCTTCAGCAGCCGGGCAAGCCCGCGCAGCAGGGTGGACTTGCCGCAGGCATTGGCCCCCACGATGATCGTGATCTTTCCCGCGGGCAGCTCCAGCGAGAGTGATTCCACCACCTTGCGCTCGTCATAGCCGAGCTCCAGTTTCTGTGCGGAAAGCAGGTTCTCCATGTCAGCCTCCTTGGCCTACGCGGTTGGACGTGACCAGCAGCCACAGAAGGAAAGGTGCACCCAGAGCGCCGGTGACCACGCCTACGGGCAGGGTGACCCCGGGGATGAGGTTGGCGCCGGCAAAATCGGCGGCGAGTACGATGCAGGCGCCCACCAGCCCTGCGGTCAGCAGCGTGGTTTCCCCGCGCATCAGCCGGCGGGCGATGGGTCCGGACAGGAACGCCACAAAGGCCACCGGCCCGGCAGCGGCCGTAGCGACGGCGGCCAGCGCCACGGCCACGATGATCAGTGCCAGCCGCGCTGTTTCGACCCGGATACCCAGGCCGGCGGCGGCGTCGTCGCCCAGTTCCAGGCCGCGCAGGCTGCGCGCAAGCACGGCGGCGGCGGGCAGCAGCACCAGCAGGGAGCCGGCAAGCACTGCTGCACGGTCCCAGCTGCTGTTGTTCAGGGAACCGTTCAGCCAGACCAGTGCCTCGGAGGCGGTACGGATATCGGTGCGGGTCAGCAGGAAGCTGACCAGTGCCTGCATCACGGCGGCGAAGCCGATGCCCACCAGGATCAGCCGATAGCCGGCCACTCCCCCGCGGCGTGCCAGGAGGTAAATGGCCAGGGCCACTGCCAGTGCCCCGACCAGCGCTACGGCGGACACGGTGGTCCCGGCAGCACCGAACAGCACAATGGCGGCAACGGCGCTGGCGCTGGCTCCGTAGCTGATGCCGATCACGTCGGGACTGGCCAGCGGGTTGCGCAGCAGGGTCTGGAAAACGGCTCCGGCAATTCCGAAGCCCACCCCAATGAGGGTGCCGATGACTGCCCGCGGGAGCTTGCTCTCCATCAGGATGTACGTGGCGCCGGGGATCTGCTCGCCGAAGAGGATGCGGAAGAAATCCGGGATGGTGAACGTGTAGGTGCCGAGCAGGACGTAGACCGCGAAGAGGACCAGAACGGCAGCGCCCAGCAGCGACGGGACCAGGACACGGTGCCGGCGGGCCTGCTTGCGGGCGGCGCGGACGGCCTCGGCGGCGCCGGCGGGTGCGGTCCGCACGGCGCGGGTTTCGGCAGCAGTGTTCGTTTCGGCAGCGGTGTTCACAGTTCGGCCAGCTTCCGACGTCGGACCAGCCAGATGAAGACGGGGGCGCCGATGACGGCAGTAGTGATGCCTACCGGGATCTCCCCCGGCGGCAGCAGGACCCGTCCGATGACGTCCGCGATGACAAGCAGGGCGGGGGCGAGGAGCATGGAAAAGGGCAGGATCCAGCGGTAGTCGGGACCGGTGAAGCTGCGCACCACATGGGGAATGACCAGGCCAACGAAGGCAATGGGACCGGCGGCGGCGGTGGCGGCACCGCACAGCAGCACCACGCCCAGGGCAGTGATGCCGCGGCTGAGCCCCACGCGCTGTCCCAGCCCGCGCGCGACGTCGTCGCCCAGGCTCAGCCCGTTGAGGGCACGTCCGGAGAGCAGCGCAATCAGGGCGCCTGCGGCCAGGAAGGGCAGCACGGCGAGGATGGTGTCCCAGTCACGGCCGGAAACGCTGCCCACCCGCCAGAACCGGAAGGTATCCAGCGTCTGCTGGCTGGAGACCAGCACGGCGCTGAGCATGGACATCAGTCCGGCGCTCAGCGCGGCTCCGGCCAGGGCCAGCTTCACCGGGGTGGCGCCCTCGCGTCCAATGCTGGCCACCATGTACACCACGACGGCGGCAAGGGCGGCGCCGGCAAGGGCAAACCAGATGTAACCGGTGAGGTTGGTAATGCCGAAGATGTAGATGCCGAGCACCACGGCAAAGGCCGCTCCGGCATTAACGCCAAGGATGCCGGGATCAGCCAGCGGATTGCGGGCCACGCCCTGCATCGCGGCACCCGCGAGGCCCAGGGCTGCGCCGGTTACCAGGCCCAGGACGGTGCGGGGTACCCGGGACATCACCACGGCGTGGTCGCCGTTCGCGGGGTCGAAGGCGGTGAAGGCGTCCCACACCGTGCCGGGGGCTATCGGGCGGGCGCCGACGGCCACGGATGCGGCGCAGGCCAGCACCAGAACGGCGACCGTGAGAAGCAGCAGCATCATGCGGGTGCCGGGGCGCTTTCGCCCTGCGGGGGCGGGACGTCCCTCTGCTGCCCGGGTCTGTCCGGGTGCGCCGGAGGGAACGCCGGCGGGGCGTGCGGCAACGCTCACGTAGGCACCTCCCCGGGCAGTAGCAATGCGATTTGCTTAAGTAAGGCTAGCCTATGCTCAGGGTGTTTAAGAAACGTTTATGTTGCGTATTAGGACCCGGCGCGGATTCCTTTTCCGGCCGGGCCCTTCCGCCCGGCCCGCCCTAGTTTCCGCCGGCCCCGTGCCCGGGGGTCACGCGCTCGGATTCACGTACCGGTCCCGGCGCTGTTCCGTTCCCAAACGGCCTTCCGCCAAGGGCCTCCCGGCCGTGTTCCGAAAGCCAGTTGGAGGTATCCGGGCCCTTGGGGATGATGCCGGTGGGATTGATGTCCTCGTGCACCACGTAGTAATGCGCCTTGATCTGCTCGAAGTCCACGGTGTCACCGAAGCCGGGGGTCTGGAACAGGTCCCGGGCGTAGCCCCACAGAGCCGGCATTTCGGTGAGCTTGTTCCGGTTGCATTTGAAGTGGCCGTGGTAAACCGGGTCGAAGCGCACCAGCGTGGTGAAGAGCCGGACGTCAGCCTCGGTAATGGTGTCCCCGATGAGGTAGCGCTGCGTTGAGAGCCTGTCCTCCAGCCAGTCCATGGCAGTCCACAGCCGGTCATACGCGGCGTCGTAGGCTTCCTGCGATCCGGCGAACCCGCACCGGTACACGCCGTTGTTCACCTCGGTGAAGATCCGCTTGTTCACCGCCTCCATTTCCTCCATGTGCTCGGCAGGCAGCAGGTCCGGCGCACCCTCGCGGTGGAAGTCCTTCCACTCGGTGGAGAAGTCCAGGGTGATCTGGGGAAAGTTGTTGGTAACCACCGCGCCGGTGGGAACATCCACTATCGCGGGGACGGTAATGCCGCGCTGATAGTCGGGGACGCGCTTGAAAAAGGCTTCCTGCAGGCGTTCGATGCCCAGCACCGGGTCCTTGCCGTCCGGGTCCAGGTCGAAGGTCCAGCTGCGCGCGTCATGGGTGGGGCCGGGCAGCCCCAGGGAAATCGCGTCCTCGAGTCCCAGCAGCCGGCGGACAATGATGGTCCGGTTGGCCCACGGGCAGGCCCGCGCTGCGACCAGCCGGTAGCGGCCGGCTTCCACCGGATAGCCGTCCCGGCCGTCGCGGGTGATCCGGGTTTCTATGTAGTTGGTATCCCGGGTGTATTCGGTTCCGCCGGTAACGTAGGCACCCTTGGTGCTGTGGGAAGTCATGGCAATCAGACTACGCGCCCTGCCCCTCCCCTGCAGGCCTCTGCGTCCCTGAGGCTGCCGCAAACCGGAGGCACCGGTAGAGTCGGTTTCAACGCCGGCAGCAGTGCAACGGAAGGACCTTCACCATGCGAGTAGCCGTAATTGGAGCGACCGGGAATGTCGGGACTGCGGTGCTGCGCCGGCTGGCGGATGCCCGCCGGGAACGCGGCGGGGATTTGGAAGTCGTGGGCATTGCCCGCCGCATCCCCGACAAGCAGCAGCCGCCCTACAACGACGTCGAGTGGCACAGCATCGACATTGGCGACCGGGGGAACACGGCCGCCCTGACCGAAGCACTAAACGGTGCCGATGCAGTAATCCACCTGGCCTGGCTGATCCAGCCCAACCGCGACGAGGCCGAGCTGCACCGGGTCAACGTCGGGGGAACGGAAAACGCCCTCGCCGCAGCTGCCTCAGCCGGGGTACGCCAGTTTGTCTGCGCCTCCTCGGTGGGTGCCTACAGTCCCGCCCCCAAGGACCGGCTTACTGACGAGTCCTGGCCGGCCCGCGGCATTGCCAGCTCCCACTACAGCAGGCACAAGGGTGAACAGGAGGCCCTGCTGGACCGGTTTGAAACGGAGTATCCGGAGATTCCCGTGGCCCGCCTGCGGCCCGGGCTGATCTTCTCCTCGGATGCCGGCAGCGAAATCGGCGATTACTTCCTTGGCCGCCTGGTCCCGAAGTTCTTCCTGAACAGGCTTTCACTGCCGCTGATACCGCTGCCCTCCTCCTTTATCTTCCAGGCCGTGCATGCCGACGATATTGCCGATGCGTACTGGCGGGTGGTGGACCGGCGGGCCGAGGGAGCGTTTAACATTGCCGCGGATCCGATCATCACACCGGACCTGCTCGCCGGCGTGCTCGGTGCAAAGCGGATCCTGGACGTGCCGGTGAAGTTCATCCGCGCCGTCGTCGGCCTTACCTGGGCGGCCGGCCTGCAGGCCACCGATCCCGGCTGGGTGGACATGGCGGCCGGAGCGCCGGTGATGGACACTTCACGGGCCCGCGAAGTGCTGGGCTGGGAACCGCGCTGGACCTCGCTGGAATCCCTGCAGTTTGTCCTGAACGGGATGAGCGGGGGCGACGGCGTGGCCGGCTCGCCGCTGCTGGCCCCCCGCAACCGGCAGCGCTAGCCGGCAGCTGCCGGTCCGGGAAGGGTCAGACGGCTTCCCGGATCGCTGCTTCCTCGAGTCCGGCCGGCTCTTCCGGGCCGTCCTGCTCCCCAGCGCCGCCCTGCTCCCCTGCGCCGTCCGCCGCCGATGCCACGGCCAGCCCGAGGTCCTCTTCGAGCAGCTTTGCGTTGACCACCACGGCCAGCCGGTAGGCGTCTCCGGCTGCGGCGACCACCTGGGCCGAGGGGTCGGTGGCATTGCCGACGGCCCACACCCGCTCCTGGCTGGTGCGGCCGAGTTCGTCAGTAACTATGCAGCCGTCCCCATCGAGCTCAAGGTGTTCCGTCAGGCCCGGCTCGAGCTCAGCCTCGGGTTCAAGGAACAGCGCCTCGCAGGGGACCGTACGGCCGTCGGCAAGCACCAGTCCGGCCAGGGCGCCGCCTTCCGTTGCCAGACCGGCAACCTCTCCGCGAAGTGTCCGGATGCCCATGGCGGCAAGCCCGCCCGCGTCCTCCTCCCCCAGCTCAATGTCCCCGGGCAGCACCAGTGTCACTTCCTCGGAGAAGGTACGTACCAGCTGGGCCTGCTGGATGGATGTCCGGGCAGTGCCCAGTACGGCCAGCACCTTGCCCGCCACCTCGTACCCGTGGCAGTAGGGGCACTGCAGCACGTCCACTCCCCAGCGCCCACCAAGACCGTCAACGTCCGGCAGGACGTCGCGCAGCCCGGTGGCCAGAATCAGCTGCCGCCCCCGGAAGCTGCGTCCGTCTGCGGTCCGCACCGCAGCCGGGGGTTCCAGGCCGGTGACGGTTGCGTCCACCAGATCGACGCCGTAGCCGGCCACCTCCGCCCGTGCCAGCTCCAGCAGTTCAGCCGGAGGAACCCCGTCCCGGGTCGGAAAGCCGTGGACGTGGCCGGCCGGCGCGTTGCGCGGGCTGCCCGCATCGATAACCAGCACGCGGCGGAGAGCACGGGCGAGGACCAGCGCGGCGGTGAGGCCCGCCATGCCTCCGCCGATAATAACGACGTCGTACTCTTCGGAGAGGGTTTGCGAAGTTGCCATAGGAAATTTTTACCGGACGCGGACGCGATCATCAGCATTCTTAGTAAATTCTTTACACTTTCCTTCATGGGAGAAATTACGCAGGAGAAGCCTGCATCCAAACTCAAGCAGGGCATCACCGGCCCCATGCTGTATCTGTTCATCCTTGGCGACGTTCTCGGCGCAGGCATCTATGCACTGGTGGGAGAGGTCTCTGGCGAAGTGGGGGGCGCCATCTGGGTGCCGCTCGTTGTTGCGCTGGTCCTCGCGCTGCTCACCGCGGCATCCTACGCGGAACTTGTGAGCAAGTATCCGCGCGCCGGAGGCGCGGCTGTTTTTGCCGAACGGGCGTTCAAGGTGCCGGCTATTTCCTTTCTGGTGGGCTTCGCGATGCTGGCCGCCGGAGTCACCAGCGCGGCCGGACTGGCACTGGCTTTCACCGGGGACTATCTGGCGCCCTTCCTGGATGTGCCGGCCGTTCCGGCCGCCATCGTGTTCCTGCTGCTGGTGGCTCTGTTGAACGCCCGCGGCATTTCCGAATCCGTGCGCAGCAATGTCGTGATGACCATCATCGAGGTCTCCGGGCTGGTCCTGGTGATTGTGCTGGTGAGCCTGATGCTGGGCAAGGGCGAGGGCTACACCGAGCAGATCACGCAGTTCCCCGCCGGCGTGAACCCGGGCACCGCCGTCCTGGCCGCTTCGGTAATTGCCTATTACTCATTTGTGGGATTCGAAGTGTCCGCCAATATCGCCGAGGAGGTTCGTGATGTCCGCCGGGTCTACCCGAAGGCCATCTTCGGCGCGATGCTTACCGCGGGCCTGGTCTACGTCCTGATTGGGCTGGCCGCGTCCGTGGCACTGCCCACGGAAGACCTGGCCGGATCCTCCGGGCCGCTCCTTGATGTAGTCAGCGCCACCGGATTCGGTATTCCGGACTGGACCTTCAGCCTGATCGCGCTGGTGGCAGTGGCCAACGGTGCCCTGCTGACCATGATCATGTCCTCCCGCCTGACCTACGGAATGTCCGAGCAGGGCCTGCTGCCCGGTGTGTTCGGCAAGGTCCTGCCCAACCGCAGGACCCCGTGGGTGGCCATCGCCGCCACGACAGTGGTGGCCATGATCCTGACCACCACCGGCGGCCTGGCGTCCCTGGCCGAAACGGTGGTCCTGTTGCTGCTGTTCGTTTTCCTGAGCACCAACATTGCCGTGATTGTGCTGCGCAGGGACAAGGTGGAGGAAAAGCACTTCCGCACCCCCATTGTGGTTCCTTACCTCGCCATCGCCTCCTGCATCCTGCTGCTTACCCAGCAGGACGCCGCCGTCTGGCTGCGGGCCGGGATCCTGATGGCCATCGGCCTGGTGCTGTTCGCCGCCCGCCGGCTGACCAAGGGCAAGACCTTGGGCTCAAAACGCCCGGGAGCCAAGGAAGCCAAGGGGAAGGAATCCGAGGCGCAGCAGTAAGCCCCGCACATCGAGAAGGCACGACTTACCGTTTTCGAGCCGGAAAACGGTAAGTCGTGCCCTCTCGTTTGGCAGACCTGCACTTTGTGCCTTTTCGATTGAGGCCAGGGGCCCCGCACCATGGAAAACGCCCCGGACCGCGTGGTCCGGGGCGTTCCCTATGCGTGGTTACTCGTGCAGGTCGTCGTCGTAGTCCTTGCCGGCGTGCTCCTGGCGCAGCTTCCGGCCCTCCGCGATGTCCTCTTCCTCCTGCTCCTGCCGCTTCTCCGTCTGGCGGGTGTCGCGCGGGGGCAGCTGGACTGACTCTTCAGCCTGGATGCCGGCCTGCAGTTCACGTCCGCGTTCCACTTCGGCATCGAACTCCGCCCCAAACAGCAGCGAGACGTTTGCCAGCCACAGCCACAGCAGAAGGACGATCACACCACCGATGGCACCGTAGGTTGCGTTGTAGTTGCCGAAGTTTGCCACGTAGAAACTGAAGCCCAGGGTGACGATCCCCAGCACGATCAGCGCGATGAAAGCACCCATGCTCATCCAGCGGAACTTGGGCTGCTTCACGTTGGGCGTGGCGTAGTACAGGATGGCAACCAGCAGCACGGCGAAGATCAGCATCACCGGCCATTTGGCGATGTTCCAAATCATGACAGCCTCGGTGCCGAGGCCAACATAGTCGCCCAGAGTTTCAGCAATCGGGCCGCTGAGGACCAGCATCATCAGCAGTGCGGCAACCAGCAGGACGAGCACCAGGGCTGTCTCTTAT
>ERZ504995.79-NODE-79-length-11908-cov-3.543660_pt1 | contig 11908 bp, 7 predicted proteins | sample MGYA00514197_ERZ504995 | MGnify/ENA primary metagenome ERZ504995 (study PRJEB26094, sample SAMEA4028455) | Ovis aries | biome: host associated; feature: stool; material: fecal | place: Italy | collected 2012 | study: EMG produced TPA metagenomics assembly of the Sheep...
CATCTGGTACAACATGCCGATCACGATCGGCGACCACCTGTTCTGGATGAACTGGACCGGCAACAAATATGTCGTCCGGAAGACCTGGGACCGCTTCATGGAGCGTGCCCGCATGCTGCCCGACGGCGAAGACAACCAGTAAGGAAACCTCAGAGTCTGTCATTTTGGCAGACTCTTTTTCTGTGTTATACTGGACGGCAGAAAGAGAGGGGAGCCCATGAACATCTCTGTATTGACCATTTTCCCGGAAAGCTTCGAGAGCTTTCTGAAGACCCCGGTGGTGGCCCGCGCCATCGACAGGGGGATCGTTTCCATCGATATCGTGGACATCAAGGACTTCGCGAAGGGCAGTTTCCGCCACATCGACGACTCTCCCTTCGGCGGGGGAGCGGGCATGGTCATGCGCTGTCAGCCGGTGCTGGACGCGCTGCAGGCCGTAAAGGAACGGGACCCCTCGGGCGATATACGGTCGGTCGCCATGACTCCTGCCGGAAAGCCGTACGATCAGCAGACTGCGCGGCGCTTCGCGGAGCTCCCGCACCTCGTGCTGCTCTGCGGCCACTATGAAGGCATGGACGCCCGCATTTTCGGGAGCATCGACGAGGAAGTCTCCATGGGCGACTACATCCTGACCGGCGGCGAACTGCCGGCGATGACCGTCATCGACTCCGTCGTCCGTCTGCTGCCCGGCGCGCTGCGCGGGGCCAGCACGGAAGAGGAATCCTTCGAGGACGGGCTCCTCGAATATCCCCAGTACACCCAGCCCCGGGAGTATGACGGGATGTCGGTCCCGGACGTGCTCCTCTCGGGGGACCACGGGCGCATCCGCCGGTACCGGCGGCGGGAAGCCCTGCGGGTCACGAAGGAGCGGAGGCCGGACCTCCTGGAAGCGTACATCGCCGCAGGAAAGCTGACCGGGGAAGAGGCCGAACTCCTGAAGGAACTGGAGGAAGAGGGCTGAGTTTTCCCTTGAGCAGAGCCCCGGAATGTGATACAATACACGGCGAAGAGCAAAGGTGTTCTTTTTCCCGCAACGGGGAGAAGTCGTCTTTGCTCTTTTTCTCTGCTTTCGGAGGGTCCTGCTATTGACTTTCTATGCATAAATTATTATTATTTATGCATACATTTTTAAGAACCCGCCTGTTTTCGTGAATATTATTCATTTTTGAGTGAATATTATGCGAAAATGTGCATAAAATGAATGAAACGTCAATAGAGGAGAAATACTCATGAACTTAAAGGGTAGAGACTTTCTGAAACTGCTGGACTTCACGCCGGAAGAGATCGGTTATCTCATCGACCTCGCCGCGGACCTCAAGGCCAAGAAAAAGGCCGGGATCCCGCACCGGTACTGCGAGGGCAAGAACATCGCCCTCATTTTCGAGAAGACCAGTACCCGGACCCGCTGCAGCTTTGAAGTGGCGGCCCACGACCTCGGCATGGGGTGCACGTACCTGAACCCGACCGACTCTCAGATCGGGAAGAAGGAGAGCATCGCCGACACGGCCCGCGTGCTGTCCGGCATGTTCGAAGGCATCGAGTACCGCGGCTACGGCCAGGAGATCGTCGAAGAGCTGGCGAAGTATGCGAGCGTCCCGGTCTGGAACGGTCTCACCAATGAGTACCATCCGACCCAGATCCTCGCGGACTTCCTGACCATCAAGGAGCACTTCGGTCATCTCGAAGGCATCAACTTCGTCTACATGGGCGATGCCCGCTACAACATGGGCAATTCGCTGATGGTCGGCTGCGCCAAGATGGGCCTCAACTTCGTGGCCTGCGCGCCGGCGAAGCGGTACTTCCCGGCAGACGAGCTCGTGAAGACCTGCGAAGAGATCTGCAAGGAGACCGGCGGTTCCGTGAAGTTCATCACCGACCCCATGGAAGCGACGAAGAACGCGGACGTCATCTACACCGATGTCTGGGTCTCCATGGGCGAGCCCATCGAAGTCTGGGCCGAGCGCATCCATGACCTCGCGGACTACGCGGTCACGAAGAAGATCATGGACAATGCCGCGGACGGCGCGGTCTTCATGCACTGCCTGCCGGCGTTCCACGACTGGAAGACCACCATCGGCCGGGAAATGGGCGAACGCTTCTCCCGGGACAGCATGGAAGTGACGAACGAAGTCTTTGAGTCGGAAGCCTCCATCGTCTTCCAGGAAGCAGAGAACCGTATGCACACCATCAAGGCGGTCATGGCCGCCACCATCGGGGAGATCGACTGACTATGTCTCAATTCCTTAACAGGACCAACACCTCTGCCGGAGGGCAGGGGACCAACATGAAGAAAAAGCGGTACCTCGTCCTCTCGGACGGTACCGTTTATGAAGGGTTCGCTTTCGGGGCCGATGTGTCCGCCATCGGGGAGCTGGTCTTCACGACCGGCATGTGCGGTTACATCGAGACCCTGACCGACCCGAGTTATTACGGACAGATCGTGCTGCAGACCTACCCGCTCATCGGGAACTACGGCATCATCGAGGACGACTTCGAAGGCGAGTGCTTCGTCAAGGGCTATGTCGTCCGCGAATGGTGCGAGCAGCCGTCCAATTTCCGCTGCCAGTACACCCTGGATACTTTTCTCAAAGACCGGGGCGTTCCCGGCATTTACGGAGTCGATACACGTGAGATCACCAAGACCATCCGGGAACACGGGGTCATGAACGCCATCCTGTGCGATTCGATCCCCCGCGATCTTTCGGAGGTCTCTTCTTATGTCATCACGGATGCCGTGCCCGCCGTCACCACGAAAGAGAAGAAACTCTATGAGGCGGTCGAGGGCAGTGCCGGAGAACGGGGCCCGCTCAAAGTGGCGCTCCTCGACTACGGTGCCAAGCGGAACATCATCCGGGAACTCCAGAAGCGCGGGTGCGATGTGGTCGTCCTGCCCGGTACGTCCAGCGCGGACGATGTCCTCGACGAGCACCCCGACGGCATCATGCTGTCGAACGGTCCCGGGGACCCCGCCGACGCACAGGACCAGATCATGCAGATCGCCAAACTCCTTGGCATGAAGCCGATCTTCGGCATCTGTCTCGGACACCAGCTGACGGCCATCGCCGCCGGCGCAAAAACCACGAAACTCAAGTACGGCCACCGCGGCGTCAACCAGCCCTGCCGGGACGTCAAGGGGACTCGTACGTTCATCACGAGCCAGAACCACGGCTACGCCGTCGTCTCCGAGTCGGTGAAACGGGGAGAAGAGCGTTACATCAACGCGAACGACAAGACCTGTGAGGGCATCGACTACCCGGACTGGAACGCCTTCACGGTCCAGTTCCACCCGGAAGCGAGTTCCGGCCCCCACGATACATCGTTCCTGTTCGACCGCTTCATCGACAACATGATGGCGGAGAAGTACAAGAGGGGAGGTGAGCCGAATGCCGCTGAATAAAGACATCAAAAAGGTCCTCGTCATCGGCTCCGGCCCCATCGTCATCGGTCAGGCGGCGGAGTTCGACTACGCCGGCGCCCAGGCCTGCCGCGTCCTGAAGGAAGCGGGTGTCAACGTCGTCCTCGTCAACTCGAACCCGGCGACCATCATGACGGACCAGGCCCTCGCCGATGAGATCTACCTCGAACCCCTGACGGCCGAGACCGTCAAGCGGATCATCGAAAAGGAAAAGCCCGACAGCCTGCTCGCCGGCCTCGGCGGCCAGACCGGGCTCACCATCTCCATGCAGCTCGAGAAGGAGAATTTCCTGACCGAGCACGGTGTCCGGCTCATCGGCACCAACGTGGAAGCCATCGACAAGGCGGAGGACCGCGAACTCTTCAAGGAGACCCTCGAGGAGATCGGCGAACCGGTCATCCCCTCCGACATCGCGGAAGACATCACGACGGCGTTGTACATCGCCCACGACATCGGGTACCCCGTCATCGTGCGTCCGGCCTTCACCCTCGGCGGCGCCGGCGGCGGCATCGCGAACAATGCGGACGAACTGAAACTCATCGCCTACACGGGCCTTGAGGCATCTCCCATCCACCAGATCCTCGTCGAGAAGTGTGTTTCCGGCTGGAAGGAGATCGAGTTCGAGACGATGCGCGACTATGCCGGCAACGTCATCGCGGTCTGCTCCATGGAGAACTTCGACCCGGTCGGCGTCCACACCGGCGACTCCATCGTCGTGGCACCCGCCCAGACCCTTTCGGACAAGGAATATCAGATGCTCCGGTCCGCGTCCCTGAACATCATCACGGCCCTCGACATCGTCGGCGGCTGCAACTGTCAGTTCGCGCTGAACCCGGACACCTTCGAATACGCAGTCATCGAAGTCAACCCCCGCGTCTCCCGGTCCTCCGCGCTGGCCTCCAAGGCCACCGGTTACCCCATCGCGAAGATCACGACCAAGATCGCTCTCGGGTACAACCTCGATGAGATCGAAAACGACATCACAGGGGAGACCTGTGCCTGCTTCGAGCCGGCCCTCGACTACATCGTCGTCAAGTTCCCGAAGTGGCCCTTCGACAAGTTCCCGAACGCCGAGCGCAAACTGGGGACCCAGATGAAGGCCACCGGCGAAGTCATGTCCATCGGCACGAGCTTCGAGATGGCGGTGCTGAAGGCGGTCCGCGGCGCGGAGATCCACATGAACACCCTGAACCGGAACGCGATGGATGGGGCACCCATCCGGGAACGCCTCGCCAGAGTCGACGACTTCCGCATGTTCACGGTCTTCGAAGCGCTGAAGTCCGGCGTCTCCGTCGACGAGATCTTCGAGATCACGAAGATCGACCGCTGGTTCCTCTACAAACTCATGAACCTCGTTGAGTTCGAAGACCGTCTCCAGGACGGCCTCACTCAGGAACTCTATGAGGAAGGCAAGAAACTCGGTTACCCGGACGATGCCCTGTGCACCCTGTCCGGAGCCCCGAGCCTCCGTGTCGCCGGCATCTTCCACCGGGATGCGGTCTATAAAATGGTCGACACCTGTGCCGCCGAATTCGCGGCCACCACACCGTACTTCTACTCGACCTACGACAAACACTGCGAGTCCCGCACGTTCCAGCGTTCCGGCAAACCGACCGTCATGGTCCTCGGCTCCGGGCCCATCCGCATCGGACAGGGCATCGAGTTCGACTACTCCTCGGTCCACTGCGTCTGGACACTGAAAGAGCTGGGCTATGACGTCGTCATCGTCAACAACAACCCGGAGACGGTCTCCACGGACTATGACACCGCGGACCGCCTGTACTTCGAACCGCTCACCCCGGAAGATGTCATGAACATCATCAAGGTCGAAAAACCGGTGGGTGTCGTCGTGGCCTTCGGCGGACAGACCGCCATCGCGCTCACGAAGTATCTCGATGACAACGGCATCAAGATCCTCGGGACCTCCGCAAAGAGCATCGACACGGCAGAGGACCGGGAACGGTTCGACGCCCTCCTCGAGAAATACAACATCAAACGGCCGAAGGGCACCGGCGTCGAGACGCTGGACGGCGCCCTCCGCACCGCCCGCAAGCTGGGTTACCCGGTCCTCCTGCGCCCGTCCTATGTCATCGGCGGCCAGAACATGAAGATCGTCCACGACGACAACGAAGTGGAGATCTACATGAACAAGATCCTGGAGCAGGGCATCGACAACCCGGTCCTCGTGGACAAATACATGCAGGGCACCGAACTGGAAGTCGACGTCATCTCCGACGGCAAGGACATCCTCATCCCGGGCGTCATGCAGCACGTCGAGCGGGCCGGCGTCCACAGCGGTGACTCCATCGCCGTCTACCCGCCTTACAACCTCAACGACAAGATGATGGACATCATCGTCGATACCTCCGCCAAACTGGCGCTGGACCTCGGCACCCAGGGCCTCGTCAACATCCAGTACCTCATCTACCAGAATGAGCTCTACGTCATCGAGGTCAACCCGAGAGCCTCCCGGACGGTCCCGTACATCTCGAAGGTCACGGGCGTTCCCATGGTCGAACTGGCGAGCCGCGTCATGCTGGGCGAGCCCCTCAAAACGATGGGCTACGGCACCGGCCTCTACCGGACCCCGCCCTATGTGGCCGTCAAGGTCCCGGTCTTCTCCTTCGAGAAACTCATGGACGCCAACTCCTACCTCGGTCCGGAGATGAAGTCCACCGGTGAAGTCCTCGGTGTCGGCAAGAACCTGAACGAAGCGCTCTTCAAGGGCCTGACCGCTGCCGGCCGGAAACTGACCGCGCCCGACGCGTTCCACGATGTCGGCGTCTTCCTCTCGGTCGACAAGTATGACAACCTCGAGTCCGTTTCCCTCGCGAAGAAGCTCGATGACCTCGGGTTCAAACTCTACGCGACCACGGAGACGGCGGAACACATCGCCCACCTCGGTACCGATGTCGAAGACCTCGGCAAGGACATCAGCGAGAAGAACCGCGACAAGATTTTCAAACTCATGGAGGACGGGAAGATCAGCTTCCTCGTCTACACCGGCGCGCTGATGGACGATACGGTGGATGACTACATCGCCCTCAGCCGGAAGGCACTGCTCCTGAACATCCCGTGCTTCACGTCCCTCGACACGGCCATGGCGACGGCGGACATCATCGCGTCCCGCTTCAGCCAGCAGAACACGGAACTCGTCGACATCAACCACATGCGCCGCATGAAGCAGGTCCTGGAGTTCTCCAAGATGCAGGCCACCGGCGATGATTACATCTTCATCGAAAACTTCAACGGGGAGATCGAATGCCCCGAGTCTCTCGCGCTGCAGATGTGCGACCGCCACTACGGCATCGGCGCCGACGGCATGGTCCTCATCGAAAAGTCCGACGTGGCAGATGCAAAGATGCGCATCTTCAACCGGGACGGCAGTGAAGGGAAGATGGCCGGCAACAGTATCCGGTCCGTCGCGAAGTACCTCTACGATAACGGCTACGCTTTCACCGAGGACATGACGGTCGAGACCGCGGCCGGTGTCAAGGCGATGCACCTCTTCACCCGGGACGGCAGAGTCAACTATGTCGAAGTCGATATGGGACCGGCCGACCTCCGTGCCGCTTCGCTCCCGACGACCTTCGAGGACGACATCATCCTGAACAAGGCCGTCATGATCGGGGGACAGGAGTACAACATCACCTGCTGCTCCATCGGCAACCCCCACTGTGTGGTCTTCTGCGACCGGGTCGACCCCATCGACCTGTCCGTCGTCGGCCCGCAGTTCGAGTACGCCGAGTTCTTCCCGGACCGCATCAATACGGAGTTCGTCCGCGTGGTCAACGACACGACCCTGAAAGTCCGCGTCTATGAGCGGGGCAACGGGGAGACCATGGCCTGCGGCACCGGCGCCTGCGCGGCGGTCATCGCGGCCTGCGAGAACGGGTACTGCAGAAGGGGAGACGACATCACCGTCAAACTGCCCGGAGGAGACCTCATCGTCAACTATACCGAGGAGCGGGTCACGCTCTCCGGCAACACGGCGCTGGTCTTCAAAGGCATGTACCAGTACTGAACCGACCAAAGCAAAAGGCAGTGCAGAAATGCACTGCCTTTTTTTGCAGTTTTGACAGGTTTTTGACAGCTGTGGAACCTCTTTTGTATGAGAATTAGTTATGGATTTTTTATGAATAATAGGGTATAGTATTCAAGTGAAATATGTTTCTGCAAACACCAGATGTGAAATCAATCGAGAAAGGGGAAGCTTTATGAAGAAAGCATCCAAGAAACTGTTTGCCATCCTCATGGCAGTCCTGATGATCGTTTCGGTCTTCTCCCTGAGCGCGTTCGCCTATGACCGCAACGGCAAGACCGTCAAAAAGATCGTCATGATCGGCGACAGTATCGCTGCCGGCTTCAGTCTTCCGGACTATGACCGCCGCGGCGTCTACTGCCTGCAGAACAAGCGCGTCAAAGGTTCGTTCGGCGACATCGTTGCCACGAAATTCGGCGTGAAAGGCAAAAACTATACACCTTATGTCTCTCCCGGTTTCCGTACCAAAGAGATCCGCGTCTTCCTCGAGAACGACTATGAGGGCGACTTCGTCACTCAGAACTTCATCGGCTCTCTGTCCGGCAACCCGAACTACAGCCTGGAGGTCATGAAGTCCAAGCGTGCGACCATGCAGAAGAAGATCGCCAATGCCGATATGATCATGCTGGAGATCGGCTTCAACGACACCTGGCTCACCACCATGGGTGCCTACACCGACTTCTCCATGACCGGCAACGACCCCATCGGCCGTATCATGAATTCCCCGCGGTATCTGTATGAACTGCAGATGGCCATCCAGGATACCCTCTTCAACTTCGGCAACGAGTTCAGCGCGATCGTCAACGATCTCTACCGTCTGAACCCGAACGCAACGCTTGTTGTCGTCGGTGTCTACAACCCGTTCAAGGACTGGACCATTCCGGACGGTTCCATGATCTATGCGGGCCAGCTCCTGAACTTCATGTACAACAACATGAACAACGCCATGCGTTCTCATGCCAATGACGGCGTCCACGACTATGTCTTCGTCGACGTTCCGGATACGGAAGTCATCTCTGACTCGGTCAACGACATGCTGAGCGGTGTCCCGGCCCTTCAGAAGGGCGGCTGGGATCCCCATCCGACCGAAGCCGGTCACCAGTACATCGCCAACCAGATCCTGACGGCCCTCGGTGCCTGATCGATCGGAGCATAAAAAAACAGACCCCGGATCCATACGGATCCGGGGTTTCTTTTGTTTGTTTATTCTTCGTGTTTTGCGTAGATCCAGAACCAGATCATCATGCCGAGTTCTCCGAACATGGAGAAGAGGAAGGTCTCGGCGAGGTGCCCGGTCGCGGGTCCGATGCCGGAGAAGAAGAGCATGAGCAGTCCGGAGAGGGTCAGCTCTTTGCGGCCTTTCTTTTTCCAGAGGACGATGCCGCAGAGGATGAGGACGATCGTCGGAAGGACGGACAGGACCGGCATGAGGTGTCCGACCCATTTCGGCGTGAGGTCTGTGTCGGCGATGAACCGGGTGATGCCGGCGTAGTCGAGGGCCTTCAGCCGGGTCCGGCAGCCGGTGTAGACACCGAGCAGGGCCAGGACAGCGGTCGCGATGCCGACGGCTTTCAGGACCTTTTTGTTCGCGTCGAGCGCATGGGCGCAGATGGGGATGAGCAGCGGCACCATGGCGCCGTGCAGGATGTAGCGGGGATAGCTCAGTAGCCGGAGCAGCTTCGTATCTCCCAGAAAGGCTCCGAGCCCCAGAACGACGGCGTCGTAACAGAGTCCGAAGGCGACCCCCGCCATCAGCAGGGGAATGGGGTGTCTCGGTTCTCCCTGTGCCAGTTTCAGGAACAGTAAGAACAGAGTCAGATAAATCGCCGCCATCAGCCAAAGGGCGACCGGGGCGGCAACCAGTATCGTCTGCATCATTTCATTTCCTCCTAAGTCAATTCCATTATAGCAGACCCTTTTTGAATAGCAATTTATAAAAAGTGTTATTCTGTCACCTTTCCAACAATTCGGAGAGGGGTCGTTCTGTATTTGGCCGCCGGTTCTGTTATACTGGTAATGGTAACATTTACGTTGATACACAAAGGAGGAAACCAAAATGAGCAAGAAGATCATCGTCGCCGGCGCCGGCCACGGCGGACTCACCGCAGCGGCCCTGCTGGCAAAAGCCGGATTCGACGTCACCATCTACGAGCGGAACGAAGCGGACAAACTCGGGTATGACTGGACCGACATCTTCGACCCGAAGGCCCTCGACGTCGTCGGCTGCCCTCGCCCCGAAGAGGTGGGACTTCCCTGGGAGTGGAAGATCGACATGACCTTCTACGGCCCGCACACCACACCGGACAAGAAGATCCGTCAGCGCGTCCCGAACGACCCCAATGAGATGGAGATCAAGATGGAGCGCTCCGACATCTATAAACTGCTCGTCGACTTCGCCGTGAACAGCGGCGCGAAGATCGAGTACGGCGTGAAGATCAACGGCCCCGTCATGGCCGGCGACCGCGTCATCGGCATCACCACCGACAAGGGCGACTTCCTTGCTGACATGGTCATCGACGCCGCCGGTGCCGAGTCTGTCATCCGTACGAAGCTTCCCGACTGCCTCGGCATCCAGAAGCATCCGAACTGGGGCGAGAAGTTCTATGTCTACCGTGCATTCTATGACCTGCCGGTCGACCCCGCCACCGTCGATGACAAGTACAAGGTCATCCTGTACCCCGACAGCGAATCCATCGGCATCGGGTGGATCGCCACCGAAGACACGTTCTCGGACCTCCTCATCGGTCATATGGACCCGCTCACTGTCTCCGAAGCGGAAGAGATCGCCGAACGGTATCGCAAGACGAACCCGCAGCTCGGCACGAAGAAGCTCCGCGGCGGTCAGCTCGTCCTCATCCCGGTCCGTCAGCCCCTGTCCATCATGGTGGCCGACGGTTACGCGGCGATCGGCGACTCCGCCTTCATGACGGTCCCGATCATCGGTTCCGGCATCGGCAACGCCATCAAGAATTCGAAGATCCTCGCCGAGACCATCATCAATGACAAGACCGAGACCTACTCTGCCGAGACTCTCTGGCCGTACCAGTACGAGTACTTCCAGAAGATGGGCAAGAACATCGCCCCGCTGGCGCTCGTCAAACTCCTGCTGACCCGCATCTCGCAGGACCAGCTGGACTATGCGTTCAATGAAGGTATCCTGACCCACCACGAACTCACCATCACGGCGAACCACACGAGCCTCTGGAAGTTCCTGCACTTCGACCCGAACCTGCCGAAGAGAGGCGTCGCCATCGTCAAGGACCCCGACCTTCTGAAGAAGGGTGCCGGTGTCGTCCTCGACGTCGTCGCCGCACTGGCGGTCGAACAGTTCCTGCCGAAGCAGTATTCGAGACCGGCGGTCCAGGCCTGGGCCAGAGCCTATGACAAGATTTTTACGCACCGTTTGAAGGCAATGGGGAAAGTATAAGCGTAATGTAAAGTTTTTCCATACGTTTGTATGCGTATAAATGGTTGTCCGAATAACGACCGTTCTTTGTGCACTTTACCGAACCAAATCGCTAAAATTAGACACCCGCCCAATAATTGTTCACCGTTTAAGACACGGTTTTTTACAAATTGTTGGGTGGGTGTTTTTTTTTGCTCAAATTGTTCGAAATGTTGTTCGGTTTTTCGGGATTGCGTTATCGCGAATCTAAGATTAACATGTGTAACTGTTGTTGCTTTTCTGAAATCAGGCTGAAACCGCTGTTCGGACAAGCAAGCGTTATGTGTATGTATCAATGAGTCGAAAGGCACCAGGAGGAATTGTATGAAAACCATAAGAAAACTTGTGGCAGCAATGATGGTCGGCGTCATGACCGTCCTCGTATTTTCCAGTACGGCATTTGCCGCCAGTGAACAGTCCCGTTCGGACCGCAGCGTGGCAGTCGCCAAAAAGGCTGTGGAATCCATCGATACCGATGAACTGTACAACGGATCGATCGATGACCCCATCCTCGTTTATTACGCGTCTCAGCCCTTCACACAGCCGTTTACCGCGCTGAAGTGGGGCCTTGACCATAAAAAGCAGCAGGAACCGACCTATAAAGGCAGCATGCAGGACCTCACCTACGGTGTCGTTTCGAACCTTGGCGGTTTCTTCGCAAAACAATATATTTCCAAGACCCTTTCCACGTTGAAAGATACGTCTGCTGATATTGCCGACGGCCTCAAGAACGGTCCTGACCAGCTGGTCGGAAAAGTAGGGAAGAAAGCACCGATCGTCAGTAAACTGTACACTCTCTCCGGACCTGCCGGCAAGATGACCCTCCAGGCCGTCCTGCTCCCGGGTTACCTCGCGACCAACGCCGGCGCCCTGGCCTTTGTCCTCATCGGCGGCGGTGCTGCTCTGGCCGTCATCTTCGGCCTGTCCGGCATCCTTTCTCCGCTGCTCGCGCTGAAGGAAGGCCCTCAGACCATCGACCAGTTCTTCCGTGACATGCATGAGATGG
>ERZ504995.80-NODE-80-length-11708-cov-5.368832_pt1 | contig 11708 bp, 21 predicted proteins | sample MGYA00514197_ERZ504995 | MGnify/ENA primary metagenome ERZ504995 (study PRJEB26094, sample SAMEA4028455) | Ovis aries | biome: host associated; feature: stool; material: fecal | place: Italy | collected 2012 | study: EMG produced TPA metagenomics assembly of the...
TCAGCTGACGAAGCCCTTGCTCAGATTAAGGAGAAGAAATACTTTGAGCGTTTCCTTGAATCTGGCAAGAGGATTACCCTTGTCGGCGTAAACTTTAACTCTGAAATCAAGAATGTCGATGAGTTTAAGATTGAGCGTATGAAGTAGAGTGTGGCTGACCTCATTTTACCGATTCGCTATTAAAAAAAACTTACTATATATATAGGGTAGTAGTCAGGTATATGGAAATAATTTGGAGTATAATTGCGGTATTGTTGTTGATTCTTGGTCTTATTGGCTGTATCGCACCGGTTTTGCCAGGTGTGATTTTGGCATATGGAGCACTTTTCTGTCTAATCCCCACACAAGAATGTCCTTCAATCATGACTTTTGTCTTGTTTGGCTTAATAACGATTGCTGTAACCGTTGCAGATTCAATTATCCCCGCAATAGGTGCAAAGAAGTTTAACAGCACAAGGTTGGGAGTGTGGGGGTGCGTTATAGGTACAGTTGTCGGATTTCTCTTTTTGCCGGCAGGTCTAATTATGGGGCCATTCCTTGGTGCATTTGTCGGAGAACTGATCGCTGGAAAGAAGACTGACGACGCCTTATACAGTGGATTAGGCTCGCTTCTCGGCTTTCTGGCAGGCACGGCACTGAAGATCGCGGTATGTATTGCTCTTGTCGTTGTTATTATTTCGCGGGTTCTATAAGCGTCAATACCGCCGGTAAATGCTATGTGAGTAGTGCCGCTTAAAAAAATCTTGCATCAATTTTACTAATTTAGTATAATTTAAGAATGCGTTGTAAGAGGAACAGGATGTCCGGGTCAACGCTTAAAAACTGAATATACGGCATTTAAGTTTGAAAAAATGGAGATGCCAGATAATCGGATACGGCAAGCCGATTAAGGTGTGTTTCGCGCTCAGGCGGAATTTCACTTGCGTGTTGATGCCGTCTGTGGTAAACTAATTGTCCTTTTTTCCAAAGGGAAGGATTAAAACGAATGCCTACAATTAACCAACTTGTGCGCAAAGGACGCAAACAGCTGACGAACAAGTCGAAGTCGCCAGCACTCAAGAGCTGTCCCCAGCGTCGTGGCGTGTGCCTGCTTGTTAAGACGCAGACACCTAAGAAGCCTAACTCTGCTTTGCGCAAAGTGGCCCGTGTGCGTCTCACATCGGGTTATGAAGTGACCGCCTATATCCCCGGCGAAGGTCACAATCTTCAGGAGCACAGCGTTGTGCTCGTTCGCGGCGGCCGCGTCAAGGACCTTCCTGGCGTGCGTTATCACATCGTCCGCGGTACCCTCGACACCCTCGGTGGCGCAGGTCCGTCCAACACGAATAAGCTTAACCGCCAGGTCAGCCGTTCTAAGTACGGCGTCAAGCGCGCGAAGGCCTCCAAGTAACATTCATCCGCGAGGTAGAAAATGTCAAGAAGGAGCAAATCCTACAAGCGTAGCATTACGCCTGATCCAAAGTACAACAGCGAGCTCGTCGCTAAGGTTATCCGCACCATCATGAAGAGCGGTAAGATGACCACAGCAGAGCGTATCGTTTACGGTGCAATCGAAGAGATTGGTGAGAAGACCGGTGAAGACGCACTTCAGGTCCTTGATACCGCTATCGGCAACATGAAGCCGAAAGTTGAGGTCAAGTCTCGTCGCGTCGGCGGTACCACCTATCAGGTTCCTGTTGAGATTCGTCCGGCCCGCCAGCTTTCAATGGCTCTTCGCTGGATGCTTCAGTATGCAGGCGCCCGCCGCGGTATGCCTATGCCCAAGGCTGTAGCAGCTGAGCTTCTCGAGGCTTACAAGGGCGAGGGCAATGTCATCAAGAAGCGCGATGACACCCACCGCATGGCTCAGGCCAACAAGGCTTTTGCACACTACGCATGGTAAGAGAGCGAGAGTGACGGAATAATGGCTCAATTTGCGGATAAGACAAACAAGAAGGGGAACGCCGGTGCAGCTGGCGTTGCCTCCGCTTTGTCTATTATCCGCAATATTGGCATTGTCGCTCATATCGATGCCGGTAAGACCACGACTACCGAGCGTATCCTTTTCTACGCTGGTAATTCGCATCGCATCGGTAATGTCGATGATGGAAATACAGTGACTGATTTTATGGTGCAGGAGCGTGAGCGCGGCATCACAATCCAGTCGGCTGCTATCTCTTGCGGGTGGAAGGATCACTCGATTAACATCATTGACACTCCTGGTCATGTTGACTTTACGATGGAAGTTGAGCGCAGTCTCCGTGTTCTCGACGGCGCGGTCTGCGTATTCTGTGCGGTTGGTGGCGTGCAGCCCCAATCTGAGACGGTTTGGCATCAGGCTGACCGTTATCATGTTCCTCGTATTGTCTTTGTAAACAAGATGGATCGCATGGGTGCCGACTTCAGCAAAGCTGTTGAAGAGATTCGCACAAAGCTTGGTGCCGTTCCCGTTCCTATGGCGCTTCCTTGGGGAGCCGCTGATGCTTTCAAGGGAACTATTGACCTTCTTGAGATGAAGGCTCTTGTTTACAATGATTCCGACAATGGGTCGACTATTGAGGTTGTTGATATCCCCGATGAGCTTCTCGATGATGCCAAGCTTGCTCGCGCCGAATTGGTTGAAGTGATTGCTGGCGACGACGAGGAGCTTATTGAGGAGTACCTTGAGAATCCCGAGATTTCAGCTGAGAAGCTTCGCCCGGCAATTCGCAGGGCTACGCTTTCAGGTCGCGTGGTTCCGGTTCTTTGCGGCTCTTCGCTCAAGAACAAGGGTGTGCAGCCTCTCCTTGACGCAGTTGTCGATTTTCTCCCTTCACCGGCTGACAGACCGGCGATTGAGGGTATGGATCCAAAGACTGAGGAGAAGAAGTCCCGTGAGTGCACAGACCCTCTTCTCACCGCTTTGGTCTTTAAGATTGCGACAGATTCTTTTGTCGGTCGCCTTTTCTTTGCACGAGTATACTCTGGCGTTTTGAAAAAAGGTCAGAATGTTTACAATCCCCGCACTCGCAAGCGCGAGCGTATCCTCAAGCTTGTCAGACTTCAGGCTGATTCTCAGATTGAGGTTGAGGAGCTTGGTGCGGGTGAGATTGGCGCCATTGTTGGTCTCAAGGGAGCAACGACCGGCGACACATTGTGCGCAGAGAATATTCCGATTGTCTTGGAGAGCATCACTGCTCCAGAGCCTGTGATGTTTATGGCAATCGAGCCCAAATCGCGTGCAGATCGCGATAAGCTCACATCTTCGCTTGAATTGCTGGCGTCGGAGGATCCGACCTGCGTCGTGCGCGAGGATGCCGAGAGCGGGCAGACGATTTTAAGCGGCATGGGCGAGCTTCACCTTGAGATTTTGGTGGATCGCTTGCGTCGCGAGTTCCATGTGGCGGCCAATACCGGCAAGCCCATGGTTTCCTACTACGAGACTGTCTCGGCACAGGGTGCCGGCAAGGCGGTCTTTGACCGCGAGATTGCAGGCAAGCGTTTGTTTGCAGGAGTCGCGGTTGAAATCAGCCCCCGTAAGCGCGGGGAGGGGATTGCGATAGACGCAGACAGCGCCTGTCGTGAACTCTCGGAAGAGCTTCGTGAGGCTGTCGAAGCGGGACTCACGGATGGCGTCAGCACGGGTGTGCTTGCTCGTTATCCGATGATGGATTTAGCAGTCAAGGTCACGGGAGTAGAATTGGGTGAGCCAGATAGCGCATCTCCAATAGCCTTCCGTTCAGCTGCCGTAATGGCTTTCCGCGAAGCCGCTACAGCTGCGACCCCGGAATTGCTAGAGCCAATCATGAGGCTCGTCATTGTGACCCCCGCCGAGTATGTCGGTGAGGTAATCGGTGACGTAAACGCGCGCCGCGGTCAGGTGCGCGACATGGAGGAACGCGGTGACACGAAGGTCGTGTCTGCCGAAGTTCCACTGGCGGAGCTCTTTGGATACTCCACGGTCATTCGTTCGCTTTCGCGTGGTCGCGCAAGCTATACGATGGAGCCCGGCGAGTTTGCAGTTGCGCCCCGCTCGGTCAAGGAACAGTTGTTAAACAGGTAAGCGGTAAAAGCATGCAAAGTCAGCGCATACGCATAAGGTTGCAGGCCTATGATCACAGGGTTTTGGATCAGGCCGTATTAAGCATTATCGACACAGCCCGCGGTTCGGGCGCCCGTGTCGTCGGTCCGGTCCCCCTGCCCACTCGCATCGAGCGTTGGACTGTTAACCGCAGTCCCCACGTCGACAAGAAGTCGATGGATCAGTTCGAGATGCGTACTCACAAGCGTCTGGTAGACATCGTCAGCCCGACGGCGAAGACGGTTGACGAGCTCAAAAAGCTCAACCTCCCCGCTGGCGTCGATATCCAGATCCGCATCTAAAGAAAGCGGTGAATTACGATGAATGGTCTAATTGGCAAGAAGATTGGCATGACCCAGGTTTGGGATGCGGAGGGCCGTCGTGTCCCCGTAACCGTCCTTGAGGTCGGCCCCTGCCCAGTCGTCCAGGTTAAGACGAAGGATGGCGCCGACGGCTATGATGCCGTCCAGGTTGGTTTTGGTCCCCAAAAGCCACAGCGTCTCACCAAGGCGGTTCGCACTCGCTTCGAGAAGGCAGGTGTCGCCCCTTGTAAGGAATTACACGAGTTCGATCCCGAAGGTGCCGAGGTTAAGGTCGGTGATACTCTCGGAGTAGATATTTTTGATGGCACGGCTCTCGTCGATGTTACAGCGATCTCCAAGGGTCGCGGCTTCGCCGGTGTTGTTCGTCGCTACCGTATGGGTGGTGGTCCTCACGGCCACGGTGGTCACTCTAAGCGCCGTATTGGTTCAATCGGTGAGCGTGACCTTCCAGGTTGGATCGCCAAGGGCAAGCGTATGCCGGGTCACATGGGCGCGGTAAAAGTCACAGCCCGTAACCTTGCGGTTGTCCAGGTCCGTAAGGACGACAATGTATTGCTTGTCCGCGGTGCAGTTCCCGGTCCTTCGGGTGCCACTGTTATCGTGCGCAAGGCACTGAAGAAGGCGTAAGCAATGAGCAAGATTAAATCATTCAGCGCAGAAGGCGCAACGCTCGGCGAAATCGATTTCGCAGATGAGCTCTTGGTCCTCGATAAGGGTGACCAGGCGGTCAAGGATGTTGTCGTTGCTACTCTCGCAGCGCGTCGTGCGGGTTCCGCCTCGACGCTCGGCAAGGGCGAAGTCAGCGGTACAAACAGGAAGCCTTGGAAGCAGAAGGGCACCGGTCGTGCTCGCTCTGGTTTCACACGCTCACCGGTTTGGGTCGGCGGCGGCATTGCAATGGGCCCCAAGCCCCATTCCTATGACCAGAAGATTAACAAGAAGGTCGCCAGCTTGGCATTCCGCCATGCACTGAGCGCTCAGATTGCCGAGGGCAAGGTCAGCGTCATTGATGCTCTCCCCACCGATGGCAAGACAAAGACCGTAGCCACCCTCGTCAAGACCATGGGTCTTGAGGGCCGCGTCCTTGTTATCACCGATAAGTTTGATGAGAAGGTTGAGCTTGCAATCCGCAACATTCCTGATGTCGAGGTTCTCACAGCCAAGCAGGTTGATGTCTACTCTCTCCTTCAGGCTCGCTCAATCCTCGCTACAAAGGAAGGTCTTGAGCTTCTCAAGGCCCGTATGAGCAAGGAGGTGTCGGCATGAGTCCTGCCGATGTGATTAAGAAGGTACAGGTGTCTGAGAAGGGCACGCTGCTCGCAGAGGCGAACCAGTACATCGTCGAGGTCGCCCCTGAAGCTAACAAGCTTGAGATTCGCAAGGCCGTTGAAGCCATGTTTGGCGTTCACGTCCTCGCTGTGAACACCCAGAACTATGCGGGCAAAAAGCGCATGCTCCGCAATCGCCGCATCGTGCAGGATTCCGATTGGAAGCGCGCGATTGTCACCCTCAAGGCCGGCGAGCGCATCGAGGCAGTCTAATCTGCCGGAGGCTAAAAAATGGGCTTGAAGAGTTATAAACCAAGATCAGAAGGTCAGAGATTCCGTGTTTCACAGGATTTCTCCGAGCTTTCTACGGCTACGCCAGAGCGTGGCTTGACCGTTGCCAAGCGCAAGACCGCTGGTCGCAACAATCAGGGTCGCATCACGACCCGTCACCACGGCGGCGGCTGCAAGCGTCGCTATCGTATCATCGACTTCCGTCGCGACAAGGTTGGTATTCCTGCCAAGGTTGCTACGATTGAGTATGATCCAAACCGTACAGCGAATATCGCACTTCTCAATTACTTGGACGGCGAAAAGCGCTACATCCTCGCCCCTGAAGGCTTGAAGGTCGGTCAGCTTCTTCTTTCCGGTCCTGATGCCGAGCCAACAGTCGGTAATGCACTTCCTCTCTCAAAGATTCCTTTGGGAATGTCAGTTCATGCCGTAGAGCTCGTTCCCGGTGCAGGTGCCCGCATTGCCCGTAGTGCCGGCAACGCTTGCCAGGTACAGGCCAAGGATGGAGATTGGGTCACACTCCGTCTCCCCTCAGGCGAAATCCGTCGCGTTCTTGCCCGTTGCCTTGCAACAGTCGGTTCCGTCGGCAATGGCGAATGGGAAGGTGTTAAGTTTGGTAAGGCAGGCCGTAAACGCTGGTTGGGCATTCGTCCTACAGTTCGCGGTGTTGCCATGAACCCTGTCGACCACCCCATGGGCGGTGGCGAAGGCCGTACCTCTGGTGGCGGAAACCCACGCTCTCCGTGGGGCAAGCTTGCCAAGGGCGGCAAGACCCGCAAGCCTCGTAAGGCTTCGGATAAGGTCATTATGAAGCGGAGGAAGTAACAGATGGGACGTTCAATTAAGAAAGGGCCTTTTGTCGATGCCAAGCTCCTCGCCAAGGCCGAGCAGCAGAAGCAGAGCAGTCGTCCGCAGCCTATCAAGACCTGGTCTCGCCGGTCAATGATTCTGCCTGAGTTCGTTGGTCTGACATTCAATGTTCACAACGGCAAGCAGCATGTTTCCGTTTTCGTGAACGAGAATATGGTCGGTCACCGACTCGGCGAATTTGCCCCCACCCGCCTATTCAAGGCTCACGGTGCAACCACGGTCAAGGCAACCAAGTAAAGCAGGTGTATTGACATGGAAGTTTCCGCAATTACTCGCAATGTGCGTCTCTCGGCCCAGAAGGGTCGTCCTTTGGCGCGCGAAGTTCAGGGCAAGTCAGTTTCAGAGGCCCTCAATATTACGGCTTTCAGCCCACTGAAGGCTGCATTCCACCTCGAGAAGACTATCAAGTCCGCAGTCGCCAATGCCGCTAATAACCACGGTCTTGACGTTGACGGTCTCGTCGTCAAGCTCGCCGTCTTCGACGAAGGCACCCGCATGCGCCGCCATTGGCCCCGCGCCCGTGGCTCGGCAAGTCCGATCGCCCGTCGCTTGTGCCACGTCAAGGTTATCTTGACCGATAGTGTCAAACTTTAATTAGGAAGGAGCCCAAATTGGGACAGAAAGTTAATCCGATCGGCTTCCGTATCGCCCTGGATAAGCAGTGGCGTTCGAGGTGGTTCAGCGACAAGAAGCACTTTGGTGATCTTCTTGCAGAGGACCAGAAGATTCGCGAAGCCGTTACGAAGGAGCTCAAGGCCGCGGCCATTGCCAAGGTTGAGATCGAGCGTTACGCAAACCGCGTCCGCATCAACATTTATTCCGCCCGTGCCGGCGTTATCGTTGGCAAGAAGGGCGACACCGACATTGACAAGCTTTCACAGCGTCTTGCCAAGATGACTGGCAAGCAGATCTATTTCGAGATTCACGAAGTCCGTGATGCCGATGTCAATGCCCAGCTCGTAGCAGAGAACATTGCTTCTCAGATCGAACACCGCGTTGCTCTTCGCCGTGCTCTCAAGCGCGCCGAGAAGGTCGCAATGGATATGGGTGTCGACGGCATCAAGGTTCGTTGCTCCGGTCGTATCAACAATGCCGAGCTCTCACGCGTCGAGTGGATGAAGGAAGGTAAGATTCCTCTTCACACACTTCGTGCAAATATCGAGTACGGTTTTGCTGAAGCTAACACCACAGCCGGTAAGATCGGTGTTAAGGTTTGGATTTGCAAGCCAGAGGATTTCAAGCCTCGTATGACCTCGCAAAGGAGGAAGAACCATGCCCCTAATGCCTAAGCGCGTTAAATACCGCAAGCAGACTAAAGGTAACCGCAAAGGTTTTGCAACATCTGGTGCTACACTTGCATACGGTGATTACGGTATCAAGGCTCTTTCCCGCGGTTGGATCAAGAGCACCCAGATTGAAGCATGCCGCGTTGTCATGAACCGATTCATGAAGCGTAAGGGTAAGCTTTGGGTTCGTATTTTCCCAGACAAACCTGTCACGAAGAAGCCTATCGGCGTCCGTATGGGCGGCGGCAAGGGTAACCCCGAATTCTGGGTCGCCGTTGTCCTTCCTGGTAAGGTTCTCTTCGAAATTGGCGGCGTCCCCGAGGCAATCGCACGCGAGTGCTTACGTCTCGCCGACACGAAACTCGGTATCAGGACGCAGCTTGTGTCCCGCGAACAATAGCCAATAGTGACCACGCGCCCTGCAAGGGGCGCCGGAGCCAACAATGAAAGCGAAAGATCTAAGAGAACTCAGCGCCGAAGAGCTGGCGCAGAAGGTCCGCGAGACCCAGCGCGAGGTTTCCACCATGCGCATGAGGAAGCAAAGCGGCATTACCGTTGATAACTACGGCAAGATCCGCGGCATGAGGCGTGATGTCGCCCGCATGCTTACGATTGCATCCGAGAAGGAGCACAAGTAGCCATGAGCGAAGAAGTCAAAAATCAGCGCGGCGTTAGGGACACCCGCAAGGGCATCGTCATCAGCAAGAGCGGCGACAAGTCAGTCGTCGTCCGTGGCGAGCGTCGCCTCCCGCATCCTGTGTACGGCAAGGTCGTACGTCAGTTCAAGAAATACCACTGCGAAGACGCAAATAATGTCTGCAATGTCGGTGACATGGTCGAGATTGTCGCATGCCGCCCCATCAGCAAGACAAAGCGTTGGCGCGTAACGGCGAAAATCGCCGAGTCCAAGGAATAGGGGGTTGTCATGATTCGTGAAGAGTCCAATCTCGTCGTTGCGGATAATACTGGTGCAAAGATTGCAAAGTGCTTCCGCGTGCTTGGTCAGCGCAAGGAATTTGCCCACATCGGTGATGTGATTAAGGTTTCTATCCGTGAAGCCACACCGACTGGTGCTGTCAAGAAGGGTCAAGTTTGCTTGGCGGTTATCGTCCGTACAGCTGCTCCCATCCGCCGCAAGGATGGTTCTACACTCTCCTTTGACCAGAACGCTTGCGTTATCGTTGATGCAAAGTTCAATCCGATCGGTACCCGCGTATTCGGGCCCGTCGCTCGTGAACTTCGCGATTCCGTCTGCGCCAAGGTTGTTTCTATGGCGCCCGAAGTGGTCTAATACGGAATAGGAGCTTATATAATGAGCATCGCAAGAATTAAGAAGGGCGACACCGTAATTGTCATCTCTGGTGAGTATGCCGGCAAGACTGGTACAGTCAAGTCTGTCAAGCCTGCTGATGATACGGCGGTTGTCGAAGGCATTAACATCGTAAAGCGTGCGGTTCGTCGCTCTCAGGAGAACCCCAACGGCGGCTTTCAGGAGTTTGAGGCTCCAATTCGCCTTTGCAAGCTTATGCCTTACGATGAGGGTGCAAAGAAGGGCGTCCGCATTTCGCGCGTCAAGGAGGGCGACAAGTTCGTCCGCAAGGCCAAGGGTACTGGCCGCATATTCTAATTGAGAGGAACTTATGTCCAGGTTGAAGGATAAATATACCACAGAAGTGGTGCCTAAGCTGGTCGAGAAGCTCGACCTCAAGAATGTTATGCTCGTCCCCAAGGTTTCGAAGGTCGTCATTAACATGGGCTTCGGCATTGTCGAAAAGGACGTTCAGAAAAAGCTCGTTGAAGAGCTTGCAGCCGTCACCGGTCAGCAGCCTTTGCTTTGCCGCGCTCGCAAAAGCGTGTCAAACTTCAAGTTGCGTGAAGGTATGGTAATCGGTGCGAAGTCTACACTCCGCGGCGAGAAGATGTACGAGTTTCTCGATCGTCTTTTCAATGTCACGCTTCCCCGTATCCGCGACTTCCGCGGTCTCCCCGTCCGCGGCTTTGACGGCCGTGGCAACTACACATTTGGTCTAAAGGACCAGACCACATTCCCTGAAATCGACGCGACACAGGTTCCCGTTGAAAAGGGTATGGATATCACGATCTGCACGACCGGCGATGATAAGATGGCTAAAGAGCTTCTCACTCTCCTCGGTCTGCCTTTCGCTGGCAGGAACAAGAATAAGTAAGGAGTCAACCTGTGGCTAAGACATGTTTGATCGTCAAGGCTTCACGCAAGCCTAAGTTCAGCTCTCGCGGCTATACCCGCTGCTCTCGTTGCGGTCGTCCGCATTCAGTTATCCGCAAGTTCAAGCTCTGCCGTCTTTGCTTCCGTGAACTGGCGCTGTCCGGGCAGATTCCCGGCGTCACCAAGGCCAGCTGGTAGGAGAACGACACAATGAGTATGTCAGATCCAATCGCGGATATGCTTACACGCATCCGCAATGCGCAGAAGGCGCATCTTCCCGAAGTCGCAATTCCAACCTCAAAGATGAAGTGCGAGATTGCCCGTGTTCTCAAAGAGTACGGCTACATCTCCGACATCGTTGAAGGTCCCGGCAAGCGCGAGTTCACAATATCGCTTCGCTACGCCAAGGATGGCAACCCTGTTATCCGCGGTCTTCGTCGCACAAGCCGTCCCGGCCTCCGCCGCTACTGCACTGTTGCCGACATTCCGATAGTCCTCGGTGGTCTCGGACACACAATTCTCTCCACTTCAAAGGGAATTATGAGTGGTCGTCAGGCTCGCAAGGCCGGTATCGGTGGCGAAATTCTTTGCAAGGTTTGGTAAAAAGGAAGTAGCCATGTCGAAAATCGGAAAACAACCAGTAGCAATTCCAGCTGGCGTCACCGTCACAGTTGCAGACGGCAAGGTTACTGTCAAGGGTCAGCTCGGCGAACTCAGCCGTGAGATTCCCGCTGGCATCAATGCAGAGGTCAAGGATGGCTTTGTCATCTATACCCGCAAGGATGACAGCCGCGAGCAGAAGAGCCTCCACGGCCTCAGCCGCACCCTTTGCGCCAACATGATTGAGGGCGTTTCCAAGGGCTTCAAAAAGGAGCTTTCCATTGAAGGTACAGGTTTCAAGGCCGTCCTTCAGGGCAACAAGCTTCTTCTCTCCCTCGGCTTCGCTTCTGCCAAGGAATACACCATTCCTGAAGGCATCAAGGCTACCGTCGGCAAGGATGGCGTTATCGTCACCGTCGAAGGTGCAAGCAAGGAGCTCGTCGGTCTCGCTGCAGCTCGCATTCGTAGCTTCTATCCCGCTGAGCCTTATAAAGGCAAGGGTGTTAAGTATGTCGGCGAAGTTATCCGCCGCAAGCAGGGTAAGAAGATGGCCTAACGCGGCCTGAAAGGTTTTTAATCACATGAAGAATCGCATTGAACAGCGTCGGGTTCGCCATCAGCGCCTTCGCCAGAAGGTGAAGGGCACAGCTGCTCGTCCCCGCATGTCCCTGTACTTCTCAAACCGCAATATCACGGTTCAGTTCATTGATGACGATGCTGAGAAGACTCTCGCAGCCTTCTCAACCGTTGGCAAGGACGGCAAACTCAATGTTGCCGCCGCTACTGAGGCTGGTCGCAAGGCCGCTGAGGTCGCTCAGGCCAAGGGTATTTCTCTCGTCGTCGTCG
>ERZ504995.82-NODE-82-length-11588-cov-2.919535_pt1 | contig 11588 bp, 11 predicted proteins | sample MGYA00514197_ERZ504995 | MGnify/ENA primary metagenome ERZ504995 (study PRJEB26094, sample SAMEA4028455) | Ovis aries | biome: host associated; feature: stool; material: fecal | place: Italy | collected 2012 | study: EMG produced TPA metagenomics assembly of the...
CCACTCTATAGTAGAGTACAACGGAAAATGGTGGCTCTTCCACCACGACAGCGTTCCTTCAGGCGGAAAGACATGGCTCAGAAGCCTCAAGGTATGTGAACTCAAGTACAACGAAGACGGTACAATCCAGCCAATCGAAGGTCTCGATGAATAAGCTTTATACTGCAATATTATCTGCAATGATCATTGTCGGATGCTCACAGAGCACCGGCAATGATTTGTTATGGCTGGCAGACTGCGACCCGTCTGTAAATGCGGAAATTACGGTCGATCCGGCACTTGACATAGCTGACGAGGGCTTCATCATTTACGGTGAACCGGGCAGCAGAACAATCAAGGCAAAGACTGAAAAGGGTGCGATGTACGGCAGATACGCCCTTGACCGTCTTGAAAGGACAGGACAGGCCGAAGGCTGTCTCGACATCCGTGAAGAACCATCATACGAAAGACGTATCCTCAATCATTGGGACAATCTGGACAATACGATCGAAAGAGGCTATGCAGGATGGTCAATCTGGCATTGGGGCGAGCCTGTTCCAGTAGATCTGATCAGGAACTACGCACGCCTGAATGCATCGATCGGCATCAACGGAAGCGTGCTCAACAATGTCAACGCAACACCAGAAATCCTTCGCAGAGACTATCTCGAACGTATAGCACAGATCGCCGGCATCCTGCGCGAATACGGCATACAGACATATCTTTCGGTCAATTTCTCATCACCGGCAGAGCTGGGAGGCCTGGACACATCCGATCCGCTTGTCCCAGAGGTACGCCAATGGTGGGCTGAGAAGGTGGCAGAGATATATACTCTCATACCTGACTTCGGAGGTTTCCTCGTAAAGGCAAATTCCGAAGGTCTCCCTGGTCCTCAGGATTTCGGCCGGACTCACGCAGACGGAGCCAATATGCTGGCAGACGCACTTGCCCCATACGACGGCATCGTTATGTGGAGAGCATTCGTCTATGCACCGGCCAGTCCGGACAGAGCCAACCAGGCATACGAGGAATTTATGCCGCTTGACGGCCAGTTCCGCGACAATGTCATAATCCAGATCAAGAACGGTCCTGTTGACTTCCAGCCTCGCGAGCCTTTCAGCCCTCTTTTCGGAGGTATGTCAAAGACTGCAATGATGATCGAATACCAGATCACTATGGAGTATCTGGGAGGTTCAAACCACCTCGTATATCTCTCGACATTGTTCGAGGAATGTCTTGACAGCGAGACATATTGCGTCGAAGGCGGAGCCACTGTCGCCGATATAACGACCGGAAAGACCTATCCTGAAGTTTACAAGACGACTGCAATCGCCGGAGTAGCCAACATCGGACGTGACGCAAACTGGTGCGGACACGATTTCGCACAGTCATCCTGGTATGCTTTCGGCCGTCTTGCCTGGAATGCCGATCTTTCATCAGAAGAGATTGCAAGGGAATGGCTGCAGCAGACATTCTCGACCGAAGAGAAATTCGTCGAGCCGGTTCTGGATATGATGATGACCTCGAGAGAAGCCGCCGTTGACTATATGATGCCTCTCGGCATTCATCACATATTCGCGGGAACACACCACTACGGCCCTGAGCCTTGGTACGCCCCAGAAGGATTACGCGCCGACTGGCTGCCTAAATACTATCATCAGGCCGGTACGGACGGAATAGGATTCGACAGGACACGTGCGGGAAGCGGTAACGTCGATCAGTATCACGAGCCTCTCTCGAAACCTGCCCGGAGGAGCTTCTGCTCTGGTTCCACCATATCCCTTGGACACATAAGATGTCATCAGGAAGAACATTCTGGGATGAAATGTGCCACAGATATGACAGAGGAATCAAGAAGGTGCGCGAGTACCAGAAAGTATGGGAAGAGGCCAGACCATACGTCGATGCAGAGCGTTGGGAAGCGGTAAATGCCAAGCTTGCCATCCAGGAAAGCGACGCCAGATGGTGGCGCGATGCCTGCGTGCAGTATTTCGGAGAGTTCTCCGGACTGCCGGTTCCGGAAGATGTGGAACAGCCTGAGCGTCCTCTTGAGGAATTAAAGAAAATCAAACTTGATATGAAACATCATAATTAATGTCTCTTTGAATGGGTTAGTTTATTTATTACTTTTGCAGTGATAAACTAACCCATAACCATTTTTCTATGGACCTGCAGATAAAGAAGAAATACAATTACTGGCAGTGGAGGACGCTGATCGTCCTTATGGTCGCCTACATTCTATATTATTTTCTAAGAAAGAATTTCAGTGCAGCTCTGCCTGCTATGCAGGAGGAACTCGGCATTACAAAGCTTCAGTTGGGTATATTCATCACACTGAACGGAATTATATACGGATTCTCAAGATTCATAAACGGATTCATCGCCGACCGATGCAGCAGAAGGAAACTTCTGGCAGGAGGTCTCGTCCTCTCGGCCATAATAAACTTCAGCATAGCATTCAGTCCTAAGCTGGACGGTGTGTTCAACCTTCTCGACACAGAAGGAAAGGCAACGATGGGACTTGTATATCTGATCGGATCACTTTGGGTTATAAACGGTTACATCCACGGAATGGGCTTCCCGCCTTGCGCGAGCCTTATGGCGCACTGGTTCAGACCGTCCGAGCTTGCCACAAAGCAGTCGATCTGGAATGCTTCTCACTCGATCGGAGCCGGACTTGTCATCGCACTCTGCGGATGGCTTCTGTCCAGATTCGGTATGTCGGCCTGGAATCTCTGCTTCGCCATTCCGGCAGCCATAGCCTTCATCGGTGCCGTCATAGTATTCTTCACCCTCAAGGATACTCCTTCTTCCGTCGGACTCCCTGAGGTCGAGGAAATGGACCACAAGACAGAAGGACATACCACCGAGCCAGAGAAGCAGCTCACAGGCAAGGCATACAAACATTTCCTAGGCAGTCTCGTATTCAAGAACCCTATAATATGGATTCTGGCTCTGACGAACTTCTGCGTCTATGTGATAAGGTTCACCATCCTGGAATGGGGAACATCTTTCCTTACGCAATACAAAGGATTCGACATTTCATTGTCAGCCAGCATCGTGGCTATGTCGGAACTTGCAGGAGGCGTGCTCGGTACCCTTATTGCCGGATGGTTCACAGACAAATTTATGAAGAACAAGGCTCAGAGGACCTGCCTCATAGGCACGGTAGGAGCGACATTATGCTTCTTCCTGTTCTGGCGGACGCCATCTGATGCACATTGGTTCATCAGCGCAATGCTTATATGCCTTTCAGCATTCTTCATTTATGCCCCTCAGGCTCTTCTCGGAGTCGCAGCATCACAGCAGGCGACAAAGCGAGTATGTGCGACCGCCAACGGCATCCTCGGCATCTTCGGATACGCGGCGACTACGATTGCGGGTATCGGCTTCGGATACCTTGCCGACAAATTCGGATGGAACTCTGTTTTCCTTGTAGCCGTAATTTTCGGGGTCATCGGATGTCTGGTCATCGCGACTCTCTGGAATGCTCCTGCAGACGGATATGAGAAGGCGGAAAAAGTTCTGGATGAGATCAAGAATCTCGAATAACGAAACAAGGCGGCCCGGAGGTCGCCTTGTTCGTTTCTATCAAGATATATCCTGATTACGCGTTAAGTGAATAGTACTCGCAAGTCTTTGAGCCCTTTACCTCAACCTCAGTGTTGATCTTACCCTCACGAGCAAGCCATCCGAGAGCAGTGTAGAACTCTGCACTTCCAAGTGCTGACTCCTTCTTGAGCTTAGACTCTGTCATCTTACCATTTGTGTTGAGTACATTCCAGAGAATGCCTGCGTTGTTTCCAATGTTGTTGATTTCCATAATAATTAATCGGTTTGAATTTGTAATGATTCCGGCATCACTGCCGATACACTTTCTAACTTTTGCGGGTGCAAATATACACAAAAAATCAATATAACAAACTTTGTAACAGAAAGTTAACATTCACGCCACTTACAATATGTAACTTTCAAAGCCAAATAACTAACTGTTTTTCACAAGAACACTGACCATTTCCATAAACTTCAAATACAGCACGGTTTTTCCGCTTAGAATCATTAAGTTACGCACCTGAAGCATTGCCAAACTGCAGAAAAAAGTTCAGAATTCGATCCTCTTTATTAACTTTGCGTATATAATCACATCAGAAAGACAGGCATTATTATGAAAAGAATCGTCATTTCACTTGTATGCATACTGATGCTCTTCGATCCGGCTCAGGCATTCGCCTGGGGTGCAAAAGGGCACGACATCGTAGCTGCCATCGCAGAAGAACATCTTACTCCAAAAGCCAAGAGAAAGATAAAGAAGCTCCTTGACGGCCGCTCCATCGTCTATTATTCATCCTGGATGGACAATATCCAGAACTCTCCATACTGGGAAGACGGATATTACAAGACAAAGACCTGGCATTATGCCAATGTTGACAAGGGACACACATACGACACAATGCAGAAAAACGAAAATGGTGATGTCGTGACAAGTCTGGAGTTCCTGACCGGACAGATGACGGAGAATTACGCCGCCCTTACTGACAGTATGAGGGTGGATTATCTGAAGATGATCGTGCATCTGGTTGGCGATCTCCACTGTCCGATGCACGCAGGAAGGCTTTCTGACCGAGGCGGAAACGGGACCAAAGTTATGTGGTTCCGCAGCGAAACCAACCTGCATTCGATATGGGACAGCAGGATGATCGATTCCGCACGCAAATGGAGCTATACCGAATGGTGTGAGCAGCTGGACATCGCCGACAGGAAATACCGCAAGGAGATTATGAACGGAACATACCAGGACTGGTTCACTGAGACAGTGGAAGAGGCAGCCAAGATATATGACTATGTCGAAAGTTCGTCCGAGATCATTCCTGAGCTGTCATATCAGTTCGTATATGATTTCTCCCCTCTTCTGGAGGAACAGCTGCTGAATGCAGGCTACCGTCTGGCATACGTTCTGAATACGATTTTCAAATAGAACCATATCGTTTATGGAATATTCTGCATATATTTGCAGAACATTGCGGGTATAGCTCAGTGGTAGAGCATCGGCTTCCCAAGCCGAGGGCCGCGGGTTCGACCCCCGTTACCCGCTCAAATGCTCCGAAGGAAATGTTTCCAACGGAGCATTTTCTATTTCTTCATAAACAAGATGGCCATCAGAGGCAGTGCGATTATAGCCATAGTCGCACTTATCGGCAGATATATCCCGAAGCTCACATATCTGACGACAAGATAAGTAACCAGCAGAAGCCCCACACCCATAGCAGACGATATCAGATAATGCTTCCTTATGTCCGTATCCTTGCACACTATACGGCTCAGGTTAGGCACTCCCAGGGAAATGAATCCTATAGGCCCGCAGATGGATACGGAACTGGTCACAAGGAACATTATTGCCAGAAGAAGAAGTGCCTTGCTGCGGTTTGAAAGCTCGATTTCACCATTGAAATGCTCTGTAAGAGCCTTTGAGGACCATATTGCCGCTGCAATGCCTATCGCGAACAACACCAGGGAGAACAATATATCTCCCACTGTGACGCCCTCAAGATTGAAATTGGCCGCTCCCCATAGGTAATACTGCTTCAGAAGGTCTCCATTCGGAGCATTTGTCACTACTATCGTTCCTAGCGAACCGATGAAGGTACCGAAAAGGATGCCGAATGTTATGAGATTCTGTGTGCTCACCTTCAAGGTCACGAAAAAGCACACTATCGTGCATAGAAGCGTACAGATGAAGCTTCCCACCGTGAGGGAGCACCATCCTGTCATCGTAGCGACTGCCGCTCCCAGGCAGGCCGCACTGCCCAGTCCGAGGCTATAGACGTCCCCCAGCTGGTTACGCCATAGATATTGCATCTGGATGCCTCCTATCGGCAAGGCTATCCCGGAAATAAGTACATATAAAAGACTCAGCATAATCATCAGAATTTATATACGACACCACCTATGAAATTCCTTCCCGGCATAGGATAGCCGCTCACTGTCTCATATCTGCAGTCAGCAACATTCCTTGCCGCCACATTGAGCACCAGTTCACTCTGGCCACGAAGAGAAAAAGCCTTGGACAGACCTATATCCAACGTATTCCAGTCCGGCAGGCTTCCTGCTCCGTCAGTGCGTCCGCCACGCCAATGCCATCGAGGCGCAAGGTCCCAACCTTTCCAGCAAACTCCGAGACTGACTACGGCAATATTTCTGGCGTGATATGGAATCTGCAGGCCGAAGTTATTACTGTCCGGAGTGCGGTCTGTAGCGGATTGGAAGGTATATTGGAAATCTCCACGCCAGTTCCAATCCCCTTGCTTATATATCACTCCAGCAATTACATCCGCACCACACGACAGGACCTTTCCGATATTATAAGGGCGCCATATATTGGGGTCTTCCTCGGTCGGGGCCGAAGCGATCTTGTCCGTAAGCCAGTTGCAGAATCCGTCGATCCTGGCTTTCAAGGTCCATCTTCCGCTTATCTTTTTATTGAAATCCACGCCCAGATCGGTCATCAGGGCATCTTCAGGTTTCAGTTCTGGATTGCCATATCCGACGTAATAAAGCTCATTGAAAACGGGTACCCGGTAAGCTCTGCGCGCAAAAGCCGTGATATCAAGATCCCTGAATAAGGTATATTTCAAGTCTATCGACGGGGAAACGGCATTCCTTGATGAGGCCCCGGCATCAAAGGCACCACAATACTCCAGGGCGACATTGGCGACAAATCTTTCTGCGACAAATGATGATGCGAGGGCTGCGAAAGTGCTCAGCCGCCTTGCATCATAATTATCGGAAACCAGTCCGTCCCAATGTACGTCTGCCGCAACCGAGAACTTCCACCATCTTTTCAGCTGGAAGCTATGGGAAGAATTAATCTGTATTTCGGTCTGGCCATAACGGCTGTCACCGTATTAACTTGTATAGAATATAACATCGTACGCGCCCTTGAGGCTCAGATTCAAGGTATATATGTGCGAGAATCTGTTTGTCATACGCCCCTGGATAAAGGCATTCCTATCCCTCTGCCTGTCATCCGAAGGCCAGGATACAGAACCTGGGGTTCCTCTTTCCGCCCAGTTGAAATATGCCTTCAGATGCCAGTCTCCGCCCTCTGCAAGGCCGAAAAGATCCAGCCCGGACTTGACCTGCCGGATATCGTTATTCTTACGTATCTGTCCGTCTGCATAGCTGAAATCTCCTCTGCTGAATACTCCGGAAGCATTTGCCGAAAGCGAAATATAGTCGGATAGCCTGAAATCCATCCTTGCCGAAGGGATATATGTCCCGAAGGACCCTGCAGAAAACCGGACATTGCCTGCTACCGGAGATTCTCCGAACACCGGTCTTGCAGTATTGAACGAAATGCTGTTCTGTGCATAGTCCAGAATCACATCACCAACATTGACGGCATCGATCATTCCCAGATCGTTCTGCCCGGACTGGACATTGCCGACCCTTATGCCATCGATATAGACCGTAGTATGCGCACTCCCCAGTCCCCTGAGACTCACCGTCTTGAGGCCGGCATAACCGCCATTGTCCCCTATATGAAGTCCGGGACTCTGTTGAAGAACATCTGAAATGTAAAATGAATTTGAAACGGATAGCGTATCCTTTCTGGATACGACCAGACCTTTATCCGCTGTAACTGTCACAGAATGAAGTGTATCTGCGACCGGCTGTTCAAAGCCTTCCGACAAGCCCAGCGAAAGCAGGCCTGCCGCAATAAGAATGGTATTTGACACTATCAACGCCTTTACAGAAGCCTGCCCCCGGGCTCCATTTGTCCGACTTGACTATGGCAGGTCTTCGGACTCATCTCCGCATCCTGCGCCTTCTCACAGCCGTTTGCTGCAATGGCATCGTGCAGGTGCGTTCAGAGATTTACCGCTGCGGGCACAGTTCCGGATTTGCACCGGATTCCCTTGCTCCATAATCCCGATGCAAATATAGACGTTATTTTTCGAATCTGATTAAAATTCTGCCTTGATTATGGCGTCATAGAGATTCTGACAGCCTTCCTCGAGCAGGTCAAGCACAAGGCTGAATCCTTCCGCACCCATATAATACGGATCCGGAATATACGATATCTTATGCGTCTTAAGGAAAGATGCCATCTTCCTTATCTTATGAGTCGCCTCAACCGAAGGAGCAAGATGCATCAGATCCTCATAGTTCTGGTCATCCATCGCGATGACAAGGTCGAAATCCAGAAAATCCAGAGAAGACACCGGACGGGCCCTATGGGTCAAGGCATATCCCCTGTAAAGCGCCGCATTCCTCATCCTTCTGTCCGGCTGTTCCCCCCTGTGCCCACTGTATGTTCCGGCAGAATCCGCCTCTATCCTGTCACTCATCCCATTCTCCCTGACAATATGTTCGAACACTCCCTGCGCCGCAGGAGACCGGCAGATATTTCCCAGGCACACGAAAAGGACTTTGTATTTATCATTGATATTCAAATCGTTGGAAGTATTCATATTTTTATGGTTTAAGCGCAATAAGCTAACACAATGAGTAGCAATCACTTAGACACTTTACGTGCTGCGCTATGGGGAGCACGTAGAAACAGCAATTGGCTGATGCACAATGAATTGGCAATTACGATTATTTTACGATTATTCTCTCTATCCTGCGAGGGACCGAGGTCAGGATTTCGTACGGGATGGTGCCGAGGATTTCGGCAAGTTCGGTGATGGTAGGGGCTTCTCCGAAGATGGTCACGGTATCGCCTACCTTCACATCAAGACCGGTGACATCAAGCATCGTCATATCCATACAGATGTTTCCGATTGTGGGTACTCTGTGGCCATTGACAAGGAAACGTCCCTTGCCACAGCTCAGATGACGATCAAGGCCATCGGCATAACCCACCGGGATGGTAGCTATTACCGTTCCTCCATCTGCGATCTTTCCGTGACGGCCATATCCTATTGTACCGTCTCCCGGCTTCAATGTCTTGATCTGCAGAACCTTGCATTTGAATGATGCAACCGTCGAAAGCTGGTTGCCGGGCAATGCGCTGACGCCATAGATACCTATGCCGAGACGTACCATATCGAACTGATATTCAGGGAATCTCTCGATGCCTGCTGAGTTGAGGATATGATACAGAGGCTTATAGCCCAGAGCTGCAGTAAGTTTGTCTGCATTCTCACGGAAAAGCCTGATCTGACCGAGAGTGAAATCGTCGCAATCCGGGTCATCCGCCGCGGCGAGATGTGAATATACCGACTTTATCTTCACATTCCTGCACTCCTTCACAAAGTCCATAAGTTCCGGAAGTTCATCACTCATAAAACCAAGCCTGTGCATTCCGGTGTCTATCTTGATATGGATCGGAAAGTCGTTGATTCCTCTCTTCTGAAGCACATCGCAGAGAACCCTGAGGGAATACATATTAGGGATACCGGGCTCCAGACCATAATTCACGATCTGCTCAAATGAATCCGTACCCGCAGTCAGGACCATAACAGGAGACTTGATTCCTGCCTGACGCAGTTCGATTCCTTCGATAGGATAGGCTACGGCAAGGTAGTCGGCACCGGCCTCCTCCATAAGGGAGGCGAACTGCACCGCTCCGTGACCATACGCATTGGCCTTGACGAGCACCAGAAGCTTTGTGGAAGCCTCCAGGCGGGATCTGAAATATCTGTAGTTTTCAAGACATCCGTTCAGATTGATCTCCAGTCTTGAAAATTCATTGCTGATGTACATTGTAAAAACAGTTTCTGAAAAACGGGTGCAAAATTACTAAATATTCTGACAATTTTCCCTATTTTTGGCAGAGGTGTGCTTTTTGCATATACATAACACCGCCAAAGACATTGTGATTTCCTGCCAATGCAGGACAAAATGTCAGACAGACTGATTATTAACAATTAAATCATAAGAGAATGAACATCTGGATCATTATGATCATCATTATGGGTCTGAGCTTCATCGTACAGCAGATGCTGCAGAGCCGTTTCAACAAATATTCAAGGGTAGGACTCCCAAGCGGTATGTCCGGAGCCGAGGTAGCGCAGAAGATGCTTCGAGACCACGGCATCTATGATGTGAAGGTCGTTCCTACCAGAGGTATGCTTACAGACCATTTCAACCCACAGACCAAGACCGTAGCACTAAGCGAAAGCGTATATGCAAGCAGAAGCGTGGCAGCCGCAGCGGTTGCAGCACACGAATGCGGACACGCCGTTCAGCACGCATACGGATATGCACCTCTAAAGATGCGTTCGGCTCTGGTTCCTGTAGTGAACTTCGCATCCAACATCGTTCAGTGGGTGCTTCTGGCCGGAGTGCTTATGATGCACAGGTTCCCTGGTCTCCTATGGTTCGGAATCATTCTTTTCGCCACCACTACCCTGTTCAGCTTCATCACTCTCCCAGTGGAGGTAAATGCCAGCAGCAGAGCCATTTCGTGGCTTACCCAGACCGGCATCACAGACGGGCAGACCCGTCCGATGGCCATCGATGCATTAAAATGGGCCGCCTACACTTACGTGATAGCAGCCCTTGGTTCACTTGCCACCCTTCTCTATTACATAGGACTGGCACGAAGAGACTGATAGCCGGAGATTATCTGATCCGGCTTATCTTTGTCGGCTTTCTGACAGCCTTGTGAGCAGCCTTCTGGGCAGTCCTGCACTCCTTCGGAGTCATTCCCTCAGGGCAGTATGCATTGCCGACAGGGTTGATTCCGAACACAGCCTCGAGCCAGGTGCAGGATGCTATATAACGTCCGTGAGGACGGCTCAGATGATATCCGTCCCTTGTCAGGTCTGTTCCCAGATGGGACGTACGTGCATTCTGTATAGCCGTTCCGGAAGGAATCACGAGTCCGATACCGGCCTTCGGAACCTCAGCCGCAACAGTCTCCACGATAGCATTGTACATCTTCATCTGATCGCGGTCATAGTTGACGTATGCCTTGTGCGAGGAGTCCTCGGAATATGCCCAGGTCTGATGGAACATCATCACTGCATCTTCAGGTATGCGTGCGCTTACGAATCCGACCAGTTCAGGCAGGAGTACGTATGACTCCGGCTGGCCTGAAAGCGGACTGGACTGCTGGACGCTTACATAATCCCAATCTTCATCTGCAAGAGCCTTTTCAAGGGTATATCCTTTGATTTCCTGCATAGTACCCTGAGGATCAATCTTACGATATCTGTAATCTGCTATATCGCCACGGAGATTCTTCACGTGACGTTCTATCGAGCATCCGCCGATGTACATATTTCCGATTATTACCGTAAGTCCTTCAGCGCGGAGCAGACCGGAAAGATGCTCCTCCACCGCATCCTCAGAGAAGCTGTTACCGATAGCCAGCACCTTGATCGTATCATTCTGAGCCGACGCGACGAAGACAGAAATGACGACAAATACAATGATCGAGATAAATCTTTTCATAGTTTTATTTCTTGTTTGATGATAAATAGATGTCAGCCATAGGCACAAGCACCATAATGTCAAAGAATGCAAGCATTGCAACTGCTCCGAAGGCACCGATGGTAAGTGCCATCGCAAGGGCGTAAAGGAATGAGAATGCGTGGAGAAGAATCAGTGCAATGGCGCAGAGCATCCAGAGCTTCAGCGATGTGAGGCGATAAAGGATC
>ERZ504995.83-NODE-83-length-11565-cov-4.102259_pt1 | contig 11565 bp, 11 predicted proteins | sample MGYA00514197_ERZ504995 | MGnify/ENA primary metagenome ERZ504995 (study PRJEB26094, sample SAMEA4028455) | Ovis aries | biome: host associated; feature: stool; material: fecal | place: Italy | collected 2012 | study: EMG produced TPA metagenomics assembly of the...
CGATGCTGCCGAGAAGTTCCGAGAAGTATTCTTCATTGATTTCGATGGTCCCTAACGGGTTTTCGAATTTGACCATTTCGGTACCTGCCTTTCACATGTTCAGTGTATTCTATCACACACACGTGCATATTTCAATTTTACAGACAAATTATTTTTCAGTCGAGTTTCCAGTCCATCACATTGGCATAAGGATTGCCCGGAACGGGGACGACTTCGGTCTTCACACGGTAGGAATACGCAAGCATTCCGGTGCGGAAGCCGATCGTCAGGAAGGGCATCTGCTTGTAGAACGCCTTGATGAACGCTTCGCTCGTGGAGGCACCGCTCTGGACCGCCGCCCAGGAGCTCTCCAGCTGCTTGTCGTTCAGGACACCGGTGATGTCCATGTCGTTCGTCAGGCGGTACTCGCCGATGTAGAGGTCATACAGTCCGCTGTTCACGGCACTCTTGTAGACCGCCGGTGCCAGTGCTTCCACCTCACAGCTGACGCCCGCCGAGGACAGTTCTCTCGCCAGTTCCGCGGCGATCTGCTCCCGGAAGGGGTTCTCTTCCAGCGTGACGATCTTGATGGTCTGGTCTCTCAGCTGTTCCGCGAGAAGTTCCCTGGCCTTCGTGCGGTCCATCGACTCGGTCTTGACCTCTTCGAGGGCATACCAGTCGGGGTTCAGCGGGAGTTCGGAAGACTTCGCGTAGCCACTGAGGCAGGACCCGATGAGGGTCTTCCGCTCGAGGATGGCGTTCATCGCCTGACGGACCGAGGCCTCTGCCAGGTTCCCGTTCTCCCGGATGCCCACGTAAACGAGGTTGTTGAGGGGCATCTGGGTCTCCTGCGGGATGCGGTAGGACTGTGCGCCCTCCGACAGGTCGTCGACGGCCGCGTTGACGGTGTCGATGTTCAGGCTGTCGAACAGCGTGTCCTCGTCGGGAATGTTCAGAAGGAAGATCTGGTCTGCCTTGAACTTTTCGCCGTACTGGTCGCTCTTTTTGAGCACGCCGCCCGCGTCGTGGTGCTTGTAGACAAACTTGCCGGAGCCCACCGGAACGCTGTCAGCCTTGTCCGCGGTCCCGGACTTGACGATCGGGAACACGAGGTTTGCGGCGATGTACCGGTTCGGCTTTTCAAGGGTGAAACTGACCGTCGTGGTGCCGCCGGCCGTCGCTTCGCGGATGCCGGACAGAAGGCCGCCGTAGTAGGCGGAGTTCTTCGCGAGGTCATAGGAATAGACGACGTCGTCTGCCGTGATGACAGAACCGTCGCTGAATCGCCGCTCCGCATTCATGGTCAGCATGAGGGTCGTCCCGTTGACGGTCTCATTTTCCACGAGTGCCATGGAGGGCTCGTAATGTTCGTTGATGGTGTAGAGCCCGTCATAGATGAGGGGCATGATGGCCGCGTTCATGAGGCTCGTCGCGGTAAAGGGGTTCACGCCCTCTTCTCTCGAATAGGGCAGGATGAGGTCGGTATCCTCGGCGACGCCCGCCGGTTTCCGATCGTCTTCCTTCGTCTTGCTGACGGTGTCGTCTCCCCGGTTGCAGGCGGCAAGGAGCAGCACCATGCACAGGGCCAGCAGAAGCGCTGACACGCGCCGCAGGATCTGATTCGCTCGTTTCATAAAAGGTGCTTCCTTTCTGTTATCGGATACAGATGCGTTCGACCCGCTGACAGGTCCCGGTCTTTTCATCGATGTCGAAGAGACAGCCGCAGAGCATGGGGTCGCCTTCGGCAAAATCGAACCGGGCCGGCATGTTGGTGCGGAACTTTTCGATGATGATCTCCGGCTTCACGCCGAGGACCGACTGTTCCGTTCCGGTCATGCCAAGGTCGGTGATGTAGCCCGTGCCGCCCGGCAGGATCTGCTCGTCGGCGGTGGGCACGTGGGTATGGGTCCCGAATACGGCGGACACTTTCCCGTCGAGGAAAAAGCCCATGGCCCGTTTCTCGGAGGTGGCCTCCGCGTGGAGATCCACGAGGATGACGCTGCAGTCAGACAGTTCCCGGAGTGCCGTCTCGGCGGCGGCAAAGGGGTTGCCCACCGGTTCCATATAGACGGTGCCGAGCAGGTTGACGACCCCGACCCGGTAGCGGCCCTTGTCCACGATGCAGACGCCCTTGCCCGGGGTGCTGCCCGGGAAGTTTGCCGGCCGCAGGACGAAGTCGTTGTCGTCGAGGTAGTCGTACAGTTCCTTCCGGCGGAACACGTGGTTCCCCGTCGTGATGACATCGGCGCCACTGACGAACAGTTCCTCGCAGAGGTCCGGTGTGATCCCGTTGCTGACCGCCGCGTTCTCTCCGTTGATGACGCACAGATCGACGCCCTCGGTCCGGCGGAATGCCGGGAGGACGGAACGGATGAATTCGACGCCGGTCTTCCCCACGACGTCCCCGATTGCAAACACTCTGATCATAATAGCCTGCCTGTCCCAAAGGTGACAAAAAGGGCCTTTTCGGGAACCCCCCTGAAAAGACCCTTTCTGGTAGTCTCGTTATTTCGCGTAGTCCATTACGCGGCTCTCCCTGACGACATGGATCTTGATCTGTCCGGGATATTCCATTTCGCTTTCGATCCGCTGTGCGATGTCATGCGCGATGATGACCATCTGATCGTCATTGACCTTTTCCGGTTTGACGACGACACGGATCTCACGACCGGCCTGGATGGCGAAGGAGTTTTCGACTCCGTCGTAGGAGTTGGCGATCTCTTCGAGTTTCTCCAGACGTTTGATGTAGTTCTCGATGTTCTCGCGACGGGCACCGGGACGGGCAGCGGAGATGGCATCGGCCGCCTGTACGATGAAGGCGACGGTGGTCTTCGCTTCGATGTCTCCGTGGTGTGCCTTGATGGCGTGGACAACGGCTTCGCTCTCGCGGTACTTCTTCGCGGCATCTGCGCCGAGGGTGACATGGGAACCTTCGAACTCGTGGTCGAGGGCCTTACCGATATCGTGGAGCAGGCCGGCGCGTCTCGCCTGTTTGACGTCAGCGCCCAGTTCCGAGGCGATGAGCCCCGCGATGTAGCAGACCTCCAGCGAATGGTCCAGAACGTTCTGGCCGTAGCTGGTACGGTAGCGGAGTTTACCGAGCAGTTTGATGAGCTCGGGGTGGAGGCCGGTGACACCGGCGTCCAGAACAGCCCGTTCACCGGTCTGTTTGATGATCTGATTGACTTCCCGTTTGGCCTTTTCGTAGGTCTCTTCGATGCGGGCCGGATGGATACGGCCGTCCTGGATGAGACGTTCCACGGTCAGGCGGGCGATCTCCCGGCGGACCGGCTCGAAGCAGGAAATGGTGATGGTCTCCGGCGTGTCGTCGATGATGAGGTCGACGCCGGTGACGGTCTCGATGGCGCGGATGTTGCGGCCTTCACGGCCGATGATGCGGCCCTTCATCTCGTCGTTCGGAAGAGAGACGACGGAGACGGTCGCGTCGGTGGTCCGCTCTGCGGCGCAGCGCTGGATGGCGATGGTGACGATCTCTTTGGCGAGTTCATCGGAACGTTCTTTGATCTGTTCCTTCGCTTCCATGATGCGGGTGGCTTTCTCGTGGTCCAGTTTTTCGTCGACCTTGCTCAGGATCTGTTCCCGGGCCTGGGCTTCGGTGAGACCGGAGATCTTCTCCAGGATCTCGAGCTGGCTCTTCTTCAGGGATTCGATCTCCTCTTCCTTCTTCTCAGCTTCTTTGAGTTTCTGGTTGAGTTTTTCTTCTCTCTTTTCGAGTGTGGCCGTCTTTTTGTCGAGGTTCTCCTCGCGCTGGATGTTTCTGCGTTCCTGGCGCTGTACTTCCGTGCGGCGCTCCCGCAGTTCGCGTTCCGTTTCGGTACGCGTCTTGTGTATTTCGTCTTTTGCTTCTAAAATGGCTTCTTTCTTCTTCTGCTCAGCAGTGGTAAGAGCCTGATTTATGATGCGTGTCGCTTCCTGGTTGGCAGAGCCGATCGTGGCCTCTGCGACCTTTTTCCGGTGTGCCTGTCCGACAAAGAAACCGACGACAGCGCCACCGACCAGTGCGACAAGGATTAAAGCAATGGCTAAAGGTGTCATAAACCTAGAAATACACCCCCTTCTATAAAATTTCACGCCTTATATTATAAAAAGGACTTGTGTCAATTGTCAAGTAGATGCCCTTTCCGAAACGGGGGCCCGGGCAAAAAGAAAACGACAGGCATTTCCCTGTCGTTTTTTCCTTTTATCCGTTTTTCGAATCGGACTGCAATTGGTCGATGAGCTGCGCCACCCCTGTTTCCAGTTCCACACGGCTTTTTTTGAGCATGGAACCGTCCATCATGGTAAGGACCAGTCTGGCGAGCGCCCGGGCGGAAAGACCGCCGGAAGACTTCAGCCAGGACGTCAGAGTGCTCACGAGAGCGCCGCTGACGAATGCGAACCAGAGCCGTGCTTCCGCATCGGTCAGGTCGGTCCTGTTGAAATGGATCTCTTTCACCGACTGGAAATAGTCGGGCATTTTCAGCGACAGCAGATAGACCAGATCGTTCTTCATGAGCAGCTGCACGAAGTCCGCATGTTCCTGCCAGTAACGGAAGAAACAGCAGATGATGTCTTCCCAGTCGTTGATCCGTTTTTTTGAAAGGTATTGAAGGAACCCATCAAAATGTTCGTCCAGACGACAGAGGAGAACGTCTTCCTTCGTCTCGAAATTGTGATATAACGTCTGCCGGGTCAGTCCTGCCCGGTCGACGATGTCCTTGATCGAGATCTTCGAGAACGGAGTAACCTGCATAAGTTCCAGAAGAGCGTCGGTTATGCGTCGTTTCGAACGGACGGAAATGGGGTTTTCCCTGTGTTCGCCCACTCTACTCACCTCTTTCACCCCACATAATAGCACAAAAAAAGAGACTCGAAAAGACATCGAGCCTCTTTTTCTTAAATTAATCTGAAAAAACTTTTCGTGTTATTACTCGGGCTTACTGGAACGGATTGAAGTAGAACCGGGTGGTGGATTCACTCTGCGTCGTTGCTTCTGCCGTATTGCCCTTGTCCTCCTGGAGGGTGGCCTTCACAGTGAAGGTGGTGATGCTGTAGTCCTCTTCCACATGGGCGATGGACAGCGTCAGGATGTCGCCCGGGTCCGCCTCTTCGACGGCTTTCAGGAGATCGCCGGACTTCTCGAGGTCTTCCCCGTTGACCGCGGTGATGATGTCGCCCGCGACCGCCTTCGTACCGGTCAGCGCGCTGTCTTCATTGATGGCCGCGATGACGATGGAGCCGGAAGGCAGTTTGTTCGTCTTGGCGATCTGCGCATAGGTGGAGTTCTCAGAGACCGGGACGTAACGGATGCCGAGTTTGGCACGACCGGTGACGTAACCGCTCTTCAGGATGTCATCGACGACGCTCTTCGCGACGTTGATCGGGACAGCAAAGCCCATGCCTTCGAACTCTTCGGATGCGATCTTGGAGGAGTTGATGCCGATGACCTGGCCATAGCTGTTGATGAGGGCACCGCCGGAGTTGCCGGGGTTGATGGCGGCATCGTGCTGGATGCACTCCATGGTGTAGCCGCTCTCATTGCTGCTGGTGGGACGGTCGATCGCGGAGATGATACCGGAAGTGACGGAACCATAGAAAGCCGTGCCGCCGGGGTTGCCGATCGCATAGACCGGTTCGCCGACCTTCAGGACCGTGGAATCGCCGAATTCGGCCGCTTCCAGTTTCGTGGTCTTGACCTGCAGGACACCGATGTCTGTACGGTTGTCATAGCCGACGAGGTTCGCGTTGTACTGCGTTCCGTCTTCCAGCTGGACCTTCAGGGTCGTGTTGGCGGTATCGACGATGTGTGCGCAGGTGACGACATAGGAATAGCCGGCCTTTTCGTCGACACTCATGACGACGCCGGAGCCTTCTCCGTACTTGTCACCGTTCGGCTGGTAGACCATGACGGCGATGACCGAGGGTTTGCACTTCTGGGCGATCTCGACGCTCGTCAGGGCACCGTCGGTGTTCTCTTCATCGTAGGTCCGGGTGTCTCCGATGTTGATGGAGTTCCGGGTATCCTTGGTCGTGGTCGTTTTGGCCGCCTGAGCTTCTCTGGCGTCCCGGCCGACATAGGCGACGCCGATGGCGATGCCGACGATGAGGAGAATGGCGATGAGCAGTGCCAGGAACACTTTCGAGCCGCTGCTCTTTTTCTTGTTGTCTTCCATGGGTTATCACTCCTGTGGATCTGTAGTTTTTTCTATGGGGATCCAGAACCGGAACGAGGTGAACCCGCCGGGTTCACTTTCGGCGTAGATGTCGCCGCCGTGGAGTTCCACGATGTCCCGGGCAAGGTTCAGGCCGAGGCCGACGCCCTTGACATGTTCGCTTCTGGATTTATCGACTTTGTAGAACCGCTCGAAAATGCGGTGGATCTCTTCTTCGGGGATGCCCTTGCCGGTGTTGGAGATGCTGACGAGCGCGTGGCCGTCCGTCTCTTCCATACCGACCCGGATGGTGCCGCCCTTGTTCGTGAACTTGACCGCGTTGTCGAAGAGGTTGTAAGCGACCTGGAACAGGAGTTCCGAGTCCGCCTGCACCTTGATGTGGGGCAGGTCCTCGAACCCTTCGATGACGAAACCGCCTTCGTCCACGGCGCTTTCAAAGCTGAGCAGTGCGTCGAAGAGGAGCTGGTTCAGGTCGGTGGTCGAATAGTGGAGGTTCTCCTCCCCCGCTTCGATCTTGGACAGCGTCAGCATGGTGACGACCAGCCGGGCAAGGCGCTTGATCTCGCTCGAGACGATGCCGAGGTACCGGCGTTCTTCCGAGGGCGGGATGGTCCCGTCGAGGATGCCGTCCACGAATCCGCCGATGGTGGTCATCGGGGTCTTCAGTTCGTGGGAGACATTCGCGATGAAACTCTTACGGGAGTCCTCGATGACCGACAGGGACGTTGCCATGTCGTTCAGAGACTCCGCCAGTTCCTGCTGCTCCTTGGCGCCCCGGACTTCGAGGCGTTCCGAGAAGTTGCCCTTCGAATACTGTTTCGTGAGACGCGACATCTTTTCCATCGGGCGGACCAGCTGGGCTGCGAACACGTAGGACAGCAGGATCATGATGATGAGGGAGATGAGCGCCGCGATCACGAACATCCTCGTCAGGTTCTTGGAATAGGGAGAGATGATGTTGTAAGAGGTGGCGATGGCATAGACATAGCCGGAGGGCATGCCGCTGCGGATGATCTGTGCGCCGCCGATGACCTGCTTTGCTCCGCTGAACGGTTTCGGAAGGGAAGCGACGGTACTGTAGCCGTTGCCGGACGTCTTGTTCAGGATGGAGGACGGCATGGAGAACCCGCTGTGGGTCTCGCACTCGCCGGCATGCAGGGTGTGGGTCTGGGTATCGACCATGTGGCGGCAGAGGACCAGACGGCCTTCCGCGTCACAGAGGAACACGTCCGCCTCGATGGTTTCGGAGACGGTGTTCAGTGTATCGGCCAGAGCCAGTGCGGAGTCGTATGCGTCTTCCTCCGTCACGTCGTTGGACATCAGAGAAGCCGTTTTTTCGGCGATGACCATGGCGTTCGACTGGAGGACATCCATACGGTCGCTGTTCCAGTTCCCGGAGACGAACATCAGGAAGATGATGTACAGCACCAGGAAACTGATGGTGACGCTGGCAATGGAGAATCCCATGTAACGGAAGAACAGATTGTACTTCCGGCGCATGGGTTTCTTCGTGTCGTTTGAATTCTTCATAAAGTGTTATTCTGCCGTATCGAACTTGTATCCGACGCCCCAGACGGTCTTCAGCGCCCATTTGTCGGAAACACCTTCGAGTTTTTCACGAAGCCGCTTGATGTGGACGTCTACGGTACGGGAGTCGCCGTAATAGTCGAAGCCCCAGACCTCATCGAGGAGCTGGTCTCTCGTGAAGACGTGGTTCGGGTTGCTGGCGAGGTGGAAAATGAGTTCCAGTTCTTTCGGCGGAGTATTGACGATCTTTCCGTCGACCTTCATCTCATAGTTCGTGAGGTTGATGGAGAGCTTGTCATATTCGACGAGTTTTCTCTCCGTTGCGGCGGAGACATGTGTCCGGCGCAGGACCGCCTTGATGCGGGCGACGATCTCTTTCGGGTCAAAGGGTTTGACGATGTAGTCGTCGGCTCCCAGTTCGAGACCCAGGACCTTGTCAAAGGTCTCCCCTTTCGCGGTGACCATGATGATGGGTTTTTCCGAGACCTTGCGGATCTCCCGGCAGACCTGCCAGCCGTCCATACGGGGCAGCATGATGTCGAGGATGACAAGGTCGGGCTGGAACGTCTGGAACTCGCGGACGGCAGACTCACCGTCGTTCACGCTGTAGACGTTATACCCTTCATTTTCGAGGTACAATCCGAGGAGTTCGCAGATGTTTTTGTCATCATCCACGACCAGGATTTTTCCGTTGCTCATTCGATGATCCTCCTGTCCTCCTCCTGAAGCTGGATTTTAGGACGTTCGCCTTAATTCAACTTAAAGAGGCTCACATGTCAAGAACTTTAATAATATTAATTATTTAAGCACAAATATGACGAGAAGTAAACAAAAGTGTACAAAAAAAGTCTAAACCGCAGACAAAGAATGACCTCCTCCGGAGGGTCCGGAAGAGGTCATTTGCTTCAAAAAGGCTTTGGCGATGTACCGATCAGATCTTCATAGCGACATCCCAGGCGCCCCAGATGGCGGCCTTGATGTTCGCGACCTTGTTCGCGTCGCCGATGGTGTAGACGGTCTTGCTGCCAACGGTCGTCTCGGTGTTGACCGGGACCAGCGGGCCGAGGAGTTCGGTGACGATCTCGTCGACCTTCTTCACGACGGGCTTGCAGACGTCCGGGACCGGTACGTTGACCGGGCCGATGCCGAGGTTGTAGCCGGGCTCCACGATCGGAGTCGGGGTGTAACCCACGGACATGATGATGCTGTCAGCCGGAAGCTTGACACGCTCTTTGTTCTTCTTCTCGACGATGACATAGTCGTCGCCGATCTCTTTGACGCCGGACTCGAGGAAGACCGGGACGTCATAGCACTTGAAGTAGTCGCGCAGGAACGAGGTGTTCGCGAGGCACAGGTTCTTGACGGCCATGAGGTCGTTCTGCATCTCGACGATCTGCGGGTTCTTGCCCTTCTTGTGGAGGTCGAGCGCGATCTCGCAGCCGGTCAGGCCGCCGCCGATGATGACGACGTTGTCGCCGGCTTCCTTCTCACCCAGCAGATACTCGACCGCGGTCATGGCGCGCTCCGCTCCCGGGATGGGAAGACGTCTCGCGACAGAGCCGGTGGCGACGACGATGGCGTCGGCGTTGAGCTTGCTGAGGTCGGTGATCTCCGTGTTGTACTGGATCGGGATGTTCAGGTCGGCCATCTGCTTCTTGAACCAGGCGATGAGCGCCTTGTCGTTGTCCTTGAAGTCCGGAGCCGCTGCCGCGATGAACACACCGCCGAGCTCGCCGGTCTTCTCATAGATGGTCGGGTTGTGACCGCGCAGTTTCAGGACGCGGGCCGCTTCCATACCGCCGATACCGCCGCCGATGACGGCAACGTTCTTCGGATGTTTGGTCGGGACGATCTTGTACTTGTTGTGCTGCATGGACCGCGGGTTGACGGCGCAGTTGCACATATTCATGGAGTGGGACAGGTCCTGATCGTTGTCGGAACCCTCGTGCTTCGTGAGGTCGAAGCAGCCGGAGTGACAGTGGATGCAGGGACGGATGTCGTCCTCCCGGTCGTTGATCATCTTCGTGACCCATTCGGGGTCTGCGAGGAACTGACGGCCGACGGCCATAGCGGCGATCTTGCCTTCCGCGATGGCTTTCGCGCCGACGGCGGGCTGCATCTTGCCGGCGCAGACGCACGGCTTGTCGGTGAACTTCTGGATGTGCGTGACATCTTCGAGGCAGCAGTTGTTCGGCATGTACTGCGGCGGATGTGCCCAGTACCAGGCGTCGTAGGTACCGTTGTCGCAGTTGAACATGTCATAGCCTGCGTCGGACAGGTACTTGATGGCTCTCTCGGACTCTGCCATATCGCGGCCGACTTCGATGTAGTCTTCGCCGGGCATGGCGCCGGAGCGGTAGCCCTTGGTCTTGGAGACGACGGAGTAACGCAGGGAGACCGGGAAGTCGTCGCCGCATTTGCTCTTGATCTCTTTGACGATCTCGACCGCGAAACGATAACGGTTCTCGAAGGATCCGCCGTATTCGTCGGTCCGGAAGTTACAGTACGGAAGGGTGAACTGGTCGAGCAGGTAGCCTTCGTGGACTGCGTGGACCTCGACACCGTCGACGCCGGCTTCCTTGATGAGACGGGCGGTCTCGCCGAACGCATAGATGATGTCGTCGATCTGTTTCTTCGTGAGGGCCTTGGCCTCCATCTTGTCGGTCCAGCGGTTCGGGGTGGCCGAAGGAGCAGCCGTCAGGTACTGCGGGTCCATGATGGGGCTGGCGATCTTGTTGATGATGTCGTTCTTGCCGAGCATGGTCATCATCTCGGTCAGAGCCATGGCACGGCCGAAGCCGGCGGTCATCTGGATGAACATCTTGGCGCCGGTCTTGTGGAACTCATCCATGAACTCCTTGAGCTGGTCGAATTTCCACTTGTGCTGGTACAGCCACGCGCCGCCGAGGATGTCCTTGACGGGAGCAATGCCGGGCATGACCAGGCCGCAGTTGTTCTCGGCGATGGTCTTCAGGAGCCATGCCGCTTCCTTGTCGAAATGGTTGGGTTCCGTCCACCCGAAGATGCACGTGCCACCCATGGGAGCAAGGACGATGCGGTTCTTGATCTCGACATTGCCGATCTTCCACGGGGTGAATAGAGCATTATACTCCTCTTTCATTTGCTTACACTTCCTTTATGCTTCTGCGGTCTCGCAGATTTCAATGACGTTTTCGATGAGGTCCACCTTCTGAATGGTGGCGAGGGCCTCGTAACGGATGCCAAGGATGTCCGTAAAGGTCAGTTTTCCGTCCGCCGGAGAGACATCCACCGACTGGATGTTCTTGCAGAACAGGACCGGTTCCTTTTCGGTCATCTTATAGACGGTCGACAAACACATACTCAGCCCTCCAGTGCCTTCAGTGCCTTTTCAAGCTTTGCGGTGCCGGTCTCATAATCGATGACGGCGGCATGGACCAGTTCCTTGGCCGTGCCATCCAGCTTGTTGGCGATATCGTAGAGCTCATCGGCATGGTGTTTGTTGTGGTCGATCATGTACTTCAAAAGAGCGACCGCTTCCAGGTCCTCATGGTGATGGGTGTGGGCGTCCGGGCAACTATTGCAACTCATTTGTCCGTTCTCCTTTCCAAATGTTTTGATAGTAACATTATACCGCACAAACACCGTTCCGTTAACAGGCATTTAGAACTGGATGTCTGTTTCTTTCCGGTCGAAAATGATGTTCATTTTCTTATAGGCCCAGCCCATCAGTTTCATGTCGAGGTTCCAGAAGTAGACGACGAACAGAACACAGACGGCAATGAGCAGGATCTTGATGACTTTGAAACAAAAACCAAACAGTTTTTTCATGTGGTTACTCCTCCTTAGGCAGCCTGGCCCTTCTGGCGGGCATATTCCGCGGCACCCAGGGCACCCATCAGCTGCG
>ERZ504995.84-NODE-84-length-11521-cov-4.464417_pt1 | contig 11521 bp, 10 predicted proteins | sample MGYA00514197_ERZ504995 | MGnify/ENA primary metagenome ERZ504995 (study PRJEB26094, sample SAMEA4028455) | Ovis aries | biome: host associated; feature: stool; material: fecal | place: Italy | collected 2012 | study: EMG produced TPA metagenomics assembly of the...
CGTTCAGCGCCCGTCCGGCGCCCAGCGTGATGAGGGCCCCGGCGGCCAGGAAGGGAACAACGGCGCTGATGACGTCCCAGCCCCGCCCGGACAGGCTGCCGGCCTGCCAAAAGCGGAAGATGTCCAGCGTCTGCTGGCTGGAGACGAGGACTGCACTCATGAGCGAGCTGAGCCCCGCGGTCAGGGCAGCCCCGGCGAGTGCCAGTTTGACCGGGGTGGCGCCTTCCCGGCCAAGGCTTGCCACCGTGTATACAAGGACAGCGGCCAGCGCAGCGCCGGCCAGGGCAAACCAGATGTAGCCAAGGAAGGTGGAAACGCCGAATCCGTAGATGCCGAGCACAACAAAGAAAGCCGCTCCGGCGTTGACCCCCAGAATCCCGGGGTCCGCGAGCGGATTGCGCGCCACGCCCTGCATGGCGGCCCCGGCCAGTCCCAGCGCGCCTCCTGCCAGCAGGCCCAGGACGGTGCGGGGAATCCTGGACGCCACCACCGCATGGTCTCCGTTGGCCGGGTCATAGGCGGTCAGGGCTTCGAGTACGGTTCCGAAGGACAGTGCCCGCGCCCCGAAGGCCACGGACGCCAGGCAGGCCAGCGCCAGCACGCCGGCCGAGACGGCCAGCAGGGCCGTCCGGCGGCCGTTGCGGGGAACCGCAGCGCGGGACGGCACCTGCCCCTGGCTCCCGGCGGAGGGGAGGGTTTCGGGTGCCGGTGCGGAGGTGCTGGCGCTTATGCCCACCGCGGCACCTCCTTAAGACGGAATGATCTTAAGTAAGGCTAACCTACTGTCCCGGTCCTTAAGAAACATTTCCATGCCCTATTCCCGGGTGGAGATGTACTTAGTGCGCGCCGTGTCCCGGCGCCACCTCTTCACCGGGACGCACCGGCCCCGGAGGGGTTCCGTCTCCGAACGGCCGGCCGCCCAGCTCCTCCCGGTGATGCTCAGTGAGCCACCCGGACAGATCCGGCCCCTTGGGGACAATTCCCGTGGGATTAATGTCCTCATGGACGATGTAGTAGTGGGCCTTGATCTGCTCAAAGTCCACGGTGTCCCCAAAGCCGGGCGTCTGGAAGAGGTCCCGGGCGTAGCCCCAGAGGTTCGGCATCTCGCTGAGCTTGTTCCGGTTGCACTTGAAATGGCCGTGGTAGACCGCATCGAAACGGACCAGGGTGGTGAACAGGCGGACGTCGGCCTCGGTGATGGTGTCTCCGATGAGGTACCGCTGCCGGGAGAGCCGGTCCTCCAGCCAGTCCATGGCGGCCCACAGCCGGTCATAGGCGGCGTCATAGGCCTCCTGCGATCCGGCAAAGCCGCAGCGGTAGACGCCGTTGTTCACCTCGGTGAAAATCCGCTTGTTCACGGCGCGCATCTCGTCCATGTGCTCAGCCGGCAGCAGGTCCGGGGCGCCTTCGCGGTGGAAGTCCTTCCACTCGGTGGAGAAGTCCTCGGTGATCTGCGGAAAGTTGTTCGTCACCACGGCGCCGCTGGGGATGTCAACGATGGCCGGAACGGTGATGCCCCGGCTGTAGCCCGGGGTGCGCCGGAAGAAGGCTTCCTGCAGGCGTTCAATGCCCAGGACCGGGTCCCTGCCGTCGGGATCCAGATCAAAGGTCCAGCTGCGCGCGTCATGGGTGGGGCCGGGCAGGCCCAGCGAAATGGCATCCTCCAGTCCCAGCAGGCGGCGGACGATGATGGTCCGGTTCGCCCACGGGCAGGCGCGGGCAGCGATCAGCCGGTACCGTCCGGCTTCCACCGGGTATCCGTCGCGCCCGTCACGGGTGATGCGCGTTTCAATGTAGTTGGTGTCCCGGGTGTATTCGCTGCCACCGGTGACATACGCTCCGCGCGTGCTGAAGCCGGAACCACCGTCCTGCTCTGTTCCAGTGCTGTCGGCCATGACGCTCCTCGTTCAGGTGTGACTTTTTGTGGGGGGTCCTTCTCTGTCCACACTAACGGTTTGTTCTTCACCCTCAGCTTCCGATGTGTTCCGGGGCTGCCACCGGTAGAGTCGGGAAGACATTGTGCTTAGCCATGAGAACCACCGGCCGAGAACCACCGGCCGAGAACCAACAGCCGAAGGATCCGGAGCGCGGAATCTTCAGCGGGGAAGGACCCAGCCAGATGCGAGTAGCTGTTATCGGAGCAACCGGGAATGTCGGTACAGCCCTGCTGCGCCGGCTTGCACAGGCGCGCGGCGAACGTCCGGACGGCCTGGAGATCGTGGGCATTGCGCGGCGGGTGCCAAAAACGGGTGCTCCGCCGTACGACGGCGTCGAGTGGCACAGCATCGACATTGCCACCGCGGAGGGCCGGGACAAGCTCACCGAAGCGCTCCGGGGCGTGGACTCCGTGGTGCACCTGGCCTGGGCCATCCAGCCGAACCATGACGAGGCCGAACTCCACCGCATCAACGTCCACGGCACTGAGAATGCCCTGGCCGCGGCTGCCGCCGCCGGCGTGCGCCAGTTCGTCTGCGCCTCATCGGTGGGCGCCTACTCCCCCGCCCCAAAGGACCAGCTCACCGACGAGTCCTGGCCCGCCCGGGGCATCGCCAGCTCCCACTACAGCCGGCACAAGGGCGAGCAGGAGGCCCTGCTGGACAAGTTCGAGCGGGAGTACCCGGAAATCCCCGTGGCACGCCTGCGGCCCGGCCTGATTTTCTCGTCCGACGCCGGCACCGAGATCGGCAGCTACTTCCTGGGCCCGCTGGTGCCCAAATTCATCCTGAACAAGCTGAGGCTGCCGCTGATCCCGCTGCCGAAGGAATTCTCCTTCCAGATTGTCCACGGCGATGACATGGCCGACGCGTACTGGCGGGTGGTGGACCAGCGCGCCGAGGGCGCCTTCAACATTGCAGCTGATCCCATCATCACGCCTGAGCTGCTGGCCGGAGTCCTCGGTGCCCGGCGGCTGCTGAACATTCCCGTGAAACTGGTGCGCGCCGTCGTCGGCATTACGTGGGCCGCGCATCTGCAGCGCACTGATCCGGGGTGGATCGACATGGCCGCCGGGGCTCCGTTGATGGACACTTCCCGGGCGCGGGAGCTGCTGGGCTGGCGTCCGCGCCGGACGTCCGTCGAGTCGCTGAAGTATGTCCTGGACGGCATGTCCGAGGGCGACGGCGTCAGCGGCTCGCCGCTGCTGGCTCCCCGGCGCTGAGCAGCGTCCGGGGCTCCTGCCCGGCCGCACCGACTGCCGCTGCGACGTCTTCTTCCAGCAGTTCAGCGTTCAGGGCCACGCCCAGCCGGTAGGCGTCTCCTGCCGCTGTCACCGCCTGCCCGGCGGGATCCGTGACGTTGCCGACTGCCCAAATGCGGTCTGCCCCCGTCCGTCCCGCACTGTCGGTTTCCACGCAGCCGTCGGCGCCCCTGCTCAGGCCGGGCACTTGCGGGAGCAGTGGGTCCACCGCGGCACCGGGCTCACAAAACGCCGCCTTGCACGGCACCCGGCGTCCATCCGCGAGGACCACTGCCGACAGGGCATCATCCTGAACCTGCAGCTCGGCCGCGGTGCCGTGCACCACCGCTATGCCCATGGCGGTGAGGGCTTTCGTGTCCTCAGCGGTCAATTCCAGGTCCTCGCCGCAAATCAGGCTGACCTCAGCCGAAAAGCTGCGCACCAGGAACGCCTGCTGCACGGAATCAGGTCCGGACGCCAGGACCGCGAGGGGCCGCCCGGCCACTTCCCAGCCATGGCAGTAGGGGCACTGCAGCAGGTCCCGGCCCCAGCGCTGCGCGGCTCCGGTCAGATCCGGGAGCACGTCGCGGAGCCCGGTGGCCACCACCACGTGCCTCCCGTGGAGCACCCGGCCGTCGGCGAGTTCCACTGAGCGTTCCGCTGTGAGGGCGGTGGCCGGGACATCGATGAGTTCCACGTCGTACGGCGCGAGGTCTGACCGGCACAACCGAATCAGTTCACGGGGCGCAACACCGTCCCGCGACGGGAAACCGTGCACGTGCTCCGCCGGAGCATTCCGCGGATCGCCCGCATTGATGACACAGACACGGCGCCGGGCACGCCCGAGCACCGCCGCGGCCGTGAGCCCGGCGATTCCGCCACCAATAATGATCACGTCGAAGCGTGAGGATTGGGGTACCGAAGCAAAAGTCATGGAACTTTTGTACCGCAGAAGAGGGAAATCGTCAGCACCCTTATAGTTGTCCTACACTTTTCGACATGAATACCAGCACGCAGGCGGGACCTGCCTCAAAACTCAAGCAGGGGATCACCGGCCCCATGCTGTACCTCTTCATCCTTGGCGACGTCCTGGGCGCCGGAATTTACGCCCTGGTGGGCGAGGTGGCCGGCGAAGTCGGCGGCGCCATCTGGGTGCCGCTGGTGGTCGCCCTCGTCCTGGCGCTGCTGACCGCCGCCTCGTACGCCGAGCTGGTGACCAAATACCCCAAGGCCGGCGGCGCTGCGGTGTTCGCCCAGCGGGCGTACAAGGTTCCGGCGATATCCTTCCTCGTCGGTTTCGCCATGCTGGCGGCCGGCGTGACCAGCGCGGCGGGCCTGGCGCTGGCATTCACCGGCGACTATCTCAGTCCGTTCCTGGACGTTCCCCCGGTGCCCGCAGCCATCGTCTTTTTGCTGCTGGTGGCACTGCTCAATGCCCGCGGCATTTCCGAATCGGTGCGCAGCAACGTGGTCATGACCGTCATTGAGGTCTCCGGCCTGGTGCTCGTGATCGTGCTGGTGGGCCTCATGCTGGGCAAGGGTGAAGGTTATACGGAACAGATCACCCAATTCCCCGCGGGCGTGAACCCGGGCACCGCGGTGCTGGCGGCCTCCGTCATTGCCTACTACTCCTTTGTCGGCTTCGAAGTATCGGCCAACATCGCCGAGGAAGTGCGCGACGTGCGCCGGGTCTACCCCCGGGCCATCTTCGCCGCCATGCTCACCGCCGGCCTGGTCTACATCCTGATTGGGCTGGCGGCGTCCGTTGCCCTGCCCACCGGGGATCTGGCCGGATCCTCCGGTCCCCTGCTCGACGTCGTCAGTGCCACCGGGTTCGGCGTTCCGGACTGGCTGTTCAGCCTTGTTGCCCTGGTGGCAGTAGCCAACGGCGCGCTGCTGACGATGATTATGTCCTCGCGGCTGACCTTCGGCATGGCCGAGCAGGGCCTGCTCCCGGGGGTCTTCGGCAAGGTCCTGCCCAACCGCAAGACCCCGTGGGTGGCCATTGCCGCCACCACCGCCGTCGCCATGGTCCTGACGATGACGGGCGGGCTGGCATCACTGGCCGAAACCGTCGTCCTGCTGCTGCTGTTCGTCTTCCTGAGCACCAACATTGCAGTGATTGTCCTGCGGAAGGACAAGGTGGAGGAAAAGCACTTCCGCACTCCTCTCGTGATGCCGTACCTGGCCATCGCCTCCTGCATTCTGCTCCTGACCCAGCAGGACGCCACGGTGTGGCTGCGGGCGGGCATCCTGATGGGCGTGGGGCTTGCACTGTTCGGCGCCAGGTACCTCTCCAAGGGCAAGAATTTGGGCTCTCAGGGCAAGTAACTCTGAGCACAGACAAAGAACTGCCCCGGACCGGATGGTCCGGGGCAGTCCATTTTTTATGGGAGTCCGCCTATTCGTGCCGGTGGCCGCCCTATTCGTGCAGGTCGTCGTCGTAGTCCTTGCCGGCATGCTGCTGGCGCAGCTTGCGGCCCTGCTCGATGTCTTCCTCTTCCTGCTCCTGGCGCTTTTCCGTCTGGCGCGTGTCACGCGGGGGCAGCTGCACGCTCTCCTCAGCCTGGATACCGGCCTGGAGTTCCCGCCCGCGCTCCACCTCGGCGTCAAACTCGGCGCCGAACAGCAGCGACAGGTTGGCCAGCCACAGCCACAGCAGCAGGACGATCACGCCACCAATGGCACCGTAGGTGGCGTTGTAGTTGCCGAAGTTTGAGACGTAGAAGCTAAAGCCGAGCGTCACGATGGCGAGGATCACCAGCGCAATAAAGGCCCCCATGCTCATCCAGCGGAACTTGGGCTGCTTCACGTTGGGGGTGGCGTAGTACAGGATCGCTATGACCAGCACCGCGAACAGGACCATCACCGGCCACTTGGCAATGTTCCAGATGGTGAGCGACTCGGCGCCGAGACCGATGAAGTTGCCCAGTGTCTCGGCTATGGGCCCGCTGATCACCAGCATGATAAGCAGCGCCGCCACCAGCAGGATCAGGATCAGGGTTACCAGCAGCTGGGTGGGCAGCAGCTTCCAGGCCGGCCGGCCTTCATCAACTTCGTAGATGCGGTTCATGGACCGCCCAAAGGCCTTCACGTAGCCGGATGCTGACCACAGCGCACCGGCAATACCGACAATCAACGCAAATCCGGCGGCACCGGACGTTGTCAGCTGCTTAATCGGGCCTTCCAGGACCTCCACGGCGCTGCCCGGAGCGAACTCTTCCAGGAAGTCGAGCATGGTGTTGGTGGTGCTTTCAGCCTGCCCCACCAGGCCGAGAATGGATACCAGCGCCAGCAGGGCCGGGAACATGGCCAGCACCGTGTAGTAGGTCAGGGCTGCTGCCAGATCAGTGCACTGGTCCTTGCTGAATTCACGGACCGTCTTGCGCAGGATGTACTTCCAACTGGGCTTTGTAACTTCGGCCGGGGTGTCCGGCTTGCTCGCGTGTTCGGGATCCGGCGCCGTTTTGGCCCCTCCGCTGTCCTGCTGCGCCATGACGGCCTCCTGGGTGCGTTGAATTGCAGGCTTTTATCCTATTGGTAAGGGGACTTACTACCAAAGGACCCTGCGCTGCGGCTCCGGCTTCCCACCGGCAGCCGGAGTCAGAACTGCTTGTAATAGTCCGTGAGCAGGGTTTCTTCCTCGGAGCTGAGCGCGCCGTCGGGATCCACCACAGGCGAGTCATCGACTGCCTCACGGCTGAAGTTGACGTAAATGTCATCCTCGTCCCGGCGTGCTCCGGCCAGCGGAACAAAGTGCTGCCTCGTTTCAAACAGGCCCAGGGCAACGGTAATCCATTCCGGCTCCCCCGTGGCCCGGTCCAGGTGCACCTGGCCCACCAGGCCCAGCCTCTCGCCGTCCTTGGCCCAAACGTTGGAGCCCTGCAGTTCATGGATCACATATTCGTCTGCCATGTCTGTTCCCCTGTTCCGTGTTTGACGCCCAACAGTCGGATGGACGCCTTGCCCTGCTGCCCAGCCAGCCAGAAGGACGGCCGTCTGTCAACCGATGGAAGGAGAATGCGCCGCCGTTGGACTAGTCGTCAGTGGAGTTCTCCTCGCGCTCATCAAAGACCTGCTTGCCCGGGCCGGCAAAGGAATGACGGCGGTCAATGGCCTCGATCGACCCGGTGAAGAACTGCGACGTGCTGGTATCTTCCGGGTCTCCGCCTGCGCGGGACCGCGGCGCTTTGTGCACCTCGGAAGCCGCGGCGCGGACTTCCTCCCAGCGTTGGCGCGGCAATGCTCCGGGGTGCCATTCCTGCAGGTACGTGACCATCGCTTCGCGGACCAGGCAGCGCAGGTCGAACAGCGCCCCGCTGTCCTCAGCGCTGACCAGGATGCGCACCCGCACCAGCGAGTTGACCGCGTCGGTAATCTGCAGGACTCCGGTCCGGCCGTCCCACAGCTCGGTTCCGGCGAGGGTTTCCTTCAGGTGCGCCCGCAGGTCCCCCACCGGCGCACGCCAGTCCAGGTCCAGCTCCACGGTGCCCAGGATGGCGGACTGCTTCCTGGTCCAGTTCTCGAACGGTGTGGTGGTGAAGTAGGTGGACGGCAGGATCAGCCGCCGGTCATCCCACAGATGCACCACCACATACGTCATGGTGATTTCTTCGATCGTTCCCCACTGGGTCTCCACGACCACGACGTCGTCAACCCGGATGGCGTCCGTAAATGCCAGCTGCATGCCGGCAAAGACGTTGGTGAGGGTGCTTTGCACGGCAAGACCGGCAACGATGGAAATCAGACCGGCGGAGGCGAGGATACCGGCGCCGAGGGCCCGGACTTCGGGGATGGTGAGCAGGACAAAGGCCACGCCGATGGTGACGATGACGGCCACGCCCACCCGGCGCCCCAGCATGATCTGCGTTTTCAGCCGGCGCATCCGGCGGTTGTCCTTGCTGTCAGTCGAGTATTTGCTCAGCAGCATCACCTCGATGATGAGCAGGACGACGACGGCCAGCCAGGCCAGTGAAGCGATCAGCCCCAGCGTGAGCACGTAGCTGACCGGACCAAACCACTCAGCGCCGGTCGCAGTGGCGCCCAGGCCAATCCGGATGCCGATAAGGGACAGCACCAGCCGCAGTGGATTGCGCCCCAGCGCTATCGCTTCGCGGATGCGGGGAACGCGCCGGAAGATCCGGGCCACGGACTCCCGGACGATCCGGGCGAGCAGCAGGGCTGCCGCCACAGCGAGGAGCACGACGAACATGGGCTTGAGGCTGGAGGCAATACTGAGCAGATCTTGCATACATTCGATCGTGTCAGTTCCATGGGGGGTCCTGTCCAATCGGACGGATGCCTCCGTGAGTGAGAACGGCAACACCGGAGCACAAAGGGAGCACCCCCGGAATCCTCCGGAGGTGCTCCCTTTTGGAACTTATTTCTTGGCCGAGAACTTGCCTGCCGGAGCTTACTTGCCGGCGTCGGCCGTGGCCGCCGCATCGGCGATCATCGGCACTACGTTGTCCAGGGCGTACGGGATGCTCAGGACGTTGATGGCGGACACTGAGAAGATGCGCTCGGCGTTGGAGTCGGCAACCAGCCCACCGTTCTTTACCGCAGGGATCTGGCCCAGCAGCGGGTCAGTGCCGAGGGAAGCGGCAGCTGCGTCATCCTGCACCCAGGTCACGAAGACGTCGGAGTCCAGCTGGTTGGCATTTTCATTGGCCCACGGGAAGTAGAACTCTCCATCAGGAGCATTCTCGTCCACGACCGGGGCCTGGACCATGCCGAGTTCGGTGAGGAATTTGGGACGGTTATCCAGAGCGGTGTAGATGGACGAGCCGGCCGGGGCAAGGTTTCCGTAGATGAAGGTTTTCCCTTCAAGCTCGGGGTGGTCTGCTGCCGCGTCCTTGATGGACTGCTCGGTGTCCGCGATCAGCTCATCGGCCTTATCTGACAGGCCCAGGGCGGCGCCGGTCATGCTGGCGGTTTCCTGCCACGACGTACCCCATTCCGCCTCGGGGTAGGCCACCACGGGAGCGATCTTGGACAGCTTGTCGTAGTCCTCCTGCGTCAACCCGGAGTAGGCGGCGAGGATGACGTCGGGGTTGGTCGCCGCGACGTCGTCAAAGGCAATCCCGTCCGTTTCCGAGTACTGGACCGGGGCGTTCTCGGAGCCGATGGGGGCACCAAGCTCTTCCAGGGCCTCGTCAATCCACGGGGTTGTTCCCTGGTCATTTCCGCCGTAGTCGATGGTCGGCATGCCCACCGGAACCACGCCGAGGGCGAGCGCGGTTTCCGCATTCGCCCAGGCGACAGCAGCTACGCGCTCAGGTGCTGAATCGATGGTTGTTTCACCGTAGGCATGCTCGATGGTGACGGGGAATTCATCCGCCGCAGCAGAGGAACCGGTGCCGGCATCGGCGTCGCCTCCGGTGGACCCGGTTGAGCAGGCGGAGAGGGACAGAACGGCGACGGCGGCGACGGCCGCAGCGCGGCGCATCCGGAACAGGGCCATGGGGGCTCCTTGACTGAAGGGAAGGTAGGTTTCAACGCTGACTTTGATCCGGAAAGCCGGACAAAAGTAAGGGTATCCTACCCTTGCCCCTATTACGCAACATCAGTCTTGCGTATTACCGCTCACATGCCCATCCACTTCCCGTGGGCCAGGGGTCTGGACTACTCGGGAGCTTCGCCGGGGTAGAGGTAGACGTCTCCGCTGCGGACCTCGACCCGGTGCGCCTTGGCGTTCACCAGGGCCGGCAGGCACAGTGCCTCTCCCGTCCGGAGGCAGAACCGTGCGGAGTGAATCGGGCATTCAACCTCATCGTCTTCGATCCATCCCTCTGACAGCGATGCTTCCTCGTGGGTGCACGTGTCATTGAGCGCATAAAAGCTTCCGTTGTCGCTGTGAAAGACGGCAATGTCATCCGATGTGCCCGCCACCTCGGCGTCGACCTTCACCGCAGTTCCTTCGTCAATGTCTTCCGCGGCAGCAACTCGAATGCCTTCACTCATCTTTTACCTTCTTCCGGGCTGGGGCCGTGACGTTCCTACTGGATTACTCATCACGTTACCCCGGCCGGAGGCGGGTCCGCTCCGGAGCTACAGTGACGCCGAGGCACCTGCACGGTGCACTTCCAGCTCCCTGATCAGGCCGATAAGCTCCCGGCGCAGTTCGGGCCGGATATCGGCGGTGAATCCGGCACGTTCTATCTCGTCGGCCTGCAGCAGCATTCGGCGCCCGTGATCCGAGATTCCCACCATCCGCCGGGCAGATCCTTCCTCTTGGGGAGGCAGCTCGGCGACAAGTCCCTGGCGCGCCATTGTCACCAGCGAGGTTCCCAGCGTCTGTGCCGTAACCCTCAGCCTGCGCGCGAGCTCGGCCCGTTTCAACGGGCCGTCCGCCATCAGCACCCGGAGCACTGTGACACGCTCCTGGGTCAGTCCAACTTCCCGCAGCCGGTTATCAACTTCACGGCGAACCAATCGCGCGGCCGTTGACAGCAACCGGACGGCTTCCCAATCCCCCTCGTTCTGCATCAGCCTGCTTCCTTGTATCCATCGCCCCATATCGGGGTCCGGTTAGCATCGGAATAATCAGTGTGCTTACCATTCCAACGCTACCAGGGGGGCCTTTGTCAAGAATTGAGGTTCTTCCGGGCGTCCCGGGAATGCGATTGCAGCCCTCCGTCCGCAAACCCTTTCTGGCTGTGCCACCGGAGCGTAGGCTGGGGCGCCACAGCCAACGGAGGCTGCCGGGTGCAGCTTGGACGAGGGGAACCGCCATGAGCACGAAGGATCTGCAGGATGCCCGAAGCGCCGGCGACGACGGCGTCCGGGAGGTCAAGGAACGGGTGGTTACCGCCCAGGATGCGCGCGCGCTGGCGGAGGCCTCACGCATCAGTGAGGACCGGCGCCCCAGCTTTGCCAAAGGCATTTACATGGGCAATTACAACCTGGCCCTCATCCGCCCGCAGCCGGTGGATCCGGAAGCGGCGATCCGGGAGCGGGACTTCCTGGACCGGCTCGCCGCATACTGCGCCACTCTGGACGGCAGGCTGATCGAGCGCACCGGCGTTATTCCGGACGAATACCTCCGGGGCCTCACCGAACTGGGCGTCTTCGGCATGAAGATTCCGCGGCAGTTTTCCGGCCTCGGCCTGTCCCTGCTCGCCTACGGCCGGGCACTGATGCTTCTGGGGTCGGTGCATCCCAGCCTTGGGGCACTGGTGTCGGCGCATCTTTCCATTGGCGTTCCGGAGCCGGTCAAGGTTTTCGGGACGGCGGAGCAGCAGGAAGAGTACCTGCCCCGCTGCGCCACAGGCGCGGTTTCCGCTTTCCTGCTGACAGAGCCCGACGTCGGGTCGGACCCTGCCCGGATGCGGGCCACCGCCGTGC
>ERZ504995.87-NODE-87-length-11400-cov-4.157955_pt1 | contig 11400 bp, 9 predicted proteins | sample MGYA00514197_ERZ504995 | MGnify/ENA primary metagenome ERZ504995 (study PRJEB26094, sample SAMEA4028455) | Ovis aries | biome: host associated; feature: stool; material: fecal | place: Italy | collected 2012 | study: EMG produced TPA metagenomics assembly of the Sheep...
GGGCAGGGCGGGCCAGCGCTTCATCGAAGCCCAGCCGGGTGCGGATCAAGCCGTAGTCGGGGAAGTCCGAAAGCACGGGCCAGGGCAGTTCCAGTGTCCGGCCGCCGGCAATCAGGCGCAGCCCCTTGTTCCGGCGCCAGCCCTCGGATTCATCGTGCGGCAGGCCCAGCAGCTGGACCTCACGCACGGCCCGGGGTGTGAGCCCGTCGCCGCAGACCTTTTCGCGGGGGAAGGCGGTTTTCTCCAGGACGGTGACATCCACGCCCGCCGAGGCGAGGTAGTAGGCGGCAGTGGAACCCGCGGGACCGGCTCCGACAATGAGGACCTTCACGCTGCCGGTTACCTCCCGGGCTTTACGGCGCGGTGAACGGCAACAATGCCGCCGGTCAGGTTCCGGTAGGCCACATCGGACCATCCGGTCTCGGCAATCCAGGCTGCGAGGCTGTCCTGGTTCGGCCAGGCACGGATGGATTCGGCCAGGTAGACATATGCGTCAGGGTTGGACGCCACCTTGCGGGCAATGGGGGGAAGGGCGCGCATCAGGTACTCGGTGTACATGGTTCGCCACACCGGAATCACCGGCGAGGAGAACTCGGCAATGACCAGCCGTCCGCCGGGCTTGGTCACCCGGAGCATCTCGGCCAGCGCCTTCTTCGGCTCGTTGACGTTGCGCAGGCCAAAGGAAATGGTGGAGGCATCGAAGGAGTTGTCGGCGAACGGCAGGTTCGTGGCGTCACCGGCAACAAAATCGATGTCCGGCCGGCGGCGTTTGCCCACCTTAAGCATTCCGAGGGAGAAGTCGCACGCCACGACGTCGATGCCCGCGTCGGCATAGGGCTCACTGGAGGTACCCGTACCGGCGGCCAGGTCCAGGACCCGCTGTCCGGGAACGGCCCCTACGGCGTCCACCACGATGCGGCGCCAACGGCGTGTCTGTCCCAGGGACAGCACGTCATTAACGACGTCGTATTTAGGTGCCACGTCATCAAACATGGCAGCAACTTCATCCGGGCGTTTTTCCAACGATGCGCGGTTCACCCAGTCATTGTCTCAAACAATGCAGTTGCGGCCGAACCGGCCCCCGTCCTGTCGTGTTGCTCTCAGGTTGAGGCGTGTGGTGGCGGGCCCGTGCCGGGGGCGGAGTAGTGTGGAATCACTATGACCACCCTGCGTTCTGTAACAGTGCCGGTCGGTGAGCGATCCGCCACCATCGGCCTCTTGGAGTATCTGGTTCTTGATGAACAACTGTGCTGGATCCGGCGGCAGGAGGGATTGGTGGGCTTCGGCGAAGCAGCCCGCTTCACCTCCAGCGGTCCGGAGCGTTTCGCCCTCGCACAGCAGTGGTGGCGTGCCGCCCTGGCCGGAGCCGACGTCGAGAATCCCCTCACCCAGCCCGGCACCGGACTGGTTGCCTTCGGTTCCTTTGCCTTCTCCAAGCGGTCGCCCTTTGAATCCCGCCTGGTGATTCCGGAGATTGTGGTGGGCCTGCGCGACGGCGAGGCATGGGTGACCTATACAACCTCCGATCCCGAGGCAGAGGTCACGGCCGAAACAGCCGTGGACACCCTCGCCCGCTATCTGGATGATCTGCCGCTGTACCGCCAGAGCGACCCCGCGGACCGGATCATGCCCGGGATGCTCAGTGAATCCGAATGGAAGAATGCGGTGGCACGCTCCGTGGCCCACATTGCCGCCGGGGACCTGAGCAAGATTGTGCTGGCCCGGGACATCGCCGTGGAACTCGGCAGTCCGCTGGTCGCTTCCCAGGTGCTGCGCGAGCTGGCCGTCCGGTACCGCGACTGCTGGACCTACTCCGTTGACGGCCTGATTGGTTCCACACCCGAGATGCTGATCCGGGTGGAAAGCGGCACGGCCGAAGCGCGCGTCCTGGCCGGCACCCTGGACCGCGCCACGGCACCGGAGGACGAGCCCGACTACGCCAAGCGGGTGCTCGCCGGGTCCGCGAAACAGCAGCATGAGCACCAGATCGCCATCGATTCGCTGACCCGTGCCCTGGAACCGTTCACCTCCTCCATGACCTCGCATTCGGAGCCCTTTGTCCTGGAACTGCCCAACGTCTGGCATCTGGCCTCCGACGTCAGAGCTGAGCTTGCGGCGGATGAAACCGGAGCGGTCCCCACGCCGCTGACCCTCATCGAGGCGCTTCATCCCACTGCCGCTGTCTGCGGCTTCCCGACCAGCGTGGCAGGCGAACTTATCAGTGAGCTTGAACACATGGACCGCGGCCCTTATGCCGGTCCGGTGGGCTGGATGGATGGCGCCGGAAACGGGGAATGGGGCATTGCCCTGCGCGGCGCAGTGGTTGAAACCCCTACTGAAGTGCGGCTTTATGCAGGCTGCGGGATCGTCGCCGGATCCAATCCTGCCGCGGAACTAGAGGAAACCTGGAGCAAATTCCGGCCCATGCTGGAGGCCCTGGGACTGGACCGGCCCCGCGCGGTTCCGCGCCGCCCGTCGGAGTTTGCCTCTGCGCCCGCCGCGTCCTGACCAGCCGATCACCGGCGCCGCCGGATGTCACTGCATAGCCGTTTGGTCCTTTGCATAAATTTACATTAGGTAGAATAGAAACTCGGAAGCGGGTTGGGGCCCGTTTCTGTTAGCTGCCGCCTGGAGACGGATTGGTTTCCGCCTGCGGCCGAACCCTTTCCTACCGACCTAAGGTTCTGAATCGCCATGCTCCATAAAGCCCGCACCGCCGTTGTCGCCGCCCTGGCCGCCGGCGCGCTGTCCCTGACCGCCTGCGGCGGGGGAACCGATGCCGATGAATCCGGTCTGGCACTGGTCAATGACGGCACCCTCACCGTCTGCTCCAACATCCCCTTTGAACCGTTTGAATACGAAGTGGACGGCGAATTCACCGGCTTCGACGTTGAACTCACCCGCGAAATCGCCACCGGGATGGGACTTGACCACCAAATGCAGAACGTCGGCTTTGACGGCCTGCAGAGCGGCACCGTACTGGCAGCACGCCAGTGCGACATGATTGCTGCGGCCATGACCGTGACGGATGAACGTGCCGAAAAGCTCGCCTTCTCCGACCCTTACTACGATTCCCTGCAGTCCATCCTGACCCCCGCCGACTCGTCCATCGCCTCCCTGGCTGACCTGGACGGCAAGAAGGTGGGCGTTCAGCAGGGCACCACCGGTGAGAGCTACGCCCGGGACAACGCCCCTGAGGGTGCAGAGATCATGTCCTTCCAGACCGACGCGGAACTCTTCCAGTCCCTCCAGGCCGGCGGCATCGACGCCGTGCTGCAGGACCTGCCGGTCAACCAGGACCACACCGAGGACGGCAAGTACGCTGTCACCGCCACCTTTGAAACCGGCGAGGTATACGCCTTCGCCATGAAGAAGGACAGCAGCACCGAACTGGCCGCCAAGGTGAACGAACAGCTTGCCAGCCTGCGGGAGAACGGTAAGTACCAGGAGCTCTACGACAAGTACTTCACGGAGTAGCACCCGCACCGAGGGCAGGCACCTTTGCGGCGGGCAGCGGACATGTTACCGAAATATGCGGTGCGTACGCTCTAGACTGCATCCCAATACCAGTAAAGGGTGAGCCGGGTCACAACGACCCGGCTCACACCGTCCGACGTAAGGTTGTAAAACAATGCCGCACAAAGCCCGTACCGCCGCCCTTGCCTTCCTGGCCATCGGCGCACTTTCGCTGACCGCCTGCGGTGGCGACGATTCCGCCGCCTCTGATGATGCAGGCCCAGAATTCAATCTGGTCTCCGAAGGGACCCTGACGGTCTGCTCCGACATCCCGTACGTGCCGTTCGAGTACGAAGAGAACGGTGAATACACCGGCTTCGACATGGACATCGTCAAGGAGATTGCCTCGGGGCTAGGCCTGGAACTTGCGGTCCAGGATGCCGGCTTCGAGGGCATTGCCAGCGGCACGGTGCTGGCGGCAAACCAGTGCGACCTTTCTGCCAGTGCCATCACCATCACGGAGGAACGCCAGGAAGCCATGGGCTTCTCCGACCCGTACTACGACTCCCTGCAGTCGCTGCTGGTCCCCGCTGATTCGGACATCAAGAGCATTGAGGATCTGGACGGCAAGAAGCTCGGCGTCCAGGGCAATACCACCGGCGAGTCCTATGCACGGGACAACGCCACCGGCGCAGAGATCTTCGCCTACCCGAGCGATGCCGAACTGTTCCCGGCCATCCAGTCCGGCAACGTTGACGCCGTGCTTCAGGACCTGCCGGTTAACATTGGACACACCGAAGACGGCGATTTCACGATCGCCGAGGAATACGAGACCGACGAGTCCTACGGCTTCGCCATGGACAAGGACAACACCGCACTCGTCTCCGCCGTCAACGAGCAGCTCACTGAGATGCGGGACAACGGCAAGTACCAGGAGATCTACGACAAGTACTTCACCGAATAACGCCTAGACAATCGAGTCGTCCCGGGCCGGGTGCCCGGGACGACCCCTTTTCTTCCCCCGGAAGGCCCCATTTTGAAACCCTCCACCCGCAGACGCCTCTTCCAAGGTGTCCTGTATGCCATCTTTGTCCTTGCCCTGGCAGCCGTTGCACTGCTTGCCGATTGGGAAGCCATCGGCGAGAACTTCTTCGACCCCGAGGTGGCCCGCGAGGCGTTCCCGACCATCATCACGGTGGCCGTCAAAAACACCATCATCTACACGGTGATCGCCTTTGCCGGCGGCCTGTTGCTCGGTTTGGTGCTGGCCCTGATGAAGCTCTCCCCGGTGGCACCGTACCGCTGGGCTGCCACGGCATACATTGAACTGTTCCGCGGGCTTCCGGCCCTGTTGGTGATTTTCGGTTTCGCCTTCGCCGTCCCCATTGCCTTCAACTGGCGTCCGCCGGGCGGCAGCGCCGGTGCCGGCCTGCTGGCCCTGATCATCGTGTCCGGCGCGTACATTGCCGAGACCATCCGTGCAGGCATCCAGGCGGTTCCCGCCGGCCAGGCCGAAGCCGCCCGTTCGCTGGGCATGAGCCCGATGTGGACCATGATCTCGGTAACCCTCCCCCAGGCCTTCCGGATCATCACTCCCCCGCTGACCAACGAGCTGGTGATCCTGATCAAGGACACCTCGCTGCTCTTCATCGCCGGCATGGCACTGCAGGACCGCGAACTGACCACGTTTGCCCGCGACTCCGTCTCCCAGACGGCCAACGCCACCCCGCTGGTCCTTGCCGCGCTGATGTACCTGATCATTACGCTGCCGCTGACCCAGCTGGTGGCCAAGCTTGAACGACACAACCAGAGAGGCAGGTAGCAGTCATGAGCGTCGAGAAGAACGCCGCCCCTGCCATCGAGGTCCGCAACCTTCACAAGTCCTTCGGCAGCAACGAAGTCCTCAAGGGCATCGACTTCCACGTTGACCAGGGCGAAGTGGTCTGCGTGATCGGGCCGTCCGGCTCGGGCAAATCCACCCTGCTGCGGTGCGTCAACCGACTGGAGGATCCCACCAGCGGAACCATCATGGTTGAAGGCGTGGACATCACTGACCCGGAGACGGATCTGGACAAGGTCCGCACCCGGATCGGCATGGTGTTCCAGCAGTTCAACCTGTTCCCGCACCTGAACGTGCTGCGGAACCTGACCCTGGCCCAGCGCCGGGCCAAGCGCCGCGGCAAGGCCGAAGCGGAGGAAACCGCCCGCCGGAACCTGGCCAAGGTGGGCCTGGCGGACCGCGCCGAGGCATTCCCCGCCCAGCTTTCCGGCGGCCAGCAGCAGCGCGTGGCCATTGCCCGTGCCCTGTCCATGGATCCGGACATGATGCTCTTTGACGAGCCCACCAGTGCCCTGGACCCCGAGTTGGTGGGCGATGTGCTCGAAGTAATGCGCCAGCTCGCCGAAGAGGGAATGACCATGATGGTGGTCACCCACGAAATGGGCTTTGCCCGCGAGGTGGGAGACCGCGTTGTCTTTATGGACGGCGGCGTTGTGGTGGAGCAGGGACGCCCCGAGGATGTCCTGGGCAACCCCCAGCATGAACGCACCCGTGCGTTCCTCTCCAAGGTCCTTTAGAGCAGCAGAGCTAAAAAGCGCGGTCCGCACCAGCAGGTGCGGACCGCGCTTTTTTGTTGCTTTGTTAACCCCGAAGTGAAGCGGCCACCGCGGCCTGCACCCGGGCGTGCAGGCCGCGAAGGGCATCCCGTGCCACGGGTACTTCCAGTACGGAACGGCCCTGCACCGGAGCTGCCAGGGCACTTTCCAGTTCGGCAGCCGAGCGGATGAGCTGGTGCCGCACCCCGTAACCCCGGCACAACGCGGCGAGGTCCGCGTTGTGCGGGGTACCGAAGAACCGTTCCACCAGTGCGGTGTATTTCGGGTCTTCGCCCAGGGCGCCGTGTTCCAGTACCGAGAAAATGCCGCCGCCGGAATCGTTCAGCACCACTATCTGCAGATCCGGTTCGGTTTCCCCCGGGCCCAGGAGCAGCGCGCCGACGTCGTGCAGGAACGTCAGGTCCCCCAACAGCAGCCGGGTCGGAATCCCGTTGGCGAGGGCGATGCCGGCAGCTGTGGAAATGGTCCCGTCAATGCCGGCGAGTCCGCGGTTGGCGTACACGTCCAAAGGATGCCAGTCGGGGGAAGCCACCAGGTCCATATCGCGGATGACGTTGGAGGAGCCAAGCACCAGATTGGTGTCGGAGGCATCCCAGAGAAGGTCTGCCACCTGCAGCCCGGTCAGCTCCGTCTGTGTCTCCAGCAGGTTGGTGAGCGCGCTCTGCGCCGCCTCGGAGGCGGTCTGCCAGCGTTCCAGCCAGCCCGGGGCGCCTGTACCGGCAAAGGCCAGGAGTCCGGGGATGTCAGTGATGATGGTTTCGCTCCGACGCCCGGGGGTAAACCAGTTCACCGGCCGGGGAAGGTACAGTGCCTTCTCGACGTCGCTGCGCGCCAGCAGCGCCGCTACCGGACGGGAGAGCGTGGGCCGCCCGAAGACCACCACGCGTTCAATGTCCGGGCCCAGTTCCGGCAGCAGCAGCCGGTACGCGTTGACAGCGTTCGGGCCGAACCGGGCGTTTGAGGACGGCTCGGCCAGCAACGGCAGCCCGGTCCGTAGCGCGAAGAGAGCTGCCAGTTCCCCCGCCCCGTCACCGGCCACAACGACCGTACGGTGGGTACCGCGGGCGGGGGCGGCTTCAGCGGGTACCCGGTCCGCCGGCGAAGCTTCGGCGGGAAGGGCGGCCCGGGCATCCGGGGCATCGAGGAAGAGCGGATCGCCGGAATCGGGCGTGAGCGGATCGCGGAACTGCAGGTTCACGTGCACCGGGCCGATGGGAACACCGCTGCCCAGCTGGGCCAGGGCCGCGGAAATGACCCCTGCCGGATCCGTGCCCGCTTCGACGTCCACGGCGGCGGCGGGGAAGCCGGAAAATATGCCCGGCTGCACGGTGGTCTGGTTCGCCCCGGTGCCGTGCAGCTCGGCGGGCCGGTCCGCGGAGAGGACCACCAGCGGAACTCCGGCATGGTGGGCTTCCATCACTGCCGGGAGCAGTTCTCCCACGGCCGTGCCCGACGTCGTCACTACGGCGGACGGCCGGCGTCCGCCGCGGGCCAGGCCCAGAGCGGTGAATCCGGCGACCCGTTCATCAATGCGCACGTGCACGCGGATCCGATCCTGCAGTTCTGCCTCCGCCAGTGCGTAGGCCAGCGGGGCGCTGCGGGAGCCGGGGGCAATCACGACGTCGCGTACTCCGGCCTCCGCAAGTGCGGCGACGGCGGAGCGGGCGGCCTGCAGGGAACTCAGGGATCCAGTCACCCTTCCATCCTAGGGGCCGGCGGACGCACCATCTGGTCCGCCGGCCCCATCCTGCCGCTGCGGGTCAGGCAGGCTCCCCTACGGACCGCGCCGGTTGCGCCGCGGGTTGGGCAGGCCTGCCCAGCGGCTGAGCGGGTCCACCCGCCTGTTGCCCCACCGGCTGAACGGACGTCGGCGCAGGCATAGTCCCGGTGCTCAAAACAGGCCCCTCTGCCGGCGCCGTTCCGGTGTCCGGAGCGTCCCCGCCCTGCCCGGCCTTGTTCCTGCCCGCAACGTTGAAGATCAGGTTGAGCACAATGGCGGACAGGCAGGCCAGGACAATGCTGTTCTCCACAACTATCTGCAGTGACGCCGGGAAGCCGCTGAATATCCCCGGTTTGCTCACCGGGACCATGGCCAGGCCGAGGCTGACGCTGACAATCAGGATGTTGCGGGAATCGTTCAGGTTCACCCGGCCCAGGATGCCGATACCCACTGCGGCCACGCCGCCGAAGAGCACCATCGCGGCACCGCCCAGCACCGGCATGGGAATGGCTGCCACAACCGCGGAAATCTGCGGGAAAAGCCCCATCAGAACCAGCAACACCCCGGCGGCGGTGATGGCCCACCGGCTCTTCACTCCGGAGAGCCGGATGAGGCCAACGTTCTGGGCGTAGGCGGTAAACGGGAAGGAGTTGAACACTCCGCCCAGCATCGTGGACAGGCCGTCCGCCCGCAGGGTGGCGGCAACGCGTTTTTCGTCCACCTTCTCCCCCGTAATGTCTCCGATGGCCAGCGCATCACTGGTGGTTTCCACCATGGTGATCAGCATGACGATGATCATCGCGAGGACGGCGGAGAAGTGGAAGGTCGGCAGGCCGAAGGCGAAGGGGGCGGGGAACTCGAAAACAGATGCGGTGCCGACGCCGGAGAAGTCCACCAGCCCGAATGGGATGGCAATCAAGGTTCCGAGGACCAGACCCACCAGCACGGCAATCCGCCCCAGGAAACCGGAGAAGATCCGTGACACGGCAAGGATGATGACCAGGGTGGAGACCGCCAGCAACAGGTTCGGACCTGAGATGGCAGTGACTGACTGGTCCCCTCCCACCATCCAGTTGGCAGCGATCGGGATCAGCGAAATGCCGATCGCGGCAATGGTGGTCCCGGTGACCACCGGCGGAAAGAGGAAGAGCACCCGGCTGAAGAACGGGGCGGCAATAAAAGTGAACAGACCGGCTGCAATCACCGAGCCGAAGATCGCCGGCAGCCCCCACTCCCCGCCGATCAGGATCATGGGTGCCACCGCGGTGAACGTGGTGCCCTGGACAATGGGCAGCCGGGCTCCGATGTTCCAGATGCCCACGGACTGCAGGATGGTCGCCACCCCGCTGGTCAGGGCGGTGACGGCCAGCAGGTAAATGACCTGTTCCTGCGGAAGCTGCAGGGCCACGGCAAGCACCAGCGGCGCCGCCGCGATACTCGCATACATGGCGAGCAGGTGCTGGGCCCCTGCCAGTACCAGCTTGGCCGGCGGGAGCTTTTCATCGACTCCGGTTAGCGCTGCGGACATGTCCGTTCCTTTCACTGGATTGGTGTTCTTCATGGTTCAGGCCCCGCTCCGTGCCCGGAGTGCGAGGGCGCTTTCGCGGAAGCGGCGGCGGACCTCGGTTTCGTCCACGCCGGGAATCTGTTTGTCATCAAGCAGGACCTCCCCCGCCACGATGGTGAAGCGGACATCGTCTGCACGGCTGGCATACGCGAGTGTGGATTCCGGATCGTAAACGGGCATGGTGTGGGCGGTATCGAAGTCCACCACCACAATGTCCGCAGGATGCCCGGGCGCCAGCCGGCCAAGCTCGGGCCGGTGCATGGCCGCCGCCGATCCGGTGGTGGCAAGGTTGAGCAGCTGCCGGGTCGGCAGGAACAGCGGGTCCTGCGTGCGGTCCTTGTGGATGAGGCCGGCGAACTTCATTTCCTGGAACAGATCCATGGTGTTGTGGCTGGCCGGTCCGTCCGTTGCCAGGCCCACAGTGATTCCCGCATCCGTGACCGCCCCCAGGTCCAGGGTGCCGGAGACCAGTTTCGCGTTGCTGACCGGACAGTGGGCAATCTTCACGCCGCGTTCGGCCATGATCCGCCGGTCGACGTCGTTCAGCCGGGTGCAGTGCGCGGCCGTGACGTCGGGGCCGAGGAAGCCCATGGACTCCAGCCACTGCACGCTGGTGGTGCCATAGGTGTCCTGCATATACCGCACTTCATTCATGCCCTCGGCCAGGTGGGTGTGGATGGAGACCCCGTGGTCGTCCGCCACTTTCCGGGTGAGTTTCCACATTTCCGCTCCCACCGAATAGGGGGCATGCGGAGACAGGGCCACCTGGATCCGGCCGTCGGCGCTCATATGGTGCCGAGCGACCTTCTCGCCGAAGTTCTCCAAAGCCTTCCAGGACCATTCCGAGATGGGTTCGTAGATACCGCGGTCCGCAAACCCGTAGCCGAGGGTGGCGCGGAGCGGAATAATTTTCAGCGCCTCGACCTCCGGTTCCACGGCGTAGGCGTCAAAGTGCTCGTTGAAGCAGGTGATTCCGGAGCGGACCATTTCAATGAGGCCGCAGAGACTCGCCCAGTAAAGCGTTTCCGGGTCGAAGTTCTGCTTCAGCTTCCACATGGACTCCAGCCAGGACCACAGCTCGGCGTCTTCATCCAGGCCGCGCAGGAGCATGTTGGAGGCATTGTGCGTGTGCGAATTGATGAAGCCTGGCATGATCGCTCCGCCGCGGGCATCTATGATCCGGCCGGCGCCGCTGACATCAACGGATCCCGCAGTGCCGATCCGGTCAATGACCCCGCCGCTGAAGGTGACGACGCCGTCCGGTATGGGGGCCTGGTTGTTCATCGGCAGGACATAGCCGTTTATTACTGCGACATCTTCTGGACCCAAACTCACGGATAGCGCCTTCCATCTCGATCAATCCGGCGTTCAGGACGCCGTTGGACAGAGATTCGCAGACACATGTTTCCGGTGCGTGTTGTTTTGTTTCGACTGTGTTCCCCGCCCCGGCGGGATCCGGCCGACGGCCGTCATGACGCTTCATCCGGCGGCTGTCCCGCCGCTTCATCCGTTGACGGAAGCTTCTGGCATGATGGCGGGGTGCGATGAGCGCGGCCCTGCTGCACGGGCCTTCCGCACGGACAAACCAGGACATGCCATGACCCTTTCAACCCCCGCACCCACCGTGGAGCTGCACGCCCTTGCCGGTGACTACGTGATCGCACGGCTTCCCGTGACAGCAGAGGTTCCTGCGGCATTTACGGCGCCGGGCACAGGGGCCGGATTCATATCGGTCACCCGCACCCCGCAGGAACTTTCGCTGGTCTGCCCTGCCGCGCTGGCCCCGGCCGACGCCGAGACCGACGGCCCCTGGACGGCCCTCTACGCAGCGGGTCCCATGCCTTTCGGCCTGACCGGTGTGGTCACGTCGCTGGTGGCGCCGCTGTCCGCCGCAGGCTGCCCGGTATTTGTGGTTTCCACCTTTGACGGAGACATCCTGCTGGTTCCGTCAACGGATTACGCCCGGGCCTGCGACCTGCTGCTCGCGGCAGGCCACATACTCCGCCGGAACCTGGAGGCCGGGACGTCCGGGGCGGCGGGG
>ERZ504995.88-NODE-88-length-11398-cov-3.448030_pt1 | contig 11398 bp, 7 predicted proteins | sample MGYA00514197_ERZ504995 | MGnify/ENA primary metagenome ERZ504995 (study PRJEB26094, sample SAMEA4028455) | Ovis aries | biome: host associated; feature: stool; material: fecal | place: Italy | collected 2012 | study: EMG produced TPA metagenomics assembly of the Sheep...
CAACGTCCTGCATGTAGAGCTGCGCGACTTCAACGCCGTCCCGGCTGCCTGTGTTCGTTACCTTCACGCGGATCTCCAGGCGGTCTTCCTTCTCCTCCACGCGCAGATCGCTGTAAGCGTATGTCGTATAACCGAGGCCGTATCCGAAGGGGATGCTGTCGCCGAGGTAAGTGTATTTATTGTAAGCTGGAGTTTTTGTAGTTTTCGGTTTCGCGGCGAATGCGGAAATGCCGAGCGTACTGCCGATGAGCAGAACGCAGAGGGCGACGGACAAGATTGTTTTCACAAAACGTTTCATTGCGGTTTCCTCCCTATCCATAACCTTTGTACACAGAATCAGGTGTGGTCTGACAGCCAGAGTGCGCGTTTCGTGCACCACTCTTTCAGGTTCGCGACATAGTCGTTCCAGGTCGTCGTGATCTGATAGTTCAGCTTGTATTTCCCGGTACCGATGGCGCGCATCGTGTTGGGGGCCACGACGTAATCGGCACACAGGTTGTTTGTCAGCCACCGCTCATTGTTCATGAGCGCGGAGTCCCGGATCAGAGCCTTCTGACGGTCCACGTTGGCGGCACTGTCTTTGAACGCCCATTCGTACTCTTTGTAGATCTTCGCCACATGGGTCCGGAAACTCTTGTGTTTGTGGAGTTCCTGGAGAAGGCTGATCGGCTGGTCCGAAAGGTCCGCGCCGATGTGGTCGATGTACCAGCCCTCCGCGTTGATCTGCATCGGCTCGCTGATGCCCACGAAGAATTTGTGGAGGGTGCGGCCGAAGGCGATGTCATAGTCCCAGGCAGGACCGGCGATGAGCTTGTCGTTCTTCGTAAGCCCGTCGCGGTGCATGAGCAGACTGCCGGCGTAGCAGTCATAGCTCTTCGCCATCTCATACATGAGGTACATCTTCGCCCAGGAATCCATGTCGAAGTACTGCTGGTACTCTTCCGAGTCGTAGTCTTCCACGGCCGCCCAGGCCTTCAGGAAGTGTTTCTCGATATCCTTGTTCTTGAGGCCGGCCGCTTTCGCGCCGTCTCCCACGTCCTTGATGCAGATCCGGTTGTTGTAGCCGGAGCCCAGGACCGTGACACCGGGGATGGTGCCGATCTCAAACATGCCGGGCAGCTGGAAGGAATCGGTGTCGATATAGTTGTCGTTCTCGAGCTGATATCCGCCGTCCGGCGTGTCATAGTCGTTCTTCGGGGTCACGAGGTAATTGCCAAGATAGCTGCCATTCATCCAGACATCCATGAACCGGGTCTTCATCCCGATGCCAAGGTCATCGGCGAGGTCCATCGCGATCTTGTTGCGAAGGAGCGATGCATCGAGGTGGTTCGCGACCAGCGACCACTTCTTCGCCTTGACGCCCTTGATCATCTTGACGCCGTCTTTTCCGTCATAGGTGGCGTCATCGTAGAACGTGATGTTGTAGGGCTTTTTCGGGAAGACCCAGGTGGAGTTCCCGCGGCCCTTGAGGCTCATATATTTCGTTTTCCCGTCGAACATGGCCTTGCCGTAGCAGGAGGTCTCATGGTCGGGGTCGTTGTTCATCGCTTTGATGGAGCCCTTCTTCTCATCGACGGTCAGGAACAGAGCGCCGACGTTCTTCGAACCCCGGCAGGTCTCGATGCTCAACACCGCGCCGGAATTCGTCGTGTAGGTGACGGTTTTTCCGACCGGGGCGATCGGCGCCTTGCCGCTCACATAGGTTTTCCCGCCTTTGGAAAGGGTCAGGTCCGGGTCATCCCAGGACAGACACATGCCGGAGGGGTCCACATCGCCCGGGAAATACACGGCACCGTTCAGGTCGTTGTAATGGAATTTGACCTTCGACTTCGTCGGAAGTCCGGCCGCCGGGTCCGGTTTGACATACAGTTTGAGGTCGGAACCGACGTATGCGGTGTCCATCGCACCGAGGACATCGGCCAGCACGCCCATATCCTGTTCCTCTTCCGACTTGTTTCCCGCCGCGAAGGACGGGACTGCCAGAAGGACGGTGAACAGACACAAGGTCAACAGAACTGCGATCGTTTTCTTCATGAACTCTCCCTCTCTTTCCAAACAGAACAGGCTGTCCCTGCCCGAAACCTGCACAGCCTGATGATTTACCATATGTTATAGTATGGTCTATTATAAATTTACATTTGTTAACTTAAATACATCTTAAGCATGAACACGTGTAACGTATTCCATATCCACACAAACAAAACAGGCAAAAAGAAAAACCGTTCAACTTTCGTTGAACGGTTTTATGGAGCTGATAACCGGATTTGAACCGGTGACCTCATCCTTACCAAGGATGCGCTCTACCGACTGAGCTATATCAGCATAAATGGCAGGGGCAGAAGGACTTGAACCCTCGGCACGCGGTTTTGGAGACCGCTGCTCTACCAACTGAGCTATACCCCTATGTAAAGTCTTGGTGGACCATCAGGGACTCGAACCCCGGACCGACCGGTTATGAGCCGGCTGCTCTAACCAACTGAGCTAATGGTCCATAAGCGATCTTCGGAGCGCCGGGCCCCAAAAGCTACTTTGATATTATATTGAGAAAGCCTTCTAAAGTCAACCCAAAAATGACCTTTTTCCAAAAATAATCAACACCCGTAAAAATGGAGGTCGGAGGACGCCAGCACATCGCCCACATAACAGAGTTTCAGCGAGAAGAACGGGTGCGGTTTTGCCATGAGCCGCAGGAAGATCCGATCCCCTTCCCAGCCCGGCAGTTCCGGCACCTCCTGCTTCGGCACCCAGACGAGGTCTCCCTCATCGCATTCTTTTACGGTGCCTTCCCAGTCCTCGCAGGAAAAGAGATGCATGTACTCCCCTTCATACTCGTCGGAGACGAAGGTCACGATGCCGTGGTAATGTAAATCGCCCAATGTGAGGCCGGTCTCTTCGAAGGCTTCCCGGCGCGCGCACTCTTCGGGGCTCTCGTTTTCCTCACACTTGCCCCCGACCCCGATCCACTTGTCGTGGTTCAGGTCGTTCTCCTTCTTGGTCCGGTGCAGCATCAGGTACTCCCCGTCCCGTTCGATGTAGATGAGCGTCGTGTTCAGCATGTCGGTGCCTCCTGTGGCGATGTACCTCCATTATACGAAAAGGGACCGGCTTGCGCCAGTCCCTTTGACGGTTTGTGAAAGAGTCTTACTCGATGACCGGAAGGTCGGTGACACGGTCCGCGATCTCCAGGAAGAAGTTCTTATAGACTTCCTTGTCCTCGAGAACCCCCATGTAGGAAGTATGGTCTTTATACTCCTGCGGCATGACGTTCCAGATGCCGGGCTTGATGTTATCGGGGTCGAAGTCCTGCCACGGATCCTTGAACGGATGATGAGCGGCCGGGATGTTGACAAGGCCGTCGTTGGGAAGCCATTCATCGCTGACGACTTTCCGGGCCCAGTTGCCGGTCATGTAAGCGAACGGACGCATGGGAAGCCACATGTCCTTCGTGCCGCTCTGGCCACCCTTCTTGTTCTTCGCGGTGCGGACACCGTAGTAGGAGAAGTAGTAGATGTTGTCGTAAACGGTGTAGTCCTTGGTGAGCTCTTTAGCACCTTCGCGGCTGAGTTCCCAATGGATGTTGTCTTCTTTCAGATTGATGTAATGCATAAGAAGAGTCGGGTCCCAGCTGACATGCTTCGTCTGGCTGGAAAGGCCGAAGCGGTCCAGATGGAAGCCGTAGACCTTGGAGAACCAGGTGCCGGAAGTCAGCGGGCCGAGCGAGAAGATTGCAAAGGTCACCGGTTTGACGGCTCTGGCGATCTGCTCCGGCAGAGTGACGCCGTTATGAGTACCGGCAAGGGTCGTGCAGCTGTGGATCCATTTGACCTTGCCGCCTTCGAACAGCGGGCTCAGGTCGTCGGGGTCGGTGCCTTCGCGCTCAGCGGCGGAACCTTCCGCAAGAAGATGGATGAGGGTACGGACGGTGGGGCCGCCGAAGCTGTGGCCGATGAGGTTGATCTTCTGGATCTTGCCCTCGTCGTCGAGTTCGCCCCAGTTCGGGACGATACCGGGATAGGTCTTGCCGAAACGCTCATGACCGCATCTCTCGGAATGGACTTTACCATAGTCGACTCTGCCGCCCTTGATGTAGGCATAGAGCATACAGGCTCTGTCCCACATACCGGAGAACATGCCGACGGACGGGGTGTCTGCGGTGTAGCCGGCATCGGTCAGGGCCGTTTTCGCGCTGCCGTTCCACATACCGAACAGCGGGCAAATGTCGTTGATCCGGTCTTCATTGCCCCAGCAGAGGTAGCCGTGGACCAGAACGAACGGGTAGTTGTTTGTCTTTCTCATAAAGCATATCTCCCTTATTGAACTTTGTTACGGAATTGACAAAACTGTCCGCGTATAAATTACCATTAATAGTATATCATGATTTACTTAGTCTGAACCGCCAAAAATCGACCGCTCATTTTCGACATTTTGACGAACGGGAAAACAAAACAAAAAAGACCGCTCCAAACGGAACGGTCTTTTCGATATTCAGTGTTCGATCAGAAGATCGGCTCAGTCTTTGGCGACCGGGACGTCTTCCCCTTCCACTTTGACCTTTTTGGTCTTGTCGCGGGTGAAGAAGGTGACGATCGCGAAGCAGCAGGCTGCCAGTGCGAACACGATGATGCCCGCCATCTGGAGTTTGCCGGTGGCGCCGCCGTTGGCAAGCAGGAAGACATAGTCGTTGAACTTCGTGGCAATACCGCCGATGAGTGCCGCAAGACCGGCCACAGCAGCGATGACGCCCGGGACGAAGCCCTTGGTCTTCAGGAGGCCGCGGAGGGCAGCGATGAGACCGAAAATGGAGCCGAGGACGAGCAGTGCGGACATGATGAGACGTCCCATGATCTCCTTGGTGGCATTCTGGGTCATGTCATCGACATAGGTGGCGAGAGCGTCACGGACCTGAGTCGCCTGATCGAGGTCGACATAGGTCTTGGTCTCGTCAAGCATTTCGATCTTGGAACCGTCTTTGTTGTACTTCACATAGTCGAAGTCCTTACCGAGTTTGTCGGCAGGAGAAGCGACGACAACAGTGCCATCCTTGCGGATGTAGTGCTTCTGAGCGAGGACTTCATCGAGACCGTCCTGCAGCTGGCCCATACCGTCTTCGAACTGTTTGAGCTGGGCACGGCCCTCTTTCAGCTGTTTCTGACCATCGGCATAGTCATCGTAACCCTTGGCAAGGTCTTTCTCGCCCTGGGCGACCTGCTTGCGGCCGTCTGCCAGCTGTGCTTCGCCGTCCTGGAGCTGCTTCTTACCGGCGGCAAGTGCTTTCTTGCCTTCGGCGAGCTGCTTCAGACCGTCTTCATACTGCTTGAGCTGAGCTTTGCCGTCTTTGACCATTTCGGTGACATACTTCGGCAGGTCCTTGACATCTTTCGGGATGTCGAAGAGGCCAAGCTTCTTCATCAGAGGACGGACCACAGACATGAACCACTCCTGTGCGGTCTCAAAGCCCGGAAGCTTTGCGATGGTGCCGTCACGGAAGGCGATGTACTGGTTGAGGTAAGGAATGATCGGCTCGATCTTGGCGAGAGTCGCTTTACCTTCTTTGTAAGCGGCGGTGTTCTCGTCGATCTGTTTCTGGCCGGCAGCCAGCTGTTTCTGGCCGGCAGCGTAGTCCTTGTAACCCTGTGCGAGCTGAGCTTCGCCGTCTTTCAGCTGTTTCTTGCCGTCGGCAAGCTGGACTTCACCGTCCGCGAGCTGTGCAGCGCCGTCTTCGAGCTGGACAAGGCCGTCCTTGTACTGGATGACACCGTCGTTGTAAGCGGTCTCATTTTCCTTGAGCTGAGAGATACCGTCCGTCAGCTGTGCGACAGGGTCTCCCTCACCCGAGGTCAGTTCGTCCTTGACTGCCAGACCGTCACGGATACCGAGTCCGCCGGCAATGATGCCGAAGATGCTGGCAAGCGCAAGAAGGATGCTGACCAGTTTATGCGTTGTCTTGTTCATGATTAATTTCTCCTTTCTCACAAAAAGACAAAATCAATTCAACCTTAATAATATACTAAGCTGTGCGGACAAATCAAGCATAAAGGCAAAAATGCCAAAAACTGCAAGGCTCCGCGGGCAAAAAAAGATCCCGCAGATCTTTCGATCTGCGGGATGCTTGAGGATCGTTTGCGATTTATTTGCCGACTTTCGCGATAGCCTTCTTGATGTTGAGGCCGGCGATGTGAGCCAGACGTTTCGGCGCGTTCTGGAGGACGATGAGCTTGTCACTGTCTTCGCAGCGTTCCATGCGGGAGCGATCCGGATGGGTTCTCTCGAGGTGGATGGCGTCGAATGCGCACTTCGTGGTGCAGATACCGCAGCCGATGCAGGCGGTCGGGTCGACGACAGAGGCACCGCAGGAAAGGCAGCGGGAGGTCTCGATCTTGACCTGCTCTTCGGTGAAGCACTGTTTGTACTCTTCGAAGGTCTTGGCCGTGTCGACGCCGGAAACAAGGGCGGGTTTCTGTCTCTTGGAGTTGTCGTAGGAATCAACAGCGATGTTGTTCTTGTCGAACTCGAAGAAGTGTCTGTGCTCACGGGACAGGGTCAGGGAGCCGCAGGTCGGACGGACATAACGGTGGAGGGACTCAGCCGCTTCATGGCCTTCGCCGATGGCGTTGACAACGAAGGACGGGCCGTGGTAGACGTCACCGCCGACGAAGATGTCTTCGACGGAAGTCTGATAGGTGAACGGATCTGCCTTCGGATAGTTGCCATGGACGAATTCCATGTCTTCGCCTTCGAGGAGGCCGCCCCAGTCGATGCACTGACCGATGGAGGTGATGACATAATCGGCTTCGACCGTGATGGTGTCGTTCTCGTCATACTTCGGTGCGAACTTGTGGTTCTCGTCGAAGACGGAGAGGCACTTCTTGAAGACGACGCCGGTGACTTTGCCGTTTTCGTCCTTGAGGAATTCTTTCGGGCCCCAGCCATTGTTGATGGCGATGTTCTCGGCGAGGGTCTCTTCGACTTCTTCGTCGGAAGCAGGCATGGTCTCGCGGGACTCGAGGCAGAACATCTGGACGTCTTCGCCGCCAAGTCTTGCAGAGGTACGGGCTGCGTCGACCGCAACGTTACCGCCGCCGACAACGACGACCTTCTTGCCGACTTTCATCTTGTCGCCAAGAGCATGGACATTGTAAAGGTGGTCGACTGCGGAGATGACGCCTTCAGCATCCTCACCCTCGACGCCGGCTTTCCGGGAGCCCTGGCAGCCGATGGCGATGTAGAACGCCTTGTAGCCCTGGTCTCTCAGTTCCTGGATGGTGACATCCTTACCGACTTCGACGCCGCAGCGGATCTCGACACCGAGTTCACGGATGACGTCGATCTCGGCAGCAACAACGTCCTTCTGGAGTTTGTAGGACGGGATACCGTAGACCATCATACCGCCGGGTTCGTCATGTTTCTCGAAGACGGTGGGTTTGTAGCCCTTGGTGGCCAGGTAGTTGGCAGCGGACAGACCGGCAGGACCGGCGCCGATGATGGCGACTTTTTCGTTCCACTGAGTCAGCTGGTTGGACTCGAGGACGATCTCGGGGATGAAGCGGGTCTCTTCGAAGAGGTCACGCTGAGCGATGAACTTCTTGACTTCATCGATGGCGACGGCTTCGTCGATGGTGCCGCGGGTACAGGCTTCTTCGCACTTGCGGTTACAGACACGACCGCAGACTGCCGGGAACGGGTTCTCTCTCTTGATGAGCTCGAGAGCCTCGTCATAGCGGCCTTCCTTGGCCATCTGCAGGTAACCCTGGATAGCGATGTGAGCCGGGCAGGCGGACTTACAGGGAGCGGTACCGGACTCGTAGGTCTCTTCACGGTTCTCGTCTCTGTAGTTCGGGGTCCAGCGATCCTTCAGCCAGATGTGATCGGCGGGATCGTCACGGAATTCATAGGTCATCTCGGAACCGTCTTTGCACTTCAGCTTCTGGCCAAGTTTGACAGCACCGGCCGGGCAGAACTCGACGCAGCGACCGCAGGCAACGCAGTTCTGCGGGTTGACCTTCGCGGTGTAAGCGGAAGCGGAAAGGTTCGGAGTGTTGAACAGCATGGAGGTACGAAGCGCGTTACAGATCTTGACGTCGCAGTTGCAAAGAGCAAAGATCTTGTCGGAGCCGTCGATGTTGGTCGTCTGATGGACGAAACCGTTGTCTTCGGCGACCTTCAGGATACGCATGACTTCGTCTCTGTCGATGTAGTGGCCGGGCTTCTTGGACTGGACCATGTAGTCCGCCATGTCACCAACGGCGATACACCAGTGGTTCGGGTCATCGGCGCAGCCGACGCCGCGCTCGTGACGCTCCTGACGGCAGGAGCAGGGAGAGACAGCATATTTGCCGTCATACTTGTCGAGCCAGTGAGAAATGTGCTCGATGTCGATGGAGGTGTTTTCGGACTCGATGGCCTTTTCAACGGGGATGACGTGCATGCCGACACCGGCGCCGCCTTCGGGGATCATCTGAGTCAGACCCATCGCGCCGACACCCATCATGGCGCCGTCGAACGGCTGATAGGTCATGAGCTCGAAGTGCTCTGCCAGCTCGGGATACTCTTCATACCACTCGGCATGTTCGTTGAGCATTTCAGCGATGCCGGGGACGAAGGACTTGATGGAGTACTTTTTGACTTTCTCGGGGTTCTCTCTGTCGAATTCGCAGACACCGAGGTAGCACATCTCTTCAAGAACATCTTCCAGGTGAAGCTTCTCGAGGTCGGTCTTGCAGCCCATGAGGACAGCGATCTCGTCGAGGGTCTTCGGTTTCCGGAATTCCATCTTGAGCGCGATCTGACCCATCTCTTCGGTAGCAACCGCTTCGAGACCGATCGTATCGTAGTCGTGAGCTTTGGCCTTACGACGAACATGAGTGATCATGTTGGTCCAGTCGAGGATGCTCTGTGCCGGATTGTCAGAACCGTAGGTTCCCATACGACCGCCCAGCATCTGAGCTGCGTCGTACTTTCTTTGTTCCTTTTTCTTCGGAATGTTAGGCATAATTTCCCTCCCAAAACAATATTGAATCAATTAATACCTATGAATAGAAATTCACACATTAATTTTAGTGTGACATTGTCAAATTTTCAACAAAGTTACCCGGCGCTAACCGAGGTTCATAAGATGTCACAAAAACTAGATATTGTGCCATGGCAGAATGTATAGTATAATCTCTCTGTGGTCTGTGGTACAGCCAGAGCCAGAACAGACCAGACTTCATTTTGTTAGAAACGAGCAACAATTCTTATGAAACTTGAACAACTCACGGCCCCTTCCCTGCGGGACCTTTTCGTCAAGACCATCCAGGATGCCATCATCTCCGGAGAGCTCCAGATCGGTGAGGTCCTCCCCACCGAACGCGAGTTCGCGGAGCAGATGAACATCTCCCGTTCCGTCGTCAACAGTGGCCTCAACGAGTTGCAGAGCCGGGGATTCATCGAGATCAAACCCCGCAAGGGCGCGGTCGTTGCCGACTACATCTACACCGGTAACATCAACACCCTGACCGCCCTCATGGAGTACAAAGGCATCGCCTTCACGAAGGAGTCCGTCCGCTCTATCCTCGAGATCCGCAAGTTCGCGGAACTCATGGTCGTCGACCGCATCTGCGAGACCGCCACGGAAGAGGACCTCGACGTCCTCGGCAAACTCCTCGGCGATATGTCGGCGGCGAAAACACCAAAGGAAGCGGCGCTCATCGCCTTCGAGTTCTGGCATGAACTCGCCTACCGCAGCGGAGACATCATCGTGCCCCTCGGCATCCAGTCCTTCAAGGCGCCGGTCATCACGCTCTGGGAGCGGTACTGCAAGAAGTACGGCATCAGCGAGATGGTGGAAAACAACCGGCAGCTCTTCGACTACATCGCGGAACGGGACGTCGTCAGTGCCCGCGCCTGCGTCATCGACTACATGGACAAATCCATCGAAGGCGACCTCGAGATTTACGATACATAAAAAAAGCGTCTGACATATTTGTCAGACGCTTTCTTTTTTATTTGTCGAGGGCGGCGAGGAAGGCACCGAGCTTCAGGATGTAGTCCTTGTAGACTTCGGGGTCGATCTCTTCGCCGATATAGAAGTTGTGGTCCTTCGGGGTCTCTACCGGGAACACGTTCCAGATGCCCTTCTCGACGGGGCCGCGGTAGTCGTACCCGTCCGGGAACTCCTGCCAGGGCTCGTTCTTCGGATGGAGCGCGGAGGCCAGCGGGACCCGGCCGTCATTGGGACGCCATTCGGGGCCATAGTACTTCGAATGCATGCTGCCCATGATGATGGCGGAAGCGCGGTGCCGTTCGACGAGGACGTCTGTCGGCCACTGGGCTTCCCCGCCGAGGATGGGCTGGGTGCCGACCGCAGCCACGGAGAAGTAGTAGACATTCTTATACGGCTGGAAGTCGCCGGTGAACCGGTCTGCGCCGGAGGGCGTCAGTTCGTAGAAGCAGTTGTCTTCCTTGCGTTTGAGATAGCCGCGGATCTTCTCCGGTGCATAGCGCAGACGCAACTTGTCGCTCGTGAACCCGAACCGGTCGAGGTCATATTTGTCCGCGTCGTTTTTCGTCGTGCCGCTGTTGAGGTTCGCTTTGGAAAACTCCATGAAGTAAGAGGTGTAGATGTAGCCGCCGGCCATGGTCAGAACGGTCGTGCCGTTGTGGGGCGCCGCCAGCGTGAGGATGGAGTGGATCCAGTCGGTGTGGCCGCCCTGGAAGAGCGGGTGCAGCTGGTCCGCCGGGGTGACGGCCTTTTCCCGTTCATCGCCCTCGATGAGGAGGTGCAGAAGGAACCGGATGGTCGCGCCGCCGAAGCTGTGGCCGACAAAGTTTGCCTTGACCCTCTCCCCGTTCTCGTCGAGTTCGCCCCAGTTTTTGAACATGCCGTCGAAGGTCTTTCCGTAGCGGCCGTGGTCGCACCGTTCGGAATGCGCGATGCCGTAGTCGACGGTACCGCCCTTCAGCATGGCATACAGCTCACAGCAGCGGTCCCAGAGACCGGTGAAGGGGCCGATGTGCGGCGAATAGCACTCATAGCCGGCCTCCGTCAGGATGTGACGGGCGTCAGCGAAGGTATCGGTCATATTGTTGTAACCGTGGATGAGAACGATGGGATACTGGTTCGGCATAGATCGTTGCGGAGTCCTTTCCAAAACAATTGTTATGTTTCGATTAACTTTGCTCTATTATCACCTTTTTTGGAGGCAGGTTCAAGTCTAACTTTTTTATAAACCGACACTTGACCAAAAGTGTCAGTCGTCCGCGCAAAAACCGCCCGGCCGGGAGGCAGGGCGGTTTCGTTTTGTTGCAGTTACTGAGCTTCCACGAGGCGCTTCGTGTCTCTCGCGATAGCCAGCTCTTCGTTGGTCGGGATGACCCAGACTTCGACGGCGGAGTCGTCGGTCGAGATCCTGATCTCCTT
>ERZ504995.90-NODE-90-length-11358-cov-3.122003_pt1 | contig 11358 bp, 9 predicted proteins | sample MGYA00514197_ERZ504995 | MGnify/ENA primary metagenome ERZ504995 (study PRJEB26094, sample SAMEA4028455) | Ovis aries | biome: host associated; feature: stool; material: fecal | place: Italy | collected 2012 | study: EMG produced TPA metagenomics assembly of the Sheep...
GGCCGACACCCCCAGCCGCTCCGCCGCTTCGTCAACACGGGTCAGCGACGGGTCGGTCCGGATCAGATCTTCCAGGCTGTTGGCGAGTTGGGCCTCAGGCCCCGGGGCAGGAACATGTGCCTCAAGCCAGCTCACGACGGCGGTTGCGGCCCGGGCGTGCCGGGCGTCGTCACCTCCGTCTCCGGCGCCGTCGTCGTTCATTTCACCCTCGCCGCCGACGCTCATCGCAGCCACGACAGCGGCATGCAGTTCCGGAGCCGGGAAGCCGACTTCGAGATCCCGCAGCGCACCCGGATCGGAGGTGAAAGCCGGCACCGCGGCGGGGCGCAGCAGCACGCCGAACGCCCAGCCGGAGCCGCTCAGGTCCCGGTGGGAGCGGCGGGTCGCGGGGCCCGAAAGCGTCACTCCCTCCGGCTGCACCACGAAGTTCAGGGCCGGGAAAGGCAGGATCTCCTGACGGGATACGACGCCGGGGCCAAGGTTCCATTCCGGAATCCAAAACCAGCGCACCCGGTCCTCCAGCTCCGGCGGCGGGGGCAAACGCCGGAAGGCCGGGAGCCGGGCCGGATACAGCATGCCGCGCCACTCGTCCACGGTCTCCTCTTTTCCCGACGGTTCGAATTCAAGCTGTTGGAATTCAGGCTGCTGCGAGTTACCGGCGATCTTGCCGGCTGTCGCAAATCTTCAAGCTGCGGGCCGCACGTGCTGCCTAGCCTGACACTATGACTACTTCAGAGAACATTTCCAGCACTGATCAGAACACCGTGGGAGCCACCGGGGCGCACACCACCAACGGTCTTCCGCACGGTTCCACGACTCTCACCCCGTTCCTGGTGGTTCCGGGAGCCCGTGAGGCCATCCGGTTTTACCAGGACGTTTTTGGTGCCCGGGTGGTCGATGTCACCGAGATGGGCGGCGTCGTCGTGCACGCCGACCTGGACTTCGGCACCGGCCGGATGCAGCTGGGTGAACCGAGCCCCGACTATGGACTGGTGCCGCCGCCCGAAGGCGACGGGGACTGCTATTCGATGGGCCTGTACTGCCCCAGCGTGGACGACGTCGTGGCGCGCGCCGAAGCAGCCGGCGCCGTAATCCGTGAGCCGCTGACCACCTTTGTCAGCGGTGACAGGTACGCCAGCATCCGCGATCCGTTCGGGGTGCGCTGGTCCGTGCTCACCCGGGTGGAGGACCTGTCCGAGGAGGAAAGCTCCCGGCGGGTGGCCGAATGGGCGGCGCAGCAGCAAAACACATAATCGGAAGTCAGGGCCGGCTGGCTGCCCCTACTGGAAGTCGGCGAGCCAGAGGTCGGGGCCGAAGACCTCGTACTGGATGTCCCGTGCCGGAACCCCGCGGGCAATCAGCGAGCTGCGCACGGCCTGCATGAACGGCAGCGGCCCGCACAGGTAGTACTCGGCGTCGACCGGCAGCTCGACAGCATCCAGGTTCATGCGGCCGGCGAACTCCGTGCTCAACCGCTCCGCGGAGGGCTCCTTGAACCAGCTGAGCATGGTTGCACGGGGCAGCTCGGCCAGATCCGCCTGCACCTGGTCGCGCAGGGCGAAGGAGGCCGGGGAATTGTCAGCGTGCAGCAGTGTCACGGAGCGCTGTGATTTGGTCTGTGCCAGGTGGGAGATCATTCCCGCCATGGGCGTGATGCCGATGCCGGCGCTGGCGAAAACGACCGGCCGGACGCTGGATTGCAGCACCACGTCACCGAACGGTGCGGACAGCACCACTTCGTCGCCGACCTTGACGTTCGCATGCAGGTGGTTGGAAACCTCCCCGTCCGGGGTGGGTTCGCCGTGCACCCGCTTGACGGAGAACTGGCGGTGCCGGCCGTCGTCGGCCCGGGTCAGGCTGTACTGCCGCGGCTGGTGCACGCCGTCGGACATCAGCGCCTTCAGGGAGACGTACTGCCCCGGCAGCGACGGTTCCACAGCGCGGTCGTCAGTGCGCTCCACCACGAAGGTGACGACGTCGTCGGTCTCGCGGATCTTCTGCATCACCTTCCAGGTCCGCCACACGCCCTCCGGGGTGAGACCGGCGTCGGCGTACATGCTGCGCTCCAGGTTAATGAGGACATTGGCCATCAGCCAATAGACCTCGTCCCAAGCCGCTGCCACCTCGGGGGTGACGGCCGCGCCCAAGACATCCACGATGGCCCACATCAGGTGGTCGTGGACCACCTTGTACTGCTCCGGGCGCAGGCCGAGTGAGACGTGCTTGTGCGAGATCCTTGCCAGCAAATGATCGGGCAGCTCATCGGGCCTGTTGACCAGATACCCGGCAAAGGCAGCCACTGAACCAGCCAGCGCCAACTGCTGTTTTCCGCCGGCCTGGTTTCCGCGGTTAAAGAGTCCGTCCAGCAGCTCGGGCTTTTCGGAGAACATATGCGCATAAAACCGCCGGGCAATTTCACCGATATTCTCGCCCACCACTGGCAGGGTTGCCTCAATAACCGGGCGTGAGGTATCAGAAAGCACGTCGAACTCCTTCATTGCAGCGTGAGTGTGCCTCGTGAAGATCAAGGGGCACGGCGGGTCGGGAGTCCTCAGCACATACTCGGGCTGCAGACCACAACCCGAAAGATTGTCAGTCAGTCATCGACTTCCGGAACTGAACACTACTCTTTTTCTACACGCTGTAGAAATTGACGGGTGCTCGTCAGGCTACTCCCCCGCGGACGGCTTGCCGCGCACTGCGGCCCATTTGTCGCTCAGGGTGACGTCAGCGAGCGGGCGCCACTGGTTGGTCTCCAGCAGTGACGCGACGGTGTCGCGGTTGATGTCCAGTTCCTTACCGCCTTCCTCCTCTGCGGTGGGGAAGCACACCCACAGCACGCCGCCGGATTCCACGGCAGCGGCGGCATCGGTCAGTTCATGGGCGAGATCGGCTGCGGATCCCACCACCAGGATCACGACGTCGGCCGGCATGAGTGCGCCCGACTCGGCCAGGAACGCGTGCCCGGGAAGGAATGCCGCGACCTCCGGACGGCCCTGCGCCCCATAGACGGTAACGCGTTCCGCTGCGGAAACACCGAATGGCTGGACGGAGGAATCAGAAGACATGGGTGGAGCTCCATTTCACGGCGTGAGGCGGTTTGGGCGCGGATCTCTGGCAGGCACGCCGACCTGCCGGTGGGTTCCATTCTTTCAGGTTCCCGCATCGGCGCAGGTCACCGGGGGTTCACGCCGCGCCGGGGCATATTATGCCGAGGGTCACCGCTACTTGTTTTCACCGCCACGGGTACCATCAAAGGTGCCATTCCTCCTCCGGGGTGTGCGCTGCTCCCGCCCCAGCTCCAAGGAATCCGATGCCGTTGAACAAGAAGTCACTCACTGCTGACGGTTTCACCGGGTTCCGGCCCATTGAAACACTGGAGACCATCCGGATCCCGCAGCACCAGGGAATCTTCGCCGTACTGCGGCCGCAGGGGTTTGAACCGCGCTTCCTGGCGGCCAGCACCGCCGGCACCTTCAAGAAGAAGAATCCTTCACTTCCCCGTACCGAGCTTTCCGAGCGGTGGGTTCCGGACGCCGACGTCCTGTTCTTCGGCAAGGCCAGCCCCGGCAGCCAGGGCAACCGGGGGCTGCGGCGCCAGATCTCCGAATTTCTGGACTTCGGCAACGGAAGGCCGCCGGGCCATTGGGAAGGCCGGTTGATCTGGCAGCTTGCGGACTCCGAGTCCCTGCTCGTGGCGTGGAAGGAACTGCCGGCCGACGAACTCAATGCAGCCCTGGCGGCTTACCATGCGGAATTCATCCAGCTGCATGGCAGGTTGCCGTTCGCCAACCTGGTTCAAGCCCGCGCCTAGGGTCACAGCCCGCTCTTTACTCCGGCGCTTCCGTTGCGCGGCGCTCGGGCGCGGCCACCACGGCCAGAGCCACACAGCCCAGCGCCGGAATAATGAGCGGAAAGAACTGCCGAGCCACCAGCACGGTGAATGCCGCCGAAGCCAGGATAAAGAGGGCTCCCACCGGATCCGAGGACAGCTCAGCCGCCGTCGGGCGGACGATCCCGCGCCAGCCGGTCTCGGGAGTCCAGCGCCCGGCGATGCTCACCACCAGGAGCGCGACGACGGCGAGCACCACCCAGCTGGCCACGGCCACGACGCTTCCCCCGGGAAGGGCTCCGCTGGAGGCCAGCGAAATGTTCAGTGCCAGCAGCAGGGCTGCAACGGTTGCGGCCACTCCGACCAGCAGTCCGCCCGGCAGCGCCTTGAACATCTCCCGCCAGAACCGTCCCATCGGTGCCACGTCACCTTTGAGGCTGCGGCGCAGGTGCCGGATGCCGGCAGCCAGCGCGCTCGGAAGGGTGATGACAAACAGTGAACCCGCAGTCACCAGGAGCCCCGTGGTCAGGACCGCGCCCAGCAGAGTAAAGGTGTTGGCGGCTCCGGGCCAGCGCAGCGGCGCTGTCTCCTGCTGGACGGGACCGCTGCCGTTGCGGGACGCCCGGCGGGCCATTCCACGCTGACGCCGGTTCATCCGTTGCTTCCCGTTCCATCGGAAGCACCGGTCCGGGAAGCACCGGTGCCGGAAATCCCCGCTGTGCCGGAAGTCTTGTTCCGGGCCAGGACCGCGACGCTCCGCGGGGCCAGCCTGCCATCACTCGCGCCGTCCGTTCCGCCGTCGTTCTCGCCGTTGCTTCCGCCATCCACGGCAGCGGCCAGCCGCTGTCCCTCCAGCCCGGCAAGGTCCACGGCGTCGGCCGTGCGGTTCACCAGGAACCAGAACTCGGTGTCCCCGTCCTGGCGGACAGCCAATTCCACCTTTCCGCGCAGTGCCTCGGGCAGCTCCGAACCGACACCGGCGGCGGCCAGCAGCTGCGCCAGCACCGGTTCCAGACCCGATGCTCCAAGCCGGGTGGACACGTAGGCGGCTGATCCCGTGCCAGCCCGCCGCCGCGTGATCGCGGCACGGCCGGCCTGGTCCCCGGTTTTGTAGCTGGCCAGCACTTCAGTGGCTTCATCGGTCACGTCGATCCGGTCCGTCCACAGCGTGCCGGTGAGTCCGTTGTCCAGCTCGGCCGTTTCGCCGTCGTCCAACGGGCCGAATTCCTGGATCCGGATGCCCAGCAGTTCGCGCAGCGGCCCCGGATATCCGCCGAGCCACGCGTGGTCATGCTCGTTGACGATCCCGGAGAAGTAAGTGGTCACGAGGTTCCCGCCGGCGTCCACGTATTCGGCCAGGCGTGCCGCGGCGTCGGCGGTCAGCAGGTACAGACCGGGGGTGATGACGACGTCGTAGTTCCCCAGGTCCGTTTCAAGGGGCACGACGTCGGCCCGGACGCCAAGGGCCAGGAACGCCGAGTACCAGTCCAGCGCCTCCTGGTGGTAGTCGAACCGGGAGGTGGGGTGGGAGTCCTGCTCGCTGGCCACCCAGCTGGTCCAGTCAAAGACGATGGCCGCGCGGGCCGGGCGCCGGATGGACCCGGTGATCGGCGCCAGCTGTTCCAGGGTGTGTCCCAGGGCAGTGACCGAGCGGAACATGTCGCTGTCCTCCCCGGCGTGCGGAACCATGGCGGAGTGGAATTTTTCCGCGCCGCGGGAGGACTGCCGCCATTGGAAGAAGCAGACGGCGTCGGCGCCGTGCGCGACGTGGGTCAGGGAATCCCGGGCCAGTTCACCCGGCTTCTTGGCGAAGTTGATCGGCTGCCAGTTCACCGCGCTCGTGGAGTGCTCCATCAGGAACCACGGCTTCCCGCCGGCGATGTTGCCGGTGCGGTTGGCGGAGAAGGACAGCTCGTCCATGGCCTGCGGGCCGGGCCGGACGTAGTGGTCATTGGCGACGAAGTCGACGTCGGCCGCCCAGTCCGCGTAGTCCATGCCGGGAATGCCGGTGGAGACCATGAAGTTGGTGGTGACGGGAACGTCGGGGGTGGCGCGGCGCAGGATCTCCGATTCCGCCCGCAGGTAGTCCTTGAGCACATCCGAGGAGAAGCGCTTGAAGTCCAGCTGCTGAGTGGGGTTCGGATGGGTGGCGGCCAGCCGCGGCGGCAGGATCTGCTCCCAGTCGCCGTACTGCTGCGACCAGAAGGCGGTGCCCCAGGCGTCGTTGAGGGCTTCGATGGTTTCGTAGCGGTCCTGCAGCCAGCCGCGGAAGGCGCGGGCGGCGTCGTCCGAGTAGTCATAGACGTTGTGGCAACCCAGCTCATTGCTGACATGCCAGGCGGCCAGCGCCGGATGGGAACCGTACCGCTCCGCGATGGCCGTGACCAGCGCCAGGGCGTACTCGCGGAACACCGGTGAGGTGGGCCGCCAGTGCTGGCGTCCGCCGGGCCATACCGTCCGGCCCTCCCGGTCCACGGGCAGGATCTCCGGATGCGCGGCCGTCAGCCACGGAGGCGGAGATGCGGTGGCGGTGGCCAGATCAACGGCAATGCCGTTGGCATGCAGCAGGTCCATGATTTCGTCCAGCCAGCTGAAATCCCAGGAGTCCGCCGACGGCTGGATCCGGGCCCAGGAAAAGATGGCCAGGGACACGATGTTCACGCCGGCCTCGCGCATCAGCCGGACATCCTCGTCCCAGACTTCCCGCGGCCACTGCTCGGGGTTGTAGTCGGCGCCGTAACCGAGCTGCCGCGGCTGCCCGCCGTCCGGCCAGCGGATCCAACGGTGGGACGTCGTCTTTTCGGTCATGCCGAGCCTTTCAGGGGTCCGCGGAACAGCAGCGGCGGAAATCGGTTTCCGTCCACGCTATGGCCTGACCACTGAAGCGTCAAGACGGTGACGGGCGCCACAGGACGTGCGTCCGCTGTGTTGACGGTCACGTCGGTCCACGCTATTTTCGAAACAGTCGGAAATCGCTTTCCGTGCCGTTGTCTGGCGGGAAAGCGGCGGGCGCAGCGCGTCCTTCCGGAAGCCCAGACCCAGCAGGAAGCAGGATTCAATGAAGAAGTTCTCCCCGCGCAGACGCCCCCTCGCAGCGGCCGCCACTCTGGCTGTAACCCTGGCTGCAGGCCTGACCGCCTGCGGCGGAAGCGACGGCGGCAGCACCGAGTATTCGGAGGAGAATCCCGCCGGGCTGTCCTTCTCCTGGTGGGGATCCGATCCTCGGCACCAGGCGAACCAGGCCATCATCGACAGCTTTGAGGCCAGCAATCCGGCCATCACCGTTGAGGGCCAATTCGGCGACTGGAACGGCTACTGGGACCGTTTGGCAACCACGACCGCGGGCGGCGACGCAGCGGACATCATCACCATGGACGAGCAGTACCTGCAGGAGTACGCCGGACGCGGAGCCCTGGCCGACCTCAGCACCCTGAAGGGGCTGGATCTGTCCAAGTTCGATGAGTCCACGCTCAACTCCGGCAAGTACGAGGACGGCCTGTACGGGCTGAGCACCGGCCGGAACGTCTACGTGGTCATGGCCAACAAGGACCTCTTTGACCAGGCGGGCGTGCCGCTGCCCGATGATTCCACCTGGACCTGGGATGACTACTACCGCATCTCCAAGGAGGTCAGCAGCAAGCTCGACGGCGTCTCCGGCACCGATTACGGGGCCCTGGACGTGGACCTGAACATCTGGCTGCGCCAGCAGGGCGAGTCCCTGTACAACCAGGAAGGGGAAGGCATCGGCTACGACAACGCCAACGCCGTTTCCTGGTTCGAGCACCTGCTCAAGGTGCGCGACGACGGCGGCGGAAGCACCGCCGCGCAGGCGGTGGAGGACCAGGCCGGCACCCTCGAATCGGCCAGCTTCCCGAACAACCGCGCAGCCATGGACTGGTACTGGTCCAACCAGCTCGGCGCCCTGGAGGAGGCCTCCGGCAGCGACATCACGATGCTCCGCGCGCCGTCGGCCACCGGCAAGGCCGAGGACAGCGGCATGTTCTTCAAGGCGTCCATGTACTGGTCCGTCTCCGCCGCTTCCGATTACCAGGATGCCGCCGGGGAGTTCGTGAACTATCTGGCCAACAACGCTGAGGCGGCCGAGCAGCTCCTGCTGGACCGCGGCGTGCCGGTAAACCCGGACATGCGCGCTGCCATTGAACCGGTGCTCAGCGAGTCCGACGCCGAAGTCGTGTCCTTCATGGAGGAAGTCGAGCCGGATTTGGAGACCTCACCCCGCCCGGCACCGGTGGGTGCGTCGGGGGTCCAGCTCCTGGTGAACCGTTACGCCTCGGAGGTACTTTTCGGGAACCTGACGCCGGAAGAGGCCGCGGAGCAGATGACCGGTGAGATTGAATCCCTGATCGGCTAAGCGCACAACTCAAGACACACACAGCGGGAGCCCGGGACAGTCTGTCCCGGGCTCCCGCCGGTGCGAGTGCAGAAGAAGGCTAGGGCCCGGCCTTTAGCCCGTCAACCGAAAACCGGTTCTCTGACGGATGCTTTGCCTCCGAGGCATCCGGTGCTTTTGCCTCCAAGGCATCCGCTTCGAGGTGTGTTTCCACGGAAATCGCCCAGCTGGACGTGAGCGCGGCCACAGGGTTGACTGGTGCCATGCCCCTTACCGGTGAATATGCCCCCAGTTCCAGCAAGCGTGCCCGCGACCAGGCGGAGCTGATCGAAAGCTCCGGCGGCACCGAGGGCACCACCCTCGGCGGACGGCCCGTCGTCCTGCTGACCACCGTCGGTGCGAAATCCGGCAAGCTGCGCAAGACCCCGCTGATGCGGGTGGAACACAACGGCGAGTACGCCGTCGTCGCCTCCCTGGGCGGTGCGCCCAAGCACCCCGTCTGGTACTTCAACATCCTGGCCAACCCGCACGTCGAACTGCAGGACGGGCCGCAGAAGTGGGACATGCGTGCCCGGGAAATCACCGGCGAGGAGAAGGCCGCGTGGTGGGAGCGCGCCGTGGCCGCCTATCCCCCGTATGCCGATTACCAGGCGAACACCGACCGGGAAATTCCGGTATTTGTGCTGGAACGGATGGACTAGCCCTTCCCAAACGGACCGATCTTTAACTGACACGACGACGGCGGCGCCCCTGGGCTCCGCCGTCGTCGTTGTTCTGCTGCCGTTTCGGGATTTACCTGCCATTTTGGGTTTCTGCTGCCATTGCGCAGTGGCAGCAGAAACCCAAAACGATCGAATCAACCCAAAACGGAGGGATGCACCTTTCCTTCCCCGGCGTTCGCCTCGACCCAGCCTGTCGAAATCTTCTGGTCCGCAAGCCACGCCATTTCCTTGTAGAACTGCTGACCGGTGGACACATCGGCGAAAGGTGAACGCGCGGGCGGCGTGTAGGCAGGGGAACCCGCCGCAGTCCTTTTATGGGCCCCGCGCCTGCCCTGAAAGCAAAGTATTCGGACCCACGGGACACAGAGCCACCTCCCGTCCCCGCCGCCGTTCCAAAACCAGCAGGGCGTCAGGGCTTCCATGCCCGGATGGTTGTGCCGACAATGGAGGAATTTCCCAACGCACACCGCAACCCGCCGCAACATCCACTCGGATTGTTGAACAATCCGACGTGATCGAGCACACTATAGGGACACCAACTCCCAGCAGAGGTACGGAGGCCAGCATGCCGGTCATTGATTTGAACAGCGACGTCGGAGAGTCCTTCGGCAACTGGAAGATGGGCGACGACGCCGCCGTCTTCGAATCCGTTTCCAGCGCCAACGTGGCCTGCGGCTTCCACGCCGGGGACCCGTCCACCATCGCCCAGACCTGCCGTGACGCCGTCGCCGCCGGCGTCACTATTGGTGCCCACGTGGCGTACCGGGACCTGGCCGGCTTTGGCCGCCGGTTCCTGGACTGCTCCTACGACGAGCTGCATGACGACGTTCTCTACCAGTTGGGCGCATTGCAGGCCATGGCCCGGTCCGCCGGCGCGGAGATCAAATACGTGAAGCCGCACGGCGCCCTGTACAACACGATCGTGCACCACGAGGTTCACGCCCAGGCCGTCATCGACGCCATCCGCGACTTCGACAAGAACCTGCCCGTCCTGCTGCTGCCCGGCGCCGTCGCGCTGCACAAAGCCGCCGACGCCGGTCTGCGCGGTGTTGCCGAAGCCTTTGCCGACCGCAACTACAACCCCGACGGCACCCTGGTCTCGCGGCGCGAACCCAATGCCGTCCTGCACGACGCCGATCAGGTCACCGCCAACATGGTCCGGCTGGCGACCGAGGGGACCATCACCGCGGTGGACGGCTCCGAGATCCGGATGGAGGCCGCCTCGATCTGCGTGCACGGCGACACTCCCGGCGCCGTCGCGATGGCCCGCGCCGTGCGCGCCGGGCTGGAAAACGCCGGCGTCACCATCCAGAGTTTCGTATGAGTTCATCCCAGGTCACGGGCATCCGCCCCGCCGGAACCCGTGCCCTGCTGGTGGAGCTCCGGTCGCTGGCCGATGTCACTGCCCTGCATGCCCAGCTCAAGGCGCATCCGCTGCCCGGGCAGATCGATGTTCTCGCAGCGGCCGGCACCGTTCTGGTCCGGTTCATCGGCCGCCGGGAAACTGCCGACGCCGCGGCCCGGATTCAGGCCTTGGACCTCACCCACGCTGACGCCCCGGAAGCGCGAACGGTCACCATCGACACCGTGTACGACGGCGCCGACCTGGCCGAGGTGGCCCGCCTCACCGGGCTCTCGGAGGAGGCCGTGGTGAAGGCGCATTCCGGCAGTTCCTGGCTGGGCGGCTTTGGCGGGTTCGCGCCCGGTTTCACCTATCTCACCGGTGGGGATCCGGTCCTCAACGTGCCCCGCCGAAACAGTCCCCGCACCGCGGTGCCCACAGGTTCCGTGGCGCTGGCCGGTGAGTATTCGGCGGTTTATCCGCGGGAATCCCCCGGTGGTTGGCAGCTGATCGGCCGCACCAACGCGGTCATGTGGGACCTGGACCGCGAAGACCCGGCCCTCATCCGTCCCGGCGACAAGGTCATCTTCAACCCCGTCCGCGAACTGGTCACGACGACGACGGCGGCTGAAGCGGCTTCACCGTCCTCCGAGGCCAGCTCCCCCACCTCGCTGGAGGTCAAAGCCCCCGGCCTCCAGTCCCTGATCCAGGACCTCGGCCGCCCCGGCTTTGCTGACCTGGGAGTCTCAGCAGCTGGCGCCGCCGATACCCGCTCCGCCCGGCAGGCCAACCGGCTGGTCGGCAATCCGGCGGAGGCCGCGGTGATCGAGAACCTGTTCGGCGGCCTGGAAGTGGTTGCGGACGGCGATGCGGTCCTGGCCCTGGCCGGCGCCGAGATCCCCGCCGCCGTCGTCTCCCCCGACGGTTCCCGCGACCGGCCGGCACCCCTGAACACCCCGTTCGCCCTGCTCGACGGGGAAACCCTGACGCTGGGCACCCCGTTCCGCGGAGTCCGCTCCTATCTGGCGGTCCGCGGCGGTGTCACGGTGGAACCGGTCCTGGGCAGCCGCAGCACCGATTCCATGAGCGGCATCGGTCCGGCACCGCTGAC
>ERZ504995.91-NODE-91-length-11353-cov-3.338555_pt1 | contig 11353 bp, 9 predicted proteins | sample MGYA00514197_ERZ504995 | MGnify/ENA primary metagenome ERZ504995 (study PRJEB26094, sample SAMEA4028455) | Ovis aries | biome: host associated; feature: stool; material: fecal | place: Italy | collected 2012 | study: EMG produced TPA metagenomics assembly of the Sheep...
GGTACTTGGCCATCATGAAGCCGGTTTGTCCGTTCACGATCACATGGGCCCATTCGCCGGTGAAGCCCATCAGAATCACTTTCGTGCCGTTGTCATAAAGGCCCAGCGATGCGGAATCGGTGCTTTGGGCCGAGCGCAGGTGCAAATTGCCCACCGGGTTGGTGTTGTGCACCTTCATCACCGGCATGGCGGAAGCAGGGTCCTTCTCCGTTTCATAATTCAGGAAGGAATTATCCATATACCCCTGCAGGCCGCATACCGATACCTTCACCCATTCTTCACCCTTGTCGTTTTTCTCAATGGCCCCGTTGATCACCACCTGCACCCCGTTGTAATATTTTCCCAGAGAGCGGCTGTTTTTATCGGGAGCAACGCGCAGGTTCAGCCGGTGGGCGGGGTTGGGATTATTGACGGCAGCGGTATAATCATTCAGCTTCAGGGGCCATGCTGCCTTATCGTGGTAGCCCACAGGGCCGGTGAACACAAAGGGCTTTTCGGTGGCCTGGGGATAAGAGGGCATCGGCGTGGCAGCGGGCGGCAAAACGGAAGAAGTGCCAATGGATACGTCGCTCAATTTCACTTCCCATTCCATGCCGCCGTAGGTCACAATGGCCTGCTGGTCCTTCAGCCCCAATACCGTCATTTTGGCATTCCAGGGGGCCGTGGCGATCACCGTGCTTCCCACAAACAGTTCCAGCCGGGCACCGCTTTGGTTTTTCACATAGGCATCCGGCGCACAAGGGGTGACCGGCGTGGTCGGCAGCACCAGCTGGTTCATCTGCACATAGCCCTTTTCACCGGCCATGTACACATAGCCCCATTCCCCCTTCATGTGGGTCAGTATGCCCACGGTGCCGTTGTAAAAACGGGCCTTCACAGGGGAAGATGCGGCAGGCTCGGTATACATCACCAGCATGTTGGTGGAAGCAGGGCCGCAGGCTGTCCGGTACTCATTGCCGCCGACGGCCGCAAAGCCCTTTTCTTCCGGGCTCATGGAAACATTTCCGTCTGCCAGAGATGGCACGGCCATGGCCACCGCCAGTATCATTGTTAGTAAAAAAGCGATCCATTTTTTCATTTTTGTTCATCCTCCTTTATTGGGGTCTCCATCTATGGGACGAATCAAAAATGGAAATCATTGCATGTTTTTCCCGAATTTACAAGTGTAAACAAAAAGCGATGCGTCTTTTCCGCACCGCTTTGCTTTTTATTCCGCCATCTTGTCCAGTGTATCGCCGGTGAGCCGGTAGAGGGTCCAGTCCGCCATGGGGCAGGCACCGAGGGAGAGGTAAAAATCGATGCTGGGCTGATTCCAGTCCAGGCAGCACCATTCCATCCTGCCGCAGCCCCTCTCCTTTGCAATCCGGGCCAATTGCCGCAAAAGCCCCTTGCCGGCGCCTTTCCCCCGATACTCCGGCAGCACAAACAGATCCTCCAGGTACAGCCCGGCACGGCCCAGAAAAGTGGAGAAATTGTGGAAGAACAGGGCAAAGCCCACTTCTTTCCCATCCAGCATGGCAAAAATCACTTCCGCATGCTTTTTGTCAAAAATCCACTCCTCCAGCAGTGCCTGCGTTGCCACCACCTGGTCTTCCATCTTTTCATATATGGCCAGCTGCCGGATAAAGTGAAGCACCAGCCCGGCATCCTGCTTTTTTGCAAAACGATACGTTATGTTTCCCACAACTGCCACGCTCCTTTTCTCCTCCATTATACCCCTTGCCTGCATCGGATGAAAGGCATTGTTTGTTTCTCGGCTGTTTTTATTGCATCCTTTTTCCCTGCATGGTATAATCAGCCATACCAACTGCATTTGGTTTCATCAAATCATTAACGGGGTATACATTATGCGTGTATTATTGGGCACCACCAACCCTTCCAAGGTGGAAAGGTTCAAAAAGCTGCTTGCCGGATGCGATGTGGAATTTCTCACACCGAAGGATCTGAATATACAGGATGAGCCCATCGAACAGGGCCAGACCCCTGAAGCCAATGCCCGGATCAAGGCCCGGTTTTACGGCCGCTATTTCGATACCGTCATCTGCAACGATTCCGGGCTGTATTTCGATGAGATTCATTTCTATGACCCCCGCCAGCCCGGGCTGAATATCCGTACCCCCTTGGGCGCAGATCACCGGCTGGACGATGAAGAAATGATCGCCCATTACAGCAAGCTGGTAAAAGAAATGGGCGGCAAGGTGCATGCCTTTTATGTGGACGGCATGGCTGTGTACCACAAAGGAAAGTTTTATTCCTTCATGGATGCAGAATTATCCATGCAGATCGGCGCCTTCTACATGGTGGACACCCCCTCCCCCCTGCGGCATCCCGGCTGGCCGCTGGACAGTTTGTCCCTGCGGCTGGAGGACGGTGCGTATTTTGTGGACAAGCGCCGGGAAACTCCGCAGAAAACGGAAGACAATATCATGCTGGGGGCATACCGGGACAGGCTGAGCGCATTCCTCAAAAGCGCATTGGGGCTGGAGGAATCCCTCCGGCTGGTCAAGGCCGGCCCCGAATATCGCCATCTTCTCTGCGACATGATGGACGAATGGACCGGGGCCGAGGATGACATTACCCCCTGGGCCATCGTGCGCAGCGATTATCACCATTTTGACACCTGGCTTCAAAGTCTGGAGGTGAAGCAGCCCACCGAAAAAGCGGTGCCGGACAGCACCTTCTTCTGTCTGGATGCGGCCAGAAACCGGATGGTGGGCGCAGTGAACATCCGCCATTTTCTGAATGAGCGGCTGCTGAAAAACGGCGGTCATATCGGAGACGGGGTGCGCCCCTCCGAACGCGGCCGGGGCATCGGCACCAAAATGATCGGCCTGGCGCTGGAAGAATGCAGAAAGCTGGGCATTGAAAAGGTGCTGATGGTGTGCGATAAGGACAATATTGCTTCCGCCCGTACGATCCGGAAAAACGGCGGTGTATTGGAAAATGAAATCACGGTGGACGGTATCATCGAACAGCGATACTGGATCACCCTGTAAAACGAACAGGAGGTATTCCTATGAAAAAATCAGTTTCTCTTTTGCTGGCACTGATGCTTGCCGCGGCCTGTGTTCTTCCTGCTTTTGCCGAAAGCACAGCCACCCAGTTTCCTGCCCTGGGGATGGAAATCACCCTGCCTGAAAATGCTGCGGATATGGGGCTGGATGTGATTGCCCGGGAAGACCTGATGAACCTGACCTTTCAGTACGAAGAAACTTTCACCGCCCTTTTGCTGGTGGAGCGCATGGACAATGCCCTGTATGAACAGCTGATGGCGGATGAAGCCATCAGCCAGAGCATGACCGATGCCGGCATGCAGGTGCTGGGCCAGCAGGATACATACACCTACATCGGTTTTGCCGCATCCAATTATGAAGATGTGGCGGATTATTTCACCCTGGTGCTGGGGGTGGATTACAATGCCTTTTCCGCTGATACCAAAGCCGCCATTGCCGCTGCCCTGCCCCATGTGGAAGCAGCCGTTTCCAGCCTTTCCCTGATCCCCATCGTGAAGGAAGAAAAGCGCGTGGGCGCTTTTACCACCACTGATCTGGACGGCAATGAAGTCACCGAAAGCATCTTTTCCGGCTACGACCTGACGGTCATCAACGTCTGGGGCACCTTCTGCGGCCCCTGCATCGGCGAAATGCCGGAGCTGGCTCAGTGGCACAAGGAGCTGCCGGAAAATGTACAGCTGATCGGCCTTGTGTCCGACGTAAACGAAGGTGGAGACGTATCTGCCGCCAAAAAAATCCTCAGCGATACCGGTGTGGAATTTGTGAACCTGCTTTCCTCCAACAGTCTCATCCCCCTGCTTTCCATGAGCCAGTATGTGCCCACCACCTATTTTGTGGACAGCGAAGGCAAAATGGTGGGCGATCCCATTGTGGGGGCCGACGTGAACGGCTACAAGCAGTTTGTTGAGGAATATCTGAAATGAACCGGCGCCATGTAATCGGGTTCATGCTGCTTTTGTGCGCCGCTGCCTTTCTGGTGATGGGGTTCATGCGCAAGGAGCATCATGCCGTGTTCAGCCAGGCCACCACCATCTGCACCGAATGCGTGGGGCTGCAGCCGGGCTATCAGGCCCCTGCCCCCACCGCCGTGCCCACTCAGCAGCCCGTTTTCCGGCTGCCCTTGGGGGTGGGAAAATGAAAATCACCCAGAATATCCGCCGCAAATGCATCCAGATTGCCGCCTTCGGCCTGAGCAATCTTCATGCCGGCAATTTCCTCACCGGCAAGCTGTACACCGGCAAATGGAAGTATTTCTGCAATCCCGGGCTGCACTGCTATTCCTGTCCGGCAGCCACCACCGCCTGCCCCATCGGGGCTCTGCAGACGGTGATGGGCTCGGTAAAATTCGATTTCAGCTTCTATGTGGTGGGCTTTTTGCTGGCCATCGGTGTGGTGCTGGGCCGGTTCATATGCGGTTTTCTGTGCCCCTTCGGGCTGATCCAGGAATTGTTCCACAAAATTCCGCTGAAAAAGCTGCGCCTGCCCAAGTGGATGAAGTATATCAAGTACGCTATTCTGGCGGTGATGCTTCTCTATCCCGTTGTTGTCACCAATTATGGCCTTGGCGATCCTGCCTTCTGCAAATACATCTGCCCTTCCGGCACCCTCACCGGCGCCGTGCCCCTGTTGCTTGCCGATGAAGCGCTGCACACCGCCATGGGCCCCATGTTCATCTGGAAGGCTTCCCTTCTGGTCATCATCCTGGTATGCTGCATGATGATCTACCGCTTCTTCTGCCGGGTGCTGTGTCCTCTGGGGGCCATCTACGGCCTTTTGAACCGTTACAGCTTTTACCGGCTGAAAATCGATGAAGACAAATGCATCCACTGCGGCAAATGCAAAAAAGTATGCCTGATGGATGTGGATCCCACCCAAACCCCGGACAGCCCCGAATGCATCCGCTGCGGTGCCTGTGCCCAGGCCTGCCCCACCGGTGCCATCCGCATGGGCTTTGGCATCCGGAAGAAGGAAAAATCCCCTTCCGCTTCCTGCACCGGCAGCTGCGCCTCCTGCAAAGGCTGCCCCTCCAAAGACAAATAAACGCACATAAAAAGAGCTTCCCTGACCGGGAAGCCCTTTTTGTTTTTCCTATGCGATTGTCGGTCAGCGCTTCCGCCACTGTTCCAACGTATAGGTTTCGCCGTTGTAGATGATGCTGCCCACAGTAGCACCGTCTTCAATAACGATGGTAGAGGCGACAGCACCGTCATAGGTAATGGTACCCACGTCAGCACCACTCTTCACAGTAAGAGCGGGCTTATAGATACTAGGTGTAAACAGGTTGATGGTTTCAACTGTGGTTTTGTCACCAATGGTGAGCATACCCAGATTGTTTGCGGTGATAGCAGTAGAATCAATTTTTCCCACTTTGGCATCATTGATGCTCAGATGTCCCTGATTGGCAACAAAAATGTTATCATATTCGCCGCGATTAATGACCGTATTCGTTGCATTGGCAAAGGCAACATCATAGGGAGCAAATCCATCCACCAGGGAGGTGGTGCCGGTCATGACACAATCGTTCATCTCGGCATTTTTTGCATAATGACCAAAGGCTACAGCAACATTCATGCCACTCATGTTCACATGATACGTCGCCACAAGATCCTTAACGTTCACATTGTTAATGACATAATTCCCCTTGTACTGATTTTTATTGTTCACCCGATATGTATCATAGTCACCAATTTCCACAAAACCGGTACCCGTCACATTCAGGTTTTCAATCACAGCACTTTCACCAATAGGAGGAACAAGGCCAAGATAGCTGTATGCCATGTTGTTATTCACAATGTTATCGCTGCCATCCAACACCACCGTAGCACCTTTGGCATCCAGTTCAATGGCTCCATCGGCCAAGTAGATCAGCTGACCGTCCAGATCCTTCACGGCATAGATCTTTTCCGTCTTGCCTTCCTTCAGCAGGCGGAACAATTCTTCCGCAGAGGAAACCATGGTCAGCTTGGTGGGGGCATCGTTGGGCTCCACGCCCAGCCAGGGATGGTTTTCTACAGTGATATCACCAAAGGCAGCATCCAGCGCGGTTTCGGCATCCTTGAAGCCCTGCGCCTGCACAGCCTGGGACACCACCAGAATGTCGTATTCTTCGCCGTACTTGGCCACTACATCATTGTTGGCCTTCTTGTTCATGTACACCTGCTTCAGGCTGGGAATGGTGGTTTCACCGGGAGCCAGAGGCTTGAGGTAGGTGTATTCGTAGAGGGTGAAAGCCCTGCCGTCAATTTTGGCCACACCAATATAATTCATGGTGATTTCTTCTTTCACATTGGAGCCGTTGCTCACCGTGTGGATGTAAGCACCTTCGGGGCCGTATTCCAAATCCCCTTCAAAAGCGATAATGGTGCGTACATAGGCTTCGGAAGCGCCGGTGTTCTTCACCGTGACAAACTTGTCCACCACGTTTTCGTTGTTTTCTACCACTTTCCATGCTTGATCTGCTTCGGAAGCAGCATCCCACGGAATGGAAGAGCCGTCAAAAACGGCAGGATACAGGGGCTTGTACTGAGAGAATTCCTTCAGGTTGCCCTCTGCGGTGGGCAGCTTTTCGCTGTCGATGCGTTCCTGTTCGATCTGGTCAATGTACACATTGCCAAGGGTCATCACGTTCACGTCTTCGTCGGTATCTTGCAGGTAAGCCATGGTGGAGCCTACGCCGATGGCTACAGCCAGCACCAGACTGAGCAGCATGATCAGGGTGGATTTTTTCATTGTTGCTTCCTTTCTTGCAGCAATTTTGCATATCCCTTTTCCATGTACACAAAAAAAGGATACACACAAACCGCATTTCCTTGTGTGTATCCATATTTTACCATACTATATTTTGTTAATTCAATAGGTAAATTGTACCAAAATTGTACTCATTTTTTTACATTCTTTCATATTTTCTGCCGTTATTTGTCACAATCGGCTTCGGATATCAGGCTTTGTTTTCGCAACGGCTCATCATCAGGGCCATCACTGCCGCCAGCGCAAACGCAGCAAAGCCAAACACAAAGGGCATTTTGGGGTTCAGTTCATAAATGAATCCTGCCAGAGCAGAGCCGAAAATGCTGCCGAAGGATTTCACCGCATTGAATGCACCCATCACCAGATTGCTCTGAGGCCCGGCCCCCAGCACCGCTGCCCGGTTCTGCATCAGGGGCACGGAAACAAAATAGAAGGCAAAAAACAGAACGTTCACCAGAATGAAGGGCAGCATGCTTTCAAAGAAGATCACGCCGATCATGGCCGCCGTGCATACCCCCATTACCCCTGCAATATAAGAAGATACTTTATTCTGCCGCAGAATCCACATGCACAGCGTGGCGTTGGCGGCCAGGGAAATGATGCCCAGCGCTGCCTTGATGATGCCGTTATAGCCCGAGGTCAGCATAAATTGATCCCGCAGATAATAATTGAAGCACTGTTCAAAAGCAATATAGCCCAGGTTCCCCAGCCCATAGGCCAGGAACAGGTACATCAGTGCCCGGGTCATAAAGCCGCGGCACTGCCAGATCACCGCAAAAGGATTGCTTTCCCTGACCAGCTTTTTGCCGGAAATCTTTTCCGTCTGCTGCTTGTCTTCCCTGCAGCCGATGAACAGAAGAACGGAGGTCACCAGCAGCACAACTGCCTGCAGCCACACCGAATACCAGGCATTCACCTCTCCTACCATGCCGCCCACAAAATACCCGAAGGATGCGGATACGGAATTGATCGTTGCATTGATGGCCAGGTTCCGCCCCCGCTTCTTTGGATCAGAGCAATTGACGGTATAGGTGAGGAAGGCGGTATAGCATCCGCCCACAAAAATACCGGCAAACATCCGGGCCAGCAGGAACTGCACTTCCGTTTCCGCCAGACCGAAAAACACCTGCCCCACCGCGTACCCGGCCCCGCTGATCAGCAACACCGTCTTGCTGCCGAGCATCCCCGCCATTTTTCCCCAGAAGGGAGAAAACAGAAAATTGCACAGCATCATGGCCGCCAGGGCCAGGCCGAACATATAATCGTTCAGGTTTCTTTCCACAATGATGGTCGGGGTCACGGGATGAACAAAATTGGCCGCCATATTGAACACAAACATCACGGCAAAAAAATAGACCAGACGGCCATCCCTCTTTTTCATACCTTTCCCTCCCATTGCTTTGGCATCTTATTTATGATAGCAGATGTGTGCAGGAGCGTCAATGACGCAATGCAACCTTCCGCTGACGAATTCTGATCAATGTTTTTGTTTTCTGTTGAAAAGGAATGCCCGAGGAATTATAATACAGGTAAGGAAAAACAAACCATTGAAAGGGGTTCTGATTGATGAACCGGCTGTTTGATACCCATCATTTCCGGCAAAGCCGGCAGGCTGCACCTGTGTGGAACATGACACCCCTTTGTGCAGACCGGCCGGCACAGCCCGTGAAGGTATGCGTTCCCGGCACCTGGGAATCCATTCCCGGCATGGGCAATTACCGCGGCAAATGTCTCTACGAGCAGGAATTCTATGGCTGCGGCAATATGCGGTTTTATTTTGAGGGGGTTTCCTTCCGTGCGCGGGTACTGGTGGACGGAAAGGAACTTGCCACCCACTACGGCGCCTATACCGGTTTTGATGCCATTGCACCGGAATTGGAAAGCGGCACGCACCTTCTGCAGGTGGAAGCGGATAACAGCTGGGGAGATGATTCTGCCCTGCATATCCCCAACGACTATTATTCCTACGGCGGTATCACACGGCCGGTGCTGATCGAAAACATCGGCGATGCCTATCTCACTGCGCTGCACATCACAACAGAAAAAACAGCAGAGGGCTGGCTGGCCCATGTGGAGGTAACGGCGCAAAGCCTGCTGGATACCGATGCGAATTACGCTATCACCCTGAAAATTGAAGGCATCACCGCAAACAAGATTCCACAGCCTCTTCCGGTGTACCTGCCTGCCCGTCAGCAGGTCACCCTCCGGCACACCATTCACTGCTGCGATGTCACACCGTGGACCCCTTCCGCTCCCCATCTCTATCCCGTCAAAGCCCATCTTTCCAACAGCTCCGCAGTCATTGATGACCTGATCGAGCGCTTTGGCTTCAGAGAAATCAGGCTGCAAGGACAGCACATTCTGCTCAACGGTGAAAAGCTGACCCTCAAGGGCTTTAACCGGCATGAGGACTGGGGCGCCTTTGGCTGCAGCATCCCCCTTGCGGCCATGGTGCAGGATCTGAAACTGATGCAGGACATGGGCTGCAACTGCGTACGCACCTGCCATTATCCCAACGATCCGCTGTTTCTGGACCTGTGCGATGAAATGGGCATGCTGGTCTGGGAGGAATCCCATGCCCGGGGCCTGAACGAAAAGCAAATGCTCCATCCCAGGTTTATGGAGCAAAACCTGCTATGCACCCGGGAAATGGTTGCACAGCATTATAACCATCCCAGCATCTTCATCTGGGGCTGTCTCAACGAATGTGCCGACGATACCGAATACGGCGCAGACTGTTATCGTAAAACCTATCAACTGCTCCATGAGCTGGACCAAAGCCGGCCCATGACAGCCGCACTGCTGGAAAGAAAGGGCGGCAAGGTATACGGCGATTCCGATGTGGTCAGCATCAATCTGTACCCCCTTTGGTATTACGAAGGGAATGTGAAACAGCAGTTGGATCAAAAGCTGGCAGAAATTGATGCAACAGGCGGCAGCGGCAAACCCTTCATCGTCAGTGAGATCGGCGCCGGTGCCATCTACGGCAATCACGATCCGCTGAACGAAAGCAAGTGGTCGGAAGAAAGACAGTGCACTATCCTCAAAGCACAAATTGAGGCCGTGCTCAGCCACCCCCGCTGCAGCGGCATTTTTCTGTGGCAGTTCGCCGATTGCCGGGTGTGCGAAGAAACCTTCTACGGCCGTCCCCGCACCTACAACAACAAGGGTGTGGTCAACGAATACCGCCAACCCAAGCTGGCCTACAAAACCGTAAAAGACCTCTTCCGCAAATAACCAGGGGCATTGCCCCTGGACCCTTTCTCCGGAAACGGCCATCGTCATCCGGCCATGACCATCGACATCCGGCCGGCTGCCACGGCTCCGGAAATACAGCAAAAAAGGCGCTGGAGGAAATTCATTTCCATCCGCGCCTTTTTCTGTTTTCATGTGCCCGCGGGCCTTCTTTTGTTTCCCCGGTCCACAGTTTGGACAAAAAGCCATCCTGAACGCAGAATGGGAACAGCGTTAAAGGGGCTGCGTAAGCCCCTGATCTTCCCGTCATTACAGCTTTTCAGCCACCGCTTCCACTTCTACCAGAGCACCCTTGGGCAGTGCCTTCACCGCCACGCAGCTGCGGGCAGGATGGCCGGTAAAATACTCGGCATACACCGCATTGAAAGCAGCGAAGTCCGCCATATCCGCCAGAAAGCAGGTGGTTTTCACCACATGTTCAAGGGAGGAGCCGGCTTCTTCCAGCACAGCCTTCATGTTTTTGCACACCTGATGGGCCTGCTCTGTCACGTTTTCGCCCACCATTTCACCGCTTACCGGATCCAGGGGGATCTGACCGGAGGTATACACCAGCTTGCCCACCACCATGGCCTGAGAATAGGGGCCGATGGCCGCCGGAGCCTTGTCCGTATGCACTTTGTTCATTGTTTTGCACCTCGTTTTTTATTCTTTCACCACATCCACGTGGCTGATTCCGTAATATTCAAAGCAGCGCAGGGCATGGGCATCAATGCGCTCGCCGCTCACCACAATGGGCACTGCCGGCGGGCAGCCCACCGTCACACCGGCCAACACCCGGCCAAGGCTGTCCTTTGCCGGTACCGTTTCGCTGTCTGCCATCACTGCTTCCCGGATGCGCATCACCCTTTCCGGCCTTTGGAACACCGGCGGTGCGTCCTCAATGGGCGGACGCTTCTTCAGCGTCAACAGCACCCTTTCCCAGGGCATGGCACGCCAGAAATCCCCCATGACAGAGCGCATCAATACCAGATAATCAGGATCGCAGAATTCGCATTCCACATGCTCCTTGCGCAAAATCTCCGCCAGTTCCGTGCCGGTATAGCCGGAGGGCTTGCACTTCACGGTGATCTTCAGCGGTTCATTGCCTGCCAGCGTATGGCCTGCTTCCTCAGTGAAATAGCCATTGAACAGGGCCTGACTGTCCACCGCATCCCGGATCCTTTCCGGAAGACCGTTGGAAAGCAGTTCGTTGGCCTTATCCAGGGACTGAAGAATCAGATAAGACGGGCTGGTGGAGCCAAAGAGGCTCATGGCCTTTTTCACCTGCGCCCTTGGAAATACCCTTGCCATATCATCGCTCAGGTGCAGATAGGCACCGCCTGTCAATACCGGCAGGG
>ERZ504995.92-NODE-92-length-11347-cov-2.984945_pt1 | contig 11347 bp, 3 predicted proteins | sample MGYA00514197_ERZ504995 | MGnify/ENA primary metagenome ERZ504995 (study PRJEB26094, sample SAMEA4028455) | Ovis aries | biome: host associated; feature: stool; material: fecal | place: Italy | collected 2012 | study: EMG produced TPA metagenomics assembly of the Sheep...
GTCTCCGTCCTCGCGAAGACCTCGCCGTCCGGCGCGGGCGAGCCCGGGACGCGCGGCGCGCCGCCGGCGGCCGGCAGCACGGCCGTCTCCTCCCAGAGCGGCCGCCCCTTGAGCGGCTCTTCCTCGTAGCCGACGGTTTCGTCGAACTCGTCGAAGCGGCCGTCCGCGTCATTGTCGAGGTCGTCCGGGAGCCCCACGTGGAAGGCCGTCCGCACGACGGCGCCGGGATGGCGCGCGTCGCCGCGCTCCGTCCGCTCCGCGAAGGCGAAGCCCCGGAACTCGCGCTCGAAGGCGTCGTACCAGCCGTCGGCGTAGGACAGGTCGGTCCGCGTCCCGTCCTCGCCCGGCTCCGTGTTGTAGTCCACGCCGAAGGACCGCTCGATGCGGGCCACGACGGTCGAGGCGAACGGGATGCGCGTGCGCCACGGCGTCCCCGCCTCGCGCGCCGCGACCTGCAGCTCGGTGGTCGTCGCGTAGGAGATGCGCGTAAGGACGCCGAGCCCGTTGTCGGTCGCCACGAGGAGGTTGGGGCGCGTCCCGGGGGCGAAGTCGAACCACTCCAGCGCCCACCCGCCGGAGGCGGCGTTCCAGTTCTGCCAGACGAAGTCGGTCGTGCCGTTCCCGTTCACGTCCGCGAAACGCAGGACCGTCTGGCCGGCGATGTATTCCGGCGTCCCCTCCACCTCCAGCGCGGGCGAGAACGAAAGGTTGCCGAGGTTGATCCAGAAGCGAAGCCGGTCGTAGCCCACGGCGACGACGTCGGAGAGGCCGTCGCCGTTCACGTCGGCCACGTGGACGTTCTCCTCGAAGATGCCCGCGAGTTCGACGCCGCGAGCCATCTCCGTCCGCGCACCCCACACGCCGCCCCCGTAGTTCGGCCAAAAGTCGATCTCCAGCGACTGCCCGAAGACGGTCTTGCGCACGAGGTCGAGGAGCCCGTCGCCGTTCATGTCGGCGAGCTCGACGTCTCCGTTCGCCGTCCCGTCCCCGTTCGCGAAGACGACGTCGTCCGCGGCCTGGATGCCGCCGGTCTCCGGCTCGCCGAAGAGGTAGATGCCGCGCTCCTCCCACTCGTCGCCGCGGTTGAGCCAGTAGGCGAAGCCCGCGCGCGAGGTCCGCATCCAGTCCATCCGCTTGTCCCCGTCGAGGTCGAGCGAGCGGACGGCGGGCGAATCCAGGTCGAAGGCCGGCAGGACCCCGCCGAACGCCCGCTCATCGCCCCACGCGGGACGGTCGTCGTCCGGGTCGGCGGACGCCGCCGCGTTCGGGTGCCAGACGAAGTGCCCGGCCTCGCCGCCGGCCTTCTGCGCGAGGTCGACGCGGCAGTCGCCGTCCACGTCGAGGAGCGCCGTCCCCGCCTGGCCGAGCGTCAGGCCCGTCGGAGTTGCGACGAACGGGACCGGCGCCGAGAAGACGCCGCGCCCGAGGTTCCACGCCACCTCGTGCACGCCCGTCTGCGCGTCGGTCCGGAGAATGTCCGGGAGGGCGTCGCCGTTCACGTCCGCCAGCGCGACCCCGGGGTCGCCCAGCGAATACGGCGGTGCATTGGCGCACCGCCCGAAACCGCCCGCCCCCGGCGCGAACGGCGCGTAGCCGAAGCGTAGCGGCGGGAGGTACGACGCCGCGTCGCCCTCGCGATTGTCCCATTGCACGACCTTCCGCAGCAGCGAGAACGCGAGCGGAACCGCGGAGCCCGACTCCGGCGCGGGGTCGACGCCGTCCGCCGGGTCGTAGGAAAACTCGTAGCGGCGGACGAGCCGCCCTTCGCTCTCGACGCGGATCTCGCGGCAGCGCCGCCCGGTCGTGACGGGGAATCCGGCGAGGCACGACGTGAAGGCGTCTTCCCGCGGCTCCCAGTCGAACACCACGGCGTGGCGCGCCGCGCTGCCCGCCGCGCCCCAGAGGATGCGCACGGGATAGACCCGCCCCGGCGAGTCGGGGAAGGTCCCGTAGCGCCACTCGATCACGTTGCCGTGGACGTCGCGCGTCTCCTCGACGTGCCACGCGAAGGTCTCGTCGAAGGCGTCCGTTCCGCCGCGCGCGACGCGCGAGGCGGCCGTCGCGCCGAGGCGGTGGACCGTGCCGTTGCGCTCCCGCACCTCCCAGCCTTCGCCGACCCGCGAGACGCGCGCCCAGTCCGTCTCGATCTTGCGCCGCCACGAGCCGTCGGAGAGCGGCACCAGCTCCGCGCCGTCGAGCGTGAAGACGTCGCCCTCGCCGTAGGTCGGTATGCCCTTGGAGGTGCGGCGGCGGATCGTCATCGGCTCCCAGCTCCAGCAGAGGCCGAACGGGCCGTTGCCCGAGCCGGAGTTGTAGGCGAGCGAGATGGACGGCTGCAGGCCCGCCGTGCCCGACGGCACCTTGACGTCCACCCGGTACGCCGCCGTCCCGCTGTTGAGCTGCGGCTCGAACGCGCTCCCCAGCCCCTCGATGGAGCCGGGGCCGTCCGGCAGCGCGATCTTCGTCGGCCCCACGCCCGACTTGCCCGCGTCCTCCTCGGCGAGGGAGAGGAACGGAAGAAAAAGTAGCGGGAGGGCGGCCGTCCACAGCCGCCGCGGCGTGCGGGGACGCGCGCCCTCCCGGACCGGAAAGGTCCGTTCTTGCATCGTCGTCCGCACCAGGCCGTTCACCGCCGTCCGCTCCTCCGCATTTCCCGCGCCGGGGCTATTCGGTCGCCGGGCCGGGGCCGGCGGGGGGGCGCCCTTCGCCTTGGGCCGATTCGAGGAGGATTTCGGCGGCCTTGTCCGTGCGCTCGACCGTCGCCGCCGAGCGCAGCCCCTCCACGAAGTGGGCGTAGGCCTCGCGCCGCGCCTGCTGCTCCATGCGCCGCGCGATGCCCGGACGCGCCGCCTCGAAGGGCGTCACGCTCCCGGAACGCAGCTCCATTCGCTGCACCCACAGCACGGCGCGGTCCGTCTCGATCGGCCCCGCGACCGCGCCGTCGCGCTCCTGCGCGAACAGCGCGGCGACGGCCTCCGGCGCGTAGCGGCGGTTTTCGCCGCCGTCGGCCAGCCACGTCGTCAGTCCGCCGTTTGCCCGCGCGGCGGCGTCCGTGCTCCACGCCTTCACCGCCTGGCCGAACGCGGCGGGCGCGTTCGTCGCGAGCAGGGCGGCCGCGCCGTCGCGCCGCGCCTCCCAGTCCTTCGCGTCCTTGGAGATCGCCAGAATGCGCCCGCGGCAGACCGCCGGCCGCGTGAACTCGGCCTTGTTGGCCTCGTACCAGGCTCGGGCCGCCGCTTCGTCCGGCTCCGCGACCGTCACGGACTCCGCCTCCCGCGCGAGAAGCTTCTGCACGGCCAGCGAGCGGACTGTCCGCACGATCTCCGGATCGTCGAACAGCCCCGCGCGCCTTGCCTCGGCGACAAGCAGGGCGAAGTCCTCCGCCTCGCGCAGCGCGCGCTCCGCGCTCTCCGCGTCGCGGATCGCGTAGCCGCCCTTGGCGGCGGCCCGCGTGGCGTCCGCCACTTCGACCGTCTCGCCCGCGACACGGGAGAGCGGCGCGTCATCCGCCCGTGCGGCAATCTCGACACCGAAAATGATTAACGCAGAGGCGCAGAGGCGCAGAGAATTGTCCGGCCTCCAAAACTTCAAATTACGACAGCGGCAAAAACCTTTGCGCCCTCTGCGCCTCTGCGCCTCTGCGTTGAAAAAAACGTTCATGGTCTAGAACCCCGGAAACTCGGGAGGATTGCCGTAGGTGTAGGTGAAGCGGACGACGATGTCCTTGATCTTGGAGAAGTCGATGTCCTTGTTGACCGGGTTCTCGGTGTCGATCTTGAGAATCCACTGCGTCGCGGCGATGGGGCGGCCCTTGAGGCCCATGACCGCGAACTCCGAGGCGGGGCGCCCGCCCGTGGCGCCGTTGATCTTCGCGGGAATCGTGATGCCGTAGGCGGTGCGGTCGGAGCGGCCGACGTTGAACGAGAGGTGCATCAGGTCGTCCGCGTAGGGCGGCTCGGCCCAGAAGCGGCGAAGCGACACGAGCCCGCTCTCCGTGAGCGTCACCTCCGCCACCTGCTTCTTGCTGAAGCCCGACTCGGCGTAGACGTCGATCGCGATCGAGTCGATGCGCATGTTCCAGCGCTCGGCCGTCGCCGGGAAGAGCGAGTTGTCGGCGATCGTCGTGGCGAACGTGAACTCCAGCGACGGGTTGGCCGTGTTCCAGTAGTTCTCCGTGCGGTGGTCGGAAAGGTAGTTGCGGAACGCCTGCACGCTCTCGGCCATCGTCATCTCGCCGTTGTCCGTGCGGAAGCCGAGGATGTCCTCGCGCAGCGAGATCGGCTCGGCCGTCACGGGGCCGGCGTTGTTCGGGCCGCGGACGCTCGTCACCGAGATGCGGCGCAGCTTGCTGTCCCACGCCTTGAGCGCGTCGAGGTAGTCCTTCGCCTCGTCGGCGCACGTGATGTTGAAGAGCGACTCAAGCTGCGTGAACTGGTCGAAGAGGGGGTTCTCGAGCGAAGCCGCCTCGTTGCAGTTCACCGGCACGATCACCGGGTTCTGGTAGGCCTCCGCCCACTCGTATTCGAGCGTCTTCGCGAGGCGGTAGAGACGGTCGATCGCGTAGTCCATCTCGCTCTCCGCGCGCTCCATCGCGCGCGAGACGACGACGCGGAACGACGGATCCTGGAAGTAGAGGTCGGCGGCCGTCTCCCGCGTGTGCGCCAGGTCCGCGATCAGCCGGTCCATCCGCGTGAGCGCGTTGTCGAGCTGGAGGTTCGCCACCGCCAACGCGTTCTTCTGCCTCTCGACCTGGATTTCAAGATTGGCGAGGTCAAGAAGAATCGTGCGGATTTCGGCCGCGGTGTTGACATCGCTGATGGCCACTTGCTGGGCGGCAGAAAGAATATCTTTTGCGCCAGTAATTGAACCCAACAGGGCACCTCCAATGGCTGCCAACGGCGTGGTAGACAATCCAACCTCCTCATGCATCATTCCTTGCGCAGTTCCGTAAATGACATCCAAAGCCGCTTGTTGTTTTGCAAAACTCATCGACAAATCAGAAATCTTTCCATTTGCCCACTCGGCAATTTTGATCCGTTCGTAGATGTTTTTAACACTTCCCAAGGACTGCTGAAGCGCCATCTGCTGGTCCAGCACCGCGAGCACGAGCTCGCCGAGTTCGCCGAGCGTGGCGGGGTCGGCGTTGGGGTAGTTCGCCTCGAGGGACGCGACACGCGTGCGGACGGCGTTCTTGAAGTCGCGCTGGACGTCGACGGTGGCGAGGTTGTTGTAGAGCTCGGGGTCGATGTGCGTGAGGTTGTAGAGCGGCGTGATGTAGCTCGCGCGCTGGTTCAGGAGTTCGGCGCGCAGCTGCGTCTGGTAGCTGTCGTAGGTGCGGTCCTCCTGGCGGGCGTAGATTTCCGCCTCGCGCACGTCCGCGACGGCCTCCTGCGCGTCCTGGTAGATCGCGGCGAAGCTCTCGTTGGGGATGAAGTCGCCGTTGTCGATGAGCGGCGTCAGGCCCGCGTTGATCTGCTCGAAGAGGTCGCGCGCGTTCTTCAGGTGGGCGAGGCAGAGGTTACCCTCGTTGCGCTCGAAGTCGTCGCGACTCTGGCAGGCCGCCAGGAGCGCCATCCCGAGCCACGTCTGCGTGCCGGTCGTCTTGCAGGTTTCCTTCGCCTCGCGCCGCGCCTTGTCGTCCGTGAGCGAAAGACGGAAGAGCTTCTTGGCCTTCTCGACGGAGCCCAGCCCCATGCGCTCCAAGCAGGTTGCCATCTGCCAGTATTCGCACTTGATCGGGACGGGGTTCGGGCTGAGCGTCGGGTCGAGGAACGAGACGTAGCGCGGGAACGCCGGATACGGTTCGTTGCCCGGCACGGCGCGGGCGCGGAGGATGTCCGGCCCGTAGCTCTGGACGGCCGCCGCCGGATAGCGCAGCGCCGCCGCGAAGTCGAGGAGCGACACGTCGATCGCCTGCGTCTCCTCGCGGACGCCGGGCGGCGCGGGGAGCGTCTCGGGCGGGTTGAGCGGGTCGTATTCGGCCATGCGCGGGTACTTGAGGCGCAGCGCCTCGGTGAGGCGCGAGTTGCCGAGAAGGACCTGCCCCTGCAGAATCTCGTTCACCGACTCGGCCATGGTGCGGCGGTTGTCCGCGTCCGCCGGGTCGCCGGCCATGTCGCCGCGCGCGTTGTCGTAGGCGTTCTGGAGGTGGTGGTAGTAGACGTAGCGGTCCTCCTGCCCGGCCTCGTCGAGGCCGCGCGCGGAGTAGGCCTTCACGATGTCGCTCCAGGTGTATTCGTCCGGGAAGCCCTTGCGGTAGGCGCGGCCGAGCGAAAGCTCGCCCTTGTCGGGCTGGATGTCGACGTAGGCCGCCTTCGTTTCGGCGAGCGAGTTCGTGACGGACTTGTCCGCGTCGAGGACGTAGCGCACCTCCAGCGAGACCGTGTAGGTTCCGATGCTGCGGTAGAGGTGGCTCGCGTAGCCGACGTTCTGTTTGGCAACGTCCTCGAACTCGCCGTCGCCGAAGCTCCAGCGGTAGCCGACGATGCGGCCCGTCTTCTTCAGCTCCACGTCGGGATAGAAGCGGATGGCGGCGGTACCGGTCGGGACATCGAGCGAGGCAAGGCGCGGCCCGCCGGAGAAATCGACGGAGATTTCCGAGTTGCGGGCGTTGTAGGGGCGGACGACGATCTCCGCCTTCACGCCGGGGTCGATGCCGTAGTGGTCTTCCGTGAGGCCGTGCTGTGTAAGGATCGCGCCGTCCGTGGTCTTGACGGTGAGTGTCGGCGAGACGTGGTAGAATCCGTTGTCGTCGAGGTAGGCGACGTCATTCGTGTCATGGCCCGCCGTTGCGTCGTAGGTGGCGTACCATGTCGCGTCGATGCCCGAAAACCCGGTTCCTCGGGCGTCGGCCTTCCCGTCGCCGTCGAAGTCCCACGACCACGAAGCGATGTCCTCGCGCGCGACGCCCTTCTCGCCGAGGTAGTGCAGCGTCACCGCGTCGCCCGCATAGACGCGCACCGGCGTCGCGTAGAAGTGCAACCCGTCCGCCGCCAGGTAGGGACGCGCACGCGGCGCGTCCGCGGTTCGGACGCTTCGTGGAAGCGTCCCTACCGAAGGGCCGCCGCGGCATTCGCCGGAATGCATCGCCGGATCGGGCTTGTGTTGTCGCATGACTCGCCCTCCGCTAGAACTGCGGGTCGACCTTGATAATGAAATTCACCGCCGCCGCCGGGGGCTGGACGGTGTCGGAGGCACCGTAAATTGTATTGCTGTCAACGCTATTTACGTCGGGATTGTCCATCGCATCGCTTGTCAAGCCCACGTTCGCGCACTTTCCGTTGAAGAAACCACCGGCGTACTTGTAGTTGTTGTCATGCCCCGCGCCAGACGCAAACGTCTTGTCGGAACCGGAGCCGGCCGTGGTGCTCCCGCTTGCGACCGCGTGATGCCAATGTTGCGGCAGTCCCGGCTCTACATACGTCCCCAGCGTCTGTTGGTCCGCTCCCCACAGTGTCCGGTTGCGGAAGTCGGGGAGCTTGAAGTAGGTCACGCCATCTTCGGTGATGTTTTCTTCCTCGCCCCAGATTGTTCCGATGGCAGCGAAAAGGGCCGGATACTTTTTCGACGAGACCGTGCTCCCATCGCAGAGGAGCCACCCGGACGGAACGTTGGCGACGGGGCCGGCGTAGGGCATGATGACGCCCGCTGGCAGGAAGGCCGACGCGAGGTCGTTGAGAGTCGCGTTGGCGAGGTGCGCGGGCAGGATGGATCCGTCCGCGATCTTGCCGGAGGTCACGTTCGCGTCCTTGACCTTGTCTGTCGTCACGGCATCGTTCGCGAGCTTGTCCGTGGTGATGGTTTTCTCCGCAATCCTCGCACCGGCGATGTACCCCGTGCGCGGATCGGTCGAACCGGCGGCGAGGATGGCCGACCAATCGGCGCCCATCAGTTTCTCGGAATCCTTCGCAAAGAAGGCGGGAAGGATCATCTGGCGCGGGACCATCTCGGGGTCGGGCGTGTTCGTGTTGCCGTCCGCGTCGATCGTGATGCCGAGGTAGCGCGTCTTCGTGAAGTCCTGTGCCGACAAGTCGGAAATGGAGCCGAGGAAGACGTTGACCATCCCGTTCACGAGCCCGACGGAGGCATGGCGCTCGGTCCAGAGCGCTGTGCCGCCGACGGGGGCGTCGTACAGGTTGAACACGATGGTGTAGAGCCCTTCGGTGTAGGGTGTCCCGGTCTGGTCGGTGAGGCGACCCTGAAACGGGATGAGCCGCTGCGAATCGGCTGCAGAGGCGGCGAGCGCGGCGAGGAGGAGGATGGAGGCGAGCTTCGTTTTCATGGCTGGATCGGGTTGAAAGGTTGAAAGGTTGGAATCAGGGTTCGATGCGGCTGGATTGGAGGTAGAGGCCGGAGGCGCGGGCGGCATCCGTGCCGAAGACGTATCCGCCCATCGTGCACTCGATGCGGTAGCGGTCGGGATGCGCGCCGGGGGCGGTTTCGTGGGCATCGTAGAACGAGTCCGGCGGCTCGCGGTCGGTGGCGATGATCCTGTAGTAGTCCGTACCGGGCTGGACGTAGAAGTCCGTGTCCCCGTCGCGGACGTTGAACGAGTTGGTCGGCCAGCGGTCGATGTCGAACGCGGCCGAATCGCGCTGCCATTCAAGAAGCGACCACGTACCTGGCGACAGGGAAGCCGTCTGACCGATTCCCGCGCCCCCGCCGACGAAGGCCACGTTCTCCAGGCGGAACCGGCCGTCGGACGGGTTGGGGTCGAGCGTGACGATCGAACCGGGGGAGCCGAACGGAATACCGAACGCGACCGGGGTGGATTCAAACCCCGCGAAATAATAATCCCCGGACATCACGTAAACTTCGGCAGCCACGTAGAAACCGTCGTCGCCTTCCGGTACGGAGACATCTGGAATCGCCCAGCGGACGAACAGGCCGGACATCGAGCAGGAGGGGAACTCGAAATAGCCGACCTCTGGTTCCGGATTGGCGATCTCCCGGACGAACGTTTCCCCGGTCCGCCGCCATTCGCCCGTGGCCGGATCGCGGCGGAGCCCTCTCACGAACCACAGAACGGGCAGCGATTTCCAGTAGGCGGTCAACTCGTCAATTTCGGCCTGCCGTTCATCGGGGGAGAGCCGGTTCCACTCCTCGTCCGACCGGATCCGCAGTGCGCCGAAAAGATGCATCCGGAACGGCGGAACGCCCGTCTCCGGGGTCGTGAAGAAGATCCATTCGCAAGGAGGTTCGGCGTCGACCTGGATGCTGTTCGGTGGAACGGCCGGAAAGCCGACGAACGGTGGCAGGGGCGTTTCAAGCCGGACAAGGGAAAGGATGCCGAGGTCGACATCCCGGTCCTCGACGGAGAACGCCGTCCGCGCGGGATCGACCAGCGCGAAACCGGGATGCGGAAACGCGAAACGGTAGTCGTTTTCGGTCAGGCCGTCAACGCGGAAACGGCCGGCCTCGTCCGTGGTTCCCTGGTAGATCGTCGTTCCGCCGGTGAGGACCCAGGGGATGCCCGCGACGGCGTTCGTTCCGGTGGAATCGACCAAGCGGCCCGTCGCCGCATAGGTGACGATGCCGCCGAGGTCGAGCGTCCAGGAATGGAAGCGGCCGCGTTCGCCGGAGGCTGGGTCCCACGAGACGCGAAGCGTCCAGATCCCCTGCCCGATCTCGCCGTCGAAGTCGGTGAGCGTATAGCCGGAGAGAACCTGCGCGCCGCCGTCGTGCAGGGTCGCGACGGTGCCGGAAGGCGAGAACAGCTCGACATGGACGAGGTCGGGGCGCGGGAAATCGAGGCTCAGGCCGACGAGGGCGGTCTGGACGCGGACGGCGTCCTCGACCTCGATGGTCTTCTCAATGACCGTCGTCCCGGAGGCGCCGACAATCTGCATCTCCGCGTTCTCGCCGTTGTAGATGCTCCGGCGCGTCGGCTCGAAGGTCTGGCGTGAGAGCGTGAACGTCCCCTCGATGAGGATCTTCTCGTCGTTCGGGAGCATGCCCTGCAGCGTCTCGGAATACGCGCCGGAGAAGGTGTTTTCGTCTAGGCGCTTGCCGAGCAGCGACACGCCGCGGCGGATCTTGTAGGGGAACGGGTTGTCGTTGTCGAGGACGCCGTCGCCGTTCCAGTCGCGGTCGCCGTGGCCCTGCGGGTCCGCGCCGTCCGCGGGCTGGGCGAACGTGTCGAACGGCGGGGTGTTGCGGTCGCCGGCGGGCATGGTGAACGTGGTGGCGAGCGAGAAATCGCTGCCGGAGTAGAAGACGCCGTCCATGAAGACGTCCTTCGGGAAGAGCAGCGAGCGCTCGCGGTCGATGACGGCGCGGAAGCGCGTCTCGTCGGTGCGGTCGGACTCCATGAAGAGGCTCAGCCCCAGGTCGACCTTGCCGAGCGCTATCTCCTTGCCGTTGACGCGCTCGGCGATGGCGTAGCCCTTGAAGTCCCCGGCCGCCGTCGCGACCTCAATGGAAACGGCAACTCGCTTCTCGAGACCGCCCGCGCGGACCCAGACGTTGGAGGAGACGTATGTCCCCGGCTCCAGGCCGGTGCGGTCAACCTTGAGATAGGTGTAGGCCTTGGCGGAGGAGACGACGCCGGAGTCGGGGCCGTCGACGGAGAGCCAGGGAACGTCCTCGGCGAGCGACCAATTGAGAGCGCCGCCACCGGCGTTGCCGATGATGACGGGCTGGAAGTCGACGCCGATCGGGAACCGGACGGCGTCCTGCGTCCAGGCATCGTCAAGAATGCCGTTTCCGTTGAGGTCGTTCGCGGCATCTTCCGCGCCCGCGAGCTTGATGCGGCGGCCGGCGAATTTCGGTTCTGCGCCCGCGTAGGCGATGGTGTCTTGCAACGGCGCGGCGTCGGCGTCGGCCACGAGGAGAATCTCCGGCTCCGGCGCGAGCAGGACGTCGCGCAGGGCGTAGACCCAGTAGCCGCGGCCCGGCTCGACGGAGGTGACGTCGCGCAGACGGGGCGTCGCGGTCGTGTCGTAGCCGCGGAAAACGCCGCCGGAGGCGGCATCGAACGCCCAGACCTGCTGCACGGCATCGACGTCTGCGCCGAAGAGATTCTCGAGCGAGGACTCCGCGAGCCCTTGGAAGCCGACAAGGTTCCAGCCGGGGCGGAGCGCGACGACGCCCTCCCATGGCGCGCCGTCGAGTTCAAGGACGGTAGACTCGGAGACCTTCACCCAATAGCCGCGGCCGGGAACAAGGGCCTCCAGGTCGCCGGTGAAGCCGGGGACGTCCGCCTGCCAGGTGGACCAGGCGCCGGTGGCGGGGTCGCGGCCCCAGGCGGCGCGGAGCGCGTCCGGGATGTCGAGCGCGGCGGCGAAGTCCGCCACCGGCAGCGTGCCGCCGACCTGGATCGAGACGAGGTTCCAGCCCGTCTCCAGGA
>ERZ504995.94-NODE-94-length-11328-cov-3.893019_pt1 | contig 11328 bp, 10 predicted proteins | sample MGYA00514197_ERZ504995 | MGnify/ENA primary metagenome ERZ504995 (study PRJEB26094, sample SAMEA4028455) | Ovis aries | biome: host associated; feature: stool; material: fecal | place: Italy | collected 2012 | study: EMG produced TPA metagenomics assembly of the...
CCCTGGGACGTTTCTCCCACCTGGTGGCCGGCTCGTCCAACACGCTGCAGTCCGCTGGCCACGGACGGCGGGGATTCGACCTGGATCACCAGGTCCACGGCACCCATGTCGATACCGAGCTCAAGAGAGCTGGTCGCCACGACACAGCGAAGCCGTCCGGATTTAAGATCGTCTTCGATCAGGGCGCGCTGGTCCTTGGAAACCGAGCCGTGGTGCGCGCGGGCAAGCAGCGGGTTTTCGTTGTCTGCCGCCGGAGGTTCCTGGTCCCGGTACCGGATGGAGACTCCGGCTTGGGCCATCAGCTGGGCGGGAGGCCGCGCCGCGGGAATTCTGCCGGCGCCGGTTCCGCCGGGCGCGCTGCCGGGGGCAGCTCCAACGGGATCATCGGTTCCGGTGGATGCCGCCAAAGCTGCTTCGGAGAGTACAGCTGCTTCTTTGCGGTAGGCATGGATTTCGTTCAACCGGGCAGTCAGCCGTTCGGCCAGCCGCCGGGAATTGGCAAAGACGATCGTGGACCGGTTGTCCTCGATGAGGTCAACGATTTTTTCCTCAACGTGGGGCCAAATGCTCGCCTGGGGGGCATACCCGCCCTCCACTGTGTCCTCCGTTGCAGGCGTGCCGCCGAGATCGGACATGTCCTCAACCGGAACTGTGACCGTGAGGTTCCAGGATTTTGTGGAGGATGGCGCAACGATTTTGACCGGAGCATTTCCCCCAAGAAACCGGGCGACGGTTTCGTGGGGTTCCACGGTTGCTGACAAACCAATGCGCTGGACGGGCTTGGACAGCATGGCGTCGAGGCGTGCGAGCGTCACCGCCAGATGAGCACCACGTTTAGTCCCTGCGACGGCATGCACCTCATCAACGATCACTGTGTCCACTTCCGCGAGAGTCTCGCGTGCGCGCGAGGTCAGCATCAGGAACAGCGATTCCGGCGTGGTGATGAGGATGTCCGGCGGCCGGGTCAACAGTGCCCTGCGCTCATTCTGGGGTGTGTCTCCCGAGCGGACGCCGACGGTGATGCCCGGTGCCGGCAGGCCCAGGCGCTTGGCAGTTTGAGTAATACCGATGAGAGGGGAGCGCAGGTTCCGTTCGACGTCGACACCGAGCGCTTTCAGTGGCGAAATATACAAAACCTTGGTCTTGCGTTTGGGTTCTGTGTTTCTTTTGCGTCCGGGTGCTTTCCCGGGCTGTTCGGCCGAAGGCGTTTTCGGGGGAGGAGTTGTGGCGGAAGCGGCCGTGGCGGTGCCGGCGGCCGAGGCGATGAAACTGTCCAGGGCCCAAAGGAAAGCCGCCAGCGTCTTCCCTGAGCCGGTCGGGGCGACCACCAGCGCGTTTGCCCCTTCGGAGATCGCTTCCCACGCTCCGGTCTGAGCAGGTGTTGGCGCGGTGAAGGCACCCTCGAACCATTCCCTGGTGGCGGGGGTGAACTTCTGCAGAACCGAAGCTCCCGATGTCATGCGACCTATTGTTCCGCACTGCTCTGACAGTTTTGACCCTCGGACGTGAGGTTTGGCTGGAGGCCGAATCTTTGTGCGTGGATCCCCGGGGTGGTCGGGCCCGTCAGGATACTTGGACAGAGTCCGTTCGAAGCCGGTTGCCGGAGCAGAGATCAGCGCGGAAATACGTATTCCGCAGGGGGATCCGGTCGGGGTCAACGTATGGCGGCGGAACGAACCATGGCACCCCGGACCGTACCTCGATGGACCAGTTTTCCTTGTGCACTTCATGGTGATGATGTGAGCACAGCAGGACGCCGTTGTCCGTGGCTGTTGGGCCGCCCTGATTCCAATGCCGAATGTGGTGGGCTTCTGTCCAGGGTCCCGGGATGGTGCAGCCGGGAAAGGCACAGCCGCCGTCCCTGGCATGTAGAGCTTTTCTCAGATGGGGAGGGAAGAGCCGCTGGGCCCTGCCGATGTCCAGGATCCGTCCATCGCCGGAGAGTACAACCGGCAACAGGTCGGCATCGCAGGCAAGTTTCCGAACGGTTGCGGCGGCAACGGGACCGGTGAAGGCGAAGCTTCCGGGATTGGTCTTGGTGGGCGGCCGCTGCCCCGCCTCGTTCACTGATTTGAGTACTGAACCGAAGTTGAAGGACTGAAGCAGGGATGCCGAATCGATGGTGACCAGCACCTGCGGACGCAGACCACCGGCGGCAGGAACACCGCCGGTTGCCAGCGCAGCCTTCGCAGCGTCGACCAACCCGCCCAACAAGCGTTGCGGCCGGGTTGGCCCGTTCCAGCGTGAAGTGGTGGCCGGGCCGGAGGCTGGGCCTGGGAGCGGACCGTCTTTACCCTCAACGGCCGGGGCCCCGGCACCCGCGAGGACGGCCCTACTCCCGGCAGCCCTGTCCTCAGCGGCACCCGCACCGCTGCCTCCCGCTGCTCCGGCTTGCTGCAGCCGCGGTCCGGCGGCTGCGTTCATCACCGTTAGCAGGGTCTCGTGCTGGTCATCGGTGCAGTAGATGTTCAGATGATTGAGGCCGTTCTTTTTGCGGCCGGGGAACACTCCCTGAAAGCGGCGCAGCTCCTCGTCCGTGGGTTCGGCCCCGTCCTGATCAAGCAACAGAACCCACCGCCGGGCGGCCCGGACAAGGAAGTCTCCGTCGTGGCGCACGGCAAGGGCGGTGAGGTCAGCTTCCACAGTTGAAGCAGTAGAGGCGTCCGTACGGTGCCGGATCTCCTCTATTGCGTTAGCGACAACCGCGGCGGATGCGGAGGAAACCAAGCCGCGGGCAGAAGCTTCAGCAAGTGCCGGCAGCTCTGCAGGGAGAGGCAGGCCGCTGGTGCTGGTGGATGGGAGCAGGGAAGCGGCCAACCGCAGACGCCGCTGCGCTTCAGCTCGGCTGATACGGAGCCGGCAGCGCATGTAATCTGCCGTGCTGCGGAATTCAGCACGCGAACGCTCCGCCCCGGAACGATCCGCACCCGAACGATCCGCCCCAGCACGGTCCGCCCCGGAGCGATCCGCACCATCACGATCCGCACCGAAGGCCTCGATAACGCGGTGAGTGTCCAAGGCCCGGGCACAAACCAGCTGGAGGTGTTCCACCGTCCGTGACATGGCTTCGACGTCCGCTGCGAGGATGGCCGCCTCGCCAGGTGTCATCAGGGCAGTGGCGTGGACCGCTTGGGTGCCGAGGTGCACCGCAGCCTCGTTGACGTCCCCAACGGAAGCCATAAAGGCGCCAACTCCGCAGAATCCAGCCGCTGTCTCCATAAATCAATTGTTGAGGAAATGGACGACAGCGACAGAAAATGCTTTTTCAATGTGGACAAAAGATCACAGAAAGCCGAAGACGAACACCTGTGGAGGAACACCAAGAGAGCGAGTAAACGCGGTCACCCATCGCGGAGACGCACCCCAAACAGACCGCTGCCCGCTGTTGTAAGACCTACCGCTTTTCCACGGGGCCGATGCTGAGCAACTCAACATTCGGATTGGCGCAGGCCAGTGTCTCGTGCGCGATGTTCAGGTACTCAAGGTTCTCGGGAGGGTAGACAACCAGGTTTGCCGATGTCTCGGCGACACAATCAGCACCGTAGTTTTCCGCACGGGTCTCCCTCAGCTCCGCGGCCACGGACTGGTTCGGCTCCAGGAGAAGCGGCTCTCCGACAACGGGTCCACCCGTACGGACAGCAGGGGCACCCAGCGGTTCACCGGCGGCATTGATGTACGAAACGCCCGGATAACCGGCGGCAGTCGTGCATGGCGCCGCGGAAACGTTAGTCAGCACCAGCGTCCGGTACACGCTGCCCGCAGCGCCGCCACCGATATTGTCTTCCACCGATCCCGCGAGATCGGCAACCGAACATGAGCCGGCAGCGGCAGAATCCGGAGCGGTGGCGCTCGCTGACGCCGTCGAACCCGTAGCTCCGGGCGAAGAAGCCTCGGGCCCGCCGGACGGGGTGCTCGCGGAGGGAGAAGACGACGGAGAAGACGACGACGGCGATTGCGACGACACCGTCTCGCCGCCACCTGAACCACAACCACCCACAGTCAAAAGGGCACCCAAGGCCAGGGCAGATACTGACGAAGACTTCCACAACCGCATATTCATAGCCTTACCCTGTCCTCCGAAATGGGGGAGCGTCAATTACGCAGCACCGGAGGCACGGTAAATGACGCTGCAAACGTTACGGTTTCCGTGTGCGGTACAGTGCTACGGCGCCGAGAACCAGCCCGAGCACTCCGGCTCCGAGGCCCGCATAGCCGGCAACGGCGGCAGCCTCAACGTCGTCCTCGTCCACGCGATCGTCCCGGTCCCCGTCCGTTTCCCCGCCGTGAGCCGCCCGGTCAGCGGAACCATGGGACGTCTCGGACCCATCGGACCCGCCAGGCCCATCGGTGAGGAGGAACGCTGGTGCGGGAGACTCAAGATCGTCATCCGATTGGCCATCCGCCGGGAGCTGCGCCCAATCGGTTTCGCCTTCTGCGCAGGACTGCAGGACCGGGAACGCCAGAGTCTCGCCCGCTGCATCAGGAAGCTTGACGCTTAGCTGGAAGGTGTCCCGGACGCCGTCGGGCAGCGGCTCATCGGCGGTGAAGACCACTTGGCTCGTCCGGGAGCCAATGGCGGTTCCGTTGTCCAGTATGCGGGGTTCAGCGAATTCCTCGGTGGTTTTGCTGATCGCCCATCCGGCCTTCGCGGTGGGAGTGGCGTCAGTGACCTGGTCCGGCAGCGTGATGGTGATCGCCGTCGTTGGCGAGCCGGAGCAGCCGTGGGAGGTCTCGAAGGTGATCAGTGCGGACTCTCCAGCTTCCGTGGAGTCCGGATGGGCGTGGACGTGCGCGGATGCAGCGCCTGCACCGGCGGCCAGAAGCAAGGCTGTTGCTCCGGCGGTTGCCAGGGAGCGGAGGGGAAACGAACGCATGAGGGACCTTTCAAAGTGCGCGGGAGGTGAGGGAAATGCGGGGAAATTTCGGCGGGCGGGAGGCGGAGCCGGCTACTCGTGATGGTAGGGGCGGCCGCCGGCGATCTCCTGGGCACGGTAGACCTGCTCGGCGAGAATGAGCCGCACGAGCTGGTGGGGGAAGACCAGAGGTGACAGGGACCAGACGAAATCCGCACGGGCGTGAACGCTGTCATCCACGCCGTAGGCGCCGCCGATAATCAGCGTGACATTACGGGAATTATCGAGGGGTTTCTGCAGTGTTTTTGCCAATGCCGGAGACGTGATGGCCTTGCCCCGCTCATCAAGCAGGATCACGTAGTCACTGCCGAGCTTGGCAAGCAGGCGTTCCGATTCTTCCTTGCGGGCTGCGTCTCCCTCGCGTGCAGAATGCGGGATGGAGACCCAGGTCAGGTCAAAGGGCTTCTTCAGCCTTTTCTCATACCGGCGAATGCCGTCAACAACCCAGTCTTCGTGTTTCCGGCCAACCATCAATACGCGCAATGCCATGTCTCCATTGAATACCCCGGCACCGTGACACGGAAAAGTTGTGGTCTGCATCACGCGGCATCCGTCTAGACTGCCCGCATGACTAATAAGGAGCAAAAGCGCGCGGTGGTACTCGGCGGCGGGGGAGTGGCAGGGATTGCATGGGAGATGGGGGTTCTGGCTGCCTTAGTTGAGCACGGCATTGAAGTGAACGACGCCGATCTGGTGGTGGGCACGTCCGCTGGTTCCGTCGTCGGCGCAGCCCTGCGGTTCGGAGTGGTGCGCCAAGTGCTGGAATCGCAGCTCAAAGCGGACGACCCGGCCGAAACAGTGATCGAGCAGCAGGAACTGACGCATTTCAGCACGGACGGGTTCCAGAACATGATGGCCGACGCCGCCCGCGGCCAGGGCGCGGCTGGGTGCTGCTGCCCTTGATGCGGGCAAAGGGCTTTCGGAAGAGACATGGGTCAGCACGATCCGCTCGCTGCTTCCCGCGCAGACCTGGCCGGCCAAACCGCTGAAGGTAACGGCGGTGAATGCCGACGACGGTGCTTTCACGGTTTTCGACACCGCCTCCGGCGCCGAACTCGCTTTGGCGGTGGCGGCCAGCTGCACCGTTCCCGGAGCCTGGCCGCCGGTGACCATCAACGGTTCCCGTTATATGGATGGAGGCATGCGTTCGGCCACCAACGCGGACGTGGCGGCCGGCTATGACAAGGTCTTGGTGCTTTCCTGTGGGCCGGAAGCTCCGGACAGCCCCTTCGGCCCCACGCTTCCCCAGGTGCTGACGGGCCTCTCGGGCAAGGCTGACACTTTCTTGATTGAGGCCAATGAAGCCAGTCTGGCTGCCTTCGGAACCAACGTTCTGCTGCAATCCTCGCGTCGGCCGTCAGCTGCGGCAGGGCTGGCGCAGGGGCAAGAGGCAGCGGAAGCGGTGAAGCTCTTTTGGGGCGGGTGACATCGATCCGATAACCCGTGAATGACCCTTATAAACGGCACACCTCCGCCAGCATGTTGACAGCCCGAGCGCTTCGCCAGTAATAAATAAGGGTGCTTACTTTTGGTATGTTGGCACGGGGAGTCTCCTCTCCCGCAGGGAAGGGCCCGCCGTGCCAACCCTGCACGGTGAGCGGCGTTTACACGCTGGCCTTCACCGGCCAGCGCGCGTGCCCGGCACAGTCTTGCGGTGCAGCAGCAGTGAGCCCTGCTTTGGTGCTTTAATCTCAGGACGGACGTAACCGTCCCTGCGTTCCACCCCTCAACGAAACTGGGTGCCATGACTAACTTCGACAGATCAGCGCAATTTTCCGACATGCAAGAAATGGAAGAAGATTTCTCAGGCACGAAGAAGGACCGGGACAGGGACTATTCCGGGCTCCTCCAGGACATGGTCCTTGAGACCGATGATGTGGAGAGCTTCTTGGAGGACCTGACACGGCTGACGGTCGACGCGCTTTCCTCTTCGGGGAACGAAGTGTTTTGCGGCGTCACGCTGCTGCGGCCAAACCGCGTGGGAACTGTGGCCAGCAGCAGCCCGGAAGCGCTCCGGATGGATGAGGTCCAGTACGAGTTCGACGACGGTCCCTGCCTGCAGGCGGCGCGTACCAATGAAACAGTGCTCACGGGGGACATCAGCTTGGATTCCCGGTGGGAGGAGTACACGGGGGCAATTTCTGAGCTCGGACTGAAGTCCATCCTGGGCGTTCCGATCCCCCTCGACGGGGAAACCCGGTGCGGCTTGAACATCTATGCGCGGGAAGCCAACGCGTTCAGCGACGAGATGGTCCGTGAGGCGGAGGACTTTGCCCGCGGAGCTTCAAAATCCCTCAGGCTTGCCGTGCGGATTGCACATCTGGACGAGAGCCGCGAGAACCTCAAGGCAGCCATGAGTTCCCGAACCACCATTGACCTCGCCGCTGGCATCATCATGGCGCAGAACCGCTGCAGCCAGGACGCGGCAGTGGGTATCCTCAGGGCTGCATCCAGCGCCCGGAACATGAAGCTCAGGGATGTTGCGGCTGCGGTGGTCGCATCCGTCGGCGAAAAGGCGCCGAAGACCCACTTCGTGGACTAACGGATGGAATAACCGCGTGGAGTAAGGCCACGCGGATTAATTATGCCGGCCCGAAACCCCTGGCCTAGACCCGCTGCGGTGGAAGCTTAGTTTTGGGCCGGCCCTCGGCCTTGCCGCCTTCAACCCCGCCCACGGTTGCAGTATCACCGATGTAGCGCCGCCCGGAAACCTCGTTCCAGCGCGAAGCCGAGATTTCTTTCCGCACCAGCCAGCGCCCCTCGTCCACGGCTTCCAGGATCACGAGCGTTCCGCCCCCGGTTACTTGGTAGGAGTACTTCAGCTCGCCAGTGTCTTCAAGTTCTTCAGCGGGTCCATCGGCCCTGAGGATGCGTATCGACATAACGGCCTCCGTCGATTTGCCGGCAATCCGGGGTTGCCGGTCTGCGGCCCAGAATAGGCCCCCTGACCGACGCTGGGAACAGGTCAACTCCTTGCTCCGAAGCGGGGCGGGACCGTTACCGCTGGTGAGGCGCTACCGGACTGGGAACTGCGGGACGACTTGGACTTCAGCTGCAGCCGCAAGGGACGGCACGCGCAGGGCGAGCAGCTCTTGGTGCATCCTGCGGATTCCCTCGATGGTCCACTCGGCAGCGGTGAGGAGGGTTCCGTCCCCGAAACGCTCGGCGGCAGCCGATTCCAGGCGTGGCGGAACTCCAAAGGACTCAAGCGAGATCCAGCTCGTATATCCGGCATAGGTGTCATAGAGATTCTCGATCTCCGCGACGGTGCGGTCGGTGCTCAGGATCGCCGACTCCGGCTGCCAGATACGCACCAGTTCCCGGAACAGGGCCTGGGCACCTTCCGCTGTTCCGAGCGGGTATCCCTGCTCGAGGGTGATGGTGCAGCTGTTGCCCAAATAGGTCTGTTCCGCGCCGGCACTCAACCCAAAAGACGCAATGAGGCCGGTTTCCGGATTGCCTGAAAAGAGCAGCAGCTGGAGGGTTGTGGGCCCCGGATCGCGGTCTGTTTCCTCAGCGGCCAGAGCCTTCAGATCTGCCGCCGTGCTCGGTGCCGGGGTGTAGCCCAGGCCGTCGTCGGCGATCCGCATCCAAGAAAGCTCCTGGGCCGCGTTCTCAGGCACTGCGCTGACGAGAGCCTCCATGGTTGCCGCAGCCCTGGCAACAACCTCTGCCGGAGTCTCTTTCCGCCCGCCCCACATCAGGGGGATGAAGACACAGCCGTCTTCCGGCGTGAAGAGCTCTGCAACGGTCTTTTTCATGACGTCAACCTATCTGGTTGGGTGTTCGCGGAGGAGATCATGGCATGGGCTCGAATCTGACGGAAATTCTTCCGCGTAACTGCGGGTACCGGCGCATGACCCGCTCGAAGGTGTCCATGACCACCTTTTCGGTGAAAACCCACTCGTGGACATAGCCCGGAGCGGCCGAGTGTTCGAGGGCTTCGATTTGTCCCCTCAGCTCTTTTTGGATCATTCCCTCCAGCCTAATGGCGAGCAAATCGGGCTTGATGGAGTCGAGAAAATCGAGGTGGCCCTTGACCTCCGTGAAGTATTCCTTTGGAGGGTCCCCGCGCCAATCATGTCCATCGAAAGCAACCTCTGTTCCGTCCCTTTTTAATAGGACGTACTCGCGGGCCTGCGTGTCATGCACACGATCGATACCGGTGATGTACTGCTGCTCCGGTGCGCCGTGGATGCTGCGCGGTTCCACATCCTGGAAGGAACCATTGCCGCCGTCAGCGTCCCCCACCTGAGGCTGTCGGGCCGGATCCCTGCCGTGAGGGCTGTAGGTGCTGGAAAATGGCTTGCCTCCGGCGGAGCCCTTGCCTTCCCTGCGCGCAGTGGTGTTTTCGGGCAGCGGCTGCGGAGTCACGGGGAGAGGGCCGCCCTCCAGCAGGGGAGGGATCAGTTTTCGGGCTTCAGGCCAATCCGCCGGGGAAGGTTTCAGCGGGAAGGATTTGCGGCCGAGGTGACCAGCCGCTGACCCTGCCTTAACGCCGGCGCCTGCCCCGGCCTTAGCCCCGGCTTTAGCGGCGCCACCGGCAGCGCCGGCCCCTCCGATGAAGAGGGAACCAATATCGAAGATGTTGCCGCCCAAGGCCAGGCCGGGGCGGTCAGACTGCCACTGGTCCATACGGATCAGGTCTTGTCCGAGGAGGGTCATTTCGTCGAGCGCCTGCTGCCGGCGCTGAGGACCGGCAACACCAGTTCCCAGGATGACGATATTCTCGCCGGTCCGGTACATGCCCGTCCACGCGGATCCAGCTTTTCCCCAACCTTGGAAACCGATGAGTACGCCCAGGCCGGTGACGAATTCCCAGGCTGCCTGTGGCACGCCTTCCCGGGTGTCGGCGAGAAAGTTCATGGTGTCCCGCCACCAGGGCAAATCCGTGGACAGGTACCCGCCGGAGAATGCCGCAGCGTAGTCGGAGTAGCCGAACCCGTAGGCAATTACCTCGGTATCAAGGCCCTTGCCGGTCTCGCCATAGGTTCGGTCGGAACCGGTGATGTGGGTGATTCGAGCGGCGGTTTCCCGTTGCGCTTCGTCCAGGTCTGAGTGGAGGCGTCCGACGTCGGACGCCAGGGTATTGCGGGTGGCAACAACAGCGGCGTCGTTGTCCCACTCGTCCTTCTCGGATTCCGGGTAATCGCGGTTGAAGTCCGAAACCCGCACTTTGATGCCCTGCATCCGCACTTTGAGCCAATCAACGGAATCGGCATAGGCTCGCATCAGGGTATCGATTTGGATGGTGGAGGTGGTCAACGCCTCCATCTTGGCGATGGAGGTGTCCAGAACCGTGAAAACCTTCTCGTTTCCCTGCACCTCATAGATTTCCGGTGCAGTGAGTTTGAGCCATGTTCCTCCGACGGAGTTCATGATTTCCTGGGCACGTTCACCAATGTCCATGGTTTCGGCAGCATGGGTGCGGATGGCGTCCGGATCCGGGAGCCGCTGCTCAAACTCGGCCAGGCCAAAATTCATCAGAAGGCCTGTGCCGGGCCGCGGCCGGTGTGCCTTGGCCGGTCATCGATGCCGGGAGCATCATCAACGTGGTCCTGGGCTGCGGCGGCTGCGGCTTCCCGCGCCGTGTCGCTCATCGCTTCATCGCCTTGGATGAGAGCCAGGACGGCATTGGCCACAGCGTCCACGGCAACAGTGATCCGGCCACCAGCGGTACGGATGGTCCGCTTGAGAATGAACGTGGAGTAGGTGCTGAGCTCAGTGGTGACGGGCGGGGCCTTGCAAACATCCGCCAGGCTGGTGATGTTGGCCTCGGCAGCTGTAAAGAGCTGGTTGAACCCGGTGGCCGTTGTCTGCGCCTCAGCCAGGATTGCCATGACGGCCTCCGGCATGACCACAAAGGTTCCATCCGCCGTCCCCTTCGGGGCAGCGGGGCCCTTGGGTGCGCCTTCCAGGCTCTGCGCCGTGAGGTCGAACTTCATGGCAGGACCGTTCTCCTTGCGCCGGGTATTGGTATCTGTGTTGAGCAGATACAACGCGAAGCGGAAACCGGAAACAAGCGAGCTGGATGCGGCTGTGGAAAACCTTCCGGAAGCCTCAGCGAGCGATGCGCTGCCGGGACTGGGCTGACCCTCGGCGGGACTTCAGTGGAATGAATACCGCGTAGAACGCAGCCCAGCACAGCCAGAACACGGTCGAGATGCGCCGTTCGGACATTCCGGGGAACCAGTGCCGGCCCAGGGCTGCGATACCGGATACTGCCGCCGTCACCGCCAGGAACCGGATCATTCGGCCGGGCACACTCCAGGCAAGAAATGCCACGAGCGAGGTCCGCTGCAGCCCGGCTGCCCGCGCGTAGAGCTTGTAAGGGACTCCACGGGTGGGCCCCCGCAGCAGGGAAGCGGCGCCGGACTCGGCCATCTCCTGTTCGACGTCGCCGATCATGGCATCC
>ERZ504995.95-NODE-95-length-11214-cov-3.829107_pt1 | contig 11214 bp, 10 predicted proteins | sample MGYA00514197_ERZ504995 | MGnify/ENA primary metagenome ERZ504995 (study PRJEB26094, sample SAMEA4028455) | Ovis aries | biome: host associated; feature: stool; material: fecal | place: Italy | collected 2012 | study: EMG produced TPA metagenomics assembly of the...
TCAGGGTTTCGACGTCGGGCAGGAAGCCCAGGTCCAGCATTTCGTCGGCTTCGTCCAGCACCACGATGCGGACGTTCTTCAGCGAGAGGTGCTTCTTGTTGTACAGGTCGATGAGGCGTCCGGGAGTACCTACGACAATTTCGACGCCGGCTGTCAGCGACTCGATCTGCGGCTCGTAGGCGCGGCCGCCGTAGATGGTGACAATCCGGGCACCGCGGCGCTTGGCGGCGGTCGACAGATCGCCGGCAACCTGGACGGCAAGTTCACGGGTGGGAACCACAATGAGGGCCTGCGGGGCGCCGGGGACGGCGAGGGAAGCGTAGGCCTCGTCATCGGGTGCTATCACCCGCTGGATGGCGGGAATGCCGAAACCGAGCGTCTTACCCGTGCCGGTCTTGGCCTGGCCGATGATGTCATGCCCGCCGAGTGCAACCGGCAGGGTCATGGACTGGATCGGGAAGGGGTGGGTGATTCCGGCATCGGAAAGGGATTCCACGATGTCGGCACGAACGCCGAAATCGGCGAAGGTCAGTTCGGGGATTTCCGCAGCCTCGGCCTTGGTGGCCAGACTGTCGGCAACCGTCAGTTCTTCGTTGCTGTCATCTGCGGTGAGGTGACGATCGTCCTCAACCTGGGAAAGTTCAGTGTTCAATTAAATACCGTTCAGTTTAGGCAGCGCGGGGTGCCAGGCTCGACGAGTGGCTGAGACAGCCCATCCCGGAGCGGATGGCACGCACGCGGTGCGCGTCCAGCGGAAGCCGATCGCGGGCTAACAACTGCGGGCCGCCTGTGCTCCATTGGCCACGGCGGCGGCCGAAAATTCAAGATCGCGTAGGGTTTGCGGGTCTGGTCAAAACAATAACTTCACGTGAGCAGGTCACGTGACTATTCATACGTTACTTATACGACAGACGACCGGGCATCCAGTTACTACCTCACCAGTCTACCCGGCACCCGCTGATCGCCCTGCATCCGCGACACGTGGAGGGGCCCGGGCGCGCCGCCGCCGTGCTTCGGGGCTCCGGCGCCGGGTACGCTGGCCGTTATGACTAACGGGCATCATTCGGATCTGCCGGCCTCTTCCGCAACGGACGCACAGGACGCCTCGGAGACGTATCAGCGGTTCCTGACGGATCTGTTCGGGGCTATCGCCTACGGGGAGCTATCCGCTTTTGAACGGATGTCCTCCGACGCAAGGTTTTCCCCCACGCTGCATGACCGCGCCACGCTCGGACGGCTGGCGGTGCACGAATACGCGCACTTCGAAGTGATCTGCACGCGGCTTACCGCCATGGGCGTGGACCCGGAAGAAGCCATGCGGCCCTTCCAGGCTTCGGTGGACGCCTTCCATGACCGGACCCGGCCCGCGGACTGGTACGAGTCACTGATGAAGTTCTACGTCACGGATGCCATCTCCGATGACTTCTACCAGGCTGTCGCCTCCTGGCTGGATGCAGAGACCAACAGCCTGATCCAGGGACTAAAAGCCACAGAACAGCCCGGGGAGATCCTGCAGGGCCGGCTGAAGGTAGCCTTGGCCGACGATCCGCGGCTTGCCTCCCGGCTGGCACTGTGGGGCCGGCGCCTGGTGGGCGAGGCCCTGACCCAGGCCCAGCGCGTAGTGGTGGAACGTGCCTTCCCGGGGAGCCTGCTTGAGGGGCAGGGGCGCGAGGCCGTCGACGCCGAAATCAAGGCGCTCACCGCACAGCTGACACGTAATCATTCGAAACGTATGAGTCTTCTGGGGTTAACTGCCTGACGGCCGCTACGCTTCCCCCATAGGGAGCCAATGGCCAGGACCGGCGGCTACGGGGGAACCAACGCGGAGGAACGAATGGGGCCAGTCCTTCATGCGCGGCGGCTTGCGGGTGTTGCCGTGCTGACCTGCCTGCTCCTGTGCAGCCCGTTTCCCGGCCCCGGCGGATCGGACCGGCCGGGATACGCCAAGCCTGCCGCAGCCGCCAAGACCCTGAATTCGGGATCGTTCAAAGCCGGCCTTGCGCCCGCAGGCGTTCCCAGGGAAGCCTGGCGGGACCTGCAGGTGCTGGCGGAAACCCAGCGGAAAGCGGGGCTGTCACCGGCCGTGCAGGCAGGGAAGGTGACCTGTAATGCTGCCGGGTGCAGCCGGCAGATCGGTGCGCGCCTGGAACTGTGGAATGCCGACACCGGCGCGCATCTGGTCCGCGACGCCGTCCATCGCGTCTGGAACACCCCCGAGGGGGCATCCCTCGGGTTTCCGATACGCTCCGAGTACCCCCATGGGAACGGATTCCGCACTGACTTCCAGAACGGTTCGCTGATGTATGACCCCGTGACCGGACGGGTAATGAGCGTGGTTCCCGGCGTCGATGAGTCCGCCCTGGTGATCGGCGATTCCCAGACTTCGATAAAGACCTGGGTTGGACAGGGCCTGGTCCAGGCCGGTTACCGGCCCATCCTCCGGGGTGCCAACGGCACCGGATTCGCCCACGGGAACGGAACGGTCTCCGCATATGCCCAGGCACTCGAGTCACATCAGTGGCTGCTGCCGTGGGGAGAGCCCGCGCTGATCATCCTGCAGGGCGGCGGCAACGACACCGCACATTCAGCGGCAGAGATTCAAAGCGGCGCCCGCCGGCTGATCAGCGATGTACGCCAGAGCTATCCTTCGGCACGGATCCTTATGGTCGGAGTCATCGGAGACGGCACCGGCCCGCGGAAGGACGTGGACCGGTTGCTCGCGGCTACCGCAGCAGAAGCCGGGCTGGAATTCCTCAGCCCGGGGGACTGGTGGGCCCGCTACGGCCTCAATGGGGCGATGCGGCCGGACGGGAGGCACCTGAGCCCCGAAGGCCACGCCAGGACAGCCGGGGTTTTCGCCCGCGAACTGGAACGCATCGCGCCCGTGGACAGCGGCTTTTCCTCGGGCCGGCCGGCGCGTGCCCTGCAGTAAGCGGCAGCGGGCACCCGGAAGGACGCCCGCGTCCCGGACGGGCAGCCGGTCCCCGGCCGGAACCGGAACCGGAAACAGCAAACGGGACGGCACCGAAGTGCCGTCCCGTTATTGAGCTGCGTCCTATTGAGCTGTGTCTTTTGGAGCTGTGTTTTTTTGGAGCAGCACCTTATTGATTGGCGTCTCAGCCTCGCCCGGCATGATTTCCCCGAACGTGCACCGGCCGGGCCTTAGCGGCGCGGCTGGATCAGAGCCGGAGGATCCGGTCCTGCTCTGCTGTGTCGGCAGCTGCCCGTTTGCGGCCGATGGGTACGGCTGCGATGAGCGGGGCCAGGACGGCTACCGCGGCCGGCACCGCCCATCCGATCCATGCGGATTCAAAGGACGCGGCCCCGGCCATCTGGAACGCAATCCAGGCCAGGATCGCGGCACAGACGGCGATGCCCGGGAGCAGCAGCACACCGTATCTGTCCCGGTGCCGGTCCGCAGCCCAGACGGCAAGGCCGGCCGCCGCGGCGGTCAGGGTAACGAGGATCAGGCTGAGCATAATCCGGCGGCGGTGCGGCTAGAGTGCGCCGAAACCGACGCGGCGGACCTCTTCGGCGCCAATCTCCACATAGCCGATGGAAGCTCCGGGCACCACGATCAGGCGGCCCTTGACATCCTTCAGGCGCAGCAGCGCGCCGCTGGCCAGGGACTGCTCCACGGCGTCGGCAACTTCATCGGCGCTCTGGCCGGACTCGAAGACAATCTCGCGGGCTACGTTCTGAATGCCGATTTTTACTTCCACCGTGGTGCCTCCTGTAAACGATTAAGAACTTCTCGAAATCTACTCTAGATCTCCTTGGGGAACCGGCTGATTCCGCGCCAAGCTAAACGGTAGACCAGCTCGGACGCGGCATCGATGTCCAATCCGCCGTCGGTTTCCAGCCAGTAACGTGCGCTGACCTGCGCCATGCCGGCCAGCGCACGCCCAAGCAGGGTGGCTTCCAGATGGGAGAGCTTTGTGTCTTCGGCGATTACACCGGCAATACTGCTGGCGAACCGGGCATTGAATTCCTCAATGCGTGCGCTGACCTCGGCATCGGACGTCAGATCGGATTCAAAGACCATCCGGTGCCCCTGGCTGTCCTGGGCGACGAAACGGAAATAGGCCCGCATGGTTTCCCGCACGCGCAGTTTGTTATCCGTGGTGGACTTCAGCGCCGTATCCAGGAATTCGGTGAGGGTATTGAGGTGGTTATCCAGCAGCGCCATATACAGTTCCCGCTTGCCCGGGAAGTGCTGGTAGAGCACGGGCTTGCTGACATGCGCGGCCTCGGCGATCTCGTCCATTGCCGCACCGTGGAAACCGTGCGTTACGAACACCTCCTGAGCGGCGCTCAGCAGTTGCCGGCGGCGTTCCTCCCGCGGGAGTCGAACCGGTTTGCCGGCTGCCTGGTTACTCACTGATGGACCTTTCAACAGTTCCGGCGCGGTCCGCTGCACGGACAATGACCATTATTTTACCTGCGGGTGTTTGTAGCGACAGGTCCAAGAGCCATACCCGTGGCTTAGATTGGACTTCATGACCTTAGCAAGTTCACCGGTCCCTGCCACGGAACTACCCGCATTGGTGGCGCCGGGAGCGGAACTCACCCGTGAAGAAACCGAACGCTACTCCCGGCACCTGATCATCCCCGGGTTCGGGGTCCAGGCCCAGCGCAGGCTAAAGAACGCCCGGGTGCTGGTGGTCGGGGCCGGCGGATTGGGATCCCCGACGCTGCTGTACCTGGCGGCCGCGGGAGTAGGCACCCTCGGTGTTGTCGACGACGACGTGGTTGATCTTTCCAACCTGCAGCGCCAGGTGATCCACGGGGTCTCGGATGTGGGCAGTCCCAAGGTGGAATCCGCGGCCCGCAGCGTGGCCGAGCTGAATCCGCTGGTGAATCTCATCCTGCACCGGGAGCGGCTGGATAATTCAAACGTGCTCGATATCTTTTCCGGCTATGACCTGATTGTGGACGGCACGGATAACTTCGCCACCCGCTACATGGTCAATGACGCGGCGGAGATCCTGGGCAAGCCGTACGTGTGGGGTTCCATTCTCCGCTTTGACGGCCAGGTCAGCGTCTTCTGGGGCCTGCACGGGCCGACCTACCGTGACCTGTTTCCGCAGGCACCCGAACCCGGATCGGTGCCTTCCTGTGCCGAGGGCGGAGTGCTTGGTGTGCTCTGTGCACAGATCGGTTCCGTGATGGTCAACGAAGCCATCAAGCTGATTACCGGTACCGGCCGGACCCTGCTGGGGCGGGTGCTGGTCTTCAATGCAATGGAAATGAGCTGGCGCGAGGTAAGGGTCCGCCGCGACCCGGCCGCCGAACCGGTCACGGAGCTCACCGATTACCAGGCGTTCTGCGGGGTGGCGCCGGCGGCAGCACCGGCTGGCCCGGAGGTGGACGTGGTGGTCCTGCAGGAACTGCTCGCGGAACGCTCCGCCGGGCTGCGCGACTTCGAACTTCTGGACGTGCGCGAGCCGGGGGAATACGGGATTGTCAACATCGAAGGGGCGCGGCTGGTGCCGCGGGGCACGGTTTTGGCGGGCGGGTTCCGGCCCGATCCGGGCCGCCCCGTGTACGTGCACTGCAAATCCGGCGGCCGGTCTGCGGAAGTGGCTGCTTATCTGCGCGGCGAGGGCTACCCGGAGGTCTATAACGTCACCGGCGGGATCCTTGAATGGGTGCGCCGGGTGGAACCGGAGAAACCGCTGTACTGAGGAATCCGGCTACGGACGGTGGCAGGGCCAGGCGGGACGGTGCAGGACTACGCGGACCTGGGTTCATTCCGGCCGGCGTCCTCTGCGTCCGTTTCGGCGGCGGGGGAGGGAGCAGCCGGTGTGGCATTGCCTGCCGTGTCCGCACGGTCCACGGTGATGCCGTACAGGGCTTCGAGTCCGCGGATGTAGTCCTCCTGCTGGCCGCTGGCAGCGAGCTCGCGGGCACGGACCGTGGGCACGTGGAGCAGCTGCTTGACCATGCGGCGCATGGCAAACTCCACTTCCTCGGCCGCGCCGGAGCAACCGTGCTGGGAGCGGACCTTTTCCAGCTCGGACTCCAGGACGTTCAGGGTGTGCCGGCGCAGCGCGATGATCGCGGAATCCATTTCACGGCTGAGCTGCTGCTTGGAGAAATTCCTGGCTGCCTCGGCAACAATGCTGCTGGCCTGCTTCAGCGACTCGGCCTGCTCCGCGGGGGCTGCCAGCCGGACGGATTCCAGGGTAATGAGTTCGACGCCGTCGATCTCGCGGACGGCAGGATCAAAGTCGTGGGTGAGGGCAAGGTCAATGATGATCAGCGGCTTGCCGGCTGCCGCGCGGACGCGGCGGACATCGTCGGCACTGACCTGGCTGTCACTGCCGCTGCAGCCGATCACGACGTCGGCGTTGGTCAGCGCTTCCGGAAGGGACTTGCGCGTCAGCGGCCGGCCGCCACGGGAGGCGGCGAAGGACTCGGCCCGGTTGGAAGAGGAGTAGACACTGATGTCAGTGCAGCCGCGGTCCTTGAGCAGGGCCATAGTGGCGCCGGCATAGGCGCCGGTGCCGAAGACCACCACTGACTTCTTTGACCAGTCGGTATCTTCGGAAAGGTCGGTAGCCAGGCCGAGGGCAACGGACACAATGGAAAGCCCCCGCTTGCCGAGGGCTGTCATGGCACCAACATCCTTCGCGGTGCGGGAAGCGGTTTGGAACAATCTGCTCAACCCGCCGCTGACCGTGCCGGATTCCTGGGCTTCAATCAGCGCCCGGCGCACCTGGCCGGCGATTTCGCGTTCGCCCACCACGGCGGAGTCCAGGCCCGCGCCCACGGCAAACAGGTGCTGGGCAACGGATTCACCGGTATTGGTGGCAAAGGAACGGGACACCTGGTCCTCGCTCATGCCGGAGAGCCGGCTGATCTCTGCGACCACGGCGGAACGTGCGGCCTCGACGTCGTCGTCGGACTTCGTTTCGCAGTACACCTCCAGCCGGTTGCAGGTGGCAAGGACCACGGAGCCGGTAACGGCGGTTCCGGATTCGACCAGCGAAGACGGGACCTCGGACGCGCCGGCACTCAGGCGGGCGACAGTCTCCAGGTCTACGTCGGTGTGCGTAGCAATAAGGGAAAGTAGAACCACAGTAGGTCAATACTAGCCACCCCCGGCAGGTTCCCTTCAACCGGGCGGGCCGGAATCACGCCTGCGGGGGTGTGAGAAGGGACACCAGGCGGGCCCGGATGGCCCCGGTTATCGATTGCCGCGGATTTTGGAGAGAATCAAAGTATGACTCTTAGCGCCACTCATCCGCTGCTGGATGGCCGCACGGCCGATTCCCCCCTGATCACCGCCTACCGGGGCGGCACGCCGACGCGCCGCCCGGTGTGGTTTATGCGCCAGGCAGGCCGCTCCCTGCCCGAGTACCTGAAGGCGCGCGAGGGAATCGGGATGCTCGACTCCTGCCTGCGGCCGGAACTTGCCGCGGAGATCACCCTCCAGCCGGTGCGCCGCCACGATGTTGATGCGGGCATCTTCTTCTCCGACATTGTCATCCCGCTGAAACTCGCCGGGGTGGACGTGGACATTGTTCCCGGCGTTGGTCCTGTGCTTGGTTCCCCGGTGCGCACCGCAGCGGACGTTGCCGCCCTGCCGCGGCTGACCGAAGAAGCCCTGGAGCCGATCCGTGAGGCAGTCCGGCTGACCGTTGCCGAACTCGGGTCCAAGCCGCTGATCGGTTTTGCCGGCGCCCCGTTCACGCTTGCGGCGTACATGGTGGAGGGCAAGCCTTCCCGCGACCACCTCGGCCCGCGCACCATGATGCACGCGGACCCGGATGCCTGGCAGGCGCTGACCGCCTGGGCAGCCGACGCCTCCGGCATGTTCCTGCGCGCCCAGCTTGAAGCCGGTGCCAGTGCCGGACAGCTGTTCGATTCGTGGGCCGGTTCCCTGGGCCTGGCGGACTACGTCCGGCACGTTGCCCCGGCCTCCGCCCGCGCCCTGGACCACGTCCGCGGCCTGGGGGCCCCGCTGGTGCACTTCGGCACCGGCACTTCCGAACTCCTGGTGGCCATGCGCGACGTCGGCGTGGACGTAGTGGGCGTTGACTACCGGCTTCCGCTGGACGAAGCCAACCGCCGGCTCGGCGGCCGGACCCCGCTGCAGGGAAATATCGACCCCGCTCTGCTCAGCGCCCCGTGGCCCATCCTGGAAGCCCACGTCCGTGAGGTTCTCGCCGCCGGAGCATCGGCTCCCGGCCACGTAGTCAACCTTGGCCACGGTGTTCCCCCGGAAACCGACGCCACAGTGCTGACCCGGGTGGTTGAACTGATTCATTCGGTGGAGCCGTAACCATGCCGCACCGTTTTGCCGCCAAAACCGGACGGGCAGCCCGGCCCGGCAGAAGCACTGAGTCCGGCGCCGTCCCGCCTGAAAACACCCCTTCCGCCGTTGTTGTGGGCGGGGGCATCTCCGGCCTGATCGCCGCGCGTGACCTCGCCCGGGCCGGCATCCGCGTCACCGTCCTGGAGGCTTCCGGCTCCTTCGGCGGATGTGTGGGACGGCATGAGGTGGCCGGTATCCGGCTGGACAGCGGAGCTGAATCCTTCGCCACCAAATCCACTGCCGTGCCCGAGCTGATCAGCGAGCTGGGCCTGTCCGGCGCCGTCGTACAGCCGAACCCTGCCGGTTCCTGGCTGCAGCTGGCCGCCGCTGACCTGCCCGCCGGCGCACAGCGGATGCCTGCCAGCGGGATCCTGGGCATCCCGGCGGATCCGCGCGATCCGGACATAGTCCGTGCCCTGGGCCGGGTGGGGGCTGCCCGTGCAGCCCTGGACAAGGTTCTTCCGGTGGGTGCCCTGCAGCGCCGGGAATCCGTCAGTCTGGGGGAGGTGGTCCGCAGCCGGATGGGTGAAGCGGTGCTTCGCCGGCTGGTCACCCCGGTGGTTGGCGGCGTCTATTCAGCGGACCCGAATGTACTGGATGTGGATTCCGTTGCCCCCGGGCTCCGTGCGGCCATTGCCAAACACGGCTCGCTGGCTGCTGCGGTGGGGGCCATCCGCGCCGCCGCCCCGGCCGGTTCGGCAGTGGCCGGACTGGAGGGCGGCATGGGCCGCCTGGCCGAGGCGCTGACAGCCGATCTTGAAGCCTCGGGCGTGCTGCTGCTCGCCGGAACGCGGGCCGAAAAACTGAGCCGGCATAACGACGGCTGGCAGATCCGCGTCGCTGACGGCGACGGCGACACCCGGGAACTCAGCGCCGATGCCGTGGTGGTAGCCACGGACGGCCCGGCAGCCGTGGACCTGATGTCCGGGGCCCTGCCCGAGCTCTCCGCGTACAAGCCCTCGCCGGGACCCGGCGTCGCACTGGTCACCCTGGTAGTGGACCGGCCGGAACTGGATGCCATGCCGCGCGGCACCGGCGTCCTGGTTGACCGGGAGGTGGAAGGCGTGGATGCCAAGGCACTGACCCATGCCACCGCCAAGTGGCAGTGGCTCGCGGATTCCACCGGACCCGGCACGCATGTGCTGCGCCTTTCCTACGGGCGGGCACTTTCACCTGATGACGCGGCCAGCGAACCCGCCCACGCCGAACGCGCTGACGAGGACCTCCTCCGGCAGGCCGTGGCGGATGCCTCCGCACTGCTGCAGGTTTCCCTCAGTGCCGAGGATGTGGTGGGCGCCGACGTGGTGCGCTGGGTCGGTGCACTGCCGTCCGCAGCAGTGGGCCACAGTGACCGGGTGGCGGCGGTCCGGGCAGCCGTGGCAGAAGTATCCGGGCTGGAAGCGGTCGGCGCCTGGCTGGCCGGTACCGGGCTGGCCGCGGTAACCGCGGATACCCGGACCCGGACGGCGGCTCTGGCGCGGGCGCTGCAGCAGGTGTGACATTAACCACTTTCTACAAGTTGTAGAAGTTCTGTGTTTCGATTTACCCACAAGCAAGGGGCAGACTGTTAATCATGACTGAGACGATGGATCAGAGCGCCTCCGGGGCGGCTGAAAACGAAGAGCAGTTCTTTACCCTCTGGACCGTATTCAAGCGGTCCGGGGCGCCCGCGACACCGGTCTCCGACGGTGCAGTGGAGGCCTTTGAAACCCTCGCGAAGGACCTCGGCGCCGACAACGTGACACTGCGCGGCCTGTACGACGTGTCCGCCATGCGCGTTGACGCGGACGTGATGGTCTGGCTGCACGGCAGCAAGGCCGAAGCGCTGCAGGCAGCCCTGCGCCGGATCCGGCGCACGGAACTGTTTGCGAACACCGAAATTGCCTGGTCCGCCATGGGCGTGCACCGCGATGCGGAGTTCTCGAAGAACCACTGGCCTTCCTTTGCCCGCGGTATCGAGCCCGAGGCCTGGATCTGCGTCTATCCCTTTGTCCGCTCCTACGAGTGGTACCTGCTGCCCGCCGAGGAGCGCGGCAAGATGCTGCGCGACCACGGTATGCTGGGCCGCGAATTCCCCCAGGTCCTCGCGAATACCGTAGCTTCCTTCGCCCTGGGCGACTGGGAGTGGATCCTTGGCCTGGAGGCCCCCAATCTGGTTGATCTGGTCGACATGATGCGCCACCTGCGCTCCACTGAAGCCCGCAACCATGTCCGCGAGGAAGTTCCGTTCTATACCGGCCGGCGTATCCCGGCCGCCGAAGTTGCCGAGGTACTTAAATGACATCCGACGTTTCCCACGAGCCCGCTGCGTTCAACCCGCTGGAAGGGGTTGACGAAAACGGGCGCATGGAACCGAAGCATTACGACGCCATCCTGCTGGCATCCTTCGGCGGCCCGGAAGGCCAGGAAGACGTAATTCCCTTCCTGCGCAACGTCACCGCCGGCCGCGGTATCCCCGATGAGCGGCTGGAGGAAGTCGCCACGCACTACCGGGCCAACGGCGGCATCAGCCCCATCAACGCCCAGAACCGTGCGCTGAAGGCTGCACTCGAGGCTGAGCTGGAACGCCGCGGCGTGGAGCTGCCCGTACTGTGGGGCAACCGCAACTGGGCGCCCTACATCAAGGATGTCCTGCAGGACGCCTATGACACCGGGTACCGCCGGATCCTGATGGTCACCACCAGTGTTTACTCCTCCTACTCCAGCTGCCGCCAGTACCGCGAGGACCTGGGCATGAACCTGCTCAAGACCGGCCTGGACAAGAAGCTGCAGGTGGACAAGGTACGTCAGTACTTCGACCACCCGGGGTTTGTGGAGCCGTTCGTCGAAGGCGTGCGCGAGTCGGTCGCCAAGGTCCGCGAACAGCTGGAGGCCCGGGGCATCACGGACGG
>ERZ504995.96-NODE-96-length-11173-cov-3.899083_pt1 | contig 11173 bp, 7 predicted proteins | sample MGYA00514197_ERZ504995 | MGnify/ENA primary metagenome ERZ504995 (study PRJEB26094, sample SAMEA4028455) | Ovis aries | biome: host associated; feature: stool; material: fecal | place: Italy | collected 2012 | study: EMG produced TPA metagenomics assembly of the Sheep...
CGGCCGGCTCCGCCGGCGCCCGCGTTCGACGAGGCGCCCGCGCCCGTCGAGCCGACCGCCGCCGCCCGGGAGGAGGCGCCGCCGCCCCCGCCCGGCGAGGCGCGCGAAGGCGAGCGCCGCGAGCGGCGCGGACCGCCGCGCTGGGAGGACATGACCGACGAGCAGCGCGAGGAGATGCGGCAGCGCTTCCACCGCATGGCCGACGAGCGCGCGCAGCGCATGGCCGCGTCCTTCGTCGAGCGCAACGGCCTTTCGGAGGCGGACGCCGAGACGCTGCTCGCGATCGCCGACGGGATGAACGAGCGCGCGATGGAGCGCATCCAGCGCTGGACCGACTACCTGCAGCTGCAGGGGGCCAGCGCCATCCCGAAGGACCAGGGCGCGCGGGTGATGCGCGACCTCTTCGCGGATCTCGTCGACGGCTACGCCGAGCTCGACGAGGCGTTCGGGACGGAGTGGCGGGAGAAGGACCCGGACTTCGACCTCGGGCAGATGGTCTCGCCGGAGGTCTGGGGCTCGCTCTTCCGCCTCGGCGGAGGCTTCGGCGGGCCCGGCGGCCGGCGCGGGGGTCCGCGCGGCCCCGGCGGAGGCGGGCGCCCCGGAGCCGGACCGGGCGAGGCGCCCGGACCAGGGCGCTGACCGCCCCTACCCCGGGCGCGCGGCGCACCCCGGCGGAACCTCCGCCGCCGGGGGCGCCTTCGCGTCCTGCGCGACGGAGGTGAGCGGCGGGAGGCGGCCGCCCGGGGAGCGGAGGCGGTCGGCCAGCGCCGTGTGGCGCTCGCGCGTCGTGGTGGTCTCGATCGCCTTCTTCACCGCGAAGCGCGAGCCCACGACGCACACGAGCCGCTTCCCGCGCGTAATCGCCGTGTAGAGCAGGTTCCGCTCCAGCAGGACGTAGTGCTGGTTCGCCACGACGATCACCACGGCCGGGTATTCGCTGCCCTGCGACTTGTGGATGCTCGTCGCGTAGGCGTGCACGAGCGCGTCGAGCTCCGAGGCGGCGTAGACGACGAGGCGGCCGTCGAAGTCCACGTCGAGCGAGGAGCCGTCGGGCGAGACGGTCCGCACGAACCCGATGTCGCCGTTGAAGACGTCCTTGTCGTAGTCGTTGCGGATCTGCATCACGCGGTCGCCCACGCGGTAGGCGCGCCCGAAGCGCTGCAGCGCCGGCCCCGAGGGGTTGAGCGCGCGCTGCAGCACGGCGTTGAGGTTCTCGGTCCCCAGGTCGTTCTTGCGCATCGGCGTGAGGACCTGGATGTCCGAGAGCGGCGAGAGGTTGTAGCGCCGCGGGATGCGGTGCTCCACCAGCTCCAGCACGAGCGAGAGCGTGCGCGCCGGGTCCTCGCACGGGACGAAGAAGAAATCCGAGCTCTCGCCCGCGGGCGGCAGCAGGAAGGCCTCGCCCTGGTTCACGCGGTGCGCGTTGCGCACGATCCAGCCGCCGCTCTTCTGGCGGAAGATGAAGTCGAGGCGCGTGTAGGGCACGACGCCCGAGGCGATGACGTCGCGCAGGACGTTGCCCGGGCCGACGGAGGGCAGCTGGTCGGTGTCGCCCACGAGAACGACGGTCGAGGAGGGCTTCACGGCGGAGAGCAGCGACGCGGCCAGCTCCACGTCGAGCATCGAGCTCTCGTCGACGACGAAGACGTCGCCCTCGAGCGGGTTCTCGGCGTTGTGGACGAAGCCGCCCTTCTGCGGGTTCCACTTGAGCAGGCGGTGGACCGTCCCCGCCTCGCCGCCAGTCGACTCGGCCATGCGGCGCGCGGCGCGGCCGGTCGGCGCGACGAGCCGCACCTGCAGGCCGCGCGCGCGCCAGACGTCCAGCAGCGCCCGGATGATCGTCGTCTTGCCCACGCCGGGTCCGCCCGTCACCACCGAGAACTTGCTCCCGAGCGCCATCTCGACGGCCTTGCGCTGCGCGGGCGAGAGCTCGAAGGCGAGCTTGCGCGAGACCCACGCGAGCGCGGCGGGGACGTCGATCGGCTTGAACGACGGGCGCGTGTCGAGGATCGCCAGGACGCACCCCGCCACGCGGCGCTCGGCGCGCAGGAGGCGGCGCAGGTAGATGCGGCCGCCGTCGTCCGCGAGGCGCGAGCCCTCGAGCTCCTCGGCCAGGGCCGCCTCGAGAACGTCGGGGGCGATGCCGAGCAGGTTCCCGGCGACGAGCAGCAGCTCCGGCTTCTCGCAGTAGCAGTGCCCCTCCTCGGCGAGCGTCTGCAGCGTGTGGTAGAGCCCCGCGCGGGCGCGCAACGGCGAATCCCGCTCGATGCCGACCTTGCGCGCGATCTCGTCGGCCTTGAGGAACCCGATGCCGTCGATGTCCGCGCAGAGGCGGTAGGGGTTCTGCTTCACCGTCGCGACGGTGTTGGCGCCGTACTGGCGGTAGATCTTGGCCGACGCGCCGGTCGTGATGCCGTGGCCCTGCAGGAAGATCATCGCGTCGCGCGTGCCGCGGTTCGCCTCCCAGGCCTTCTTGATCGCCGCGCGGCGCGCCGGGCCGAGGCCCTTCACCTCCGCGAGGCGCCCGGAGTCGCGCTCGAGCACGTCGAGCGTATTCTCGCCGAACTTCTCGACGATCTTCTTCGCCCACTTCTCGCCGATGCCGCGGACGATCCCGCTCGCGAGATACCGCTCGATGCCGCGCGCGGAGGTGGGCGCGACGCACTCCACGGCGGTCGCCTCGAACTCGAGCCCGTGCGTCGGGTGCTGCTTCCAGGCGCCGACGGCGCGGATCTCCTCGCCCGGCCAGATCGTGGGGACCCGGCCGACGAGCTGCGCCGTCTCGCCGCCGCCGGGCGCGCCGCCCTCGACGGCGACCGTCGCGACGAACCACCCCGTCTCCTCGTTGTGGAAGACGACGCTCTTCACCGAGCCGGCGAGCGACTCGGTCTGCGGTGCGGCTGGCGGACGGGCGGGTGGCATTTCAGAGCGCGGCTGCGGCGATGCGGCGGAACAGGTCGGGGCGAACGGGCTCGAACAGATGCTCGAAGGGAATGCCGAGGGCTTCGTGGAGGCGCGAGATCATCGCCTTGGAGAGCTTGCGCCGCCCGGCGAGGACGGAGGAGACGAGCGACTCGGACCCGATGAGCGGGGCAAGATCCTTCTGGCGGAGCCCGTGGCGATCCATCGCCCAGCGGATCGCCTCGACGGGGGTGACGGGGCGTGCGACGGCCTCCTCCACCTCGGGCGCGCGGCGGCGTTCGTAGTCCTCGACGAGCGTGCCGAGAAGCGCGAGGTAGGCGGTCTCCTCGGCCGTCGTCGCGTCCCCCTTGTCGACGAGCGCCGAGAGCGCGGCCAGCGCCTTCCGGTATTCGGGTTCGGTCGTGATCGGCTTCTTGAAGGGCGTGAGTTTCATTTCAGGATTCCTCGATTTCCACGGTCCGGACGTCGATCCGGTCGTATTCCGCGTGCGTTCCGACGAACTTGACGAGCACGACGCCGGCGCCGAAGTGGACGGCGACGACGAGCCGGTATTTGTTGCCGGCGACGCTGAAGACCACCCGATTGTTTCCGACCCAGTCCGCGCTGTGCGCGTAGGACTTGACGTCCGCCATCGAGCGCCAGGACGCGGCGCGGCATTCGGCGATCCACTGGCGGAGCCCGGGCTCCGCGTCGGGATGCGCCGCCCAGAACGCGGCCAGCGGTTTGGTCTTGATGATGCGCACGCGGGTAATGCTAGGGGAATCGCAGAGCAAAGTCAAGTTAAAACTTTTACATTTTGAAAACCAGACCGGGGTCCTCCGCGGGCTTTTCGCCCGCTCCGGACCCCTCGACGTACCGACCTCCGGTGCGGCGGCCCCAGCCGCGCGCATTTGACGCGCCGCGCGGGTTCTGCTATCTTTCGACGCGTCGCAACGCGCACGGGCCAACATCCCTCCCGAGGTCCCCCGCCGGAAGCATGAACAAAACGAAAAATCGTTCCAGACACCATTGATAAACATTTCTGCAAGACAAAGCGGAATTATAACGATTTTTGCATCGGAATAACACTTTTCGCAAATGGACTCCGTCGGATACAGCTTCCTGGTCGAACAGTTCGGACTCGATGTCTGCGAACCGTGCGTCCGTTGCGAGCGGATTGCCGGCACGACCGCGACGGTCCGCACCGACGGCTGGCGCGAGGAACGAGGCATTCCGGCGCGAAGCGCTCCCAAGGACGATTCGTGGCAGTCGCACCTTTCGTTTGCGCTCAAACACGAAGGGGCGAACTTCGAGGTCCTCAAGGCGTTCTTCGCCGTCGTTCCCGAAGACGAACTCCGCGCGTTCGTCCTGAGTCGCCGGACGGGCCGCTCGTGTCGGCGCGCCGGTTTCTTCTACGAATGGCTCACGGGGCGCCGTCTCGACATTCCAGACATCAAGACAGGCAACTACGTCCCGGCCCTTGACGGCGCCCGCCAGCTCGCGCTGCCCGACGTCGCATCCCGCCGCGCGCCGCGATTCCGCGTCCTCGACAACCTTCCCGGAACGCCAGACTTCTGTCCCCTGCTTCGCTGGACGCCGCCCCTGCGGGAGCTCTCCGCGGACGTTCTCCGCCACGAAGCCGAGCGCCTGCTCGCCGACTATCCGCCCGAGCTGCTCTACCGCGCCGTGCGGTATCTCTACGTCAAGGAGACGAAGTCATCGTTCGAAATCGAGCGCGAGACGCCCGGCCAGCGCAGGATGGAGGCCTTTGTCGCCCTTCTTCGCGACACGTCGGCCCCGCCGTGGGACGAAGCCCGCTTCGTCTCCCTCCAGAACCGCATCGTCGATCCCCGCTACGCCGATTCCAGCTGGCGCACAACGCAGGTCTACGTCGGCGAGACGCTCGCGCCCGGCCGCGAACGCGTTCACTACGTCGCTCCCCGCGCCGAAGACCTGCCTCGCCTCGTGGCAGGATGGCTCGCCTCCTCCCGCCGTCTGCTCGCCACCGACCTCGACGCGGTGGCGCTCGCCGCCGTCCTGGCCTTCGCCTTCGTCTTCCTCCATCCGTTCGACGATGGAAACGGCCGCATCCACCGCTTCCTCCTGCACGATGTCCTCCGCCGTCGCGGCTTCGTGCCGGAGGATATCGTCCTGCCCGTCTCCGCCGTCCTCCTGAAGCATCCCGCCCTCTACGACCGGATGCTCGAATCCTTCTCCGCCCGCGCCATGCCGCACGTCCCCTTCTCGATGGACGACCGCGGGGAAGTGGCCGTCCGCGGCGACACCTCGGACCTCTACCGCTTCCCGGACTTCACCTTCGTCGCGGAAAACTTCGCCCGCGTCGTCCGCGAGACGATCGAGACCGAATGGAAGGCCGAACTCGACTTCCTCCGCGACTACGACCGCATCCGCGAACGGATGCGCGACATCGTCGACATGCCGGAAAGCCGGGCGAACCTCTTCCTTCGCCTCGTCCTCCAGAACGGCGGCCGCCTCTCCGCGCGCAAGCGCGGCCTCTTCTCCGAGCTTTCCGACGCCGAGGTCGTCGCCCTTGAACGCGCCGCGATTCTAGCCGAGTCGTAACACTAGGCGGTCAACCGGTCTCCCGCTCGTGTGCGGTTGACGCGCCGACGGAGATCTGCTATCTTCCAACCCGTCGCACCGCGCAAGGGCCAACATCCCTCCCGCGGTTCCCCGTCGGAAGCCAGGGCCACGATCCCGAAGCGGAAGGCGCAGCGGCAAGACAAAAGAACTCGATTTGCATCGCAAAGCAATTCGTTCCGTAGAAATCTGGACAATTTCTGTTCGAACGGTTGGTTGCGAGGTTGCGCGAAAGCGCACCTCTCTTCTGATTTTCGAACAGGGCCAGTCCAGAGCCTCTACGGAGAGTCAGCGGAGAGGTCTTCTTTTTTTTGTCCCAAGGGGCTTCTTTTCACCATCGGGACGAGGCCGCCACCATGACAATCAAAACGATCCTTCCTTTGATGCTGATGACTTCCTTGTTGTACTCGGCATTCGGTGCCGAATCTGGCAACAACGCTTCGAAAGGAGACCTTCAGCAAAAGTTGGGTGCTTTCGAAAAGAAACTGGAAGCGATGAAAACTCTTCCCGACGGGCCGGCATCCGCCAAAATGAAGTTGTCGAACTTGATGAAGATGGGAAAAGGTGCTCCGGATCCAATCGGACAATTCGTTGTGGAAGCGGTTTGTGCCGGTCTCGTTTCCATCGACGCAAACGATTTGTACGCAAAGATCCGTCCCTCTCTTCGGGATATTCAGTCGTTCGAGAGCGAAATTCTCGAAACGTGTCCGGCGTGTTCCGGAACAGGCAGCAGTTCTGTGGAATGCCTTCAATGCCATGGAAGCGGCAAGTGTCCCATTCCTTCCTGCGAAGACGGAAAACGGGAAGTTCCTTCGCTCGCCGGCAGTGCCGGGATGGTCGTTTCCTGTTCGACTTGCAAAGGAACAGGAAAGTGTCCGACCTGCCAGGGAAAAGGAGAACATCTCGTTCGTTGTTCCAAGTGTCATGGAACACGACGCGTGATCAACCAAAATGCGGCGCGCGAACTCTACCAAATCCGAATTGCAGCGGCAATCGCCGAGTGTCAATCCAAACAAGGAAAAACCGTTCAGCCCGTTCCAATGCATGTGTCGTCGAATCGCACCACGACTCCTGTTGAATCAAATCCCGGAAAAAACACTACCGGCAGCAACTCTTCGGATGACCTTTGGAGCGATTCTGATTCGGATCTTTTCGGGAATCGTCGTTCAACGCCGAAATCAGGATCAGGGCGATGGATTGAAGCCAGAATGCTTTCGTCCGAGGAAGCCGAAAAACTCTTGGAAACACTCCAATATCTGTCAAACGACAACTATCTTGTCGAAGATGTCATTTCGGCATGTAAAACTTTGATCGATATCCAACCTACCGACGAAATCCGGAAAGCGCTCGGTCGTTGTTGGACGATTGGCCCATTCGAGAAAGCCGAAGACGCAAAAGATTTTGCCACGTGGAGAAAACTCATTGCCGAAGTCGAACAAACGGCAACAACCATTCAATCGAAAAGAACGGAAGCATCGCTACATGATCGAAATCTTCTGTTCGACTGGGAAACATATGTTCGCAAGTATTGCGGAAGCAATGCAACGGATTTGCAGAAACAACGGGTTTTCAAAAATCTTTGGGAACAAGCAAATCCTTCGAAAACGCTGAAAGATTTCTGTCGCGCTTCATATGTTCCCATTCCGAAAGGAATGAAGTTTGTTGTCAAAGACGTAGAACTCATTGGGCGAAACGATGGAGCCGAAGTGTATGGCGTGTCGGTTGAACCTTTGGTCTACGGAGAGGAGAATTGGATTTTGAACAAAAAATGGGTGGGAGATCCCGTTCAGACTGAACTGTTTTGCAAGATTGTCGAAGCAACGGGGGGAATTGGCCGAAGCTTGTTTGTTCCTACATCTCGGACAGAAGTCGAGACGTGGGCCAAAGGAACTATTATCGAATCTGACAAATGGATCGTCCAGTGGGTTATAGTATGGGCTGAAGTCACCTACAGGAACGGCACACAAGGCGAACGACGGGAAATACTTTGCGGGGGAAGTGACGGAACAATGTTTCGAAGCAATCCAGAACGAATGGAACTGGAATAATTGTGTATGGTCTTCAATTGACGAAATGAAAGGAATACGATTGATGGAATCCTCAATTGACATCACGTGTCCGCACTGTCAACAAACACTGGAAGCCAATTTGTCTCTCGCTGGAAAAAACGTAGACTGTCCGAGTTGCGGACAACCATTCAAGGTTTTCGCAAGCCAAACTCAAACTGTTACCAAAAGCACGCTTTGTTCAATGCCTTCCGAAGCGAGCCTCGTTGTCCCAACGTGCAAAACGAACGCAAGCCGCCGGAAATGGTTGCTCTTGGGGGGCGGAGTCATCGTTTTCATTGTCGGGCTCGTTTCAGTTTTCGAGATCCACGCCAGTTTGAAACAGAAGAGAATTAGGACGAGAAGAAGAGAGGCTCTCCAGGCAATCGTCGAACGGAGGAAGGAGCAACCGAATTCCAAACCAGCCGCGGATATATACCGACTTGCCATGCGACACTATTATGGAAACGGCGTAATGCAGGACTATGGAAAGGCTCTTCAACTGCTGAAATCTGCATCCGACAAAGGAAACACGGATGCCTCGGCCGTTTTATCCGAGATCTACATGCGTGGCGACGCAGGAGAGTCGGAAGATTGGGAATTGGCCGTGTCATACGCCGAAAAATATGGAGACGATTCAACCGGCGAACGCTACGATTTGGTTCAACATGTTCTCGGTCAGTGTTTCTTTTGGGGGTATACGAAGAAGGACGGGACATATGTTCAAGACTTCAAAAGAGCATACAATCACTGCAAGAATCCGCTAAGCCACAGCTTTGACAAGCTTCTGGCAGGATTCATGGAGTACTATGGAGTCGGAACGGATGAAAACAAGGAGAGGGCGGCTGAAACGTTTTACAAGACCTGCAAAGACATGCCCGCATATGAAGGAGCGGGACATTGCGCAGTATGTTTGGGATGGATGTATCTTCAGGGAGAAGGTATAACAAGAAACGAAAACGAGGCTTGGAAGTGGCTTCAATACGGAGTTCGAACGGCATTTCCAAACTTGGTAACCGAGGCCAAGAAACCATTGTCGGAACAAGATAGGCGAGCATTTGAATCCAGATTCTCCAAAAATGCGGTTACGTCGTTCTCTCCGTTCAGTTACAAAATGTATCTCTTGATTGGGGACGAAGGCATCATTCGTATTGGAGGAGTGGAAATGCTTCTTGTCAACAAAGGATTAAGAGCATATTTCACTCCCTACCATTGGCGAAAGACATCCTATAACATTGACAAATTATAACGACATTTAAAAGCGAGAAGAACTCGCGGAGGATACTGGCAGTCCAAGTGTTCCCGAACCGTAGCCCGAAGAAGTATCAGTGCGTTTTCCGGAATCAATCGATACGCTCCGCTTTGCTTCGGCCCACTTGTTTTTTCGACCGCTGGATGGTTTACGCGATCACGGAACCTTTGGTCCCGCCCGCCGAGCTGATCCCGCCGGCCTCAGCGGCTCGGCGGGGACGCCTCGCCCCACCGGAGGCGCACCGGAGCCTCTTTCCGCAACATGGTCGGAGAGTGCGGATTCACGGGCGTCCAATGCAGGACGACATGACCCCGCCTCCGGGACCTTCGGCGGGCGAGGCGCGATTTCTTGTCGTCCCGTCTTCCCGTCGTCTCGTCGTCCTCCGCGAGGCGCGCCCGCGCCCCGCCCGGAGCTAGAGCAAATGGTTGTCGATGAGGCGGGTCCTGCCGACGTAGGCGGCGAGGGCGAGGAGGGTGTTCGGGCCGAGTTTCTTCACGGGCTCGAGCGTGTCCGCGTCGACGGCGACGATGTAGTCGACCTTGTCGCACGCCTTCGCGAGCGCCTTCCCGATCTTCGCGATCGCGCGCCTCGGGTCGGTGCGGCCGGCGCGGTAGTCCGCCTCGGCGGCGTCAAGCGCCTCGTGCAGCGCGAGCGCGCGGGCGTGCTCCGCGGGCGAGAGGTAGGTGTTGCGCGAGGAGAGCGCGAGGCCGTCCTTCTCGCGGACGAGCGGCGCGCCGACGATCTTCACCGGGACGTCGAGGTCGCGCACCATGCGGCGGATGACGGCGAGCTGCTGCGCGTCCTTGCGGCCGAAGACCGCCACGTCGGCGCGGGAGGCGTTGAAGAGCTTCAGCACGACCGTGAGGACGCCGGCGAAGTGGATCGGGCGGAACGCGCCGCACATCACCTTCGAGAGCTTCGACTCGACGAGCGAGACGGTCGCGTCCGCGCCGTACATCTCCTCCGGCGTCGGGGCGAAGACGGCGTCGACCCCCTCGGCGCGCAGCAGCGCGAAGTCGCGCCTCTCGTCGCGCGGATACTGCGCGAAGTCCTCGTTCGGCCCGAACTGGGTCGGGTTCACGAAGACGGAGACGACGACGCGCCTCGCCTTCTTCTTCGCAAGGCGGACGAGGGAGAGGTGACCCTCGTGCAGGAAGCCCATCGTGGGGACGAGGGCGACGGTCTCGCCGGCCTTGTGCCAGGCGTCGGAGAGGGCGGAGAGGGATTTCTTGGTGCGGCAGATCTTCATGTGCGTTCCTTCTTCGCCGGAGCATACCACCAAGCGCGGCCGCGGGCAAGCCGCCCGGACGTCTACGGGAACTCGTGGCGGACGGTCAGCGCGACGCGGCCGGGGGTCGGTTCGGCGAGGGCCCAGCGCTTGCGCGCGAGGCGCGCGAGGAACCGCTCGTCGTGGCTCACGAGGAGCATCGCGCAGGGGGCGTCCGCGAGGGCGTCCTCGAGGCAGAGGATGCCCGGCAGGTCGAGGTGGTTGGTGGGCTCGTCCATCACGATGAGGTGCGGCCCGCGCGCGATGCCGAGGGCGAGCAGCAGCTTGCGGACCTCGCCCGGCGAGGGCTGCGCGGACTCGAGCAGGCGGCCGGGGCGCGAGCCGAGGCGCGAGAAGCGCGTCATCACGTCGCCGAGCCGGTCGTCGGGGAGCTTCTTCGCCTCGGCGAGGATGCGGGCGGACTCCTCCGCGGAGATCTCCTGCGGGACGAGGACGAGGTGCTCGGCCGGGACGTTGAAGCGCGGCGCGAGCGCGCGCAGGAGCGTCGACTTGCCGAGGCCGTTCGGGCCGGTGAGCGCGATGCGGTCGGTCGGGAGGATCTCGAGGTCCGGGTAGGACAGCGTGCGCCCCGGGCCGAGCGGCAGCTCGCCCGCGGGGGCGCGCAGGACGAAGTTGCGGCGCGAGACGTCGGCGTCCTCGAGCCAGAACCCGGTGGCGAACTCCTTGCGGACGTGGAACGCGGCGCGCGAGGCCTGCGCCTTGGCCGCCCGCTTCGCGAGCGCGGCGGACTGCTTGCCGGCCCAGGCGTCCTTGCCCGTGAGCTTGGCGAGGTTGCGCTCGGCCTTGCCGTCGTGGTCCCACTTGTTGTGCTTCGCGTCCTTCGTCTTCGCCTTGGTCTTGGCGGCCATGCGTTCGCCCTCCTCGCGGCGCTCCTGCGCGGCGGCGCGAAGGCGCTCGGCGGCGTGCTTGGCGGCGTCGTCCCGCGCGCGGGCGGAGGTCTGCTCGCGGCGGTCCTGCTCCATGCCCTGCGTGACGCCGCCCGGGCGCAGCGTCGCGTCGGGCGGGACGAGGAAGAGGCACTGCGCGCAGAGCTCGTCCAGCAGCTCCCGGTCGTGGCTCACCAGCAGGCCCGTCCCGCGGAAGCGG
>ERZ504995.97-NODE-97-length-11163-cov-3.398181_pt1 | contig 11163 bp, 9 predicted proteins | sample MGYA00514197_ERZ504995 | MGnify/ENA primary metagenome ERZ504995 (study PRJEB26094, sample SAMEA4028455) | Ovis aries | biome: host associated; feature: stool; material: fecal | place: Italy | collected 2012 | study: EMG produced TPA metagenomics assembly of the Sheep...
TGCGGCTTCCTTGGCGGTTTCTTTTTTGGTGTCTTTCTTGGCTGCCATGGTGCTTTCTCCTTCTATGTGTATTTTGGGGAATGGTTGGGTAAGAGGGGGATCAGTCGAAAAGCTCAACGATAAAGTCGATCACGGCCTCCAGAATATCCCCGGCGGCGTCCAGCCAGGCCCAGCGGCGCTTCTTTTTGCCTGCCTCCGGGCTTGTGTCCGGGGCGGCTTCGGCTGCGGTGTCTGCCCCGGTGGAAGGGGCAGCCTGGTCGGCGTTGGCAGAAGCCTCGTTCTGCTCCTGGCCTGTCTGCTGCCACCAGTCGTCTTTTTTCTTGCGGCCGAACATCAGTCGATCACCTCCAATGCCATTTGCAGGGCATGGGCGGCAGACTGCTCCCGCACCGACTGGCGGTCGCCGGTAAAGTGGCATTCGTCCACCCGCACGCCCCCTGCCCATGCTGCGCCGATGAATACGGTGCCCACAGGGGTTTCCGGCGTGCCGCCGGTGGGGCCTGCAATGCCGGTGGCGCTTACTGCCACATCCACCTTGAGGGCGGCTCTGGCCCCCTGTGCCATCTGCTTTGCACAGGGCTCGCTGACCACGCCCACGGTGTCGATCACGGTCTGTTCAACGCCCAGCAGCTGATGCTTCACCCGGGCATCGTAGCTGACCACCCCGCCCATCAGAACGGCGGATGCGCCGGATACCCCGGCGACGGAAGCGGCGATCATGCCGCCGGTCAGGCTTTCGGCGGTGCCGAGGGTAAGCCCTTTTGCCAGAAAGGTGCGCACCACTTCTGCGCTGATGTTTGCAAGATCAGCCATGGAGCACCTCTTTGTTGCGGATGAAGTAGTCGATGCCGCTCCAGAGGGTCATGACCAGCACGGCGATCTGGGAAGGGATCAGCAGCCAGCCGGCGATGATGTGGAAGAAGGGGAAGCGGCACAGGTACACCAGATGGGCAATGACCATCACCATCTGGCAGGTGGTCTTGATCTTGCCCAGCTTGCCTGCGGCGATCACCTTGCCCTGCTCCACGGCTACCAGACGCAGGCCGTCCACCGCCAGCTCCCGCAGCAGCACGGCCACCACCAGCCAGGCGGGTACCAGCCCGTGGCTGATGAGCAGCACCATGGCAGAGAGCACCAGCAGCTTGTCTGCAACAGGGTCGATAAACTTGCCGAAATTGGTGACCAGATTGTATTTACGGGCAATGTGCCCGTCGGCAAAATCGGTAATGGCTGCGCCGATAAAAACGAACAGCGCAAGGTAGTATGCCCATACCGCATCCTTCAGGGAAAGCAGCAGCGCCAGCACGGGCACGCTGCAGATGCGGATGATGGAGAGCCGGTTGGGAAGATTCATAGCTTTACCCCCAAAAGGTCGTAGGTTTGTGCGCCGGTGATGCGCACCTTTACAAAGGTGCCGATATCGCTTTCGCTTGCCCCGGTGATCAGGATCAGGCCGTCGCCCTCGGGGGCTTCGGCGGGGCTGCGCCCGGTGGCGGTGCCGTCGCTGCGCACGTTTTCCACCAGCACAAGGGTCTCTTCGCCGATACGGCTTTGGTTGCGCTCCAGCGAGATCTGCTGCTGGGCGGTCATGAGCCGGTCAAGGCGTTGTTCTTTGATGTCTTCGTCGATCTGCCCGTCCATCTCCGCTGCCGGGGTATCCTCCTCGGGGGAGTAGGTGAACGCGCCCACACGGTCGAAGCGCACATCGGCGATAAAGTCCATCAGTCGTTCAAACTGCTCTTCCGTCTCGCCGGGGAAGCCGGTAATGAACGTGGTGCGCAGGATAAAGCCCATGCTCCGCGCTTTTTTGAGAAGGGCGCGGGTCTTTTCGATGTCGCCCCGGCGGTTCATGCGGCGCAGCAGTTCCGGGTCGGCGTGCTGCAGGGGCAGGTCAAGGTAACGGCAGATGTTGGGGCGGGATGCCATGGCGGTAAGCAGAGCATCGTCCACCTCGTCGGGGTAGGTGTAGAGCACCCGCAGCCATTCCACGCCGGGAATATCGGCAGCCCGGGTCATCAGCTCGGGCAGCAGGGAGCGGCCGTGGGTATCCATGCCGAAGCGGGAGGTATCCTGAGCGATCAGCACATGCTCCTTTACGCCCTGTGCCGCCAGCGAACGGATCTCGCCCAGCACGTCCTCCATATCCCGGGATCGGAAACCGCCCCGGATGAGGGGAATGGCGCAGTAGGTGCAGCGGTTGTCGCAGCCGTCCGCAATGCGGATGTAGGCGGTGTAGGGCGGGGTGGTAAGCACCCGGTCGCCGCAGAGCACCTTTTCGTTCAGCTTGGTATAGCTGGGGCGTTTGCCCTGCATGGCCTCTTCGATGGCAAGGGGCAGCCTGTCGTACTCGCCCACGCCGAGAAACAGGTCGATCTCCGGCATCTCTTCCCTGAGGGCTGCCTCGTACCGCTGCACAAGGCAGCCGGTGGCCACCAGCAGCTTGCAGCAGCCGGTCTCCTTGTACTCGGCAAGGGACAGAAGGGTGTCGATGCTTTCCTGCTTGGCGGGGTCGATAAAGCCGCAGGTGTTCACGATCAGGATCTCTGCCTTGCGCTCGTCGGCGGTCAGGGTATGCCCTGCATCCCGGAGGATCGCCAGCATCAGCTCGCTGTCCACACGGTTTTTGGCGCAGCCCAGCGAGATCAAACCTACCTTTGCCAATGGAATGCCTCCAACATAAAGGAATGCGGAAGCGCAGCAGGGTGCTGCTCCTCCGCATATCATTTTAGCATACTTTTTTCCGAAAGGAAAGTGTTCCCCGCCCTTGCAGGGGCGGGGAACGGCGGGAAAACCCCACCCGCCGGGGCGGCAATGCTGCTGCAGGGAATGCATGGGTTGCCCGAAGCCTTGTAAAACAAGCGTTCTGTTTTCCGGGCTCCATCGGCTCCCCGTTGGCAGGGAGAATGGTTTTTCATTGTACTGGCTTTGCGAGCAGCCTGTTCTGCCTGCGCCGGATGGGGTGTAGCCATGGGGCAAGGGTTTTCCCGGCGGCGCGTGCTTCTACTCCACAGCCGCCTCCAGCTCACCCAGCACTTTGCCCAGCTTGTGCTCCCACAGGTCAAAATCCATGTGCCGGATATAGTGCAGCTCCAGCTCGTCGTGGAGCTGCTTGGCGGCGCTCAACTGCTCCAGAGCGCGGCAGACCATCAGTTCGAAGGCGTTGCGGTCGTAGCCCCGCTCCTTTTCGGGTTGGGAGCCGGTCTGGGTCAGTTCCTGCCAGGGGGCTGCATCCGGACGGCTTTCCGGGATGCAGGTGCGGAAGACCAGCCGCTGCTCCGGCAACAGGATCCCGTCCAGTTCCTCCGGCCACAGGGGATTGAGCAGGTGCACCACCGGCAGCCCCCGCCAGCAGGCCGTCCAGCTGATCTCCTGCCACAGGGGCGTCAGGCACAGCCCTACGGGACATTCCACCCAATGCACGGTATACCCGTCGGGAATGGGCTGCTGCAGCTGCCCTTTGGGGGTAAAGCTCTCGGCGAAGAGCCGTCTGCATGCGCCCCGTCCGCCCCGCTTGGGCAGGGGATCGGTCAATTGCTTTGCCAGCAGATGCAGCCGATCCTCCCGCAGGCTGTGCCCGGCGCACAGCCGCCCCAGCTGCCCCGCTGCCGACAGAAAGCTGTAGCACCGCCGGAAACGCAGGGCGATCTCCTCCTGCAGGGCAGCGATCTCTTTGGCTTTGGGGCGCATGGCGGGCTCATCCAGACAATCGCCCAGCGGGATGAGGGTATCCCGTGCGCCGGGGGTTACCGGGTCGTATACATGGGGCGAGGTGCCGTCCATCATGGCCCAGCCCAGCCCGGGCAGGGCAATGCCGTCCAGACTGTCCGGGTCAGAGGAACAGTGGTAGTATTCCACCGGTTGCCCCGCCTGTGCCGCCGCCTGTGCCACCCGGCGCATCAGCGTGCTTTTGCCCACCCCCGGGCCTCCTTTGATGTAAAACATGCGCTTGCGCTGCCCCTTGGGCAGAATATCCTCAAAGCAGGAATAGAAGCCGATGCCCGTGTTGCCCCCCGCGAAGAGATGCAGATCCTCCATGCTGTTTCCTCCCTTATGCTGCTGTTTTGTCCACAGGAAGCATATGCGACCGGCGGGGAGGATATGTACAAAACCCCCGCATACAGACCATGCTGCATGCGGGGGAGGATATCCGGTTGTGGGGAACGATTACTCCACCAGCGTGCCCCAGCGCTTCTTGGCTTCGGTGTATGCCTTGTCGATGGCCGCCTGATGGGCAGCGTTGATGGCATTGCCGCCGTGGGTCTTGCTGTTTACGAAGTGGATACAGATCATGCCGTAGAAGTTGTTCTTCTCCTCGAACTTGCGCTTGGTAAAGGCGCTGGTTCTGGGGTTGCCGTGGCTGTCGGTATCCATCCAGCCGTGGGGGTAGCCGTAGATGCTTACGCAGTATACGGTGCCGTTCACGTTGAGCCATGCGGCGCGGCGGTCCCATGCGGAGCCGATGTTGGTGCCGCCCATGTTGCCGTTGTAGTCGGGCCAGCAGTAGTTGGCGTTGTCGTTCTTCAGGTCTTTCTTGATCAGCTCCAGCTGGGCGGCGGTGGGCTTCTTGTCCTGATACTTGGCGCCGCCGATCTGGCACATGATGCGGGTATCGTTGGTGCTCAGGGGCACACAGTCGGCGTGGTTGCCGCCGGACCAGCGGTAGACGGTGAATACCTTACCGGTCTCCACATCCATCACCTGGGCGGTGGTGCTCTTGGGGAACATATCGCCGCCGTTGTCGTCGTAGTTCCACTTGGCCTTCTTCACCTTGTAGACCGTGCCGAACTCGGGCTCCACGGCGGGGCCGTTGTCGCCGGAGCTGCCGGGGGTGTAGGTGGTGGAGCCGTTGGATACCAGCTTGGCCTTAGCGGTCAGCAGGGGCCAGGTCTGGTTGCCCATGATGCCGTCCACGCCGATGCCCTTCTGGTAGCGCTGGAAGTTGCCTACAGCCGCCTCGCAGGCGTTGCCGTAGGTGCCGTCCAGCTCGCCGGTGTAGTAGCCCAGCACATAGAGGGCCACCTGCATGGCGTACACGCGCACATCGCCCACCAAAGTGTCGTTGTTGTAGAACTTGTCGTTCAGCTGCTGGTTCCACAGCCCCAGCACATGGGCGGCAAGGGCGGTATCATCCAGCGTACCGGAGGAGACCTGCGCGTATTTGGCGTAGTAGGGTTCGCTCTTGTAGTACAGGCGGCAGTATTCCACGCCGTCCTTGGTCAGGGTGTTGGTATCCACCATCATCAGCACGGTGCCTGCGGGAACGCTGACCATTCCCTCGGAGGAACCGATGGCAGTGTACAGGTCGGTGGCAGCGGGCAGGCAGATGAACTTCTTGCTGGTAGCGGGGCCGGTACCGGAGCTGCCGGTGCTGTTGGCATAGGTCTTGGCGCAGTCGCCGCGCACATAGCCGATCAAACCGCTGGAAAGCTTCACCTTGTACCAGGTATAGCTGCCGCTGGTAACGGGGCTGTCCAGCATATCCACGATACTGCCCTTGGCCAGCAGGGTGCCGGAGCGCTTGCCGCCGGGGGTAAGGCGCACAACGGTACCCGCCTTGGTAATGGTCACCTTGCCGGTTACGGTGTTGGAGCCGGTGGAGCCGGTGCTGTTGCCGCCGTTGAGGTTGGTGAAGGTGCCCATGATCCAGCCGGTGTCGCCGCCGTAGGTGACCTGATACCAGGTAACGCTGCTCACGGTGGTCTTGCCGGTGTAGTTCAGCTTAACGCCCTTGGGCACGCTGCCCAGACGGGCGGCAGATCTGCTTGCGCTCTTGCGCAGGTTTACGCTGTCGATGGTGGTCAGCTCGCCCAGCACATTGGTGCCGGAGCCGTTGCCGCCGCCTGCGCCGGTGGCGTTTACAAAGGTACCCATCAGCCAGCCGGTAAGGTCTTCGTAGACCACCTTGTACCAGGTGATGTTATCGCTGACGGAGGTATCGAAATAGGTGAGGGTGCTGTTGATGGGCACGATGGCCAGACGGGGGGATTCTGTGGTGGCTTCCTCGCGCAGGTTGACGGAGACCTTGGTCTTGAGCGTGCCGGTATTGCCGGTTACCACGCCGCCGCCGGTGCTGCCGCCGGTGGAGCCGCTGCCGGTGCTGCCGGAGGAGCCGCCGGAGGTGCCGGTGACCAGCGCATACAGCGCCGTCTGGGTGATGGGGCCTGCATCGCCGTCCCGGGAAAGCTTGTTTGCGCTCTGGAACTTGTAGACCGCATCATCGGTCTTCTGGCCGTAGTCGCCGTCGAGGGCGGCATTGTAGTAGCCCAGCTTTTTCAGCGCCAGCTGAAGGGCATATACACGCACATCGCCCACCAGCTTCAGGGGCTTCTTCAGGGTGGGGTAGGTGCCGGCCTTCCAGATGTTGTTTTCGATATAGGCGTTCAGCTGCACGTCGGTAAGCAGAACCACATCGTTCATGCGCACATGGTACTGCTTGTTGTTGTAATACACGCCGTAATAGTTGGTGGCCACGCCGTCTTTGGTAACGGTGTACCAGTTATCGCTCACCAGCTGGCATACGGTGCCTGCAGCCATGGTGATCTGGGTACCGGTGCCGTAGGTGTCGCCGGTAAAGAACACCGCGCCGGAGGCGGGAACCTGTACAAAATACTTGGTTGCCGAACGGGTAAGCTTGGCGGGGGAATTGCCTACGCTTTCTGCACCGTTGGCAGCGGGAACAAGCCCTGCGCAAAGGCACAGCGCCATTGCCAGCGCAATGATCCGGCGCAACAGAGCGGATGCTTTGTAAGATTGGTTCCTTCTTTCCATGCCGCAGACCTCCGAGGTTTTAAAGATATATGGGCAGACCCATAGATCGAAGCTACTTTATCACGATTATGATATTACAACTTTGTTACATTGTCAATACTAATTGTTTGGAATTTGAAAGAAAAAGCAAAGCATTTTTCCTCGTGTACATGGGAATTGCACAGCTTGTGCCGCAGCTTTTCCCAACCACTACCGGTTGTGTCTTTTTGTAACAAATGGAGCGGTTACAGGGCAGCGATACAGGAAAGCAGAGCTTCCACATCCCCGTCCCGGGTGCAGACCGAGGTAACCAGCCGCACGGCGGTGTGCTGCTCATCCACTTTGCCCCAGACGGTGATCACGAACTGTTCCTCCAGTGCGCGTACAGCCCGGTCGGGCAGCACGATAAAGATCTGGTTGGCAACGGTATCGCAGAAGAGGGGGAAGCCCTTTGCCACAAATGCCTGCTTGATCTGCTGGGCCTGCCGGTTGGCCTTGCGGGAGGCCTCCACGTAGAGGTTATCCTTCAGCAGGGCTTCGAACTGTACGCCCAGCAGCCGTCCCTTTGCCAGCATGGCGCCCCGCTGTTTGATGCGGTAGCGGAAGAATTCCCGGTATGCTTCCCCGGTGATTACGATGGCTTCGCCAAAGAGCAGGCCCACCTTGGTGCCGCCGATGGTAAAGGCATCGCATACCTTGGCCAGGAAGGGCAGATCCACCGTTGCATCGGCAGCCAGACCGTAGCCCAGCCGTGCACCGTCCACAAACAGGGTAAGGCCCAGCCGGTGGCAGGTCTCCGAAAGGGCGGCCAGCTCGTCTCCGGTATACAGGGTGCCGATCTCGGTGGGATGGCTGATGTAGACCATGGCAGGGCGCACGATGTGCTCGTGGGAGGAATCGTTCCGCTGCAGCAGCACCGCTTCCTCCACCTGAGCGGCAGAGATCTTACCGTCTTTGGCGGGCAGGGGCAGCACCTTGTGCCCGGTGGCCTCCACCGCGCCGGTTTCGTGTACGTTGATGTGCCCCGTGTCGGCGCAGAGCACGCCCTCGAAGGGGCGCAGGCCCGCATCGATCACCAGCAGGTTGGCCTGGGTGCCGCCCACCACAAAATGTACGGCGGCATCGGGGCAATGGCAAAGCTCCCGGATCAGCCCGGCGGCAGCGGCGCAGCGGTCGTCCTCGCTGTAGCCGCAGTGCTGCTCTTCGTTGGTTTCCACCAATGCCTTCAGCACGGCGGGGTGTGCGCCGCAGGCATAGTCGCATTCAAAATGGATCATGGAAAGATTCCCTCTTTTCATCTGTCAGGTGTAATTCCGGTCAAAACCGGTCATGGTATCAATGGTATGCTATCCTCTTTACAGAGTGCTGTCAATAGCGCGGGAGGGGCTCCCTGTATAACAACGCCGGGGGAAGGTGTTTTCTTTCCGGGCAATCTTGTATTTCCGGCAGGATGGTGTATAATAAGAGCAGGACAAACGTTTTCGCAACAGAAGCATACCGCAGCCGGCAAATCCCGGAGGGGCTTCGGTGTTTTCTGCGTGCACAAGCGCATGTATCCACAGGAAAGGCGTGAACAGTATGATCCGCAGATTCGACTACGGCACCCCTCTGCCCACCGATGCGCTGGTAAAGGAGGTACCCCTTTGCACCGAAGCCATCCCCTTCTTTGAGGTAACCGCCGGGGAAGGCGGCATCACCTTTACCCACAGGCTGGGCAGAAACGACCTGATCTACGGTCTGGGCGAAACGGTGCGGGGCATCAACAAGCGCGGGCATCTCTACAAAAGCTGGAACAGCGACGAGTTTTCCCACCATGAGGATAAGCAGTCCCTGTACGCATCCCACAACCTGCTCATTTTCAGCGGCGAAGGCAAACCCTTCGGCGTGTTCTTTGACGACCCCGGCGAGGTGGTGTTCGATCTGGGCTACACCCGGGCCGATACCGCCGCCATCACCAGTGTGAACGGCGATGTGCGGGTCATCCTCATCGAAGAGGACAGCCTCAACGCCATCGTAAAGGCCTTCCGGGGGCTGATCGGGCAGAGCTACCTGCCCCCCAAGTGGGCCTTCGGTTACATCCAGTCCCGCTGGGGCTACGCCGCCGACAGCGAGGTGCGCGCTATCGTCAGCGAGCACCGCAGCCGCCACATCCCGCTGGACGGCGTGTGTTTGGATATTGACTATATGGTGGATTACAAGGATTTCTCGTGGAACGAGCAGTCCTTCCCCGACCTGCCCGGCCTTTGCAGCGATATGAAGAAGGATCACATCCGGCTGATCCCCATCATCGATGCGGGCGTAAAGCAGCAGGAAGGCTATGATGTATGCGACGAGGGCCTCCGGAACGGCTACTTCTGCACCTGTGAAAACGGCGAGCCCTTTGTGGGTGCGGTATGGCCCGGGCGCAGCTATTTCCCGGATTTCTTCCAGCCGGAGGTACGGCAGTGGTTCGGCAGAAAGTACCACAAGCTGATGGATGCCGGTGTGGAAGGCTTCTGGAACGATATGAACGAGCCCGCCCTGTTCTATTCCGAGGCAGGGCTTGCCGAGGCGCGCAAGGAACTGACCCGCCTCATGGACATGAATCTGGGTCTGGATGCCTTCTTCCACCTGAAGGATGTGCTCATGGGCATGCAGAACAAGCGGGAGGATTACGAAAGCTTCTACCACAAGTATGCCGGGCAGACGGTGCGCCACGACCGGGTGCACAACCTGTACGGCGGCTTTATGACCCGTGCGGCGGCAGAGGGGCTTGCGGAATACGAGCCGGAGAAGCGGCACCTGCTGTTCTCCCGCGCCTCCTATGTGGGCGCGCACCGCTGGGGCGGCGTGTGGCAGGGCGACAACACCTCCTGGTGGAGCCACATCCTGATGAACCTGAAGATGCTGCCCTCCCTCAACATGTGCGGCTTCCTCTATACCGGTGCCGATCTGGGCGGCTTCAGCGGCAACACCACGGAGGATCTGCTCCTGCGCTGGCTGCAGCTGGGCGTGTTCACCCCGGTGATGCGCAACCATTCCGCCATGGGTACCCGCGAGCAGGAGATCTACCGCTTCCGCAACTGGGAGCAGATGCGCGACACCCTGACCGTCCGCTATGCGCTGATTCCCTTCCTGTACTCCGAGCTGGTCAAGGCCGCCGTGAAGGACGACATGCTCTTCCGCCCCCTGGCCTTCGACTACACCGCCGACAAGCGGGCCCAGCGCGTGGAGGATCAGCTGATGCTGGGTGCCTCCTGCATGATCGCCCCTGTGTATGAGCAGAACGCCCGCGGCCGCTATGTGTACCTGCCCGAGGATATGCTGATGGTGCGCTTCCGCTCTGCGCAGGATTACGACTGCATCCCGATGACAAAGGGTCACCACTGGATCGACCTGGCGATGAACGAGTTCCCGTTGTTCATCCGCAAGGGCCAGGTGATCCCGCTGGCCGGTGGCGCAGAGTGCGTTGCTGCGATTGACGTAAAATCCCTGACGCTGCTGGGCTGGCTGGAGCACGGCACCGCCTTCACCCTCTACGATGACGACGGCGAAAGCATGGACATCGACCTGGACAAGGGCCTCACCCTCATCGACGTGCAGGTCAAGGCCGGGAATGTCAGCGCCAAGGCCGAGGGCGTCCAGCTGGATACCAGCCGCGTCATCATCGGCTGAACAAAGGAAATACACCGCTGACAAACGGTGCCTGTCCTCCCCGCCTTGACACACAAAGTTCACAGTGGTATGATAATATCCAATCGAAACGTGCGTTTATCTTTATTCCGCACAAAGAAAAGGAGTGTTTCCCCATGGCCCACAAGACCAAGAAGTACAGCTTCCAGCGCAACAAGAAGAAGACCCTGGCGTGGGTGATCGGCATCGTGGCCGTCATCGCCGCGATCGTCATCGGCGTTCTGGTGTACAACAGCACCCTGTCCGGCGACATCGAAGTCCCCGCCCCCGACGCTGCCAAGATGAACAACATCGCCGACAACTGGCAGACCCTGGCCACCCACACCGACAAGGTCACCAACGAGTACGCCATGTACTACGCCGAGGGCGTGGACGAGAACGGCGCTACCGTGCTGACCTACACCACCGATCTGGTGGATGTGGCGCAGAGCCAGGTTGGCTACCAGCAGGTACTTCACCTGACCGTTCACCCTGGTGAACACCACCGCGCCGCAGGATTTTTCCCAGGTCATGTTTTTCGCCTCCAACGATGCTTGATTTTTCAAGATGGTGCATTATAGCACAAGGTTTCTGCGATGCGCAAGTGCATCAACTTTTTCTCCCTTCCCATCTTGTGCGCCGCCTGCACTTGATGTACAATATTGCAAGCATCACCAAAGATTGGAAGGATCACCATGAACACAATCCTCAACCGCGACGCCTTCCGCAAGGAAAAGGGCGTGAAGCTCTTCCTGCTCTCAGTAC
>ERZ504995.98-NODE-98-length-11152-cov-3.771380_pt1 | contig 11152 bp, 9 predicted proteins | sample MGYA00514197_ERZ504995 | MGnify/ENA primary metagenome ERZ504995 (study PRJEB26094, sample SAMEA4028455) | Ovis aries | biome: host associated; feature: stool; material: fecal | place: Italy | collected 2012 | study: EMG produced TPA metagenomics assembly of the Sheep...
CGGGGCCGTGGAAGACGGGGTGCCAAAACCCGGGGCGCCAAAGCCCGGAGCACCGGGAACGGAGAGCACATCATGAGTGCCACCCGCATTCTCCTGGTGGACGATCATCCCGTGGTCCGGGCGGGACTGCGCGCCATGCTCAGCGACTTTGAGGGCGTGGAAGTAGCTGCGGAAGCCGCCGACGGAGCCGCCGCCATCGCTGAACTTGCCCGGCTGCAGACGCTGGGAACCCCGGTGGACGTGGTGCTCATGGACCTGCAGATGGCCCCGGGCATGGACGGGGTCACCGCCACCCGGCAAATCCGCGCCGCTCAGGGCCCGCCGGTGCTGATCCTGACCACCTACGACAGCGACGCCGATATCCTTGCGGCCGTCGATGCCGGCGCCGCGGGCTACATGCTCAAAGATGCGGCTCCCGAAGACATCCGCAGCGCCGTCACCGCTGCCGCCGAAGGCCGGACAGCGCTGGCTCCGCAGGTCGCCGGACGCCTGCTCGGGCAGCTGCGGAATCCGGAAACGGCCCTCAGCCCGCGGGAACTGGAATTGCTGGAACTGCTGGCTGATGGAATGGCCAACCGCGCGATGGCCCGTGCGCTGTATATTTCCGAAGCCACCGTCAAGACCCACTTGGTGCACATCTACGAGAAACTCGGCGTGGACAACCGGACGGCAGCCGTCAGCGAGGCCCGCAAGCGCCGCATTATCCGCCGCTAGCGTTACCGGCCGGCATGAGCCGCAACACGGGCAGGCGTCAGTCCGGGTCTCCGCCGGGCGACGGCATTGGCCCCGACGGCGGCGTTGGCCCGGACAGCGGCGTTGGCCCGGACAGCGGCGTTGGCCCGGACAACCGGTGGACCCGTGCTTCCCAGGGCCGCAGCAATCCGGGGTCCCCGGGTTCGGAGTAATTGCCCAGCACCAGCTGATTGGGACGCAGGTACGCCGAGACCTCCAGCGGCTCATCGGACACGTTGCACAGCACGCTCAGTTCTTCCCCGCCCAGGCGGCGGCGGAACGCGAACAAAGACGGGTCGCCGGGATCCACCAGTTCAAAGTCGCCCAAGGCCACCACCGGGGACGCATGCCGCAGCGCGATCAGGCGCTGGTAGTAGCGGAACACTGACCGTTCCGCGGCCCGGTCCGCTTCCACATTGAGGCCGGGATAGTTGGCATTGACGTCAATCCAAGGTGTCCCGGTGGTAAAGCCCGCATTGGGGCCGTCATTCCACTGCATGGGAGTGCGGGCGTTGTCCCGGCTCACCCGGTTCAGGATGGCCAGCACGCGCTCCGGCGCAATCCCGCGGCTGAGGGCGAATTCATATAAGGCCAGCGACTCAACATCCCGGTACTGGTCCAGCGAGGTAAAGCCCGCATTGGTCATGCCAATTTCCTCGCCCTGGTATATGAAGGGCGTGCCGCGCTGCAGGTGCAGGAGGGTGGCCCACAGCGTGGCGGATTCGTAGCGGTACTCAGTGTCGTTGCCGAAACGTGAAACCGAGCGCGGCTGGTCATGGTTGCCCAGGTAGAGGCTGTTCCAGCCGCGGTCGGCCAGCGCTCGCTGCCACCGGTTCCAGATACTTTTCAGGTCCTGCAGCTTCATCGGCAGATGGTTCCATTTTCCGCCGGCGCCCTGGTCCAGCCGCATGTGTTCGAAATGGAAGACCATGTCCAGTTCCCCGCGCAGCGGGTCGGTGAAGAGCACCGCCTCGTCAACCGTCACGCCGTCGGTCTCTCCCACCACCAAGTATTCTCCGTCCCGGTAGCTGAACACGGCGCGCATCATTTCCTGGATGAACTCGTGGACCCGGGGGCCGGACACAAAATAGGGGGAGCCGTCCGCATACATGCCGCCAGCGGACACCGGGCTGTCCGGCAGGGAGGGACGTTTGGAAATGAAGTTGATGGCGTCCATGCGGAACCCGTCAATGCCGCGGTCCAGCCACCAGTTCATCATGTCGTACACGCGCCGGCGCACACGCGTGCTCTCCCAGTTCAGGTCCGGCTGGTGCGGGCTGAAGAGATGCAGGTAGTACTGCTCCGTCACCGGGTCATAGGTCCAGGCGCTGCCCCCAAAAATCGAGCCCCAGTTATTGGGTTCAGCGCCCGGTTCGTCAGGGGAGAAGCCGCGCCGGGGATCCCGCCAGAAGTAGGAGTCCCTGGACACGTTGGTGCGAGAGGAAGACGAGACGAGAAATGCCGAGTGCTCATCGGAGGTGTGGTTCACCACCAGGTCCATGATGAGCTTCATGCCGCGTCCATGCACCTCGGTCAGAAGCCGGTCGAACTCCTCCTCGGTCCCGTAGAGGGCATCGATCCGGCGGTAGTTGCTGATGTCGTATCCGTTGTCGTGCTGTGGAGACTGGTGAATGGGGGAGAGCCAGAGGACGTCCACTCCGAGCTCGCTGAGGTAGTCCAGATGGTTGATGATGCCGGTCAGGTCGCCGACCCCATCACCGGAAGTGTCGGCGAAGCTCCGGGTGTAAATCTGGTAGACGACGGCGTTGGTCCACCACGCCGGCTGGTACGGATTTCTCATGGAGCAGCAGTCCTTTCGCAGGCCCGCTGATACAGGCGGCGCGGGACGGCGCCCGGGAGCGAACCGGGTGGATCCAGCTTATGTTCGGCTCTCCGCCACAGACAGGGAACGCAGCTTCGGGCCAGTTGTGAGCTGGAAATTCCTGCCCCGGACCGGCGGCGAATTTTTGTTCAACAACCCGACAGGCGTAACGTGGTTCCGCTGGTCCGTGGAGTGTGCGGACCGAGCCGACACAAGTTCCGGACCTCATCATTCTCCGGGCACAGTATCTCCGGACCACACGAGAAGTTCCGGACAAGATTAATAGGAGCATCTGGTGACGCGCGGCGGTCAGAAACTATGGACCACGGGGTTTGTCCTCGCAATTATCACCAACTTCTTCCTTTCGATGGTGTTCTATCTGCTCATGACCACCATGGCGCTGTATGCCGTGGAGCGGTTCGCCGCCTCGGACGGCGCCTCCGGATTCGCCTCCGGATCCTTCGTCATCGGCGCACTGGTCGCCCGCATTTTCAGCGGCAAGTTCCTGGACTTCATTGGGCGGCGGAAACTGCTCCTCGGCGGACTCGCGGTCTTCACGGCCGCGGCCCTGCTGTACCCCTTTGCTGACAGCCTCGGCGCACTGCTGGCCATCCGGCTGATCCACGGCGCGGCTTTCGGAGCTGCGAGCACCTCGATCTCCGCATCGGTCATGGGCCTGATTCCGGTTCGCCGCCGCGGTGAGGGCACAGGCTACTTCGGCATCTCCACCACCCTGGCCACCGCCGTCGGGCCCTTCCTCGCCGTCCTGATCGTGGACAGCATGACCTACGACTTCCTCTTCCTGGCCAGCGCCGCGTGCGCCGCTCTGGCACTGGCCGTGGCACTGATGCTGAAGCTCCCCGAGCGCACGCCGACGGCGGCGGAACAGGCGCGCAAGTGGCACCTGCGGTTCACTGACATCATGGATCCGGCGGCGCTGGCCATCGCGTCCATCATGTTTGTTGCCGGTGCTTCCTATGCCGGCGTCCTGACCTTCATCAATTCCTATGCCCAGTCGGAAAACCTGGTCACCGCCGCCAGCACCTTTTTCCTGGTCTACGCCGCCGTCGTGCTCGCGTCCCGGCTGTTCATGGGCCGGCTGCACGACATCTACGGGGACAACGCCGTCATTTATCCCACCCTGGTCAGCTTCGCCGTCGGCCTGGCACTGCTGGCCTGGGCGCCCAACGGTTTCGTGATGGCGGCGGCCGGCGTGTTTGTGGGCATCGGCTTCGGGGCACTGGTTCCCACCGCCCAGGCCGTGGCCGTCACCATGGCCCCGCCCCACCGCATTGGCCTGGCCACCTCCACCTTCTTCATCATGATGGACGCGGGGGTTGGCCTGGGACCGCTGGCACTGGGCGCCCTGGTGCCGCTGACCGGGTTCCACGGCATGTACTGGCTGCTGGCCGGGTGCATCCTGGCGACCACTGTGCTTTACCACTTTGTGCACGGACACAAGAACTACCGCCGCGGTGAGGACGCACTGGAGCCGGGGTCTCCCGCCTGATCCTGCGCCTGTCCGTGACCCTCCGGCAAAACCGGGGTAGGTTATCGCCATGGCCGGCAAAGCAACCACCATTACTGTCCCGGGTCCCCACGGCGACCGCGAAATGCGGATTTCCAGCCCCGACCGGGTCCTGTGGCCCGAGCTGGGACTGACGAAGCTTGATCTCGCCCGCTACGTGGCGGAAGTCGGAAGCGCCTTCATTGCCGCCAACGGTGACCGGCCCGTGTCGCTCCAGCGGTTTCCGGACGGGATTGACGGTGAACAGTTCTTCTCCAAGAATCCGCCCAAGGGCACACCCGGCTTCATCCGGGCCGTCACCGTTACCTACCCCAGTGCACGCGCCCATCCCCAGCTGATCCTCGATGAACCGGCGGCCGCAGTGTGGGCCGTCCAGATGAACACGGTGGTCTTCCATCCATGGCCGTCCCGCGCTGAGAACACGGACAACCCGGATCAGCTGCGCATTGACCTGGACCCCCAGCCGGGCACTGATTTCGACGACGCCGTGCCCGCCGCCGTCGAGCTCCGCAGCGTTCTGGCCGAGGCCGGCCTCGAGGCGTTCATCAAAACCTCGGGAAACCGGGGACTGCACGTTTACGCCCCCATCACCCCGGACCATGAGTTCCTCGATGTCCGCCATGCCGTTATTGCAGCCGCCCGTGAACTGGAGCGCCGGATGCCGGACCGGGTCACCACGGCATGGTGGAAGGAGGAACGCGGACAGAACATTTTCGTGGACTTCAACCAGGCGAACCGCGACCGCACCATCGCCGGTGCCTACAGTCCGCGGGCACTGCCGCACGCGCCGGTGTCCGCGCCGCTGACGTGGGACGAACTCGAAGGAGCTGATCCGCGGGACTTCACCATCCTCACGGTTCCCGAGCGGCTGCGGACATCGGGGGATCCCTGGGCGGACATGGGCTCCAATCCGGGGAGCATCGAGGTGCTGCTGCAGTGGTGGCAGCGGGACCTGGACAACGGGCTCGGCGAGATGCCCTTCCCGCCGGACTATCCCAAGATGCCCGGCGAGCCGATGCGCGTCCAACCCAGCAGGGCCCGGAAGAAGGACTGACCGCACCGGCCCGTGCCGGCAGGCTAGCCGTGCGTATGAAGCTCCCCGGGAACTCCGGTCAGCTCATTGGGGGTGTGTTCCAGCTCCCCGGTGGCGGTGACGGTGCCGGACTCGATGTCCACGGCGGTGACCGTGTTTGCGGACGGATCCGTGATGTACGCGGTGTGGTCCACGACGGTCAGTGTGGGACGGGGCTGCTGCCACTCCAGCGGCTCTTCCCAGGGGCTGAGGACCGGAGTGCTCGCGGTGATGGCCCCGCTGTCCGGGTCGATGGTGTGCAGTGCGCCGTCGGTTCCCAGGACCAGCGCTTCGCCGTGAGGTCCGCGGGCCAGCGAACGGAAGCTGTAGCTGGTGCCCAGATCCACCAGCTGCAGCTGCTTGGTGGCGGTGTTGATCAGGGAAATCCGTTCCGGACGTTCCAGCTCGGCGTCCGGGTCCGACTTGTAATCGCCAAGTGTCACAGCCGACTCTTCGGAGCCGGCCTGGTTTCCGATTCGCCCGTACGAATCCGGGCTGTCGATTTTGGTAATGACACCGTCGGAATAGACCAGCACGCCTGTCTCGCAGCCAATGACGACCGCTTCGTCCGCTGCCGTGGCTTCACCGTGCACACCGGGGCAGTCCTCGTTGCGGAGGATCTCCTCGCGGTCCGCGTCGAGGACGGTTATGCCGGGGCGTTCCCCGTCATTGCCGAGGGTCAGCACCAGCTCGCCCGTGGACAGTTCCACCGCCACGCCGTGATGGGCTTCCGCCGCCGTATGGATGTCGGTTTCCGGCTTTTCCCCGTCCTTCGAAGCGGTGAGGTCGGCAGTGTCGAACGACTCCACCACTCCCGTCCCGTCGCTGAACAGGACGGTGCGTCCCGCGTGGTGCACCACGTGTCCGGGCTTGTTGGCTGCGAACTCAAGACCGGTCAGTGCGGGTTCCGCAACCCGGTGCTTTCCGTCGCTGTCGGTCCATGCTCCGGTGTCCAGGACCTTGAAGGCATTGGCGGTGGAGATGATGACGTGCCGGCCGTCGCCGGCGGGATTGATCCGGTTGAATCCCGTCATTTCAAAATCGGCCAGGACCTGCAGGGTTTCACCGTCCAGTACCTGGACGCCGCCGTCGTAGGTGGTGACGAGGCGGGGTTTGGCGTGGGGGGACTCTTCAGCGGCCGACGACGACGGCTGGCCGGATGCCTGGCCGGACGCCGGTTGTGCGGAAGGATTCTGGCCGGAGCCGCAGCCGGCGAGCAGGAGCGCCGCGACGGAGAGTGCAGCCAGTTTGGGCAGGGCACGGGGGACAGAGCGGGGGATGGAAAAGGCTGGCAGGGACATGGGGTCCTTCTTTCGGTTGGGGATGGTGCTTTCGATGGAAAACTGATGGGAATCCGCGGGCGTCAGGGCAGGCCGCGGGTCAGGGCAGCAACGATGCGTTCGGTGTTGGTGCGCATCATCTGCTCGTAGGTTTCGGCGCCGGATCCCTCGACGCCCAGCGACTCGGTGAACAGCCCGACGACGGCTACATCCAATCCGGCTTCTTCGGCGAGGACCCGGGCCAGGCGGTCCGGCTGGGAGGAATCGGTAAAGATGGCCGGAACCGCAGCCGTGCGGATCGTGCCGGCCAGATCTTCCAAGTCGGCGGAGCTGGGGGATGCAAGCGTGCTGCCCCCGGGAATGATGGCTCCGGTCACGGTGAAGCCGAACCGGGACGCGAGGTAGCCAAAAACATGGTGGTTGGTGACGATGCTGCGCTGCTGCGCGGGAATGGCGGCGAATTCCGCTTCCATCCAGGCGTCCAGTTCCTCAATCTGGCTCCGGTACGCATCGGCCCGGCCGCGCACCGCCGCTGCGTCCGCCGCGGGCACGTTCTCGGTCACGGCCGCGGCGATCAGGTCCACGGCGCCTCCCACCCGCTGCGGATCGGTCCAGAAATGCGGATCAGGAGTTCCCGCTGCCGTTCCGGCGGCCGTGAACGGCAGCGGATCCAGGGACGAGGCCACCTCAAGCACCGGAACACCCTGGTCCGCCGCGGCGTCCACATGCCGCAGCACTCCCTCTTCGAGCCCGAGTCCGTTGGTGATAATCAGCTCCGCCGACTCCAGTTCCGCGGCCTGCCGGGCCGAGATACCGAAGGAGTGGGGATCACTGCCGGCTTCCATGAGCACGACGACGTCGGCATGGTCCCCGACCACGTTCTCCACCACGTCACCAAGGATGTTGGTGCTGACAACGACGGTGGCCCGCGGCTCCCCGGTTCCGGACAGCGCTGCGCATCCGCTGAGCACTGTTCCGGCAGCCAGGGCAAGGGCGGCGGCGCACAGGCGTGCTGAACTGTGTGGAAGCCTCATCGTCCGGTCTCCACCAGCAGCCGGGCGGACACATCCGTGTCGAGTTCCCGTGCCGTGCGCAACCCGTCCGCATAGTCGATCTCCAGGACGGCGCCTGCCTCGTTGAGGACGTAAGCGCGTTCGGGATTGATCTCCAGTGCCGGTGCCGAGGTGTCGGCGGACGGACCGGTCAGCGGTGCCGTACTGGCTTCAAGCGCGCCGCCGGCAACCAGGAGGGACAGCATGGATCCGCTGTTCGCCAGCGCCAGGACGCGTGCGCCGTCTCCAGCGGCCGCGGCGGCAGCGAGCGGTTCATCAGTGGCGAGCAGCCGCCAGGTTCCGGTGGCCGTGTCCAGATGCCAGGCGCCGGCCGTCCCGGCCACGGCTGCCACCTCGGTGGAGCCGGGGCGGGCGTCAAAGGAGTGAGCCCGTCCGGCGTCCGCCGGCACTCCGGTTGTGGGGTAAGGCAAATGCGCGGCCGTGATCCGGCCGGCGTCGGATGTCACCAGCAGGGCGCCGTCCGCGCATCCGAACACCACACCGGTGCGGGTCACTGCGTGGCCTTCGGGTTCCGCACAGTCGGCTCCGGGCAGGGGCAGCTCTTTGCCGTCGGCACCATACAGTCCGACGCCGGATGCAAGTTCCGCTCCCGGTTCGGCGCGGGACACCAAATAACTTCCCTCGAACGGCATAGCTGCACCGCGGTGGGCGCCGACCTTGAAGCTGGTGGGGGCAATTGTTCCCTCCGCCAAATCCGCGTGATCCACGGCCGTCACGGTGCCGTCGCCAAAAAAGACGGCGGTGGATCCGCCGTTGGTGACAACGGCGCCGGGGTTCTCTCCGGTGATGGTTCCAACAACGGCGGGAGGAGCCGAGTAGTAGTGCTTGTGGTCTCCGTGGGGCACGGTCCAACCTCCGGAATCCACGATGACCACGGCATCCTGCTGGGGGTTGCCGAGGAAAACGAACCGGTCGCTTCCGGCGGCAGAGGCCGTGCCGGGAAACGTGCCGACGGCGGTTACGGTTCCGCTGACCGGATCGGTGACGGTGACCTCGCCGCCGGGACCCACAGCTGTGAGCCGTGCCTGTGGTTCGGCGGCTTCTTCGGCTCCGGGAACGTAACCGTGGGGTTCCGTTCCACCGGGCCCGCCGGAAGCCGTCTCGGCAGCGGCTGATTCCGCCGGCGAAGTACCGGCTTCCGGACCGGTGCCGCAGGCCGTGAGCAGCAGGGCTGCAGCCGAGACGGTGCATATCATCCTCACGGTTCGGGGCATCGCGGGGGCCCGCCGAACGGGAACGCAGGAAGGGGACATCTGTTCTAGCTCCTTGTAGTGGGGGAGAGTGGCAGGGGAGAGGTTGGCACGGGCCGCCGCCGGTCCCGGCGGCGCACCCGCTCAAGCAGCGGCTGTGATGCCGAGGAGAGGAAAAAGACCAGGACGGCGACGGCGGTGATGGTTGCGCCGGCGGCTGTGGAGGCATGCCAGGAGATGAGAAGTCCGGCAGCCACGCAGAACGAACCAATGGCGGCGGCACCGAGCATCATTGCCGGCACCGTGCTGGTCCACAGCCGGGAGGCCGCGGCAGGGGCAATCAGCAGGCCGAAGACCAGCAGGGTTCCGACGACTTGGAAGGATGCCGAGATGGCGGTGATCATCATGGCCATGAGGACCCCGTGCGCAAGTTTCGGACGCAGCCCCAGGGTCGCGGCTTTCCGCACGTCGAAGGCAGCAGCGGTGAAGGCACGGTGGAAGAGCCCGGCCAGGACGCAGGTCACCAGCAGCGCGGCTGCGAGGACGGCCAGGTCCTGCGGGCGCACCGCCAGGATGTCGCCGAAGAGGATGCCGGTCAGGTCAACGGCAAAGGAGCCGGACCGGGAAATGATAATGACCCCCAGCGCCAGCATGCCGGCAAACAGCAGGCCGATCGCCGTGTCCTGGGACAACCGGCGGCTGCGGCCCGCGGCACTGATGCCTCCGGCCATGGCCGCGGCGCTGACGGCAGCACCAATCAGGGGATTGATGCCCAGGAGTGCCGCGACGGCGACGCCGGGAAGCATCCCGTGCGACATCGCGTCACCGAGGAACGCCATGCCGCGGAGAACTATCCAGGTGCCGGCGACGGCGCACAGTGCGGCGGCCAGCACACCGGCAAGCAGGGCACGCTGGACAAAAAGGACCGCGAACGGTTCAAGCAACCAAGTCATCACGGATGAAACCCTACAATAGATAATGAGAATCAGTTGCAATAAGCACGCAAGACCTTCGTGGAGGCGGAAAATGCAGGCGTACACCCTAGATTCAGTGGCTTTCGGCTATCCGGGCCGCCCGGTGTTCCGGGACCTCTCCCTCACCATCCACCGCTCCGGCGTGACCGCACTGGTGGGAAACAACGGGTCGGGGAAGTCAACGCTGCTGTCCCTGCTGGCGGGAATCGAGAAGCCGCACGCCGGCCGGGTACGGGCGCATTTGCCGGACAGGCCGGCCCTGGTGGTGCAGCAATCGGCTGCCGCTGCTGCCTTTCCCGTCACAGTGCGGGGTGCAGTGTCCATGGGCCGCTGGGGAAGGGCAGGACTGGTTCGACCGCTGTCCCGCAGCGACCGGCGGACGGTGGAGCGGGCGATGGACAGAATGGACATCCGCTCCCTAGCTGCCCACCCGCTGGGGGAGCTCTCCGGAGGCCAGCGCCAGCGGGCACTGGTGGCCCAGGGGCTGGCACAGGAAGCGCGGATCCTCCTGCTGGACGAGCCGGACGCCGGCCTGGACCAGTACGCCCGGGAGCTCATCACCGAAGCGCTGCGGGCCGAAGCGGCGCGGGGCGTGACGGTGGTCCAGGCCACCCATGATCTGGTCCGGGCACGCGCTGCGGAGCACTGCCTGCTGCTGGCCGGCGGCCAGGCTTCGGAGCACGGAAATCCGCGGAATGTGTCGGCCGGCAACGGCATTCAGTTCGAGCGGAGCCCGGATTTCCCGTAAGGTGGAACGAAGGTGCGCCGGGAAGTCTGGTCGGCAATAACATTGTCGACCGCTTTTTCAGGAGTCATTCGTGCCATCCAGCAAGTCCCCGGAACCCGCTTCCAGCCCATCGAACCGCCCGCGCCTTTTCAGCCGCGGAAGTTACAGCGAAAAACTCCGCATCGGCGAAATCCTGCGCAAGGAAACCGTCGGCGGCATGCTGCTGGTCGCAGCGGCGGTTATCGCCCTGGTCTGGGCAAACTCACCGCTTTCCGACAGTTACTTCGCCCTGCGCGACTTCGAAATCGGCTACGAGCCATGGCACCTGGAGCTCAGCCTGGGCGCCTGGGCCGCCGACGGCCTGCTCGCCGTCTTCTTCTTCCTTGTGGGCCTGGAACTCAAGCGCGAGTTCGTCGCCGGGGACCTCCGCAATCTCAGCAAGGCCATTGTTCCGGTTGCCGCCGCAGTGGGCGGCGTGGTGGTTCCGGCAGCGATCTACGCCGTCATTAACCTGAGCAGTCCGGAAACCCTCGACGGGTGGGCCATTCCCACGGCCACCGATATTGCCTTTGCCGTGGCCGTCCTCGCGATCATCGGTTCGCATCTGCCGTCCGCCCTGCGGATCTTCCTGCTGACCCTGGCCGTGGTGGATGACCTGCTGGCCATCACCATCATTGCCGTGTTCTACACCGAAGACCTTGAGATCACCCCGCTGCTGCTGGCGCTGGCCGGACTGGCGCTCTCCCCCTTCCTC
>ERZ504995.99-NODE-99-length-11142-cov-3.222964_pt1 | contig 11142 bp, 9 predicted proteins | sample MGYA00514197_ERZ504995 | MGnify/ENA primary metagenome ERZ504995 (study PRJEB26094, sample SAMEA4028455) | Ovis aries | biome: host associated; feature: stool; material: fecal | place: Italy | collected 2012 | study: EMG produced TPA metagenomics assembly of the Sheep...
GGATTGCCTTCGCAGACTTGTGTGTATTTCCATAGTCGGTTTTCTCCTTTCTTACTTCTCGATCCCGTTCTCGGTTCTCCAGCGCAGCGGGACCCACCAGGTGAACCCGAAGGTCATGCACATGCACAGAGAATAGAGGAACTTCTCCCCTGCTTCTTTGCCGACTTTCAGACCGATGGTGACGGTCTCAAAGGCATGCAGAGCAAGGATGCCGAGGACGATCCACGGGAATCCGAAGGGCGATGCGATCGCACCCAGTGCCCAGAGGACGATGACGAGGAAATAGTCCAGCTTTTCGATTTTGGTCAGGAAGGAGAACACAAAATCTCTTAACTTTTTCATAGAATACCACCTTCTACTTTTATTTTTCATTCGTGATGACACGCACTCCTATACGTGTACAATTAACATAAACATTATAGATGATTTGACCAAAATCATCAACTACCCACGTGAACTTTTTAGACAGCATTCATCGTCTTCTTTCTAACAAGAAGGTTCAATAATTATTTACTCAACCGATAAAAAACTCCTCAGACGATCATCTGAGGAGTTTTTGTTATTTCAGGATGTCGGAGAGCGGGACGCCCTTTTCTTCGGCGAGCTTCCTGGCGCTCTCGTATTCGATGGTGGTCTTGTCGATGTCTTCATAAGTCAGGTGCTTCGCGTCGACGGGCCCGTAAGGGGTGTCCACCGTGACGGCTTCCCGGTCCATGATGACCCGTTCCTGCAAAGACACCCGCATGCCGATGGCGGAAGTCTCCCGGAAGATGACGCGGATGCAGGCGTCTTTCACGTCTTCCTTGCACATGACCGACAGTGCGTAGGCCGGTCTCCCCTTCTTCATGAAGATGGGCGTGTACCAGACGTCTTTCGCGCCCGCTTCGAAGAGTTTTTCCATGCAGTAAGCGAGGGTCTCTCCGGTGCAGTCGTCGAGGTTCGTCTCGAGTTTGATGATCTCGTCTCTCATGACTCTCTCCCCTTTACCGTCTGGCGATTCACCTTGGCTGCCATGAAGCCTGCGCCGAATCCGTTATCGATGTTCACCACGCTGGTTCCGCTGGCACAGGAGTTCAGCATGGACAGCAGGGCGGACAGGCCGCCGAAGTTGGCGCCGTACCCGACACTGGTGGGACAGGCGACGACCGGCGCGTTGACGAGGCCGCCGATGACGCTGGCAAGCGCTCCTTCCATGCCGGCGACCGCGACGATGGCATTCGCCTTGCGGATGTCTTCGATCTGATCGAGGAGACGGTGGATGCCGGCGACGCCGACGTCGAAATAGCGGTGGACTTCCGCGCCGCACATCCAGGCCGTGAGTGCGGCCTCTTCCGCGACGGGGATGTCCGTGGTACCGGCGGTGCAGATGGCCACGTTCCCGATCTGCTCCTTCGGTTCTCCGACCGTGATGATGTGTGCGGCTTCATGGTAGACCGCTTCCGGCAGGACCGCCTTGACGGCATCGTAGTGTTCCGCGCTCGCGCGTGTTCCGAGCACGAGACCGCTCCGTCCGTAGATCGCCTGTGCGATGATCGCGACCTGTTCCGGCGTCTTTCTCTCACAGAAGATGACCTCCGGGAAGCCGCTGCGGGCCTCGCGCGAATGGTCCACTTTCGCAAAGGACAGGTCCTCATAGGAGTCCTGTTTCAGTTCCTGTTCGGCAGCTTCCACGGAAAGGCTTCCGTCAGCCACCTGAGCCAGTATGTCTTTCAATTCCATCTTCATCACCCGTTATCCGTTCTGCAGGCAGTCGGAGTCCAGCACTTCGTACATGCGGAAGAACTCGCGGAGGTCCCGCAGGATGTTATCCACGCCGCCCGGCGTGTTGCTTTCGATGTTCAGCGGCATGACGGGGTCGTGTACGGAAAGCCGCAACAGGAACCAGCCGTCGACCTCCGGCTTGGAGGCACGGATGCCTTCTGCATTGTCCGGCGCCACGTCATAGTCATCGGATTCGGAGACGACGGAGGTCAGATCGTCGATGACGCTCTGGCCGATCTCCCGGAAGTTCTCCGGCAGGATCTTCAGCCGGAACTCCTCCGCTTCCACCGGCTCCTGCAGGTCCGCGATGAGGTCGCCGAGAACCTTGCCTTCCCGCTTCAGCTGTGCCGCTTTGATGATGATCTTTGTCGCGAGGTAAGCACCGTCATCGAGGAAGTAGTTTTCCCGCATGGCCGCGTGGCCGGAGGTCTCGATGGCCAGAGGCGCGTTGGTCGTCTCTTCCAGGTTCAGGCGTTTTGCCTCGTTGATAACATTCTTATATCCGCGTTTGAACCGGCAGTGTTTTCCGCCGAGGCTCTCTTCGATGAAGGTCTTGAGGCCCGAGGACGTGACCGAGTCCGTGACGATGGTGCCGCCCTCATTGTCTTCGAGGGCAATGGCAGCCGCGAGGGCGATGAGCGCATTGCGGTTGATCTCTCTGCCCTTCTCATCGACACAGGCCGAACGGTCGACATCGGTGTCGAAGATGATGCCGAGGTCGCATCCGTTGTGAAGGACCGAGTTCGAGATGGCCTCCATGGCGGTCTTGTCTTCCGGGTTCGGGACGTGGTTCGGGAACATGCCGTCCGGCTCCAGGAACTGGCTGCCGGTGATGTCCGCGCCGAGGGGCTCGAGGACTTTCGTCGCGTAGAAGCCACCGGCGCCGTTGCCGGCATCGACCGCGATCTTGAAGTCCCGCAGCGGGCGGGCATAGTCATCGGCGTTGATGCCTTCACAGATCATGGTCCGGAGCTGTTCCGCGTAGTTGTTCATGTAAGGCGTGTCCGATACCGTACCGGGCTCCATGGCCGGTTCTTTCGGCGCGTTCTCGGCAAGGGTCAGGATGTCACTGACATCGGCGCTTTCGATGCCGCCCTGCTTCGTGAAGAACTTGAACCCGTTGCGGTTGAAGGGGTGATGGCTCGCGGTGATCTCGACGGCGGCGTCACAGTCGAAATTCACGGTCGTCATGAACATGGCAGGGGTCGAGGACAGGCCGCAGTCCTTGACGTTCACACCGGCAAGCGTCAGTCCTTTGATGAGGGCTGCGGTCAGACGGTCGGCGGAGATGCGGGAGTCGTGTCCCACCGCCACCGTGAAGGCCGTTCCGTATGCCGGAGTCGTCTTGTCTTCCAGCCAGCAGGCAAAGCCGTAACCGATGTTCTGCGCCACTTCATCGGTCAGCTGGATGTCCTGTCCCGGGACACCTTCCGCCGCGATGCCGCGGATATCGGTCCCACTTTTCAGGATCTGGTAGGTCTGTTCTAACATAATACTATTCCTCACTCATTTTCGACTGGAAGCAACTTCCAGATAATCGTCGGTTTTTTGGAACCCGAGGTGTTCATAGAAGGCCTGTTTTTCCGGGCGGCACAGCAGGAACACACGGTGGTCCGGGTACGCGTCACAGAGCGCGCGGATGCAGGTGCTCGCATAGTGGTGTCCCCTCGCCTCCGGCAAGGTCGCGATGGCGCCGAGGAACACGGTGTGTTCGGTGACGACCAGTGCAGCAGCTGTAGCCACCGGTCTTCCGTCCACGTGGAGCAGTACCGAGCGGGCCGTTCCGTGCCGCACCCGGTGGGAGAAGTCCGTCAGGAAGTCTCCGTAGTCTTCCACCACATACCCGGGGTTGCTGGCGGTCAGGACGTCATAGAACCCGCGGAACGAATCGTCCCACACGAGTTCCCCTTCCTCTGCCCCTTTGGCTATACACGCCGAACCCGCAGAAAGACGCATGACACATCCGGTCTCCCCCGTCTCATATGCTTCCGCGAGGACAGCGGCCGGGCCCACGAGGGCGCCGAAGCCGATGACCCGGAGGAAGGCGAGCAGTTCCGGTACATCGCCCAAGGGAGACAGGTGGACCGTAACGGTCCCGTAGTACTTCGACAGGAAGGCCGTCAACACGCCCGCTTCGTCCCGCTGTTCCCACGCCGAGACGAAGTCATAGCCGAGGCCGTAGGAGAGCACCGGGCCGATGGCTTTGGTGCCGAAGACACTGCCGTCACAAAAGGCAGTCAGTTCCGTCCGCTGTTCCTCGGTGACGGACTCCAGAAATCTGATCATAAACTGGCTCCTGTCAGGTTTTCATCTATTTTAACATAAAATAACACCCCGGAGGGGTCCGGGGTGCTAATCGTTTCTAAATTGTAACCTGCTCTTAATATCTGGACGGCAGGACCTCGAGGATCTTGTCCGCCATGTAGCGGTTGCCGGCGAGCGTCGCATGCGGGTTGAATGCGGAGTCGTCGAGACTCATGAACTCATACATCGGGATGGTGATCTGATTCTTCATGATCATCTCATAGTCGGTGACGTCTGCATAGAAGACCTGTCCGGGCTTCTTGTACTGCCATGCCTCACGGATCGGCTCATAGAAGAAGTCATACATGACACCGGTCACGTTGGCGATGGGGTTCTCACTGACATGGACGAAGTTCGGCAGCGTGAAGGTGCCGACGAACGGAAGGTCGACCTGGACCGGCTGACCCATCCACTGGAGTTTCAGAGAACCGGAGCGGACGCCGGGGACAAGGCTCAGGCAGCGGAACGAGTTGCCGCTGGCGAGGTTGACGACGGTGACATCGGGGTTCAGTTCGAAGATACCTTCCATGATGGCGTTGAAGTTCGCCTGATACTGCAGGAAGTAAGTGCCGAGGTTATCGATCCACCAGCCCCAGAAGGTAGCCCACAGCTGCGGGTTCTCTGCGAAACCGGCGAGGTAGTACATGGCGTTTCGAACGACCGTGCCCCAGGAGCCATAGGTGGCCAGTTCCTGCTGAAGGGTCGTCCGCGGGTCCATACCGACAACAGTGCCGTACTTCGCGATCTCATAGACAAGGGCGATGGTGCTGTACCAGGTGTCGTTGACACCGAGGTCGACCGTGATGAGGTCTGCTTTGGAAACGGCAGCACGGATGTGACGTCTGGCCTCAGCAAGGACCTCCGGCGTGTACACATTGTATGAGAAGTTCTCAAGCTGGTTGATTTCCCACTCGCGCGGCGTATAGCCGTTCTTATCGAGACAATAGCGGAAAATGGCGGACGTGAAGCCCGGATAACCGCAGGGATAATACTTCGTGGATTGAACATCCTTGGAAAGCAGGTTGCCGTAAGACCCTTTGATGTTCTTGGCATAGATCAGAATGTTGCCCCGACGGTTGTAGTCCGGCAGACCAAAGCCGGAAGCAACGCTGTCGCCGAGACAGACATAGGTCTTATACTGTTTGACGTTGTCGCGATTTGCTGCAAATGCGCTGACGGACACGGCAGAAACCATGATCGCGACCAGCATGAGCACCGCAACGATCTTTTTCGTTGTCTTTCTCATTGTTTCATCTCCATCTGATTTTGTTTTGTTGTGTGGGTGTGTTTACAAAGTATCGATTTCATAGCCAGTCAAGCTATGATAGCAACTTATATTATAAAATAATGATGTTCAGAAATTCAACACTTTTCTTTCGTACACATACTCTAAGCTGTCAAAAAACTCCCGGACGACCGTCCGGGAGTTCTCATTTGTTACTTTTATCGGGTCGGAAGGACCTTTTCGACACAGTCGGCGATGTACCGGCTGCCCTTCAGGGTCGGATGAGGGTTGAATCCGGAGTCGTCCAGCGACATGAACTCGTACATCGGGACCGCAGCATCCCGTTTCATCAGTTCATAAGCGGAGACATCCGCATAGTAATACTGGCCCGGCTTCTTCGTCTGCCAGATCTTGCGGACCGGTTCATAGAAGAAGTCGTATAGGGACTGGGTCGTCAGGGAGACCGGGTTCACACCGAGGTGGATGGTATCCGGAAGTGCCACCTTGCCGACATAGGGCAGGTCGACTTCGACCGGCTGATCCATGAACTGGATCTTATAGTTCTCCGATGCCACACCGGGGGTCAGGTTCAGGTATTTGAACGAGTTCGCGCTGGACAGGGCGACGATGGTGACATCCGGGTTGAGCTTGTAGATCTGCTCGATGATCGCGTTGTAGTTCTGCTGATACTGGACGAAGTACGTCGCGAGGTTCTCTCCCCAGGCAGACCAGAACGTGGCCCACTTGTCGGGGTTCCCCGCGAAACCGGCGAGGTAATACATCGCGTTGCGGACGACGGTGCCCCAGGAGCCGTACTCTTCCAGTTCCGCGTCGAGCGCTTTCCGGGGAGCCGAACCGGTGATCTTGCCGTATTTCGCGATGGCGTAGATGAGAGCGATCGTACCATACCAGGAGTCGTTGACGCCGATATCGATCGTGATGAGGTCCGCCTTCTTGATGGTGTTGCGGATGTGCGCCTTTTCATTGTCGAGCCATTTCTTCGTGTAGGCGCCGCCGGAGAAGTTCGCGAGCTGGTCCAGTTCCCACCACTTCATTTTATAGTTGTCAGAGAGTTCGTAGCGAAGGGAGCCGGAGGTGAAGCCGGGGTACGCGAGAGAATAGAATTTCGCTCCGGTGTCCCGGGCGATGTGGTCGGCATAGGAACCTTTGATCCGCTGTTTGTAAACGACTTTCTTCCCGTACTTGTTGTAATCGGGAAGGCCGAATCCGGAAGCGACACTGTCGCCCACGCAGACATAGGTGCCATACTGTTTGACATTGTTTCGGTTTGCCGCAAATGCGGTGACTGCCACTGTGGAGACCATAAGGACACATGCGAGGGCCACAGCAAGGAGTCTGCTGATCGTCTTTTTCATTTTTTCATCTCCAGATCATTCATAAAAGGGTGGATAGACAGATACATACTGTTTCGTACTGTACCATTATAGAGTCATTCGGACAACTGCACAATAGACATCCGACAAAGTAATGTACGATAAACAGCGCAATCAAATCATGTAGCCGATTGTTTTTCTTTACATTTGTAAAAAGCAAACAAAAACAGTCCGGGAAGCTTCCCGGACTGCCTGGCAGGGATGGTGCGATTTGAACGCACGAGTGACGGAGTCAAAGTCCGTTGCCTTAACCGCTTGGCTACACCCCTTTGTATGAAAAAAGCCGCCCGACAAATGTGGGCGGCCTTTTTGCTAGGTGGGGTGGGCGGAGGGATTCGAACCCTCGGTCTCCAGAGCCACAATCTGGCGCTTTAACCAACTAAGCTACGTCCACCATATATCGCAAAAATGGCACGCCAGAAGGGACTCGAACCCCTGACCCACTGCTTAGAAGGCAGTTGCTCTATCCAGCTGAGCTACTGGCGCATATTTGTTGGAGCGGGTGATGGGAATCGAACCCACGTAACCAGCTTGGAAGGCTGGAATTCTACCATTGAACTACACCCGCAAGTGAATTGCGACGGTCATTATTATATAGTAACGACCGTCGCATGTCAATAAATATTTACAGTGACTTCACGACGATCTCTCCGTCCTCCACACTCACATGGATGTGGCTGACGGGAGCGCCGTCCGCGCTGATGATGAGATCCGCGATGGGGTCTTCGATGTTGCGGCGAATGACGTTGCGCAGGTCACGCGCACCGCGGACCGTGCTGTCCATCCTCTCCCGGAGTGCAGCCGGAAGTGTCTCGTCGTACGAGAGGAGGATGCCCTTGTCCTTCAGCGGGTCGATGAGTTCGCCGACCATCAGAACGGCAATGTCCTCGTAGTCCTTGTCGGAGAGGTCATTGAAGAGAACGACTTCGTCGACACGGCCGATGAACTCCGGACGCAGGAACTCGCGCAGCGCCTTCATGGCGTGGTCGCGGTTCTGCTCCGCCTTGCTGGTGCCGAAGCCCAGGGACGTGTCCTTGAACTGGCTGCCGGCGTTGGAGGTCATGACGATGACGGTGTTCGAGAAATCGACCGTTCTCCCCTGCGCATCGTTGATGCGGCCCTCGTCGAGGATCTGCAGGAGGATGTTCATGACATCGGGGTGTGCCTTTTCGATCTCATCGAAGAGGATGACGGAATAGGGTTTCCGGCGGACCTTTTCGGTCAGCTGACCGGCTTCGTCATAACCGACGTATCCGGGCGGCGAACCGATGATCCGGGAGACACTGAACTTCTCCATGAACTCGGACATGTCGAGACGGATGAGGGTCTCGGGCGTATCGAAGAGCTGGTTGGCCAGCTGCTTGACGAGTTCGGTCTTACCGACGCCGGTGGGTCCGACGAAGATGAAGGACGCCGGTTTCCGGCGGGCGTTGATCTGGATGCGGCTGCGTTTGACCGCGTTGGCCACCGCATGAATGGCTTCATCCTGGCCCTTGACCTTCTCTTTGAGGGCCTCTTCCAGGTGCGCGAGTTTCCGGATGTCGGACTCGATGACCTTGGACGCCGGGACGCCGGTCCAGAGCTGTATGACCTTGCCGAGGTCCGCTTCGGTGACCTGGTTGTCCTTCGCGGCTTCCTGCAGCGCGGGAAGCTTGGACTCTTCGGCCATGATCTCCGACTTGACCTTCGCCTGTTCCTCGTAGTCGGGGTTTTCCGTCTCCGCCTCCAGCGCTTCGAGGTCAGCCTTCAGGTCGGCGAGGTCGCGTTCCGCGATCTCCGCTTCGGAGATGGCCTTGTTGCGCAGGTTGGCGGCGGTGCAGGCCTCATCGAGCAGGTCGATGGCCTTGTCCGGAAGGAACCGGTCGGTGATGTACCGCTCGGACAGGACGACGGCCTGATGGACGAGGGTGTCCGAGATCTGGACTCTGTGGAAGTCCTCATAGTATTTCTTGATGCCAAGGAGGATCTGATAGGTGTCCTCGATGGACGGTTCGTCGACTTTGATGGGCTGGAAGCGGCGTTCCAGCGCGGCATCCTTTTCGATGTTCCGACGGTATTCGTTGAACGTCGTGGCACCGATGACCTGGATCTCGCCGCGGGACAGAGCGGGTTTCATGATGTTCGCGGCATTCATGTTGCCTTCGGCGTCGCCCGCGCCGACGAGATTGTGGATCTCGTCGATGAAGAGGATGATGTTCCCCTCTGCCTTGACCTCGTCGATGAGTCCCTTGACACGGCTTTCGAACTGACCGCGGAACTGGGTGCCCGCCACGAGTGCGGTGAGGTCCAGAAGGTGGATCTCCTTGTCGGCGAGTTTCGCCGGCACTTCCCCGTTCGCGATGCGTTCCGCGAGCCCTTCGGCGATGGCGGTCTTACCGACGCCGGGTTCACCGATGAGACAGGGGTTGTTCTTCGAACGTCTGCAGAGGATCTGGATGGCCCGGTCGATCTCCTGGTCTCTGCCGATGATGTTGTCGAGTTCCCCGTTGCGGGCCCTCGCGGTCAGATTGGTGCAGTAAAGACCGAGGAAACGGCGTTTCTTGTTCTTGCCCTTGTCGCCGTTCTTCCGACGGCGGCGGGTGCCGGTCCTGGTGTCAGACTCGGTGTTTTCCGGTTCCTGCGGGACGAGGTCCATCGCCTCCGGGTCCTGGAACTGGTTCGCCATATCCGGGTTTCCGAGTGCGCCAAAGAGCGACTGCAGCGACGGCATCGTCGGGGCCCCACCCTCTTCGAAATCGTCGTCGGAGTCGAAGCCGAGCATGGCGTTCACCTGTTCGGTGATGGCGTCCATGTCGTCGGCGGAAATGCCCATGTTGTCCATGAAGTGCTTCACAGGACCAATGTTCATTTCCATGGCGCATTTGATGCAGTAGCCTTCCGGTTCGTTCTTCGTGTCATTCACTTTCGAGATGAAGACGACTGCGGGGTTTTTCTTGCATTTTGAGCAAAGGACTTGCTTCATAACAATTGCTCCTTCGGGTTAAGATTCGTCACTGGACGTTCTTTTTCGCGCGGAGCTGACGGACAGCGTCGGGCGCGTAGGCAAAGAACGCGATGATGGTGAGTACAACCGAGATCAAAACCAGAATGATGATGGCAACGGACGGCAGCGTGAACCAGCTGTGGAACACACCGAAGCCCGGTGAGAACAGAAGTAAGAGGATCATGACGACGTAGTACGCGACCGTGGCGACCTTGCCATACATGATGGCGGCCCGGGGCGTGATGTCATGCGTGAGCAGGAGGACGCCGCCGATGAGCATCAGCAGTTCCTTCAGGACAAACACCCAGAAGAGCCAGCTGGCGCCGCGAAGAAGAGCGTCATCCGATGCGTGGAAATAGAAGAAGTACGCGATGGCAAGCGTGATCTGCGTCAGTTTGTCCGCGATGGGGTCCAGCAGTTTTCCGAGGTTGGAGACCTGGTTGAACGCCCGGGCGATCTTGCCGTCGAACAGGTCCGTGAGGCCCGAGATGCCGAGGATGATGACCGCGGCGAGGTAGGAGCCCTTCAGGAACAGGACGAGGAAGACCGGGATGAGGATGATGCGGATCGCCGAAAGCAGATTCGGGATGGTCATGGCACCTTCCGTCAGATTTCCAAGCTGTTTTTTGAGATTTTCATTCATTGTAATAAACATCCCTTTCCAGCTGTGCTCCCCCACGAGCACAGTGTTTTATTCTTTCGGTTCCGGATGTTCCGGTTGGTCCTTCATGCGGGAAGTCTTCTGGATGACCCCCATCTCATAGGAGTAACTGGTACGGCCGTTCGTAAAGGCCAGGATGGCACTGGAGCCGGCTTCTCTGGCTCTGCGCCGCGTTCCCCCGAGGCCGTAGATGTCGATGTAGTCGCTCGTCAGGACCGAGATCCGGGAGTCGGACGCGTAGACGGTCTTGATGAACACATCGTAGGGCTCCTCGAAGGCTTCATGTCCGTTCCCGGTGTAGCAGCGCAGCAGCTGATGGTTCTGGCTGCCGTACTCCGCGAGGACCAGGACGGTCCGTCCGTTCGGCGAGAACGTGAAGGTCGAGAGCGAACTCGTGCCGTACTCGATCTCGGTGTTCTTCTTGAGGTTCTTGAGGAACGCGATCTTGTTGTCCCCCACCCCGACGACCGTGTCGTTGTCCGAGAAGTTGACCGCGAGCATCGCAGTGCCCGGGTACTCGGTCTCGGAGACCGGGTCGGAGTATTCGAAGTCGAACACGTAGATCTTCGAGTAGGTGTCACCGTCCTTCGCGCCCATGACCGAGACCGCGACATATTTGCCGTTCTCGGAAAGCGCGGTGGAGGTGATCGAATAATCGGAACAGTTCCAGACGAACTGTTTCTTGTCATAGGTGCTGTTCCAGACCGTCAGACGGGAGGTGGCGGACCCGGACAGGGTACCGAGGGCGATGTTCCCCTTCTTCCCGATACTGGCGGTGATGATGTCCTCCCCTTCGGACGTCGTGCCTTCGAAG
>ERZ504995.100-NODE-100-length-11053-cov-4.117203_pt1 | contig 11053 bp, 9 predicted proteins | sample MGYA00514197_ERZ504995 | MGnify/ENA primary metagenome ERZ504995 (study PRJEB26094, sample SAMEA4028455) | Ovis aries | biome: host associated; feature: stool; material: fecal | place: Italy | collected 2012 | study: EMG produced TPA metagenomics assembly of the...
CCATGCTGATCCAGATGCCGTTCTTCTTTGCCCTGTTCCAGGTGCTGAACGGTGTTTCCAAGGCCAGCGACAACGGCGAACACATTGGCGCCCTGTCTTCTCAGGCCATCCAGCAGTTCGACGAGGCCACCATCCTCGGCGCACCGCTTTCCTCCTCGCTGCTGCACGGCGGCGGCGGTGACGGACAGGTTGCCGTTGTCATCCTCTCCATCGTGATGATTCTGGCCATGACCGCTTCGCAGTTCATTACGCAGAAGCAGATCATGTCCAAGAACATGTCCGAAGAGGCCCTCGCCAGCCCCTTCATGAAGCAGCAGAAGATGATGCTGTACGTACTGCCGATCGTCTTCGGCGTAGGTGGCATCAACTTCCCCATTGGTGTTCTGATCTACTGGACCACCACCAACCTGTGGACCATGGGCCAGCAGTTCTTCGTCATCCGCCGCATGCCGACGCCGGGTTCCCCCGCCGCCAAGGCCATGGCCGAGCGCCGTGCGCGCAAGGGCCTTCCGATGGTTCCCCTGCTCGGAGAGAAGAAGGGCGAAGTCCCCGTCGAGGTTCCGGCGGCAGCCAAAGGCCAGCGCGTTCAGCCCCAGCGGAAGAACAGGAAAAAGAGATGACCCCGGAGCACGTGGATGAGCCTGCAGTGGCTGTCGAAGACGCGGTAGAAGCAGGCCGGGAGCGCCCGGGCCGGCTGGAGGAAGAGGGCGATGTTGCCGCTGACTACCTCGAGGAACTGCTGGACATTGCTGATATCGACGGCGATATCGACATAGAGGTCCGCAACGGCCGGACGTACATTTCCGTGGTCTCCGAGGAAGAAGGCGACACCGCCCTCCAGGCCCTGGTAGGCCGTGACGGAGAAGTGCTCGAAGCACTGCAGGAACTGACGCGGTTGTCTGTACTCACGGCCACCGAAAACCGGTCCCGCCTGGTGCTGGACATCACCGGATACCGTGTGGAACGCGGAGAGCAGCTTCAGTCCATCGCTGAAGATGCCGCCCGGCGTGCCAAGGACTCCGGGGAGGAAATCTCGCTGGCGCCCATGAGCGCCTACGAACGCAAGATTGTCCACGACGCAGTGGCCGAGCTCGGCCTGGTCAGTGAATCCGAAGGTGAAGGCGCAAGCCGCCACATCGTGGTTTCCCTGCCTGCATCCTAGACAATCACCCAGCAGCGCAGACAAGGAATACCAGAGCCAGTGGTCGAATCAACACCCGCCGAACAGGACGCCGCCCGGAAGATTTTCGGCGACCGCCTGGAGCTAGCCGAGCGGTACGTAGAGCACCTGGCTACCTCGGGCATGGAACGCGGATTGCTTGGTCCCCGGGAGGTGCCGCGGCTTTGGAGCCGGCATGTGCTCAACTGTGCAGTGGTGGCTGAACTGATTCCGGCGGGTGCCACAGTTGCCGCCGTCGGCAGCGGCGCCGGGCTGCCGGGCCTATGTTTGGCGATTGCACGTCCCGACATCTCCATGACCCTGATCGAGCCCCTGGAACGCCGGGTGATCTGGCTGAACGAAGTGGTGGAAGATCTCGGCTTGGATAACGTACGTATCCTGCGGGGAAGGGCGGAGCAGGTAGTGGACGACGTCGATGTGGACGTTGCCACCGCACGTGCTGTCTCCGCACTGGGCGGGCTGGCCGGGCTCACCATCCCTCTGCTGCACGGCAAGGGACAGGTCCTGGCGATAAAGGGCCGCAGCGCGGAAGAGGAAGTGCAGAAGGCAGCCAAGGCCATCCGGAAGCTGGGCGGCCGGGAAACCGCCGTCGTTACGGCCGGCAGCGATCTGCTGGAAGAACCCACTACTGTGGTGCGCATCACAGTAGGCTGACCTGCCCGCGCGCGGGTCTTTGCACACACCGGTGCTGATCCCTGCTATTGGGCGGGGAGCAGATAGTCTAGATGGACTAATGCCTTAACGCTTTATGTTGGAAAGTGAGCAAGACCCGGTGAGTGTGCGCGATTCTGCCGCAAAACGAATTCCCCCTTTCGCCGCACTCGGTTCGGCCTTCTCATTTGGCAGGAAGCAACCCCAGGTGATTGCTAAGCAGGATGTTCCGGTTTCCACCGGATCCAGCCCGGCGGTCAGCGAACAGGAAATACCCGCTCCTGAGGTTGTCGAGCAGGAAGTACCGGCTGTTGTTGTTTCACGTGAAACCGAAACACCCGAACCGCGACAGCCCGCCCAAACTGAAAGCAGTGCCGAACTCGTGCCGGCGCCCCAAGCTATCGAAGGTGGTGTATCCGAGGAAGACGCCCTGGCGGTGTCATCGTCGGTAGACGTTATGGACTTGATGGACGAGAGCACCCCGCTGGCACGTGAACTGGCCAGCGAAAGCAGGCGCCGGGAAAAACTGCGCGGACGGGTACTGCCGCGCCCTGCCCAGACCAGGATCATGACCGTCAGCAACCAGAAGGGCGGCGTGGGTAAAACCACAACCACGGTGAACCTTGCCGCCGCCCTTGCGACGGCCGGCCAGAATGTGCTGGTGATCGATATCGATCCGCAGGGCAACGCATCAACCGCACTCGGCATCGACCACCGTGCCGACGTGGAGAGCATCTACGATGTTCTGATCAACGACCTCCCCCTGGCGAATGTCGTTGCGCCCTGCCCGGACATCAATAACCTCATTTGTGCACCGGCCACCATTCACCTGGCTGGTGCCGAAATCGAGTTGGTTTCACTGGTGGCCCGCGAACAGCGCCTCCGCCGGGCCATCGATGTGTACGCCGCAGAGCGGGAAAAGCAGGGCCTTGAGCGGCTGGACTACATCTTCATTGACTGCCCGCCCAGCCTCGGACTGCTGACCGTCAACGCATTTGTTGCCGCCCGCGAGGTGCTGATCCCTATCCAGTGCGAGTACTACGCATTGGAAGGCCTTAGCCAGCTGCTGAAGAACATTGAAATGATCCAGAAGCACCTCAACGCCGATCTGGTTGTTTCCACGATCCTGCTGACCATGTACGACGGCAGGACGAACCTTGCCGCCCAGGTGGCGGCGGAAGTCCGTGAGCATTTCCCGGAGCAGGTACTCGGCGCCGTGGTTCCGCGCTCCGTGCGGATCTCGGAAGCTCCCAGCTATCAGCAGACCGTGATGACTTACGACCCGTCGTCCAGCGGTGCGCTGTCCTACCTCGAAGCCGCAGCCGAAATCGCCCAGCGCGCCTAGAGACACCCCGGCCCGGTTCACCGGACAATGTCCAACCGCGGCTTAGAATACTCTCACAATCAATCCGTGCCGCTTGTAGTGTGCATAAGGGAAGGACTTACCCATGGCCGAAAAGCGTCGTGGTTTAGGCCGCGGTCTGGGAGCTTTGATTCCTAGCAGCGCGGAGCCCGAAGAATCATCGAATACCGGGCTGTCCCCCTCGGGCAGTGGACGACCCGTGGATCTGTTTTTTGCGGCCGCGGATGATTCCCGTAACCAGGTCGGGGGTGCCGGGCCCCGGCGCGGTGCCGGGATTAACAAAGAGGCACTTCGCGGACCTTCGAAGCGAACCACTACACGCGGTTCGGTGGCCAAGTCAGCGGCGGAGGCAGTATCTGAGGAGGCTCCCGACGCTGCGTCCGGGAACGCCAAGGCTGTGGGTTCCACCCCTGGCAAGTCGACGCGGAAGGCCGCTACGCGCCCCGCAGAGGCCCGGGAGGGCTCCGGTAGTACAAAGAGTACGGCAACTACAAACAAGTCCACTGCAAAGGCTGATAGGTCCGCCAAGCAGCCGGTAAGGCGGGCTGCCGGCACAGCCGACCCGGCTGGCTCGGGTCTGGAGCCGGCAAGCAGTGATGTTTCCCGTGAAACATCTACCGGCGTTGCCGAGTCAGCCCAGTTGCCCGAAGGTTTGGTGCAGGTCCCCGGCGCCACGTTCGCGGAACTCCCTATTGATTCCATTCATCCGAACCGCAAGCAGCCCAGGTCTGTCTTTGATGAAGACGACATGGCCGAGCTGGTGCATTCCATTCGTGAAATTGGCGTCCTCCAGCCGATTGTGGTGCGTCCGTCTGCTGAAGGCGACCCGGATCACCCCTACGAACTGGTTATGGGTGAGCGCCGGTGGCGTGCCACCCGAGAGGCGGGATTGGAGTTTGTTCCGGCAATCATCCGATCCACGCAGGACGTTGATCTTCTGCGTGACGCACTCCTGGAGAACCTGCACCGCAGCCAGCTGAATCCTCTCGAAGAGGCGGCCGCCTATCAGCAGTTGCTGGACGACTTTGAATGCTCCCACGAAGAGCTTGCGGACCGCATCGGCAGGTCCAGGCCGCAGGTAACCAACACTCTGCGGTTGATGAAGCTTCCTCCGCTGGTGCAGCGGCGACTCGCGGCAGGTGTGCTCTCCGCAGGTCACGCCCGTGCGCTGCTTGGACTCGGCGATCCTGCTGAGATGGAGAAACTGGCTCAGCGGATCGTCGCCGAGGGGTTGTCTGTCCGTGCGACTGAGGAGATAGTGTCGCTCGCAGATGGATTAAAGAAGCCAGCGAAGAATGCGAAGCCGAAGCTGGGTGCCCGCCACGAACGCCTGGACTACCTTGCCACCTCGCTTTCAGACCGGCTCGACACGAACGTAAAGATCACGCTCGGCGCCCGGAAGGGTAAGGTCAGCATTGAATTCGCCAGTGTTGACGATCTGAATCGCATTATGGGAGTACTGACGCCCCCGAATTCGTAGCTTCCGCTGGTTCGCGTATCGTAATGGCCACCGTTTCACGTGAAACGGTGGCCATTATGTTTTGGGCATGTGGCAGTGCAGGCAGCTTGAAGGGGGCTTGCCGTCGGTACTGGTTGATTCGGTAGCTGGCAGGTCGGGTTCTCCGATTCGACTCGGTACAAAACCGGCAGGCACGATATTCCGGATTCGCCGCTCAGCGGCGGTACCGCTGGTACCGCCGCAGACACGTTTCACGTGAAACCCTCGTAGGGGCCGCAATTTAATGGTGCTCTGTCCGTGCTCCTCAGGAACCTAATGGCTCTTTCATCCCTGCTGGGACCGGCTATGCCGGACTGGCGACACGACACAACGTACCTCACGTCTTGGTGGCAGGGTCGAAACACGCCCATCTGTCAGTAATAGCAGCCACGGACTCGGAGATTAAGAACCCGTTCTGGTCCGCTTTCGAGTGATCTTGCCCGACGTACCTAAGGGTTCCGGCGAGTCGGTCGAGTGACGGATGTGTGTCGATCATTCGATTTAGGCGATGCTCCAGCTGAAGGTCGCTCTACAGATATGCACAGGACAAGAGCTAGGCAGATATGGTTTCACGTGAAACTACAGTCTGGTGCAGAAGACACTTGCGAGTCAGGAGTAGCCTCAATCGCTGCTAACGGTGAGGACGTCCATCCATCATAGGGTTCGGCTTGCCGCTACTGCCTATCATTTTCGGTAACGCATGCGATACCCAAATAGGTAGAGCGACATCCGTTGAACTCTCGCGTGCATTTGTGACGTCGGCCTTACCAATACCCGGAGTTGGGCGGCGGCCTGTCAGCCTGACAAGTTCTACGCTGCCGTTCCTGTGATCGCCCGGCAGGGGTGTGCGCCAGGGACGTAGGTCAGGGACGTGGACCAGGGACGCACGTCAGGAACGTGTGCGCCACGCAGGGTGGTTCCAGCCCACCTTGAAAGCCGTACCCCGACCGGCTGCGCTCGGTGGCACTGGTCCGCTGGAGCACTGAGGACGTAGAAGGCGGGCTCACGCGGCCGGGCAGAAGCATGTTCCACGTGAAACAGCCAAGGAGCATCCACGCGCGATGACCGAAAAGCCGGGATACGGCGTCTGTTAGTCGTTCAGGTGCCGGCACGAGCGCGCACGTCGCAGCTGGAGGTACGGACGGTTACGCAGCGGTCGCGGGCAAAGCTACCGGCGATCCGGTGATGTGGATTCCCCCCTTGAAACGCCCAAAATAACCCGTGTGTGCCCGTATTGAATCGCCGCGCACCTCTCTCAATTTCCACAGTCCGCTCTCCATAGCCCGTACCTTTAGACCGAAAGTGTTGCGAGGTATTCACGAATCCGCTGGTCTGCCGGGTAGAGAATCGGGACCGCTCGTGCGCGGGTGCAACCCTGGAGCGAGAGTGCCAGGGTTGTGCGCGGTTCCAAAATGTGGAGGTAGTGGCCTGTTCCGGGCCTTGCCCTACGGCCCAAGGGGTCGGCTCGCAAGGGTGGCGACTGTTTCACGTGGAACACCTTCCGGAACCGGGCATGGGGCGGACATTGGGGGACGAGGCTAAGGCCCTTCCCAAGAGCCAGTGTGTGTAGAGGATGTCGTCTGCGGAATTGGGATCCTGAGGTTCCAGCTCTTCTGCCCTGAGGGCCGGCCTGGCATGTGGGGCCCACGGATGTTGCTGCTTCCACACGCTCGGACGTCCGGACTAGGCCAAGGCAGGCGCCGCTGGGGAGCGCTGGTTTCACGTGAAACGACATGCCACGACTCCTGCCAAGCGGAGTATTGGCGTGTCACAGCCCGAGTACATCCCGTGAGTAGCCGCGGCCGCAGGTCGCCATTCGCGGCCCGGTTGCCCTTGCGTGCGAGGGCAACCGATGATCGAGCAAACGCTCCTATCGGAAATACTGCTCCACAGCGTCCCTATCGACAGGCGACGCAAATGACTGCACCCGGTCTTGCGTTTGCTTCATGCTCGGTACAGACGGCCTATCACTCTCACCTCTCGGGGAACGTTGCAGGCAGAGAGCTCACCCCCGCCGCGTGTGCTGGAAATGTAAGCCTGCAATCCGGTAGGACTTCTCGGAGCATCAGGTCCGGTCACTGCACCAAATGTGTGGCTGCGGCAGTACGCTTCTGTCATGACAGCCACGGATTCTGGCCACCCGGTGACTCTGCGACTGTTTCCGGACTATGCAGGAACGGTGCTTTGGATGAGCGGCCCCGTGGACTACGAGGCCTCCGGACTGACGTCGGGACTCATCCGTGCTCTCAGGTCATGGGAAGAGTCCTACTACCGGTCGTTGACCCCGGACTTGCAGTGGGTGTCTGCGGAAGCAGCCAAACGGTTCACTACTAACGGCGTACAGCTGGCAAGGTGTTTGGCGGACGAGCTCGGCGAGGATTACCAGATCGAGTTCACCACGTACGAAAAGGGCGGGGCGCCTGCCGGCGTATTCCGCTCATCCGGGCCTGCGCGCAACGCTGATGCGGTTGCCAGGTTCAATGCCTTAGTGATCGCACTGCAGGCACAGGAGGACGAGGGTAACCAAGCCCAAGCCGACCGGCAGCGGGGGAAGGGGTGGTACGCATGGGCTCCGCTGTCGGGAAACTTCTTCAGGCGCTGACGCTGCAGGTAACGGGCCGGTCATGACTGCGACCATGCAGCATTAGAGCTCGCAGCAAGCAAGCAAGCTACCTGCCAACGCCGAAGACCTCCGCGGTTCAGGCATCAAGCCATCGGTGCTGCACTTCCCATGCGGCAGCTGCGGCTACACCGAATCCGTCATTACGCAGGAATGTGCGCGGATGTGGGCGGAGCGGGCAACGGCGACAATGCCGCTGGAGTTATCACACTGCCCCTCGCTGTCGCCGGGGTTGAAAGGACCCAGTGAGTCCCACTGCGTGATCGCTGACTGCTGACACTGCGTAGACGTTCCACCGTACCGAAGCGTCCGACGCCGGTCGTCCGGCCTCCCACGAAAGAATGGGAACCGGGTCTTGAATCGGCTGTCTTCCGCCGGAGCGGCTCCGCTGCTCTCCGTGCCGAGGGGAACTGGACCCACCCCGGCCGTAATTCTGTTGGCGATCTACATCGCGCATTCCGTTGCCCGGGGAATCTATCTCGGCGCCCGGGCACCGACCGGCGTTGAACGGCCCCACTCAATACCCGGGGTGCCCGGGGTGCCCGGGCCGTTGCGCGATGAGCCGCTGGAAATCTGCCGTACGTCCCTCGTGGGAAACCGCGGCCTGCACAGCCGGAGCCAGATTTAGGTGTGCATACAACTCGACAACGGCTTCCTGAACCAGCCAGACGGCAGACCGATTGCCGTGTGGGTCAGTACGCTCATCGAGAGCCGGACCGAACACATCAACAAGGCCCGTCCGAATCGCGTCATAGCCGGCATCGACATTCCCGGGCGGGGAATCCGCATAGGCAAACAGGGTGAGGGTAAAGAGATCAGAATTCAACGCGGACCAGGAAGCGTTGGTTACTGCCACACCTGGCACGAAAAACTCTCCTCGGGCCACACCTGGCGGGCAGCCTTCGTCCGGTTCCCGTGACGGACCTGAAACGCAGCCGAGCCGGGCGAAGTAACCGGCCAAATCCTCCAATCCTGAAGGCCACCGCTCACTCACCATCCGCTCCATCAACCCGATGATCACGGAAGGGGATGGGACAGGGTAACCACTGGCCACAGGTGCACTCATGGCTGAACAGTACCCCGCATCCGGGGCCCGGTGGGGAACAATGAACGCAGTGCAGAAGAGGAGGAACGAGGAGTGAAGAAATTCTATGTTGCGTCGGCCATCAGCAATATCGTCAACGTCCGGTACGTGGCCCAGGCCTTGGAAAGCCAAGGTTACGTCAATACCTATGACTGGACCCGGAACGCGACCGAGCGCGATGGGGGCACAGTCAGCCCTGGCGATCTGCGCTCCATCGGTGAGCATGAAAGAGATGCAGTAATTGGTGCAGACATCGTTGTAATCCTCCTTCCAGGCGGGAAGGGCACACATGTTGAGCTTGGCATTGCGATCGCGCAGCGCAGCAGGATCATTCTGCATTCCCCGACCAAAAGCATCTGGAACCCCGGGACCACCAGTACGTTCTACCACCTCGCTGAAGTGGAAAAGTGCCACGGAACTCTGGACGACCTCCTCACCATGATCCTCACAGAGCCGCACGCTATGGCGCCCGGAGTACCCTCGGTGGATACGACCAGAACTGATTGACCCGAGGGACCAAACCATGCAAGAGGATGCTCCGTCCTACCGGGTGTATTGCTGGCCAGGCAGCCGGGCTAAGGAAGAGTGGGAGCTTTCAGGGGCTGACCTCTATGAGGTGCTCGAATGGATACGTTCCACGGCCCGCGGCCGGTCCTACAGCCTGTGGGCCACAACCCGGCCGCCCGGCAACGTTTGCCTGGTTCGCCTGCAGGGGATCGATCCGGATGCGGATGCCGGGTCCTGGCCGGCCTGGGCAGGGCAGACCTCCGGTTAGCAGCACGCTCAGGGACCCCTCTGCGGCGCCGGCTGCACAGAGAGGGTATCCGGCAGAGCCCCGCTGCCGGTGGCCTGCGGGGCTGCTGCTTCAGGTATCCCGCCGGAGACAGGGTGGCGCGAGGAACGGTGCCGTGCTTCCGCCCTCAGACCGATGTACGTGCCGATGATGATGAGCGCGGCCCCAATGAAGCCCAGCACAGCGAGGGTTTCCTGTCCGATGGTGATTCCAATGAGGACAGCCCAAATGGGCTCGGTTCCCATAAGGAGGCTGGCCCGGGAGCCTGACGTCTGTTGGATGGCCCACGTCTGGACCAGAAAAGCGAAAACGCTGCATGCCAGGCCGAGGTAGAGCACCCCGCCCCATTCATGTAGGTCGAAGCCCTGGACGGCCCGGAGCACGCCCCGGTAATCCGCGAGCGTGTAGAGCACGGCGCAGACGGCACTTTGAACCACTGTCAGATTCAGCGCACTGTACCCGCGGCCCCTGGTCAGGGCGGAGACGGCGGTGACGTGGATGGAGCGTACGGCGGCGGCAGCGAGCATGAGCATGTCCCCGGGGCCGGGCGCCACAAAGCCGTTGCCGGAGACGAGCAGGCACACCCCTGTGACTGCGACAATGCCGGCGACGAATACCGTGCGGGGCAGCTTCACCCGGAAGGCAATGCTCTCGGTAACCGGAGTGAAAACGATGACGAGGCTGATGATCAGCCCGGCGTTCGTAGCGCTGGTGCCGGCAATCCCGTGCGTCTCAAGGATGAGCACTGCTGCCTGGGTCAAACCCAGTACGACGCCGACAATAAGTTCGCGGCGCGTCGTCCGGCGGCGCTGCCAGATCAGCCAGATCATCGACAGCGCCAGGGACGTGATCAGGAAACGCAGCGAGAGGATGACACTGACCCCCACGGTGCCGGTGAGGTTTTTGGCAGCCAGATAGCTGCTGCCCCACACGATGGCGACCAGGAGCAGCAACAGGTCCACCTTGCGGTCAGCAAAAAGTGAGGCAACCCGGCGTTGTTGTCCGCCGGGCGTTTTGATCGCTGAAATTCCTGGTGAGAAAGGCACCCTTCGAGTCTGGGGGAGACCGATTCGTAAGACTAGAGGGCAACTTCTGAAAGATAGGTTTAGCCTTTGCTTATGGATCTTCATCAGCTGCAACTTCTCCGCGAGCTGGGCGAGCGGGGCAGCCTCGCCGCCGTCGCCCGCGCGTCCCATGTCTCCGCGTCGGCCGTCTCCCAGCAGCTCAGCGCGTTGCAGCGTCGCGCGGAGGTTCCCCTGACCGAACGCAGGGGACGCAACCTCGTCCTCACCGAGGCCGGTGAGGCACTGGCGCGTGCGGCCGTGGACATCAGTATTGCGATGAGCACCGCCGAACAGGCAGTAGCGGGTTACCTGCAGAACCCCCGTGGGACGGTCCGGATCTCCGCCTTCAACAGTGCCGGCCTTACCTTCTTCGGCCCCCTGCTCCACGCCCTGTCCGCAGAAGGAAGCCCGCGGCTGATCTGCCATGACCGCGACGTGGGGCAGGAAAGCTTCCCGGCCCTGGCTGCCGACTTCGATCTGGTGATCGCGCACCGCCTCGAGCACACCAGTCCCTGGCCCGAATCGATCAGCGTCCTTCCGCTGCTGCGGGAGCCCCTGGATGTCGCCATGTCGGACAGTCACCGGCTTGCCGGGGCACCGAGCGTCAGTGTCAGTGACCTGGCCGATGAGGACTGGGTGTCAGTCCAGGACGGATTTCCCCTCATGCCGGCGTTGGAGGCTATTGCCGTTCACGCGCGGCAACCGCTCAACATCACGCACCGGATCAATGAATTCTTCATCGCGGCCGCAATCGTGGCGGCGGGTTCCGCCATTGCGCTGATGCCCCGCCACACGGCATC
>ERZ504995.101-NODE-101-length-11051-cov-4.804020_pt1 | contig 11051 bp, 7 predicted proteins | sample MGYA00514197_ERZ504995 | MGnify/ENA primary metagenome ERZ504995 (study PRJEB26094, sample SAMEA4028455) | Ovis aries | biome: host associated; feature: stool; material: fecal | place: Italy | collected 2012 | study: EMG produced TPA metagenomics assembly of the...
GCTCCGGCCGCCTCCGCCCGCGAATCCGCAACACGGTCGGAGAGCCCGTTTTGACGAGACATGCTTCTATTTCCACCGTGTGTGATTTTCAGCGAATCTTCACTTTCAGAGCGGATAAATGCATGAGAATCACGCACGGTGGAATTGGGTTCCGGCATCACCGCCCGGAGCCGGTGCGGAGCCGTGACCCGGCCCGGAGGGCGAAGCCGGTGCCGGGCGCGGGCGGGCGCGCTCGGGCGTTGCGAAGCGCGGCGGGGTGGGGTAGAATGCCGCGCCATGCCGGACGACCCCGCCACGAACCCTGCTCGCGCTTCCGCCACGAACCCTGCTCGCGCCTCCGCCACGGCTTCTGCGGAGGAGCCGCCGCGCAAGCCGACGCTCGCGCGGCTGTTCTGGGAGTATCTCCGGATCGCGGCGTTCGTCGTGGGCGGCGGCTACGCGATCATCGCCGTGGCGGACGAGACCTTCGGCCGCCGCCTGCGCTGGCTGCGCGAGGGCGAGCTCGTGGACCGGCTCCCGGTCTTCCAGATGATCCCCGGGCTCATCGCCGGCAACAGCGCGATCTACGTCGGGCTCCGGCTCTTCGGCCTCGCGGGCGCCGCGACGGCCCTCGCCGCCGTGGCGCTGCCGTCCTTCTGCATCATCCTCGCGATCGCCCGCGGCTACGCCTGGCTGCCGATGGACGCCGCGTGGCTCCAGGGCGCCTTCCTCGGGCTGCGCAGCGCGCTCACGGGCGTCGTCGCCTCGACGCTCGTCGCGTCCTGGCGCCGCACGATGCGCGGCGCCTACGCCTGGGTCGCGCTCGCGCTTGGCGTCGCGGCGATGGAGGGCTTCGGCGCGAACCCGGCGCACGTGCTCGTCGCGGGCATGCTCTTCGGCATCGCGTGGACGTGCGCCCGCGCGGCGCGCGGGGCCCTGCCGCCGCCGGCGGAGGACGCCGCGGCGGCGGAGGACGCGGTCTTCGCGGAGCGCCCGGTGCGGCGCGGGCTGCTCCTCGCGGCGCTCGCCTGCGCGGCCGTGGCGGCGTGCTCGCCGGCGGTCTTCGCGACGTTCGCCAAGTTCGGGCTGCTCTGCTTCGGCGGGGGCAACGTGCTCGTGCCGGTCTACATCCGCGAGTTCGTGGGCCCCGGCGCGCCGCACCTGCGGCTGCCGGCGGAGGACTTCGGCAACCTGCTCGCCATCACGCAGATGACGCCGGGGCCGATCAGCGTGAACGCGGCGACGTTCTTCGGCTACCGGATGGAGGGCGCGCTCGGCTCGTTCGTCGCGACGGTCGGGCTGCTCGCGCCGTCGCTTCTCCTCCTCACGCTCGCGCTGCGCTCGCTGGCGCGGTGGCGGCGCAACCCGGTCGTGCGCGGCCTGCTCTGGGGCGTGGCGCCCGCGACGGTCGCGCTGATGGTCGTCGCGACGCTCGTCTTCGCGCGGATGTCCGTCTTCGACGGCACCGTGTCGCTCCGGATCCGTCCGCTCGCGCTGCTGCTCGCGTCCGGCGCGGGGTGGGCGCTTCACGCGCGCAAGGCCCACGTGACGACGCTCATCCTCGTCTGCGCCGCGGTCGGCATGCTGCTGCCCCGCGCGATCGGTTGGAGCCTCGGGCCGCCGTTCCCGAATCCTTGACGCGGGGAGGCGTTTCGGCTATCATCCGCGGCCGTCGTTCCGCTGGCGCGAAACGGGTCCCCGCGGGGCCGCCGCGCCGCACTTCCAACCGAGGATACACCATGCCGTACACAGCATCCGATCTGCGCAAGGGTCTCAAGCTCCGCTACGAGGGCCAGCCCTACACCATCACCGAGTACTCCTTCACGAAGCCCGGCAAGGGCCAGTCGATCTACACGTGCCGCCTCAAGCACATGCTCACCGGCAACACGTTCGTGAAGAACTTCCGCGAGATCGACACGTTCGACGAGCTCGACCTGGAGGAGAAGACCGTCAACTTCTCCTACGAGGACGGCGACCAGTTCGTCTTCCTCGACGCGGACAGCGAGCAGATCAACGTCCCGGCCGACATCCTCGGCGACAAGAAGTACTTCCTCGAGGACGACCTGGAGTGCAAGATCCTCTTCCTCGACGGGAGCCCCGTCGAGGTCACGTTCCCGACGTTCGTCGAGCGCAAGATCGAGTGGTGCGACGCCGGTGCCAAGGGCAACACCGCCGCGGGCAAGGTCATGAAGAACTGCCGCGTCGCCGGCGGCTACGAGCTCAAGTGCCCGATCTTCGTGAACGAGGGCGACTGGATCCGCATCGACACGCGGACCGGCGAGTACGCCGACCGCATCATGGGGCGCAAGTAGCCCCATGCGCGGGCCGGGCGCCGTCCTCCCGGCTTGGCTCCGGGCGATCGGGGCGGCGGCGCGCGCGCCGGCCGTCGCGGTCGCCCTCGCGCTCTCCGTGGCGGCCCTTCCCGCGCGCGCCCTCGGGCCGCACGAGGTCGCGCTGCTCGTCAACGAGGCCGCGCCCGGCTCGGCGGAGCTCGCCGCCGCCTGGGCGCGCCTGCGCGGCGTCCCCGCGGCGAACGTCGTGCGCGTCTCCGTCCCGCCCGGGACGAACGGCGCGCCGCCCGTCGCGATCACGAAGGAGGACTTCGTCTCGCGCGTCTGGGAGCCCGCCCGCGCGCAGCTCGCGGCCTCGGGCGTGGAGCCCCGCATCCTTGCGTGGGTCTACTCGAGCGGCTTCCCGGCGCGCGTCGCGGACACGCCCGCGACGCTCGCGCGCGCCGGCACGTCCGACCTTTCGATCTGCGGCGCGACGTTTCTGCGCGGCCGGTGGCCGGAGGATCCCGTCGCCGCGATCGAGCGCGCGGGCTACGTGTCCCCTCTCTTCGCCGGTCCCGCCGGCGCGGGCGGCGCCGTGCGCCCGTCCGAGGCGCTCGACCAGTCGCGCAACGCGCTCCTCGACCGCATGCCGCTGCCGGCCGCGATGCTCGCCTGGACCGGCCCGCGGGGCCAGACCCCGGAGCAGGCGCTCGCCGCGATCGAGCGCGCGGCCGCGGCGGACGCGACGCTTCCCTCCAACGCCTTCTTCTTCCGGCTCCGCCCCGGCGACCCGCGCTCCGACGCGCGCGAGTGGGAGCTGGCGGACGCCGCCGAGGCGCTCCGCGCGCGCGGAGCCGTCGCCGAGGTCTCGACCAACGCCCCGCCCGGGTCCCTCGGCCCGCTCGCCGGCTACCTCGACGGTGCGCGCGCCGTCGACCCGCTCCCCGCGCTCGCGCCCGGCGCGTTCGCGGACCATCTCACGAGCTTCGCCGCCGCGTTCGACCAGCCCACGCAGATGAAGGCGTCCGCGTGGCTCGGCGCCGGCGCGGCGTTCACGGCCGGGACGGTCGCCGAGCCCTACGCGCGCTGGGAGAAGTTCCCCTCCGCCGCGCTCTTCGCGCGCCGCCTCGACGGCCTCTGCGCCCTCGAGGCGCTCTACGCCTCCGTGCGCTGCCCGCTCCAGCTGCTTCCGCTCGGCGACCCGCTCTGCGCCCCGTGGGCGCCACGCCTCGCGCCGCGAATCGACGGCCTGCCGGCCGGCGGCGCCGCGGCCGCGGCTCTCGTCCTGCGCGCCGTCCCGCCGGAAGGCGCGCCCGCCGCGGGCGTCCGCTACGACTGGTTCGTCGACGGCCGGCCCGCCGGCCGCGGCGCGACGCTGGTCTGGAACGCGCCCGCCCTTTCTCCCGGAATCCACGAAGTGCGCCTCGTCGCGCGCGTCCCGCAGCCCTCGGGCGTCCGCCTGCAGGGCTTCGCGCGCGCGGAGGTCGAGGTCGCCGGAGACCACCTGCCATGAAGAAGTTCCTCCCCTGGGCCGCGCTCGCCCTCTCCGCCGCGCTCGCCATCCTCTCGGCGCACGCGCTGCACCGCGCCCGCCGCATCACGGACGTTTCGCACGTCGAGCGCCGGGCCGCCGCCGACAAGCTCTTTCGCGACGCGCGCGACGCGCAGCTCGAGGGCGACGCCACCCGCGCCCGCGAGCTCTACGGCCGCCTCGTCGCCGACGAGCCGGCCAACCCGCTCGCGCGCCTCCAGCTCGGCATCCTGCTGCAGGACTCCCTGAACGACCCGATCGAGGCGATGCACGAGTTCGACGCCTACCTGCGCCTCGCCCCGGGGGCCGAGAAGCGCGAGATGGTCGAGGAGCGCCGCCGCCAGGCCAAGGACCAGGCCGTCCGCCTCTACGGCAGGGGCGGGGACGCCGGCGCGCCGGTCGACATCGGGGCCGAGGCGAAGAAGGCGGTCGCCGCGGTGCAGGAGAAGCTCGCCGCCGCGCAGGCCGCGCTCGAAGCCGCTGAGGCCGACCGCGAGGACTACCGCCGGCAGGCGGCGCAGCTGCAGCGCCAGGTGGCGTCCCTGCAGAAGCGGCTCGACGCGTTCCAGGGCGGCGGCACCGCCGCCCCGACGCACGACCTGGCGGAGGCGTTCCTGTCCGAGTCCGGCCCCGGTCCGTCCGAGCGCACCTACCGCGTGAAGCGCGGCGACACGCTCTGGAAGATCGCGCAGCGCGCCTACGGGGACGCCTCGCGCAACGTCGACATCCGCAACGCGAACGCCGACCGGATCGGTCCGAACGACCAGCTCGCCGAGGGAACGATCCTCGTCCTGCCCTAGCTTCGCCGGCCGCAGCGGGGCGGAAGGTCGGCGACGAGCTCGGCGGCGCGCCCGGCGGCGGCCGGGACGTCGGCGAGCAGGAGCCCCGTGGCGGGGTCCCAGGAGAACGGGACGTCCTTCCTCCCGGCGCGCAGCGCGGCCGGGCGCGAGGCGCACCACGCGGCGAAGCGGCCGCCGCCCGCGAGGCGCACGCGGAAGCTCTCCGGCGCCTCCTCCGCGCTCCGCACGGCGGCGGCGGGCGCGAGCAGGCCGGCGAGGCCGAAGGCCGCGAAGCGGCCGCCGAGGACCGGCGCGAAGGTCGCGATCGCGAAGCGGTCGCGCGGGCCGGTCGAGAGGGCGAGCGCGGCGTCCCGCGCCAGGAGGCGCGGGCGCGCGCGGCCGTCCCATGCGGCGTAGCGCGGCGCGTCGGGGAGGCCGGGCACGTCGGCGGGGCGGACCTTCGCGCGGACGGCGCGCGGCGGTGCGGCGGTGTCGGCGTCGAAGAGCCCGGCGCAGCCGGCGGCGGGGCCGGCGTTCACGACGACGAAGGCGCGCGGGTCGTCGCCCGGCTCGGGGAAGACCGAGCGCAGGGCCGGCGTGGCGGGGTCCGGGAAGCGCGGGACGCGGCCGTCCGGCAGCGACACGCGGCGCAGGAGCGCGGCGTCGATGCCGCCGGGCTCGTCCGCGGTGTAGACCGGTCCGCCGGAGAGGGCGCGCGCGGCGGCGTGGTAGGCGCCGAAGGGGTGCGCGCTCTGGAACATGTCCCAGTCCACGCCCAGGAAGTTTCCGAACCAGAGCCCGGTGAAGGCGTTGGCGCGGACGTGCGCGCCGTGCGAGGCCGGGATGCCGGGGAAGAAGTCGTCGGAGCCGCGCGTGAGGTTGTTGCGGCGCGCGTGGTACCAGATCTCGGGCAGGTGCGCCATGCAGGAGAGCCACTCGTCGCCGAACGAACCGGCGGCGGCGGCCTCGAGGCCGGCGCGCATGCGGCGAACCTCGCCGATGCGGGACGCGGCGCGCGAGCGCGCGGAGGCGAAGAGGAGCGCGCCCTGGAAGTCGACCTTCACGCCGTCCACGCCCGCCTTGCGCAGCTCGGCGAAGCGGTCGCGCAGGAACCCGGCCCAGTCGCCGGGGAAGCGCAGCTCCTGCGAGTCGTACCACGAGAAGACGGGGGCCAGCTCGACGTGCCCGTCGGGCTGCGGCGTCGCGCGCCCGGGGCGGTAGCGCCGGAACGCGGCGGGATCGACGCCCGCGGGGAGGCCCTGGGGCGTGAGCCACGCCAGGACGCGGCGCAGGCCGTGCTTCTCCTTCGCGGCGCGCACGACGGGGGCGAATCCCCCCGGGAACTTGCTCCCGTCGGTGCCGAACCCGGCGAGGTAGCGGTTCGAGACGGGCGTGCGCGGCGTCTCGCGCTGCCAGCCGTCGTCGACGATCGCGAAGCCGGGCCGCAGCCCGAGCGCGCGGAAGCGCGCGAGGCCGCCGAGGAACTTCTCCGCCGTGACGTCCTGGTAGAACGCGTTCCACGTGCACCAGCCGAGGAAGTCCTGGAAGGCGGGCGAGGGCTTGTCCCGGCGCAGCGCGGCGGCGGGGAGCGCGCGGGCGACCTCGCGCGCGGAGGCGGCGAGGAGCGCACGCGCCTCGCGCCCGGCGGCGACGTGCAGCACGCGCCCGCCGCTCGGCGCGAGCGCGGGGTTGCCGGTCGTGCGGTAGAGGCGCAGGGCGCCGCCCGGCTCCGAGCCCGTGAGGTAGGAGGCGGCGTTGCCGGCGGGGAGCGCCACGAGAAGGACGAAGAGCCCGTCGTCGCGCTTGAGCAGCAGCCAGGGGGCGGCGCCCGCCAGCGCGGCGGGGTCCGCGCCCTGCGCGGGGACGAACCAGAACGGCGAGTTGTGGACCTGCCCGGCGTAGGCGGACAGGCGCGCCGGCCGGCCGAGCGGGACGTGGCGCCACGGGCCGTGGCCGTGGCCCTCGGCCTCGCCCGTCGCGGGGACGGACAGGAACGACCCCTCCAGGGAGAAGGCGGGGTCGAGCCCTTCGAGGAGGGTCGTGGATCCAAGCGAGAGAACGCCGTCGCGGAGGGAGAGGGTGTCCATGGCCCGGCCTCCGGCTACGCCTCCTCGTCGCCCGAGTCGAGCGAGTAGAGGTAGCGCTTCACCTTGAGCGTGTTGGTCTTCTGGAGCGGCTCGAAGCGCACCTGGATGCGGCGCGGGTGCTTGTAGGTGGAGATCTGCTTCATCGCCTCGCGGATCTCCTTGAGGCAGAGGTCGCGGATCTGGTCGTCGGAGAGCGGGGAGGCGGACGCGGCGTCGGACTTGTTGCGCTCCTCGGCGATCTTGTCGAGGTCGGCGACGACGATCGCGCCGACGTGCTCGCCCTTCTTCTCGCCCGGGACGTGGTAGCCCAGGACGATCGACTCGAGGATGTGCGGGCAGGCGTTGATGACGAGCTCGACCTCCTCGGGGTAGATGTTCTTGCCCTCGCGGTTCACGATGAGCGACTTCTTGCGCCCGGTGATCGTGATGTAGCCGTTCGCGTCCATCGTCCCGAGGTCGCCCGTGCGGAACCAGTCGCCGTCGAAGCACTCCCTCGTGGCGTCCTCGTTGCGGAAGTAGCCCTTCATCACGGAGGGGCCCTTCACCTCGATCTCGCCGACGCCCTCGTCGTTGGGCTCCGCGATGCGCAGCTCGTGGCCGGGCAGCGCCTTGCCGACGGAGGAGAAGACGATGGCGTTCTCGGGCGCGAGGGCGGAGATGGGCGCCGTCTCGGTGAGGCCGTAGCCCTGGAGGGTCGTGATGCCGAACCTCGACCACTGCCGGAGCACGTCCGGGTCGCTCGCCGCGCCGCCGACGATGATGATGCGCATGCGGCCGCCGAGCTGGGCGATGATCTTGCGGCCGACGACGCGGGAGAGGCCGATCGCCATCAGGGCGCGGGCGGGGGCGCTCTTCTCGAGCTTCTTCATGATCGCGGCGAGCATCTTCTCGGCGAGGAGCGGGACGGCGAGCAGGACCGTGGGCTGCGTCTCGCGCATGTTCTCGGGGATCGTGCGGAGGTTCTCGACCATCGAGACCGAGCACTGGGCGGCGAGCGGGACGATGAAGTTCGCGGTGAAGGCGAAGGCGTGGTGGAGAGGCAGGACGAGGAGGAAGTTGTCGTCCTTGCGCACGGTGAAATACTGCAGCGCGGAGAGCTGCGCGCAGAAGTTGGCGTGCGTGAGCATCGCGCCCTTGCTGCGGCCGGTCGTGCCGGAGGTGTAGATGATCGAGGCCACGTCCGTCTCCTGCGCGACGTTGCGGTCGAAGAACGAGTCGGGGGCGGCGGAGTCCTGCGAGACGGACTCGAGGAGGCGGTCGTAGTCGTAGAGCCGGACGCCGCTCTCGCGGCGGTCCTCGGAGACGGCGCCGTCCGCCAGGACGACCGAGCGCATGTACTTCAGGGTCCCCATGACTTCGCGGACGAGCGGGCCGGTCTTGCCGCTGCCGAAGAACGCGACGGCCTCGGAGTCGCGCAGGATGTGCGAGACCTCGTGGGGGTGGAGGTGGGCGTCGACGGGCACCGCGGTGACGCCGCAGGAGACGATGCCGAGGTAGGTGGACATCCACTCGGGGCGGTTCTCCATCATGAGCGCGACGCGGTCGCCGGGCTTCACGCCGAGCCTTCCGAGCGCCTCGGAGACGGCGCGGGCGCGGGCGTGCAGGTCGACGAAGGACCATTCGTGCCAGACGCGGTCGGCCTTCCAGCGGACGGCGATCGTGTCGGGGGACTGGGAATAGGCGTCGAGAAGAAGCGTGCGGAGCGTGGGCATGGGGTCGAGCGGCTTGCTGGTTCGTTCGTGGATGCGCCCCCGGGAGACCGAGGCGCGGCGTGCGGTGTGCATTCTGCCACATCCGCCCCGTTTCCGCAAGTCCGCGCGCGCTCGCTCGCGCGCCCGCGAGACCCCGCGCCGCCGCTGGCGCCGGTCGTCCGCCCGCGCGTTCCGCGGCCGTTTGCTTTCCGCCCGGCGTGTGGTATCATCCCGCGCCATGAGCAACGTTCGCGTCCGTTTCGCCCCGTCCCCGACGGGTTCCGTCCACATCGGCAACATCCGCGCCGCCGTCTTCAACTGGCTCTTCGCGCGCCACGAGGGCGGCAAGTTCCTCCTCCGCATCGAGGACACCGACCTCGTGCGCTCCACCCGGGAGGCGATCGACAAGGTGCTCGACGCGATGGCGTGGCTGGGCCTGGACTACGACGAGGAGGTCGTCTACCAGACGCACAACGCCGCCGACCACCTCGCCGCCGTGGAGAAGCTGCTCTCGTCCGGCGCCGCCTACCGGGCCGTCAAGGAGTCCGTGGACCCCGCCACGGGCGAGAGGAAGTCCGGCGAGGTGGTCCTCTTCCGCATGCCGAAGGAGGGCGTGATCGAATACACGGACCTCGTGAAGGGCCGCATGAGGAAGAAGGCGGAGGACACGCAGGACTTCGTGATCGTCCGCTCCGACGGCTCGCCGGTCTTCCACATCGCCAACGTCGTGGACGACATCAAGCAGGGCGTCACCCACATCATCCGCGGCGACGACCACGTCGAGAACACGTTCAAGCACATCCGGATCTTCCAGGCGCTCGGCGCTCCGGTGCCGCAGTACGCCCACCTGCCGATGATCGTCAACGCGCAGGGGAAGCCCTACTCCAAGCGCGACGGCGCGGCGTTCGTGGGCGAGTTCAAGGAGCAGGGCTACCTCCCGGAGGCGCTCTTCAACTTCCTCGTCCTCCTCGGCTGGGCGCCGGGCGACGACCGCGAGGTGATGGGCCGCGACGAGCTCGTGGAGGCGTTCTCGCTCGACCGCTGCAAGTCCTCGCCCGCGCGCTTCGACCTCAAGAAGCTCCTGTGGATGAACGGCGAGTACATCGCGCACCAGCCGGCGGCCACGTTCAAGGCCGAGCTCTCCGCGCGCCTCGCCGCCGCGGGGCTCCCGGCCGAGCCGCTGGGATGCACGCTCGACGAGCTCGTCCCGCACGTGCAGATCCGCACGAAGACGCTCTCGGACCTCCCGGGCAACTGCGAGTACTTCTTCAAGGAGGAGATCGGCTACGACCCGGCGGCCGTCGAGAAGCGCCTGCACAGGCCGGGCGCGAAGGAGCGGCTGCTCGCGTTCGCGGACGCCTTCGCGGCGCTGCCGGCTTTCACCATCGAATCGACCGAGGCGCTCGTGCGCGCCGAGGCGGAGAAGACCGGCGAGGACGGCAAGCCCGTCGGCATGGGAGCGCTCGTGCATCCGATCCGCGTGGCGGTGTCCGGCCGCACGGAGGGCCCGGGCCTCTTCGAGATGCTCGCGCTGCTCGGGCGCGACCGCGTCGTGCGCCGCCTTCGCGCCGCCGCCGAGCTCTGATCCGCCGAACGGAGGCCCTCCTTCCCATGGAATCGCTTCCCGCCATCCCCGGACGCCTCGGCTTCGGCCTGATGCGCCTGCCGCGCAGGGACGGCGCGGTCGACCTGCCGCAGACCTGCGGGATGGTCGACCGCTTCCTCGAGGCCGGCTGCACCTACTTCGACACGGCCTACGTCTACGACGGCAGCGAGGAGGCCGCGCGCGAGGCGCTCGTGAGGCGCCACCCGCGCGACTCGTTCCTCCTCGCCACCAAGCTCGCCGCGTGGGCCGGCTGCGCGACGCGCGAGGACGCGATCCGGCAGTTCGAGACGTCGCTCGCGCGCACCGGCGCGGGGCACTTCGACTTCTACCTCTTCCACAACCTCGGACCCGGCCGCACCGAGGCCTTCGACCGCTTCGGGCTCTGGGACTGGGCGCTCGAGCGCCGCGCCGAGGGGCGGATCCGCCACTTCGGCTTCTCGTTCCACTCGACGCCCGACGAGCTCGACCGGCTCCTGCGCGCGCATCCCGAGGTCGAGTTCGTCCAGCTCCAGATCAACTACGCCGACTGGGAGGACCCCGTCGTCCGCTCGCGCGAGAACCTCGAGGTCGCGCGCCGCCACGGCAAGCCCGTGATCGTGATGGAGCCCGTGAAGGGCGGCCTGCTCGCCTCGCCGCCGGACTCCGTCGCGCGGATCCTCCGCCGCGCCGACCCCGACGCCTCGCTCCCGTCCTGGGCGCTGCGCTTCGCCGCGAGCCGCGAGGGCGTCCTCGTCGTGCTCTCCGGGATGAGCGACCTCGGGCAGATGGAGGACAACCTCGCGCACCTCGCGCCGGACCGCTACCGCCCGTGCTCGGGCGCGGACCTCGCGGTGCTCGACGAGGCGCGCACCGCGCTCGCCGCCGTGCCGACCGTCCCCTGCACCTCGTGCGGCTACTGCGAGAAGGTCTGCCCCGCCGGCATCGGGATCCGCGGCTCCATCGCGGCCCTCAACCAGCTCACGCTCTACCGCAACGAGACGCGCGCCCGCAACTACGAGCAGTGGCAGGTCGTGCGCTCCGGAAGGAAGCGCGCCTCCGAATGCCTCCGCTGCGGCGCCTGCGAGAAGGCCTGCCCGCAGCGTATCGCCATCCGCGACGCGCTCGC
>ERZ504995.102-NODE-102-length-10940-cov-3.725034_pt1 | contig 10940 bp, 8 predicted proteins | sample MGYA00514197_ERZ504995 | MGnify/ENA primary metagenome ERZ504995 (study PRJEB26094, sample SAMEA4028455) | Ovis aries | biome: host associated; feature: stool; material: fecal | place: Italy | collected 2012 | study: EMG produced TPA metagenomics assembly of the...
CGGTCTGACGCCGGAGAACTGCGGGTCCTCTTCGTGGTAGCCGCGGATCATCTCCCAGGTCCGGTCCTTCGAACCGTCGTCGACGAACAGGACATGGCTGTCCTCCGACACTTTGCCCGCCGCTACGAGGTCCGAAAGCTTGGCTTTCAGGCGCTTCGACGTTTCGGGGAGCACCGCTTCCTCGTTGTAGCAGGGGACGACGATGTATAACACAGGTTTGTTCATGTTGATTGCCTCTATATTACTGGAAATATTGTTCTTTCTGTTTGACCCGGAGATGACCTCGGGTCGAAGGTCCTCAGCGGCCGAGATAGGTCGCGAAGGCCGCGCTCCCCTCCGACAGGCAGTCGAAGCTGTGCGTCAGGGGCAGGAGCACGAGGAGCAGCAGGACGGCTGCGAGGACACCGGTTTTCACGTAGTCCCCCTTCCCCTCTTTGCCGAAGGTCCGGTCCTGTACTTTTTCGGCGATCCACGACAGGAGCGCGTCAAAGCCGAGCACCGCCAGCGGCAGGAGCAGGACGAAGTACGAGATGGTGTACTGGCCCTTGGCCTCCCACACACAGTGGAAAACGAAGCCGCCGAGCACCGTGATCTGCAGGAGCAGGCTCTCGAAGAAGCCCTCTTTCTTCCGGCCGAAGATCAGGTAGAACAGTGCGCCCGCGTACGCCCAGAACTGGAGGACGTCGAGGAACTGACCGAGGGCCGTGGAGCCCTTCGGGCTCAAAACGCGTTGCAGCCAGCCGGGCCGCTCGTTCTGGGTCTGCCGGACCTGTGAGGTCCAGAGACTCTGGAACAGCGGGTCCGCCCACTGGGACGCGTTCTTCCGCAGGAAGAAACGGCCCGCGTTCCCCGGCGACTTCAGGTACGCGACAGAATCGGAGATGCTCTGCTTCGCGAGCACGCCCTGTTTCTCCGCGTCGTAGCCGCTTTCGATGTAGGACTCTTTGTTGAATTCGTTGTACCAGCCGTCACACTTGACGGGGTTCACCTGGAGGCCCATCGCCACGAAGGCCATGGTGGAGACACCGTTCGAAAGGTCTCCCCCGGTCTTGTGTTCCAGTGCCGCGGTCGTGCCCCAGGACTGGAGCGCATAGACCGCGATGACCAGGACCGCCAGCAGCGCGTTCCGGACCTGTTTCTTCCGCAGGGCTTCCGCCAGCGCGTGCAGGACGATGGCCACGAGGAAGATGAGGTAATTGTTCTTCACGGCGGATGCCACCACGATGAGGAGCACCGTGAGGACGAGGTCCCGCACCCGGTGATGTTCGACGTAGTTCAGTTCGAAATACATGGCGCCCAGTGCCAGCGCGAGGCCCAGGAGGTTGCCGTACTGGAACGACGTATAGAAGAGCAGGGGCAGTGTGAAGAGCCCCGCCAGAAGGGTCATCAGTTTTTCGAAGGGCGTTGCCCCCAGTTTGCCGGCCAGAGCCGGGAGCAGGAGCAGAGTGGCGATGTACGCCTCGCCGTTCATCGCCTCAAAGACGACATAGTTCATGCCGCCGAACAGCTTCGTCAAAAGGAGTTCGAGCAGCAGAAGACCGGTCTGGTTCGGATACATGCTGAGGTAGCCGCCGGGCTGGAAGTCCTCGTAGTTGCCGACGTTCAGGTGGTCCGCCGCCTGCATGACATAGAGCTGGTCCTGTTCCGGGACGATCTGGTTCCCGTAGACCCAGAGGATGGCGAGGACCGTACCGACGCCGAGGAGTCCGACCTGCCACTTCGCGTACAGGTCCGGCTCATCGTTCACCCGCCGGATGAAGGCTTCCACCTTCGACACCCGGCCGAGGAAGAACAGGGCCGCCGCGAACAGCGCGAGATACAAAAGGTTCCGCCAGGCGGCGTCGTATGTCAGGAAGACCTGTTCTGTCCAGTCCCCGATGAGGAACGTGGTCGAGCTTCCGGAGAGCAGCAGAAGCACCAGCGCGACGACAAAAAACAGTCCGCTGATGAGCCCTTTGTACCCGGTCGCAAACGCTTTCATAAAAGGTCCTCCTTTCAATATTCTTTAACTGTCTTATTATAAAGTCTTTTACCTTCTTAGGCAAGCCATAGCAAAAAAGGACCTCGTTCGAGGTCCTTTTCGGGTTCGTTTTTACAGCTGGTAGTCGGCGACGATGGCGTCGGCGAGGGCTTTCTTCATTTCGGCCTCGTCGAGTTTCTGGCCGATGATGACGAGACGGTTCACACGGTCGCCGTAGACATCGTCCCAGTCCTTGGCAAGGTCCGGGTACTCCGCGAAGGCTTCCTGACGGTCGCGCTCGGTGGCGGCGGCCAGCCAGATGCCGTCGGGCTGGATGGTGACCTGACGTCCGGCCTGCTCCAGGATGAAGGCGTCGTTCGGGTTCTCGGAGAACCAGACATAGCCCTTGGTCCGGATGACGTTGACCGGCCACTGCATGAAGACGTGCTGGAGTTTGTCCATGTCGAAGGGTCTGCGGTCTTCGAAGACGAAGGTCTGGATGTTGTACTCGTAGAGCTCGCCCTCACCGTGGTGGTGATGGTGGTGATGATGGCCGTGGCCCTCTTCGTGGTCGTGGTCCTCGTGGTCATGGTCATGATGATGGTGTTCATGCTCGTCATGATCGTGGTCATGATGCTCATGTTCGTCGTGGTCCTCGTCATCGTTCTCGATGGCCTGGATCCAGCCGGCGGACATGGCGACTTCTTCATAGTTGAAACGGTCGGTGTCGAGGACTTCTTCCATCGGGACATCGCCGTATTCACAGCGGATGATCTTCGCTCTGGTCTGAAGAGCACGGAGGACCGCTTCGATCTGCTGCAGTTCCGCCTCGGTGACGAGGTCGCACTTGTTCAGCATGATGGTGTCACAGAACTCGATCTGCTGGATGAGCAGAGACGCGAGGTCTTCTTCATCCTCCGGGACTTCCCGCAGGACTTCGCCGCAGCTGAACTCGTCTTTCAGACGGGCGGCATCGACGACGGCAACGATGTTGTCGACGTGGACGATCTCCGGCATGCCCTGGCGCTTGGTGGCCTCACTCATCATGGTGATGGTCTGGGCGATGGGCATCGGCTCGCAGATACCGGACGCTTCGATGACGATGTAGTCATACTTGTTGGAGCAGGCAAGGTCGGACAGCTGCTGTGCAAGGTCTTCGCTGAGGGTGCAGCAGATGCAGCCGTTGGTCAGAGGGATGAGGTCCCCGTCCTGCATGGTGACTCCGCCGCCGCTCTTTTCGATGAGACGGGCGTCGATGTTGATCTCGCCGATGTCGTTGACGATGACGGCGATGCGGTGTCCGTTCGGCTGAGACAGGACTTTATTCAGAAGTGTGGTCTTGCCGGCGCCGAGGTAACCCTCGACCAGGCAGACTTTACAAGGGGTGTATTCTGCGCTCATTGGATTGCTTCCTTTCAAATTTACAGTTTTGTTGGATCCCCACATTTACAAGTGGTTATTATAACGCAACCAAAACAAATTGTACACAAGTATTTCTCACAAAAAAACAGGAGCGGAAACCCGCTCCTGCTGTTTCATTTGACTTTTTTCACCTGCGGTTCCATGTCGGCGACGCGGTCGTGCGGATTCCCGCAGCTTTTTCCGGCGGCGTGGATGGAACAGGCGTCTGCGCTGACGCAGCTGTCACAGGCCGTGATCCCTTTGCGACGGTCCATGATCATCTTGCGGATGACGAGCCCGACGACAATGACCAGGAGAGCCAGGACCAGAATGGTACCGGCATTGGCACTGAGCCAGGTCATGGAGATCACCTTCTTTCGGCTCTCAGTATAACCGATTTACTTCGCTTTGGAAAGCTTGACTTCTTCGGTCAGAGTGGTCGCTTCCTTATACGGCCGGAAGAGCTGGAAGCACATGAGACCGAGGAGTGCGAGTGCCACGATGAGGCCTACCGGGTTGGCGGCACCGGAGACCGCAAGGCCGATCTGATAGATGATGAGCGCAACACAGTAAGCGAAAACGATCTGATAGCCGATTGCGAACCAGGTCCACTTCGCGTTGTTCATCTCTCTCTTGATGGCACCGATGGCTGCGAAGCAGGGAGCTGCCAGCAGGTTGAAGGCCAGGAAGGAGTAACCGGCGAGCGGAGTAAGGTTGGCGAAGTCGAGGACACCGAAGACACCGACGACTTCCTCTTTGGCCACAAGACCCATGATGGTGGCGATGGTGGCACGGATGTCATCGAAGCCGAGCGGAGCAAAGACCCACTTGATGGCGTTGGAGATCATGCCGAGGATGGAGTCTTCCAGTTCCATGTCGGGGTTGAAGCCGCCCTTGCCAAATACGGAACCGGCCCAGACAACGATGGATGCGATGAGGATGATGGTGCCGGCCTTCTTGATGAAGGACGAGCAGCGTTCCCACATGCTTCTGAGGATGGCACCGACGGTCGGCATATGGTAGGACGGAAGTTCCATGACGAAGGGTGCCGGTTCGCCCGCGAAGGGCTGGGTCTTCTTCAGCATGATACCGGACACGATGATGGCGGTGATGCCGAGGAAGTAAGCGGAGGGTCCGACCCACCAGGCGCCGCCGAAGAGGGCAACGGCGATCATCGAGATGATGGGCAGTTTCGCACCGCAGGGAATGAAGGTGGTCGTCATGATCGTCATGCGACGGTCACGCTCGTTTTCGATGGTACGGGAAGCCATGACGCCGGGGACGCCGCAGCCGGTACCGATGAGGATCGGGATGAAGGATTTACCGGAGAGTCCGAACTTGCGGAAGATCCGGTCGAGGATGAAGGCGACTCGGGCCATGTAACCGCAGGACTCGAGGAACGCGAGGAAAATGAAGAGGACCATCATCTGGGGAACGAAGCCGAGGACTGCGCCGACACCGCCGATGATACCGTCGAGGATGAGGCCTTTCAGCCAGTCCGCGGTGTTCAGGCTGTCAAGCCAGTTTTCGACGATGACCGGGATACCGGTGACCCAGACGCCGTAGTTGGCCGGGTTCGGGACTCCGTCCGCTTCCAGCGCTTCATCGACTGTATCGCCGATATCGAAGCCCGCTTCCGCCATGGCGTCGCCATAGCTGCCGAAGGCTTCATCGAAGTCTCCGAAGGAGCCGTCTTCGATGGCGCCGAGAACGTCTTCCGCACCGGTGACACCGGCGTCGACAGCGCCCTGCGCCGCCGCTTTGACTTCATCGGTGAAGACGAAGTTCTGCGCGTACTCGTCCATGGCGTCGTTGTAGGCAGAGGTCCCGATGTGGAACAGGTGCCAGCCGTCGCCGAAGACGCCGTCATTGGCCCAGTCCGTAGCCCAGGTACCGACGGTCGTGACGGAGATGTAATAGACAAGGAACATGACCGCGATGAAGATGGGAAGGCCCAGCCAGCGGTTGGTGACGACCTTGTCGATCTTGTCCGATGTGGAGAGTTCTCCCCGGTTCTGCTTGACATAGCTGTCGGCGATGAGGTCGCCGATCTTCATGTAACGTTCGTTCGTGATGATGGATTCGGCATCGTCGTCTTCGGCCGCTTCCGCACCCGCGATGACGTCCTCGACAGACTTCAGGGTGTCGTCGGAAAGGCCCATGGAAGCGAGGACCTTGTCGTCCCGCTCGAAGAGCTTGATGGCATACCAGCGGCGCTGTGCCTCCGGGATGTCCGCCAGAGCGAGCGTCTCGATCTTGCTGAGTGCAGCTTCGACGTCAGAGGAGAAGGACTGGACGTTCGGGACCATGTTCTTCTCGGCCACTTTCATGGCGGCTTCTGCCGCTTCCATGACGCCGGTGCCCTTCAGCGCGGAGATCTCGACGACCGGAGCGCCCAGTTCTTTCGCGAGCTTCTGGATGTCGATCTTGTCGCCGTTCTTCTCGACGATGTCCATCATGTTGATGGCGACGACCGTCGGGATGCCGAGCTCCACGACCTGGGTCGTGAGGTAAAGGTTTCTCTCAAGGTTCGTACCGTCGATGATGTTCAGGACAGCATCGGGGTGTTCCCCGAGCAGGTAGTTTCTGGCAACGACCTCTTCCAGAGTGTACGGAGAGAGGGAGTAAATGCCGGGAAGGTCGGTGATGGTGACATCATCGTGGTTTTTCAGTTTTCCTTCTTTTTTCTCGACCGTGACTCCGGGCCAGTTACCAACGTACTGGTTGGAGCCGGTGAGCGCGTTGAACAATGTGGTCTTACCACAGTTCGGGTTGCCCGCAAGGGCAATGCGCATATCCATAGGATAGCTTCCTTTCTATTTCTCTTTCTCTAAATAACAGAACTTATTCCACTTCGATCTTTTCTGCATCTTCCTTGCGGAGAGACAGTTCGTAGCCACGGACCGTGACTTCGACCGGATCTCCCAGCGGAGCGACTTTTCTGACGTGGACCGCGGCACCTTTGGTGATGCCCATGTCCATGATGCGGCGTTTGACCGCACCTTCGCCGTGCAGTTTTTTGACGACGACATCGCTTCCGATGGCTGCATCGCGCAGAGTTTTCATCGTGTTACCCTCCCTTGCCGGCTCAGACCATGATCTTCTGAGCCATTTCTTTGCTTATGGCGACTCTCGTCTCCTTGACGTTGACGATGAGGTTCCCATTGATGGTGTTGATGACCTGTACGGTCCCGTCCGCCACGAAGCCCAGTTCTTCGAGGTGCTTCTTGACAGCAGGCGTCCCGCCGACCCGTTGGATGGTATAGTCCTTGCCCGGGTCTGCAAAATTCAGAGGCATCATACAGTATCGCTCCTTCGAGTTAGTTGTTGCTAATCTGCAACAAGTTAGTTTATGCTAACCTTATCAGAGACATAGTTTACTCTAAAAGTTAGCATAGGGCAACTATAGATTGTGAACAATTCATTTTTTGTTTTGTACGGTTGTAAAATGTGTATAATTATCTTAGAATGTTCTATATCGAACATACACAGGAAAGGAGGAACCGCCATGAGTCAACGGAAGCCAGTGACAGCCGCGCTGACCGAGCACCGGCTCCAGGCCCGTGACGTGATGCGCCGGGTCACCATGATGGCCCTCCCCGCCTTCATGTCCTCCCTCCTCGTCTACCTGATGAACCTGCTGAACTATGTCATTCTGGCAGCCTACGCCGACTATTCGTCCATCGCCTCCTATGGCATCGTTTCCTCCTATACGAACCTTGCCGCCGGCTTCTTCGTCCCCTTGTCCCTCGGGATCGGATACATGATAGAACGGGCACAGAAAGAGAACGACGCCATCCACCTCCAGAAGGTCATCTATTCCGTTTCCATCGTGGCGTTTCTGTTCGGCGTCTTTTCGGCCGCGTTCGGTTTCCTGATCGCCCCCGCCTATGTCTGGCAGGTCGTCACTCCGGCGGAGATCAGTGAAGCGACCACCATGTTCCTCCGGTTCTTCGCCTTTACGTACATCCCGATCATCTTCTTCAGCATGTCGACCACCATCCTCATCCAGTTCGGAGAACGGACCGCGCCCGTCATGGCAGAGATCAGTGCGCTGGCGCTCCATGCCAGTTTTTCCTACATCTTCATCGGCCTCTTCCACTGGGACATCCGCGGCATCGCCATCTCCGCCATCGTCGCGCAGACCATCGGGACCCTCATCAACGCCCACCAGCTGGTCCAGCGGATGCGAAAATTCATCGCCCGGCCCCCGTTCCGCGTCGACTGGTCCATCATCCGCGAGCTGGCGAAGGAGGAACGCACCGTCCTCTTCATCGCCGTCCTCGGCGGTGTCTTCACGATCTTCCTGCAGTTTTTCATCGACGAACTGGGCGTCGCGACCATTGCCGGCTTCGCCCTGTTCTTCCTCTTCCAGGACCTTCTGTTCATCCCCATCCACGCGCTTCGGACACCGGTCCGGAACCTGTCGGCAGAGTATTATGAAACGGGCGGCAATGAAGCGCTTGTCGAGATGATCAATCCCTTGATCATCCTCTCATGCATTTACAGTCTGCTGCTCATCCCGCTGACACGGCTCATCGGCCCGCCGCTCTTCCTGCTTTTCTCGCACGACCCGGAAGTCACCACCGTCGCCATGAGGCTCGTCAATCTGGTGTCCAGTTACTACATCTTCTATGCGGTCTCCACCCTCCTGTCCTCCAGTCTGGAAGGACTCGGGAAAAAGGGACTGACGATGGGCATCAACATCGGGTTCAACTATTTTTCCCGGTTCCTGGTCCTGGTGCTCGCCGCCATGCTCATCCAGGGCGATGAGAGTATTGCCATCTGCTACCCCGTCTCCTGGGCGCTGTGCACCGCCGCACTCGGTGTCTACTTTTTCGCGACCTACTCCAAAACACGCAAATACGCCCTGTAGCAAAAAAAAAATACGCCGAACACACTCCTCACGGAATGGGTTCGGCGTTTTCTGTTGTTTTCCTCAGCCCAGGATGTCGCTCTTCATGAAGCCGTCCGGGGTGCTGATGTAGATGTGTTCGAGGCCCTCTTCGGTCTCGTCGTCGTAGTCGTAGTAGAGGATCATGTCGTGGAAGGTCATCAGGTACTTGCAGTCCTCGTCGCGGGTGACGCGCTTCGGCGTGCCGCCGCTCTTCGAGATGCTGTAGATCTGTCCCTGGTGTTCATCGGAAACATAGTAGACCTTGCCGCCGATGCCGACCAGCGCGGTGCCTTCCCGGACCGTCGTCAGTTCGGTGGTCTCGCCGTCTTTCAGAGACACACGGATGAGTGTCCAGGCGGTCTCGGGCTCCTCTTCGGCGGCCTCTTCCCCGTCTGCTGCGGTCGTCTCTTCAGACGTCTCTTCGGACGACTTTTCGTCCTCTGCTTTTGCAGTGGTCTCCTCTTTTGCGGACTCCTCGTCCTCTTCAGGCTCTTCCGGTTTCACATCCCGTTCGGCGATGTAATAACCGTTGCCCTTACTGCCGAGGAAGAAACTGGAAACGGCTTCTTCGGTGACGCGGGTGTCCACCTCTGTCAGAAGGCTGTAGGCGTGTTCCGTGTTTTCGTCTTCGGCGTCACGGTAGTAGACCTTGTCGCCCACCACGTAGGCATCTTTCATCTTCTTGCCGGTGACTTTGACGGTGTTCTCGCCGTCGAGGTCGCAGTAGAAAAGGCCGTTTTTCGTGGTGTACCAGAGTTTTTCATTGACGATCTGCAGGGACTGCAGGTTGCCGTCCAGCAGGGTCGTGACCGCTTCTTCGGGGTCTTTTTTCTTCGTGTCGATGGCGATGAGCCGGTCGGACAGGCAGGCGTAGACTGTCTTGTTCCACTCATGGACATAACGGGGATGCGCCCCTTCGACCAGCATGAGTGCCGACGAGCTGTCCGTGTTCTTCGAGAGCAGGCCTTCCGCCGCACCGACGTATCCGAATCCGAAGATCTTCTTGTCGTCGATGAAGAAGCGGGCACCGTTGTTGGCGTTGCCCCAGCCCTCCTGGACCTCTTCATAGTCGATGTTGACGTATTTCCCGGCCAGCGACTTCTCCACGAGGAAGACGCCGATGGCGTCCATGCCGCCCTGCTTGTCGGTGTCCATGTAACCGGCGACGACGCCGATCTTCCGGTCATCCGAATACCAGGTGACGGTATTGCCGGCCTCTTCGAGGGTCCCGCTTTGCTCAAAGCCTCTGGCTTTGAGTTCCTTTGTCCACACGTTCAGCGCGTCCTCCGGTATATCGCCAAGGGGATATACGAAGACCGTTTCCGGAGCGACGTCCATGCGTGCCGCGGCGGCCGATGCCAGCGCTTCGTCACTTTTTGCACCGGCGATGTTCCCGAGGTCCGGGATGTTGCTGTAGCCCTCGTAAGAGGCGATCGTGGGAGCCTCGTCCTCGGATGCCGGCTGGCAGGCGGTCAGAAGCAGGGCGGCCGACATGAGGACGGCCAATATGAAAATGAAATAACGTTTCATAGCAGTAGTACTCTCCTTCGTTTTTATCATAGTAACCTGTTTCCGCTTTTGCAATAGATAAATTTTTAATGATTATTCCATATTCTAAATGGGCGGAAATTATGGTATAGTATTGCAGAAAAAAATTATATAGAGGAACTGGAGGGCTCTTTATGCCGCAAAGAACAGACATCCATAAAGTACTCATCATCGGGTCCGGTCCCATCATCATTGGCCAGGCCTGTGAGTTCGACTATTCCGGAACTCAGGCGTGTAAAGCGTTGCGGAGCCTCGGTTACGAGATCGTTCTCGTCAACTCGAACCCCGCGACCATCATGACGGACCCCGAAATGGCGGACGTCACCTACATCGAGCCGCTCAACGTCGACCGTCTTGAGCAGATCATCGCCAAAGAGCGTCCGGACGCCCTGCTGCCGAACCTCGGCGGCCAGTCCGGTCTGAACCTTGCCTCCGAACTTTACAAGGAAGGCATCCTCGACAAGTACGACGTCAAAGTCATCGGCGTCCAGGTCGATGCCATCGAGCGCGGCGAAGACCGTGTCGAATTCAAGAAGACCATGGAGTCTCTCGGCATCGAGATGGCCCGCTCCGAGATCTCTTACTCGGTGGAAGAAGCCCTCGAGATCGCAGACCGTCTGGGTTACCCCGTCGTCCTGCGTCCCGCTTACACCATGGGCGGTGAAGGCGGCGGCCTCGTCTACAACAAGGAAGAGCTGAAAGTCGTCTGCGCCCGTGGCCTCCAGGCCTCCCTCGTCCATCAGGTCCTCGTCGAAGAGTGTGTCACCGGCTGGGAAGAGCTCGAGCTCGAAGTCGTCCGCGACAAGGACAACAACATGATCACGGTCTGCTTCATCGAGAACGTCGACCCCATGGGTGTCCACACCGGCGACTCCTTCTGCACGGCTCCCATGCTGACCATCTCTCAGGACGTCATGGACCGTCTCCAGGAACAGGCCTATAAGATCGTCGAACACATCGGTGTCATCGGCGGCACGAACGTCCAGTTCGCCCACGATCCGGTCTCCGACCGCATCATCGTCATCGAGATCAACCCCCGTACCTCCCGTTCCTCTGCCCTCGCTTCCAAGGCCACCGGTTTCCCGATCGCCCTGGTCTCCGCGAAGCTCGCCACCGGCCTCACCCTGGCCGAGC
>ERZ504995.103-NODE-103-length-10933-cov-3.422688_pt1 | contig 10933 bp, 9 predicted proteins | sample MGYA00514197_ERZ504995 | MGnify/ENA primary metagenome ERZ504995 (study PRJEB26094, sample SAMEA4028455) | Ovis aries | biome: host associated; feature: stool; material: fecal | place: Italy | collected 2012 | study: EMG produced TPA metagenomics assembly of the...
GACCGGTGGTCAGTTTCACCCGGATGGTGCCGTTCTCATCGACATACTTCGTGGCATTCTCCACGAGGATCATGACGACCTGTTTCAGCCGTTCGAAGTCGCCGACGACCTGAGAGAGTTCCTCGAGATCGGTCTCGAGTCTGATGTTTCGTTCATAGGCCAGCGCCTCCGTCGTCAGGACCACTTCCTCCACGACATCGGAGAAGTTGATGAGACGGAAGTTGTAATGCATGTCCATGGCCGCATCGGAACGGGCCAGGAAGAGCATCTCGTTGACGAGCTTGGACATCCGGTTCGCTTCCGACTTGGTGCTGTCGATCCACTTGGAAGACTCCTGCACCGTTTTTTCCGGGCTCGATTTCAGGATGTCGAGGTTCGCGAGGATGACGGCGATGGGCGTCTTCAGTTCATGGGACGCATCGGCGATGAACTGCTGCTGGGTCCGGATGGCTTCGTCGACGGGCAGGATGGACCGCCGTGCCATGAATTCACAGAGGAGCAGGATGAGGATCAGAAGGATGAACGCGAGGGCGATGTACATCCGGAACTGGAAGTAGATCATCTTCAGTTCCTCGGCCCGGTCCATGAGGGCGACCTTGGTACCGATCCCTTTGAGGGGCTGTTTCATGTACCGGATGTTGGTGAGCACGATCCCCGTTTCTTCCTGTCCGGCCAGGACCGCTTCCGCGATGGCCGCCTCGTTGCCGTCCACCCGCTCCCGGAACGTTTTGCCCGGGACAAGAGACGTCAGGATGTCGCCGTCGTCCGACAGGATCATGATACCGGTATCGTCTTTGAGTTCCAGTGCCTCCCAGGCGAGTTCCACCGTGTCCGGACTGTCGCCCGCGCCCTTATGGAACGCAGCCGTCTCTTCCGTCACACCGTTCAGGAGCTCCGTCATGGCATCCGTCGCACTGTTCTGTCCGTACGTATAAGAGGCAACGATCAGAAGAGCCGTTGCCCCGACGAGAATGACGAGCGCCAGGACCATCGTATCCAGAACGAACCGGCGTCGAAGTTTTGTCAGCACGTTATGCGCTCACCTCCAGGCGATAGCCGATCTTCCGGACCGTCGTGATGCTGACTCTGGAATTCAGATGTTTCAGCTTCTTGCGAAGGAACGAAATGTATACTTCCACATTGTTGTCTTCCGCATCGGACTCGGCGCCCCAGACTTTCACGATGAAGTCCTCTTTCGGGACGATGACGTTCGGAGCGGACATGAGAAGACGCATGATCTCGAATTCTTTCGGGCCGAGCGGAAGAGACTTTCCGTTGCCTTCCAGAGTGTAGTTGGACAGAGACAGGACCAGGTCCTCGAACTCCAGTTCGTCCATGACGACTTCGCCCTGACGACGGGAAATGGCACGGACCCGCGCCAGCAGTTCCCCGGGAATGAAGGGTTTGGTCAGGTAGTCGTCGGCGCCGGCGTCGAGACCTTTGATCTTGTCGACCGTGTCGTCCTTGGCCGTCAGCATGATGACCGGGGTCGTGTTCTTCTCCGCACGCATGCGGCGAACGACCTCGAAGCCGTCCATCTTCGGGATCATGACGTCGAGGATGATGCAGTCATAGATACCGCTCATGGCATTGTCAAAGGCGGCTTCGCCGTCATAAACGATGTCTGTGGTGTACCGCTGCGCCTTCATGATCTCCCCGAGCGCTTCTGCCAGACGCACCTCATCTTCTACGATCAGAATTCTCATAATATGTATCTCCCATTTCGGGCCAGAGACCCTCTTTTAAAATATCCTTAAAGTTAATTATAAACGAAAATACAGTTCCCTTCAATAAAAGAAGCGCATTGCGGGAGCAATGCGCTGTATATGTTTTTTCCTTACTCAGATGTCGCGCAGAAGGCCGGTCTTCGGGTCCGCGGAAAGAACGATGTCTTCGTCCGCGATATTGAGATATTTCTTGATGACATCGAAGCTCTTGTCAGAGATGACGTGCTCCATCCGGCAGGCGTCTTCGTATGCGGTGTCCTCGTCGACGCCCATTTTCATGAGCATGTGAGACAGGACGACCTGACGCTCGTAAAGCCGCGTGGCGATCTCCCGGCCGGTCTCGGTCAGAGTGATGGACTTGTCTTCATGGAACGTGATGTACCCGGACTCTCTCAGAATGGAGACGGCCCGGCTGACACTGGGTTTCGAGAACCCCATGAATTCACTGATGTCGATGGAATGAACGGTGGACTGCTGGAGGGACAGACGCAAGATGGTCTTGAGATACATCTCGCCGGATTCCTGCAATTTCATGTTCAAACCTCCTTCTTTCGTTCAACTGAAAAAGGGTAAAAAAATGGAGCGGGTAATGGGAGTCGAACCCACCTATTGACCTTGGGAAGGTCACATTCTACCGATAAATTATACCCGCATAACGCTATATATTATATAAGACTATGCGGGGTTTCGTCAAGTCACACGAGGTCGAAAGACCAGACCGTTTTCCGATGGAACGTCTCTCCTGCCCGAAGGACCGGTGAGGGAGCGCCCGACAGGTGGATGGCATCCGGCCAGCCCTGCGCTTCGAGCGCGGCTCCGGCGAAGGGCACGAGGGGCCCGTCCGCCAGTTCGACACTGCCGTCCGGCGTGTTGCAGGTGTACATCACGAACGCGGGCGCATCGGTCGACAGGGTCAGCACACGGCCGGAGACCCGGTCGCTCATGCGAAGGGAATGGTTGCCGTCTTCCCGGAACAGGAAGGGGTGGTCGTACCCGTGGCCCACCATGATGTTCTGCGGGTGCTCCGACGTGCGTCCCTGGGAGAAGGGTTCGCCCAGCCGGAAGTCGAACGCGGTGCCGTCCACCGGCAGGATGTTCCCCGTCGGGATGAGGTCATCCCGCAGTTCCACGAACCGGTCCACATAGGCGATGAGCGTCTGGGACAGGATGTCGTTCTTCTGGTTGCCGCTCAGGTTGAAGTACGTGTGGTTCGTCGGGTCGAAGAGGGTGTCTTCCGTCGTCGTCGCACGGTATGTGATCTCAAACTGACTGTTATTATTGAGGACGTATGTGACCTCAGCATGAACTTCTCCGGGGAAGCCGTTCGCGCCGGCGGGGCTCGTGCGGAAGAAGGTCACCGAGACGTGCTGGCGGTGCTCACAGACGTTCGGGTCCGCCCGGTCGAAGACCTCCGCCTCCCAGAGCGCGGTGGAGAATTCCCCGTTCCCGTGCAGACTGTTTTCGCCGTCGTTCTTCGGCAGGTCGTACATCGCCCCGTTCAGTTCGAAGGAAGCGCGGTCGATGCGCCCGGCCGTTCGTCCGACGATGGCTCCCAGGTACAGGCTCCCGTGGGCGATGTACCCCGTGAGGTCCGGGAACCGCAGGACGATGCTCTCGATGTTCCCCTCCCGGTCCGGCATCCGCACGTCCGTGATGATGGCACCGTAGTCGATGCACGACACGGAGACGCCGTGGTCATTCTGCAGGGTGTATTCGGTCACCGGCACCGGGCAGAGGCCCCGGGGGTCCGGAAAGGTTCTGGTCGTTACTCTCATAAGTTCTCCTTGGCAAGCAGGTCCGCTTCCTGCGGACCCTTCGTTTCATGCAGTGCGGCGATGTACGCCTCCACCGCGCGGGTCATGGCTCCGGCCATGCCCCGCTGGTCGTTCAGCAGGACCTGCCGGTCGTGTTCACCGGACAGGAACCCCAGTTCGCAGAGACAGCTCTCCACGCCCTGCAGGGAGGTCCGGTATTCATTGGTCCCGTAATCCGGGTTGCGTCCGTCGACATACGCGCCGGTGGCAAGGCAGCCGTACTCCCGGATCATGAAATAGTAGTCGGTGGCCGTCGAGACATCGTAGAACGAGTACCCCTTTTTGCGGGCCTTGCTCTGCGCCTCGCGGATGTCCCGGTTCGAGAAGGTCTTCACATAGACCCCGTCGGTGGAACGTCCGGCCATGGTCGAGTAGTCGAGGGCCGTGGAGGCCACGAGCTCGTCGGCGATGTATTTCGCGAAGTCGTTCCCGGCCCGGTTCGCCCGGTAGATCTGCACACCGTTCTGGTTCGCGTGCGCGTTGTAGTTGAGGTGCAGGCTGAGGGCCAGTTTGGCACGGGAGCCGCAGGTGAGGTTCACCCGCCCGTCTTTGTCATACTCCGTGTATGCCATGTTCACGTTCGGGTCCTCGGTGCCGTCCCGGGTCAGCAGGACTTTGTAGCCGGCGCGCTCCAGCGTATCGGCCAGCCGCTTCCCGATGTCGAGGACCACGTCCGCTTCCCGGTATGATCCGCTCTGCGCGCCGGGGTCCTTGCCGCCGTGGCCCGGGTCGACGACGATGTCGTAGACGTCGGCGGGCAGGCGTGCGCGTTTCGTCTCGAAGACCAGCGTCTCGGTGTCTCCGGTCCGCTCGAAGGCCGTCGTCACCTTCCGGTGGCCCCGGTGTCCGTAAGGCAGCGTGTAGTACTCGATGCCCTTCGATGGATCGCCCTTCCCGGAGCCGGTCCCGTCGCGGAGCGCCAGCAGTTCCGTGCCGCCGTCCTTCCGGGTCAGTTCCAGGAAGACCGCCGTGCGGCCGGTCTCGAGGGTGTCGAGACAGAGGCCTTCGTCGATGTGTTTCGCGGTCCGGAACGTGAGCTTCTGTTTCGACGCGGAGAACGGGATCTCAAAGGACGTCCGGTCCTCCTCCCCGTTCCCGGTGCGAAGCTGCAGGGACACCGCGGAGAGGTCCTTCGCGGACAGGTCCGTTTCCGACAGGTCGGCGGTCCCCTCCGCCTGAAAGAAGGCTCCGTAGGTGTAGTATTTCGTGATGGACGCCGTGCCGTTCAGTTCGTTCGACGCCCCCGAGGCGGGGTCCCCGCAGCCGGACAGCAGGACGCTCATCAAAAAACAGAGGAGCAGGACGGTAGCGCCTGCCCCTTTCATGCGGTTCAAAGTCGGTTTCATTTCATTCTCAAAGGCGATCATTCGCCGGCGTCGATGGTCATGAGCCGGGACATCATGCAGATGCCGGCAGCCCCTCTGGAAAGGCAGTCGTCGAGCTGCTCGCGGGACGCGCCGCCCAGCGCGTAAACGGGGATGTCGACCGCGCCGCTGACCTCTTCGAGGAAGTCGAGCAGTTTGTTCTGGGTGCCATACTCATGGGCTCCGCCGGATGCCAGGCTGGCCGTGAGGTACGTCGCCCCGAGGGCAACCGCTTCTTTCGCGTCTTCCACGGAGTGGACGGTCGTGCCGAGGACCTCGAACTGCTTCCGGGTCTCCTCCGGCAGTTCTCTCAGCTGCGCCAGCGGGATCTGGACCCGTTTGATGCCCAGGTCGAGCGCGACCCGGTAGAACGTGTGGACGATCATCGGGACGCCGTTCTCTTCACAGACCGGCAGGATGCGTTCGGCCAGGATGCGGTAGGTGTCTTCCATGACGTCCTTTTCCCGCAGGATGACGGCTTTCGGTTTCAGTGCCGTCACGATGCGCATCTGGTCCTGGAACGGCCGGTGGCACAGGTGGCGGTCGGTGATGCATATGACATTCTGAAGGTTTTGCATAGGGGGACCTCCTCGAGTTGTTTTTTCTGATTTCATTGTAAGAAAAACGGCCCGCTCCGTCAACTGTCCCAAAAACCTCCTTGACATAGAACAAATGTTCGCATTAGAATAGAGGCGCAAACGGCAAATGGGCGAAATGGGTAATTCGTATTTGCTGGAGGCGACCGTTACGAACACCACAAACACCTTCTATTTATGCATCGACCTGAAGTCGTTTTACGCGTCGGTCGAGTGCGTGGAACGGGGGCTCGACCCCATGACCACCCTCCTCGCCGTCGCCGACCCGGAGCGGACCGACAAGACCATCTGTCTTGCCATCACCCCGGCCATGAAGGCGCTCGGCATCAGGAACCGCTGCCGGGTCTTCGAGATCCCGAAAACCATCGACTACATCACCGCAGTCCCCCGCATGCACCTCTATCTCGAGTACTCGGCGCGCATCTACGGAGTGTACCTCAAGTACATCGCCAAAGAGGACATCCACGTGTACTCGGTGGACGAGGCGTTTTTAGATGTCACCCATTACCTCGCGATGTACCACATGAACGCGAAGGAGCTGGGGCTGCGCATCATGCAGGACATCTACGACACGACCGGCATCCGCGCCACCTGCGGCATCGGGACGAACCTGTACCTGTGCAAGATCGCGCTGGACATCATGGCCAAACACTCCCCGGACTTCGTCGGCGCGCTGAACGAGGCGCGGTACCGGCGGCTCCTCTGGGACCACCTCCCCCTCACCGACTTCTGGAGCATCGGCGGCGGGACCGTGCGGCGGCTCGCGAACTACGGCATCTATACGATGCGGGACATTGCCAACACGCCGGAGGACCTTCTGTACCGGGTCTTCGGCATCGACGCGGAACTGCTCATCGACCACGCCTGGGGGCGGGAGCCGGTCACCATCGCGGACATCAAGGCGTTCCGTCCGGTGGGGCATTCTCTGTCAAGCGGCCAGGTCCTGCCCTGGGACTACGACCGGAAGGGCGGCCTGCTCCTCGCCAAAGAGATGGGCGAGGACCTCGCGCTGGACCTGCTGGGGCAGGACCTCGTGGCCGACTCCCTGACCATGACCCTCGGCTATTCGAAGGCCTCCGGCGGAGACTGGGTCCGGGGCACCCGGGTCCTCGGGCGGACCGGCGGCACGAACTCGGCGAGCGCGGTCCGGGAGACCATCGAGGCGCTGTACGACGCCATCGCGCTCTACGACAAACCCCTGCGGCGCATCGGGCTCTCCATGAACCGCGTGCGGGAGGAAGTCTGCGTGCAGTACAGCTTTTTCGACGACCCGGCGGAACTCGAACGGGAGCGCGCCCGGCAGCGGGCCATCCTGTACATCAAAAACAAATACGGGAAGAACGCCATCTTTCAGGGCATGGACCTTTTCGAGGGCGCGCGGACCCTCGAGCGCAACGCCCAGATCGGCGGTCACCGGGCATAGCCATGGGCAAAAAGCCGAAAAACAAAATGGACCGGACCCAGCGGGCAAAGCAGTTCATGCCCTTCGCCGCCCTCAAAGGGTTCGAAGAGGAGATCGCCCTCGCCGAGTTCCGCCCGGTGGACAAGGTCGAGTTCTGTGAAGACGCTGCCGAAGAACTGGACCGCAGACTCCGCGCCGTGCGCCCGGGCGACATGGTCGAGGTCGTCTACTACACCAAAACGGCCCGGGGCGGCACCTACCTCCGCCGGACCGGCATGGTCTCCAAAGTCGACCTCATCGACCGCACCCTCACCATCGTCAAGACCCCCATCCCTTTCGCCGACCTGTATGACATCGAAAAGAAACCGGAGTTGTCTGTTGAAAAGAGCTCTGTACATATGTAAAAAGTGTGTTATAATTTGAATAGTTTGTGAATATTGTTGCGAAAGGGACAGATTACTATGAACAACAAAACCGGTTATCCATCCATCGACCGCCCCTGGGAAGAGTTTTACAAGTATGGCATCCCCGACAAACCGGATGACATGCCCTGGAACAAGTACCTGGTCGACGACAATGCGATCGGCGCCAAACCGCCGCAGGGACTGACGATGTACCAGCTGATCTACGATGTCAACAAAGGATATCCCGATCAGATCGCACTGAACTACTTCGACAAGAAGACTACGTTTGCGGAAATGTTCCGGCACATCGACGAATGTGCCCGCGCACTGACCGCTGCCGGCGTCAAGGAAGATGACTATGTCATGGTCAGCCTGGTCGACATGCCGGAAGTCGTCTACTCGTTCTACGGCGCCAACAAGATCGGTGCCGCTGTCAACCTCATCGACCCCCGTTCGGACGTCGTGACCCTGCAGCACTACATCAACCAGGTCAAGCCGAAGGTCTTCATCACCCTCGACCTCAACTACCCGCTGGTCGAAAAAGCCATCGTCGGCACCAGCGTGGAAAAAGTCGTTATCGTCAAGATCGGCGATTCCATGCCGCCCGCCATCAAACTTGGTTACGCGCTCAAGTCCCGCGGCCAGCACCCGAAGATCCATTACGATGACAAGACCCTGACCTATAAAGACTTCATCGCCACCGGCAAAGACGCTCCCGACGTCGAAGCCGATTTCAAGGAAGATGCCTGCCGCATCATCGTTCACACCGGCGGTACGACCGGTCTGCCGAAGAGCGTTATGATCTCCGACCAGATCACGAACAACGTGGCCTGGAGCTACGGCTACATCGGTTTCCCGATCAAACGTCAGAACGTCTGGTATAACGAGCTGCCCCCGTTCATCATCTACAGTATGATGATCAGCGTGCACCTGCCGCTGTTCTACGGTGTCACCGTTGTCCTGAACCCCGAGTTCTCGGTCGAGAAATTCGCCAAGAACTTCAAGAAGTATAAACCGAACTATGCCGGTGGTGTCACCGAGCACTGGCGTCAGCTCATCCGTTCCCCGCTGATGAAAGACTTCGACATGTCCTTCCTCATCGCGGCGGTCATCGGCGGCGACGCCTGCCCGCGGGAAGACGAGATCGAGATCGACGAGTTCTTCAAGGCCCACGGTTGTAAATACCCCGTCATCAAGGGTTACGGCATGTCCGAGACCAGCGCCACGGTCACCACGGAGACCTGCACGGCCAACCGTTACAAGACCGTCGGTATCCCGCTTCCGGTCCACGACATCAAGATCGTCGACCCCGATGACACCAGCAAAGAGCTGAAATACGGCCAGATCGGCGAACTCCTCGTCGGCGGCCCGAACGTCATGCTCGGCTACCTGGACGACCAGGAAGCCACAGACGAAATGATCTTCACCGATGAGAAGGGCGAACGCTGGCTCCGCACCAGCGACCTTGCCAAGATCTCCGAAGACGGTTTCCTGACGCACAAAGGCCGTCTGAGAAGGATCTACATCACCGACAACGCCGGCACCGGCGCAAAGATCTTCCCCTCCGTTCCGGAGAAAGAGATCCTGCGTCACCCGGACGTCGATGCCGTCTGCTGCGCCGGACGTCTGAAGAAAGACTCGACCTTCTACGAGATCGTCGCGTTCGTCGTCAAGAAGAACGACCGTCCCGACGAAGAGCTGACCGAAGAACTGGTCAAGCTCTGCCAGGAGAAAGTCCCGGGTTACATGCAGCCGGTCGGCTTCGAGTACATCGAGGCACTTCCGCTGACGGAGACCAACGGTAAAGTCGACTTCGTCCGCCTGGAGGAACGCGCACGCGAACTCCAGCTCGCTGACATCTAAACAACAAGACAAAAAAGACCAGACGCAACGTCTGGTCTTTTTTTACTGTTTTCTTCACGCTCAGGCCCAAGGGTTCAAATCCCCCTTGCCAACAAAAGCAAAAAGACCAGACGCAAGGTCTGGTCTTTTTGTTTTGGCGGAGAGCAAGGGATTCGAACCCTCGAAACCGCGTTGACGGTTTACACGATTTCCAATCGTGCTCCTTCGGCCAGCTCGGACAACTCTCCGTATGGTCAAATGTGGTGCATCTCTGTTGAGTGCGAGAATTATTATATAAGAACCTTCACGGAAAAGCAAGCACTATTTTTGATTTCTCATAGTGCATTGCCGGTGCTTTTGTGGTTTAATAATACGAAAGAAAAATCACTACATCATAAAGGAAGTGTTCTTTTGAGAAAAGACCTTCAGACCGCTCCGTCGGAGACCGTCATGAAGAGCCACCACATGGCCATCCCCTGGCACAACATGGTGGAGGACTCTGACGATCATGTCCCCGCGACGGAAGCGACATTAAAAGAGAAGACGACGCTGGCGGCCCGTATCGGTCTCCTGACCCTGTCGGTCGGGGCCAGTGCCTGGCGTGTCCGCCGTTCCCTCAATATCGTGTCCCGCTCCCTCGGCATGTCCTGTGCCGCGGACATCGGGCTCCTGACGCTGGAACTGACCTGCTTCGACGAAGGCGAGTCCTACTCGGAGGCCTTCTCCCTGCGGACCGCCGGCGTCAACACCGATAAACTCGATTCCATCGAGAAGCTGGTCGCGGACTTCGAAGAGACCTGTAAAACGACGTCCATCAGCCAGTACCACCACATGCTCGACGACCTCGAAAAGAAGCCCGGCAACTACAATGCCTGGAAACTCGGTCTCGCGGCGGCCTTCGCCTGCGGAGCCTTCACGTTCCTGCTCGGCGGCGGCATCCCGGAGATCGTCTGTGCCTTCCTCGGCGCCGGCGTCGGCCAGTTCATCCGCTCGAAGATGCTCGGCAGACGGATCACGCTGTTCGCCTGCATCATCGTCAGCGTCATGGCGGCCTGTCTCACCTACGTCGGCACCATCAGCCTCGCGGAGGCGGTCCTGCACATCTCGTCCATCCACGAAGCGGGCTACATCTGTGCCATGCTCTTCATCATCCCCGGGTTCCCGCTCATCACCGGCGGCATCGACCTTGCGAAACTCGACATGCGTTCCGGTCTCGAACGGCTGGCGTACGCCCTGTTCATCATCGTCATCGCCACCCTGACCGGTTACGCGATGGCCCTGCTCTTACACTTCCAGCCCGCGAGCTTCGCGGAGCTGTCCATCGCCCCCGTCTGGAACCTGCTCCTGCGGATCCTCGCCAGTTTCGTCGGCGTCTACGGCTTCTCCATGATGTTCAACTCCCCGCCGAAAATGGCCGCTCTGGCCGGTCTCGTCGGCATGGTTGCGAACACGCTGCGGCTCGAACTGATCTACTTCACGTCCATCCCCGCCGGCATCGCCGCCCTCATCGGCGCCACCACGGCAGGCCTTCTCGCCTCCCTGGTCTTTAAAGAAGTCGGCTATCCCCGCATCTCCCTGACGGTCCCCTCCATCGTCATCATGGTCCCGGGACTGTTCCTGTACCGTGGCATCTACTACCTCGGTCTCGACAACGTGGGCGATGCATCGCTGTGGCTCACAAAAGCCCTGTTCATCATCATGGCGCTGCCCATCGGCCTCGTCATCGCGCGCGTCCTGACGGACTCCTATTTCCGTCACTCTTCTTAACAATAACGAACCTGACC
>ERZ504995.104-NODE-104-length-10915-cov-4.759116_pt1 | contig 10915 bp, 10 predicted proteins | sample MGYA00514197_ERZ504995 | MGnify/ENA primary metagenome ERZ504995 (study PRJEB26094, sample SAMEA4028455) | Ovis aries | biome: host associated; feature: stool; material: fecal | place: Italy | collected 2012 | study: EMG produced TPA metagenomics assembly of the...
GGGAGCCGCACCAGGGACCGCATCGAAACGACCTTCTCGCTCCCGGTCGACCCGCCCGAACACAACATCGTCCTTTTCGACGACATCATCACGCGCGGCATTACGATCCGGGAGAGCCGCCGACTGCTTCTCGAAGCGGGCCATGCGGTTTTCCCCGTGGTCGCCATCCGCAACGGATAGACCACCATGACGCACACGATCCGAACAACCCCGGCCGGGCACGAGCGCACGACAAGGATTCTTGAACTTGCCCCGATCGTCAGCGCGATCCTTTGCATCGCCGCCATTGGAGTCCTGGCCGCCGCCAGCCCGCGCCCGCGACGGGAAATCTCCGCCTTCCTGGAACTCGAACGAAAGCTCGCGCGGCAAGCGCTCGCCGTGGAACTCGCGACCGAGCGCCTTCGCCGCAGGGCGACACTTCCCGTCCCGGAGTGACATCCGGCAACAGACGGAGATCCTACACCGCGCCGGAAGCACACATTTCGCGCACGACAACAACTCCCGAACAACCGCACAACCAAAAGCCATGCTGCAAACATCCGAATGGGTCTCCCTCGGCCACCCCGACAAGGTCGCGGACTACATCTCATCTTACCTCCTCGACCGCCATCTCGAGCGAGACCCGGACACGCGTTTCGCCGTCGAGGTCCAGATCAAGAACGAATACGTCACGCTCGGCGGCGAGATCACATCCAGGGCCGAGTTCACGCCGAACGAGATCGCGGAGATGGTCCGCGTGGCCCTCCGCCAGATCGGCTATACGAGACACTATCAGGAACAATGGGGACTCGAGAATACGATCTGCGCCGACGACATCGTCGTGACGGCGCACATCACCCGGCAGTCGCCCGACATCGCGCAGGGAGTCGACCGCGACGGCTGGGGCGACCAGGGGATCTTCTGGGGAATGGCGGTCGACGACCCGATGACGAACCGCATGCCTGCCGACCACTATCTGGCTCGCTATATCGGCGAATCGGTCGTCCGCTCCGGGCTTGGAGGGCTCGACGTGAAGACGCAGGTCGCGATGGACGGAAGGAAGGTCCGCTTGCTCGTCGCGGCCGTGCCGCAGCGCGAGGAGGACGACGAGAGCCGGCTTCGCGCCTATCTCGCGTCGCTCGTGCCGGCGGGGACGGAGATCGTTCTCAACGGGACCGGACGCTACGTGCTTCACGGCCCCCTGGGCGACTGCGGGACGACGGGGCGCAAGCTCGCCGTCGATTTCTACGGCGGAAACTGCCGCCTCGGCGGAGGCAGCCCCTGGACGAAGGACGGCTCCAAGGCGGACGTCGCGCTCAACCTCTATGCCCGCTATCGCGCGCTGCGCCTTCTCAAGGAGAACCGGCTCCCGCTCGTCTACTGCGCCATCTCCTGCTGCATCGGCCGCCCGGACATCACGCTCGCATTTTTCAACGAGCGCAACGAGCAGCTGGCGGAGGAGCAGGAGACATTCGGGCCGCAGGAGGCGGCAAGCCTCCTGCGGCTCCGGGAGCCCCGCTACGCGGCGATCTGCCGCAACGGTCTCTTTTCTCGCATCCGCTAGCGCTTGAACGCGAAGCGGCCGCGCCCCGCCTTGCGGAAGCGAGCCTCGTTGCCCTTCTCCTTGATCTCGCGGTAGATCGAGGAGTAGAGCGTCTGCAGCGGGGTCTTGCCCGCGCCCGGCTCCCAGAGGCGGCGGCGCTTGGCCTCCTCGAACAGCTCCTTCACGCCCATCGGGACGTCGGAGGACTCGAGGACCTTGGCCGCCGCGTCGAGGAGCGACGTCTTCCCGCCGCCGCGCTTCGGCCTCGCCGTCGGCGCCGCGGTCACCGCAGCCTTGGCCGCGGGAGCGGGCTTGGGACGCGCCGCCGCGGGCGCCGCCATGGCGGGTGTCGGCGCCGCAAGGGGCTCGACGCTCTTCGTCACGAACTGGCGTCCCGTTGCGAGCGAGCCGACCTTGTACTTGTCGCCGTTGATTCCCATCACGACGACCTCGACCTTGTTCTTCCCGACCTTCGCGTAGGCGCGGTCGCCGACCTTGATGTTGCTTTCCATGTCTGTTCTCCTTCTGTTGGGGTTGGTGGGTTGCAACGAGTCGGCATATTGCGTAGTGCGCCACGAATAGCAAGTCAATTCTGAAGATCGTTCCCCATGCCCGAAACCATCCGTCTGACGGCGCTCCCAAAGGAGGCCGTCGTCCGGCTTCTTCGGAACGCCGGCTCTTCCACGATCTCGGCCGAGACGCTCGCGGCGGACATCGCCGCCGGCGCCCCGGTGAACGCCGACGGCACGATGAGCCTCGTCGAATACGCCGCCTGGCTCTGCCGCGAGGAGTCCGACCATGCCGATTAATCCCGCGCGGATGAGCAGCCCCGAGGTGGCGCGCGTCCTCAACTCCACCCGATTCGGAACGGTCGTCTCCCAGAACCGCGTCTATCGCGACTTCAACCGCGTCGGCTACCGAATCGCGGCGGCGAACGATCCCCGCTCGATCCACCTGGTGCGCTACATCGCCTATCTCGTCGACCGCCATAACGAGCCGCCCGAGGACGCGTCCCGATCCTACGAGGAGCACCGCGACGCCGCCCGGCAGCGCCAGGCGGACCTTTCGCAGGCCGGGCGCGACATCGGCGAGCTTCCCGGGGTGGAGGACCCGGAGCGCAAGGAGAGGTGTCGCACCGACTTCCGCGCGTTCTGCGAGAACTACTTTCCCGAAGTGTTCTCCCTGGAGTGGTCGGCGGACCACCTGAAGGCGATCAAGAAGATCGAGACGGCGGTCCTCAAGGGCGGGCTCTTCGCGCTCGCGATGTCGCGCGGCAGCGGCAAGAGCTCGCTCACGGAGGCCGCCTGCCTGTGGGCCATGCTCTACGGGCATCGGTCCTTCGTCGTCCTCATCGGGGCCACCGAGGGCGCCGCGCTCGAGATGCTCGACAGCATCAAGACCGAACTCGAGGTCAACGAACACATCGCGGCCGACTTCCCGGAGGCGACGTATCCCATCGCGGCGCTCGACGGCATCGCCAACCGCTGCGCGGGGCAGCTCTACCGCGGCGTCCGGACGCGCATCACCTGGACGGCGGACGAGATCGTGCTGCCGACGATCGAGGGCTCGGCGTCCTCCGGCGTCGCCGTGCGCGTCGCCGGCATCACCGGGCGCATCCGCGGCATGAAGTTCAAGAAGCCCGACGGCCGCACGATCCGCCCCTCGCTCGTCATCGTCGACGATCCCCAGACGACGGAATCGGCCGGCTCGCTCGAACAAACCCGCAAGCGGGTCCGCGTCCTCGCCGGCGACATTCTCGGCCTCGCCGGACCCGGCCGGAAAATATCGGGCGTGATGCCCTGCACGGTCATCCGGCCCGGCGACATGGCGGACCAGATCCTCGATAAGGCGCGGCATCCCGAGTGGCAAGGGGAGCGGATGAAACTCGTCTACAAGTTTCCCGCGAACGAAAAGCTGTGGGAGAAGTACGCGGACCTCCGTGCCGACCAGCTTCGCAAGGACGGCACCTTCACTAAGGCGACCGCCTTCTACAGAAAGAACCGGGCGGCGATGGACGAGGGCGCCGTGGTGGGCTGGCCTGCGCGCTACAACTACGACGAGATCTCCGCGATCCAGAGCGCGATGAATCTCAAGCTCATGGACGAGGTGGCCTTTTGGGCGGAGTATCAGAACGAACCATTGCCCGAGGATCTCGGCACGGACGAGCAGCTCACCGTCGACTCCATCATTCACAAGCTCGACGGACACGCGCAGCGCTCGGTCCCCGCCTCGTGCAACCGCATCACCGTGTTCATCGACGTGCAGAAGGCGCTGCTCTTCTATGTCGTGTGCGCGTGGGACGACGACTTTACCGGCTTCATTGTCGACTACGGCGCCTGGCCCGACCAGCGCCGGCGCTACTTCTCGCTCGCCGACGCGAACCCGACGCTTCAAAGCTCGTTCCCGCACGCCGGCCTCGAGGGGCAGCTCTACGCGGGCCTCGAGAAACTCACGGACGAGCTGCTCGGCCGCGAGTGGCTCCGCCGGGACGGCACACCGCTCAAGATCGAGCGGTGCCTCATCGATGCGAACTGGGGCGACTCGACGGAGGTCGTGTACCAGTTCTGCCGCCAGACGAAGTGGTCGAACATCGTGCTTCCGAGCCACGGCCGCTACGTCGGCGCCTCCAGCAAGCCGATGAGCGAATACAAGAAGGTCGCCGGCGACCGCGTGGGCTTCAACTGGCGCATTCCGACCGTCGCCGGCCGCCGGGCAATCCGTCACGTCGTGTTCGACACGAACTTCTGGAAGTCGTTTGTCCAAGCGCGCTTGCAGACGGCGATGGGCGACCGCGGATGTCTTTCGCTGTGGGGCCGAGAGCCCGAGCGTCACCTCCTCTACGCCGAACACATGACCGCGGAATACAAGGTGCGAACCGAGGGTCGTGGCAGGACGGTCGACGAGTGGAAGATGCGGCCCGAGGCGCACGACAACCACTGGCTCGACTGCACCGTCGGCTGTGCGGTCGCCGCGTCGATGTGCGGCTGCGTACTGCCCGGCACGGACAACCTCCGGTCGAAGGCGGCCGCAAAACCCCGGCTGCGGCTTTCGGAAATCCGCAGAAACAAGCGGTAGCGGAGAGCGCCTCGTTCAGTATCGCGTCATCTGAATACTGCAATGAAATCGCGCTTGACTTTTGGATTTCTATTTTATAACATTGGCTTTGTTCTGAACGAAACATAACATGAAGGACGTCTTTCCGGAACTGGTCCGATACCTTTCGTCGCTAGGCGCGGCCGAGGGCGAGTGGCGAACTCTTCGGCTGGAAGAGGTCGCCCCTCCGGCGTTGGCCGCATGGTATCGCGGATTCGAGGCCAAGGCCGCCGGCCGGCGACGACCGTTCCTTCTTGTCTCCCACGAGGGACTGCATCCCGACGATGTCGTCGCGCATTCGAAGAAACTCGCCCGCCCGCTCGGTTCGCAGCCCGTGTTCGTGTTCCCGGCAATCGACCGTGAATTCGCAAGGCGGCTCCTGGACGCCCGCATCCCCTTCGTGGTCCCTCGGCGACTTGTAAACCTGCCACCGCGTTTCGTACTGCTGCCGAACGACGGTTACTCGGCACCGCCCAAGGCGCTACCGGCCAGACTGTCGCCGTCCGGGCAGCTGGTCCTTCTCTGGATGCTGCAAGCGCCGGGAGAAGACGACTGGACGGAATTCGGAACGCTCCGTCAGAAACTGATTCCGAACCGCGTCTATCTGACCTTGGCCGTGCAGGAACTCGAACAGCGAGACCTCGTGCAGTCCCGGAAGAACGGGCTCCGCAAGTCGGTCCGCCTGGCCGACGACCGACGTACCGTCTGGAACATGGCGCAGGAATCGTTGTCATCGCCTGTCCTGCGGATGCATCGCGTCGTCAAGGCGCCCGCGGGACTTCCCGCCGCCGGACTCACGGCATTGGCCCGACTCTCGAGCCTCAACGACGGACCGCCGCGCTGCGTCGCGGCTTTACGCAGGACCCTGGAGGTCAAGGCGGATTCGGAGCGGCACTACGACGGCGACATCGTCCAGGAATGGAAGTACGATCCCATCCTTCTGTCGCCCGACGGCGGAACCGTCGACCCGCTCTCGCTCTTTCTGTCCCTTCGAAACGAAAACGATCCTCGCGTCCGCTCCGCGCTCGAGGAATGCCAGGAGGCAATCCGATGGTAAATGGCTATCTGCTTTTCAAGACCGCGTTCGCTCCGTTCGCCGACTCGTTTCTCCTCATCGGGGGAACGGCCTGCGACCTGCAGCTCTCCGACTCGCGGGCCTTCCGCGCAACCCACGACATCGACATGCTCGTCGTCGCCGAAGAGATGTCGGCTCCCTTCGCCGACGCCTTCCGCTCGTTCCTCTTGGACGGCAAATACGAGTGCTATGTCTCGCGCGACGGCGTCCGGCACTATTACCGATTCCTGGCGCCGCAAGAAAGCGACTATCCGCCGAAGCTCGAGCTGCTCTCCCGCTCGGTTCTGCCCGAGCCAGCCGGACATCCGTTCACGCCGCTTCCGATAGACGGAACCGCCCGTTCCATGTCGGCCATCGTCCTCGATCCGGACTACTATCGGTTCGCCATGGATGAGCGGGAACTCGTGGACGGAATGCCCTGTCTTTCGAAGTTCGGACTCATCGCGCTCAAGGCATGCGCCTTTCTGAATCTTTCCGCCGAACGAGAAAAAGATCCCGGCTCCGTCCGCAGCGAAGACATTCGCAAGCATAGGAACGACATATTCCGGGTGCTCGCCGCCATCGAACCCACGGCCCGGATCGAGGTGCCTCGGAAAATCGCGGACGACCTGCAGAGGTTCCTTGCTGCGTTCCCTCCGGACAAACCGGAATGGCGCGACATTCGACAGTCGCTGGGAGGGCCGTCGATGGCGCCGGAACAACAGATATTCTATCTTCGTCGGGCGTTCGGACTTCCGTCCTGACGAGACGTCGCGTCCTTGTTATTCCTCTCGGGTCGTTTTCGATTCCCCTCGATTTCCGGGCGCCGGTCGTCGTCCGTCCTTCTTGTCCTCTTGAAAGGCAGGGAACAGTCTTGACGTTTGCAAAGGTCGAAGCACCCTGACGAATTGTCGGACCAAACCCGACGCAGGCGACGAATAAGTGGATTGCAAGCGCGGGATGGTGTAGCGGAAACATCCGGGGTTCATGCCCCCGGGCCGCCGGTTCGACTCCGGCTCCCGCAACCAACCTGTCGTTTCCACGCGGACCTCTCGCCGGTTTTTGCTCCTTTACCGGCGATGCCCCCTTTGGATGCGTGGATGCCCGGCCGGGGGCATCAGCGGCGGACTCGTCGCGCCGGCCATCTCTTCACAATCCAACCAACAATTCTCCATGCGCTACGGAAGCATCTGCTCCGGCGTCGAGGCGGCGTCGCTCGCCTGGGCGCCGCTAGGCTGGACGCCGGCGTTTTTCGCCGAGGTCGAGCCGTTTCCAAGCGCCGTCCTCATGCAGCGATGGGACGCGACCCGGCCCCTTCGCCCGCTCGATCCCGCGACCGCCGAAACCGAGAAGGAAAAGGTCTTTCGCGCGCGCTGGGCCAAGGAAATCGCCCGGATGCCGAGGACCGGCTCGGTTCCGAATCTCGGCGACTTCACCAAGACCAAACCGACCGATTACGATGGACCAATCGACCTGCTCGTCGGGGGCACCCCGTGCCAATCGTTCAGCATCGCGGGCCTCCGCCGGGGCCTCGCCGACCCTCGCGGCAACCTTATGCTCGAGTTTACTCGCCTGGCTTTCCGCACGCGCCCCCGCTGGGTGGTCTGGGAAAACGTGCCGGGCGTCCTTACAAGCGGCGACAAGGGAAGCGATTTTGCCGCTTTCCTATCGCTCCTCGTCGGATGGGAGGTCAAGCCCCCCAAGGACGGATGGCGCAAGTGCGGAATCGTCACCAACGCCCCCGGATGCTTCGGCGTGGCGTGGCGAGTGCTTGACGCTCAATACACCCGAGTTCCCGAATTTCCAAGGGCGATCCCGCAGCGACGGCGTCGTGTCATCCTTGTCGGACATCTTGATTCGTGGACCCGTGCCGCAGAGGTTCTACTTGACGGTGAAATGCGCGGTGGGGATTCTCCGCCGTGCCGCGAACAGAGGCAAGCGGCTGCCGGAAATTCTCCGGCGGGCGCTCCTCCGGATTGTTCGCTCCGCATCCGCTGCGGAAAGCCCGGCGACGGCGATGGAGCCCTCGTCGGCGAAGGCGTGAGCCCGTGCCCTGGGACGGGCAACGACCAAACGCTCTTTCAGTTCGACGAGCCCGGCGTCGCCTACCGCGAGGGTGGCTTCGCCGGCTACAAGGAAGCCGAAGCCGCCGGTCCCTGCCGCGCGGCGGGCGGAACTCTCTCCGCCGGCAGCGAGAACATCGTCGTCCGCCCGTGCTGGTGGGACGGCAAGCCCGTCGCCCCCACGCTCACCACGCGAAGCCTCGGCCAGCGAATGCCCGACGAAGGGCAGCTTCCCTGCATCATCGAGCCGAAGCTCGCCGGCGGCGAGGTCTCCCCGACGCTCGACGCGAACTATCCGTCGAAACAGAACTTCCAGGACTGCGACAAGCTCGTGGTCGAAACGGAAGCCTACGGCGCCGCGCTCGACATCCACACGGGCTGCCCCGTCGCGAAGGAAGTCTCGCAAACGCTCAAGGTTTCGACCGCGCCCGGCTACAACACGGCCGTGGCCATCGTGCCGAAGGCCTACGGCATCTCGCCGAAGGACTCCAACGGCATGAAGTCGGCGAATCCGAACTCCGGGTTTCCCGAACTCCAGGTCGCCAAGACGCTCGACACGCTCAATCCCGACCCGTCCAAGTCGCAAGGAGGTCTCGCAATTGTCGTGCCGGTTCCGGTCGCCATTCCCATCGACACGATGAACGCGACCGAACGGCCCAGCAACAAGTCGCCGAAGTGCGGGATCGGCGAAGACGGCGATCCTGCTCCAACTCTCTCGAAGACGCACCATCATGCCGTCTGCACCGACGGAGAGCAGGACGCAGGCATCGTTCGCCGTCTCCTGCCGCTCGAGTGCGAGCGGCTCATGGGCTTCCCCGACGACTACACGAAAATCTCCTGGAAGGGCAAGCCGCCCGAGGAGTGTCCGGACGCGCCGCGCTACAAGGCCTGCGGCAACTCCATGTGCGTGAACGTCATGGCGTGGATCGGACACCGCATCCAGGAAAACGAGGAGAAACATCCATGACGAGCAAGACGCGCATCCAGCGGCTGCGGAGGCTCGCCGACCAGCCCAAGTCGGCCTCGGTCGACGGACAGGAGATGTCGAACCATTCCCTCGCCGAGCAGCTCGCCCTCGAGAAGTATCTCGCTTCCGAGGAGGCGACCGCGCCCGCGGACCGCAGCCGCCACGGCATCCGCATCACGAAGATGCGGGCGGGAGGCGGACCATGCTAGGATTCCTCAAAGGAAAGCGCGATCCGAAGCCGAACCGGAACGACGTCTTCAAGAACGCCTACTCGCGCGGCTACGCGCGCGGCCGCTACGACGCCGCGCAGACCACGGGCGACAACGCCAAGCACTGGTCGTTCGCCGACTTCCTCTCGGCCGACGCCGAGGCGGACGCCTCGGTGCGGCAGATTCTCCGCACCCGCGCGCGATACGAGGTGGCCAACAACTCCTATGCGAAGGGCATCGTGCTGACGCTCGCAAACGACGCGGTCGGAACCGGCCCCCGCCTGCAGATGCTGACGGACAGGGACGACCTCAACCGCCGCGTCGAACACGACTGGTCGCGGTGGGAGAAGGCGGTGCGTCTGGCGGAGAAGCTCCGCACCCTGCGAATGGCGAGGTGCCAGGACGGAGAAGCCTTCGTCCTCCTCGCGAACAACCCCAACCTTGGCGATCCGAGCGTGACGCTCGACCTGCAGCCGATCGAAGCCGACCGGGTTACGGAAGACCGATTCAACAACGATCCGAACTGCATCGACGGCATCACGCTGGACGCCTTCGGCAACCCCCGATCCTACCGGATTCTGCGATATCACCCGGGCGGCACGGCCGCTTTTGCGAACGCAGCGAGGGATGTCGATGCGCGCCATGTCGTGCACCTGTTCCGGGAGGATCGCCCCGGACAGCACAGAGGAGTGCCGGAAATCACCCCGGCGCTCCCCCTCTTCGCCAACCTCCGCCGCTACACCCTGGCCGTCGTCGCCGCCGCCGAGGCGGCCGCCGACTTCGCCGGCATCCTCTATACGGACGCCCCCGCGAACGGCGAGGCCGCCGACGTCGACCCGATGGACACGATCCAGCTCGAGCGCAACATGCTCCTCACGATTCCGGGCGGCTGGAAGATGTCGCAACTCGACCCCAAGCAGCCCGCCACGAGCTACGGGGACTTCAAACGCGAAGTCTTGAACGAGATCGCAAGGTGTTTGAACATCCCCTACAACGTCGCCGCCGGCAACAGCTCCGGCTACAACTACGCCTCCGGGCGATTGGACCACCAGACGTACTACAAGTCGATCACGGTCGAGCGCTCCTACATCGAGCGCACTCTGCTCGACCGCGTGTTCGCCCGGTGGCTCCGGGAGTGGTCGCTCTCGACCGGCGAAATCGTCGACGAGTGCGACTGCAAGCACACGTGGTTCTGGGACGGCGCCGAACACGTCGATCCCAACAAGGAAGCCTCCGCCCAGGCGACGCGCCTCTCCTCCCTCACCACGACCCTCGCCGCGGAATACGCGCGCCAGGGGAAGGACTGGGAAGTCGAACTGCGGCAGCTCGCCCGCGAGCGCGACCTCAAGAAAGAACTCGGCCTCAAGAGCGGCCACGAACTCCAATACGGGAACCAACCCACACATGAATCCGAACGAGAAACCGGGGACGAGTGAGTTCCTCGAAATCACGGCCGCCGCTGCCGGTGGCAAGCATCCCAAGGTGTCCGGCGTCGCCTATGGCGGCGGGAAGATGACGCTCTGGGGCTGGTCCAAGCCCGTCGTGGTCGACCTCGCCGGGATGACCGTGCCGGAGGAAGTCCCGCTCCTCGCCGACCACGAGAACCACACGCTCGGCCGCGTCGGCGTGGTGCGCGCCAAGCCCGTCGAAGGCCACCTCGCCATCGAGGGCGAGATCGTGGCCGAGGGCGAAGTCGCCGACGCCATCGTCTCGCAGGCGAAGGCCGGCGCCGCCTGGCAGCTCTCCATCGGCGCCGAGGTCGAAGCCTCGGAGCTGGTCTCCGAGGGCCGGCGAACCGTGAACGGTGTCGAACACGAGGCGCCGTTCTTCCACGTCGCCAAGTCCACCCTACGCGAAGTGTCCGTGGTCGCGGTCGGGGCGGATCGTAACACGAAAATGAACGTCACGGCCACCCTGAACCTCACAGGACAAACACCAAGCATGAAACCCGAAAACACCGAAACCTGTCTCTTATACACATCTCCGAGCCCACGAGACAAGAGGCAA
>ERZ504995.105-NODE-105-length-10894-cov-4.300120_pt1 | contig 10894 bp, 4 predicted proteins | sample MGYA00514197_ERZ504995 | MGnify/ENA primary metagenome ERZ504995 (study PRJEB26094, sample SAMEA4028455) | Ovis aries | biome: host associated; feature: stool; material: fecal | place: Italy | collected 2012 | study: EMG produced TPA metagenomics assembly of the...
CCCCGCCACGCGCGCGCTGCCGCAGGTGATCCACGGCTTCCTCGGCGAGCGCCTCGCCCGGACCGACTACGGCGTGCGGGACGAGGCCGTCCTGCGCGCGATCCGCCTCCACACCGTCGGCGGCGCCGGCATGACCGCGCTCGACAAGGTCGTCTTCCTCGCCGACGGCACCGAGCCCGGCCGCCACTATCCGGGCGTCGAGGGCGTCCGCGCCGCCGCGGACCGCGGCCTCGACGAGGCGCTCCGCCTCTTCCTCGACGGACAGCTGCGCTACCTCGCCGCGCGCGGCGGGGCGGTCCACCCCGCCACGCGGCTCCTCCGCGAGGCGCTCGGCCGGATCCCGCCGGCCTAGTAGGCGACGGTGGAGACGGCCTTGGCGAGGAAGACGAAGCCGACCGAGAGGATCGAGACGAGGCCCGTCCCGACGAAGAAGCCGGACGAGACGACGGGGATCATCTTGCGCCACTCGCGCTTGTAGCGGCGCTCGAAGTAGAACCGGCCGATCAGGGCGCCGAGGAAGTTCGGGACGACCGTGTGCGGCGCGGTCTGCCCCAGACCGCGGACGACGCCGAAGAAGAGCATCGTCGGCGCGCCGAACCAGCCCAGCAGCCCCATCACCGCGCCCGCCGAGCCGAAGCCCGCGAGGAACCGGCCCCACCCGAGCGCCTCGGTGAACTGCGAGTATTCGCCCAGCGTGGCCGAGTAGATCAGGCACGTGTTCTTCGCCGTGAGGTCCCAGATCTGCTCCGTGTAGGGGTAGACGGCGGAGGGGATCTCCGCGAGGCTCCAGATGAAGGACGAGAAGAAGAGCGAGGAGAGGATGATGATCGGGAAGAGCAGCAGCTGCGCCTTCCACACGGAGCCGAACTTGCACCCCAGCAGCTCCGCCTGCTTGTAGCTCACGACCTGGATGCCGTAGTTGGCCTTCGGGATCGGCAGGAACCAGATCTTGGCGCCGGTGTAGCCGGAGAGGATGAAGGAGATCTCCGTGATGAACGGGATCTCGATGACCTGGCCGGCGAGGCCCTCGAGGCGGGCCGTCACGTAGGAGATGAGCGGCGTGTAGAGGAACGCGAAGAAGACGAGCACGATCATGACGCCGGGGTGCCAGTCGATGAGCCAGCCGCACATCAGGATGTAGGCCGCGCAGGCGAAGGCGTAGGTCGCCAGGACGAGCCAGTCCGGGATATGGCCGCGGGCGGCGGCGTGGCGGGCCACCTCCTCCGCGTGGCGGCGCGTGGCGGCGTCGCCGCGGCCGCGGCGCATCGTCCGGAACGCGACCCAGATGCCGAAGACGGCGATCGCGAGCGAGATGCCGATCTGGAAGGAGAAGTAGAAGTCGACGTTGTTGGCGAAGAGCGTGGTGACGGTGGTGTCGCCCTCGTTCCACGTCGGCATCTTCCCCTTGAGGTAGAGGATGGGGTTCATGACGAACGTGAACATCAGCCCGATGAACGAGCCGACCATGGACCAGAACGGAAGCGTCATGCCGAGGATGACGTTGCCGAGGTCGAAGGAGAGGCCGGTCGCCGTGGCGGGCAGGAACTTCTGCGTGTAGGGCGTGAAGTCGGCGAAGGGGATCTGGAAGATCTGCAGCGGGCGGGAGAAGAACGCGCCGGTGACGGTCGGCAGCGCCATGTAGACGAGGCCGAAGACCATGCCGATGCCGCAGCCGACGCAGAACATGCGCCAGCGGACCGAGGCGCCGGAGGTGCGCGCGGAGCCGTCGACCTGGTCGGCGATGGCGACGATGCCCTGCGCGCCGACGGGGGCCATCGGGAAGGGCAGGTCCTCGATGTCGGAGGTGACGCGGAAGAGGCCGTAGCCCAGGATCGCGGAGGAGAGGCGGCCCATGATCTCGCGGAAGAGCATCAGGCCGATGAACGGGAGCCACGCCCGGGAGAGGAAGGTGCGCGGAAGGCTGTCGAGGTTCGGCGGGGCGACCCAGTGCGGGATGTCGGCGGCGACGCCGGTGGAGACCGCGGCGTCGGACCGGACGAGGAACTGCGTGAAGAGCGGCGTGTTCCAGACGTTGGTGGACATGACCATGCCGGCCATGTAGAACAGGATGAAGAGCTGGGCGCGGTTGAGCTTGGCGTTGGCGCGCTTGGCCACCTCGACGAAGAGCAGCACCGTGACCCACTGCGCCGCGCCGCCGATGCCGGCGCCGGCGACCAGCTCCATGTAGAGCGCGCCGGGGACCATCACGAGCGCGACGAAGAGCGTGCCGAGGAAGGAGGCGAGGGTGAGGCCTTCGTCGAAGGTGGCCGGCACCTCCAGGAGGCGGCGGAAGTCCTCGAGTTCGGCGTCCTGCGTCTTGACGCGGCGGCGGAAGAGGTTCTTGAGGGAGATCATGGGAGGAGGGCGGGGTTGGAAGACGGGCTACGAGAGGCCGAGCTCGGACTTGGTCTGGGAGCGGTAGTGCTCGACGGTGGCGATGGGCAGCGAGCGCCAGAGCAGGAACTGCTCGCGCAGCTCGGCGGCGAAGTCGCGGTTGGAGCGCTGCCAGGAGACGGGCGAGCCGCCGATGCGGGTGAGGTCCACGACCACCTCGTCGATGCCCTTGATCTCGAACTCCTGCGAGTACATCCGGAACTTCTGGAAGATGCCCAGGTCGAACGGCGCCAGCGAGACGCTGGCCTCGATGCCGATCGACTCGCGCGCCGGGTTCTTCGGGTCCGGGTGGCGGAAGAGCCGCACGTCGCGCGCGGCGAAGGAGCCCAGCGTCGCGTCCGCGTGGTTCTCGAAGTGCTCGCGGATGAAGGAGAGGATGCCCGCGAAGTCGACCGTGTTCACGGTGAAGGGGAACACGAACTCGAGCCTGTCGCCCTGCGGCCGCGGCATCTTCCACTTGCGCGCGACGCCGGGGTTGGCGCTCTTGCCGGCGCGGAGGGCCGGGAAGATCGTGGAGAGCATCACGACGGCCATCACGATGAGGATCGTGCAGACGGAGGTGAGCGAGGAGAAGTTCATCTCCGGCGGGACGATCCAGCCGCGCGAGCCCATGAAGTGCAGGAGCTTGGCGACCAGCTGCGAGAGCAGGTACCCGCCCATGCCGCCGATGACGGAGTAGACGGCGCTCTCGGCGAAGAAGAGCGCGCCGACGTCGACGGGGGCGAGGCCGAGCGCGGAGTAGGTGAAGATCTCCTTCTCGCGCGCGACGATGGAGCCCATGAGCGAGGAGAAGATGATGAGGCCGCCGAGCAGGAGCGGGATCACGACGTCGCCGAAGCCGGAGCCGCGCACGGCCTTGCTGAAGAAGAGGCGGCGCGCGCCGTTGGCGCTCTTCACGTGGACGGCGCCCTGGAAGGCGGGGGCGAGCTCGGCGGCGAGCGCGTCGAGGTCCGCGTCGGCGTCGCGCGGGTAGAGCGCGAGGAAGTTCACGGTGCAGTCCCGGCCCCAGACGGCGCGGAGGTCGTCCATGCGCGCGAGCGCGACGCGGTCGGGCGAGAACCACTCGAAGGCGCCGGTGGAGAACTGCTCGAGCGAGGCGGCGTCCGCGCCGCCGGTGGCCTGCATGCCGGAGTTGGAGAGCGTGCTCTGGAAGTCGGGCGGGACGGCCTTGAGGTCGTCGATCGTGCCGGCGTTCTGGAGCGCGGCGGGGTCGAAGAACCCGGCGAAGGAGAAGGGCTGGCCGTTGAGGCGCAGCTCGTCGCCCGCCGCGAGGCCGGAGAGGGCGTTGGTGACGATGGGCGGCAGGTAGAGCGGCGGGTGCGCGAAGTCGCCCTCGCCGAAGTCGGGCCGGACGGCCCTCATCTCGGCGGAGTGGCGGAACTCCTCGGGGTCGGCGCCCATCACGGCGCCCAGCTCGAGGCTCTCGCCGGTGCGCGGCAGGTAGAGGTAGCGCTCGGGGTTGGTGGGGGTGTCGCCGGTGTCGGCGCGGCGCGTGGGGACGCGGTAGAGGCCGCCGCGGCGGCAGAGCGCGAAGCGGTCGCCGTGCAGCGTGCGCAGCGCGCCGATCCAGCCGTCGTCGATGTCGAGGAAGGAGAGGCGGTGCAGCTCCACGCGGTTGTCGCCGGCGCCGCGCCCGAGGTAGGTCTCGACGACGCCGAGCTGGCTGGAGAACGACGCGAAGACGAGGATCGTGAAGGTCAGCAGCACGACCGTCGCGCACGTGAGGAACGTCTTGAGCGGGCGGTTGCGCATGCCGGCGATGCCGATGAGGATCGCGGAGAGCGTCGTGCTGCTCTCGCTCTCGACACCGTGGACGGTGGAGGCGAGCCCCTGCAGCTTGCGGATCTCCTCCTTGATCTTGCCCATCATGATCGCGGTCGTGATGGCGCCGAGGAGGATGATGACGAACGCGAGGAAGATGACGACCGGCGCGGACGCGAGCGCGAAGGCGGGGTGCGTCGCGTAGAGGATCGCGAAGGTCGCGAGGAAGAAGCCGACGAAGCCGAGGATCTGCTTGTAGATCGACGGGAAGCCGAAGACGAGCCGCTCCATCGCGAAGGCGAAGGGAATGTTGAGCAGCAGCAGCAGCACGACGGCCTCGACGAGGTCCTCGGTGACGCCGCGCAGCGGGCCGTAGACGCGGTTCTCGAGGCAGGTGGCGACGATCTGGTGGGCGCGGGCGAGCGACCACCGGCGCCCGGCGGTCGCGGCGGCGGCCTCCTCGACGTGCTCCCGCGCGTCGGCGTGGAGCTTCTCGAGGTCGTCGCGGACGATGTTGCGGTCGCGCAGGATGCCGAGGCGGGACTCGTTGAGCAGGAACGCGTCGGACGCGGCCTGCGCGACGTTGTCGGAGTGGAGGCGCGAGTCGGCGTCGAGCGCGACGCCGAGGCCCATCGCGTTCTTCACGCGGTCGGCCGCGTTGGACCAGGGGCGGGAGCCGAGCAGCATGTCGCCGTTGGCGCCGATGATCTTGACCGGGTCGGGGCGGTCGGCGAAGAACTCGCGCAGGCCGGGCTCGAGCTCGACGTTCGCGAAGGTCTTGTGGGGCGCGTCCTTGGAGGCGACGAGCGCCTCGGCGTGGTACAGGTCGCCGCCGACGGGGTCGGGCTGGTAGCCGTTGCCGAAGGAGAGGCCGCCGTAGGCGTGGAAGAGGTGGACGGGCGTGGCGATGAGGCCGTGCGAGTCGGCGTCCGCGGAGACGCGGTCGAGGGCGCCGGTCTCGTCGTAGCCGACGGCCACGTCGAGGAACTCGCTGGTGGTGCGCGCGGTGTCGCGCGCGACGAAGGGCATGTAGATGCGGCCGTTGGCGAGGATGCGGGCGCGCGGCAGCGGCGAGAGGCCGGGCAGCGGCGCCGGGTGGGGCCAGGCGGCGAAGGTGGCGATCGCGCGCGGCGGGAGGCCCTGGCTGTCGGTGGAGCCGGGGGCGTAGTCCTGGTAGTTGGCGCCCTCGCCCTCGGTGTAGGTGAGGCGCGTCTCGAGCAGCTCGGCCGAGAGCGGCGGCCGGAGCGAGAGCCCGGGGAAGGAGGCGAGCGCGGCGGCGAAGTCCGCCATCTGCCCGCGCAGGCCCGAGAGGTCGCAGGGAACCGCGGCGGGCAGGTTGTCGTGGGGCTCGCCCTCGCCGACGGTGATGAGCTCGAACCCCGCGCGCCCGAGCGCCGCGGGGAGGGCGGCCGGCGCCTCGCGCTGGCGCGGGAAGGAGAGCGAGAAGGGCTTGAACGAGGCCGAGAGCGCCTTCTCGTAGAGCGGGGGGCCCCACGCCTCGGCGGCGCCCTCGCCGAAGCGGCCCTCGGCGATGCCGCCCTCGCCCCAGTAGAGCGCGCGGATCGCGGAGAGCACGCGCAGGTAGGAGCCGGAGGCGACGGCGGAGTGCCGGTAGAGGCCCGAGGACTCGTTCATCGTGGGCGCCCACGGCAGCGAGGCGGAGGAGAAGTCGAAGTCGAAGTGCCCGACGAAGGCGAGCGGGCGGAAGAGGTTCGAGAGCTCGCGCCAGGTCGCGTTGTGCGCGATCATCCGCCCCAGCTCCTTCTCGCGCAGGCGCAGGTCGGCGAGGACGTCCGCGCGGCGCGCCTCGTAGACCTCCACGGTCTTCGCGTCGTTGTCCGCGCGCCAGGCGTTGCGGTTGAGCTGCTCGCGGACGGCGTTGCAGGCGTCGCGCTCGGCGCGGAGCGCGGCCAGCTCGCCGGCGATGCGCCCGGCGTCGGCCTCGCGGCCGGCGTCGCGCGCGGCCTTCTCCTCGAGGTTGAGCGCGGAGATGCGCGAGCGCAGGCCGTTGGCCATCGCGACGAGGCGCTTCTTGAGGCGGCCCTGCATGTCGCGGGCGAGGGGGCCGGAGGCGGCCACGATGTGGTTCGTCTCCGCCCAGGCGAGCAGGTCGCGGGCGCCGGCCAGCTCCGCCTCGTAGCGCCCGGCGCGGACGTCCAGGTCGACGGGGTTGGCGTTGCGGTCGGCCATGTCGAGCGCGTGGTAGAAGAAGCGCGGGCCCTCCATCCCGCCGTAGCGCGAGCCGAAGAAGACGACGAGGACGTGGCGGGGCGTGGGCCCCCGCCGCGCCAGCTCGCACGCCACGTCCGCCAGCAGCGCCGCGTTGGCCGCGAGGCGCAGGTCGGGGGAGTAGTCGGGCGCCAGGCCGTAGGTGTCGAGCGAGGCGGAGAGCACGACGAGCTCCTCGGCGGCGAGGCCGTTGGTCCAGCCGCCCGTGCAGGGCAGCTCCGCCCAGAGGTTGCACCCCTGCACGTCGCGCAGCGTCGCGCGGGCGTCGAGCTCGAACTCCGCCGAGCCGTCCGCCGCCAGGAGCCCCGCCGCCTCGGCGCGGTCGCGCGGGACGTAGACGCGCGGCACGAGCGTGAGCGGCGTGAAGGCGACGCCGCCGAGGCGCCACTGGTCGGCCGACTCGTCGCCGACGAGCACCGCGGCGGCCGCGCCGTGCGCGAAGCACTCCTCCAGCGCGACGCCCGGCAGCGCGATGTCGACGACGACGACCGCGCCGCGCAGGTCCTTGCCGTCGATCGCGTCGAGCGAGCCGTCGCCGACGTAGTAGGCCGGGCCGCGGACGGGCTCCGGCAGGACGAAGTTCGCCAGCCCGTTGTCGATCAGGAGCGCGCCCTCGACGGGCGCTCCGGCGTAGGTGGCCGAGAGGCGCTCGGTGACCTGCGCGAGCGAGTCGAACGTCTGCCGGTGCGTCGCCAGCCCCGCGGCCCGCAGCTCCGCCTCGACCGCGTCGAACGCCCTGGCGTAGTTCTCCGATCCGACGCGCCGCTCGGGCAGCGCGGAGAGCGCGGCGTAGACGCGCTCGTAGACGGTGCCGCCGGCGGCGGGAGCGTCCGCGACCGCGTTCGTCGCGGCCGCGGGCTCCGCGCGGCCCTGAACGGCGAGGAAGATTGCGAAGAGGAATGCGAGCGATCGTTTCATTGGGTGGATTGCGATTGTACGGAGGGGTCGCGTGGCGGGGCGAAGGGGCTAGTCGTCGAAGAGGGCCTCTTCGCCGGAGGGAGCGGGGGCCGCGGGGGCCATCGTGCGGGTGACGCCGAACAGGGACGCCGCGAAGAGCGCCCGCATCTCGGCGGGCTCCACGGAGAGGACGCCGACGGGGAGCCCGTCCTTCGCGCCGAGGTCCCACCGGAGCGCGCCGCCGGGCGGGATGGCGCCATCCGGGACGGCGCCATCGGCGAGCAGGAGTTCGCGGAGGATGTCGGACATCCGCATCCGGAAGCAGGCGACGACCTTCGCGCCGGGCGCGAAGCGCGCCAGCGCCGAGGCGGGGATCGGGTCGCGCACGGGCTTCGGCGGCTCCTGGCCGGCGGGGGCGACGGCGAAGCGGTAGTCCGCCTTCGTCCCCGGCAGGAGGCGGGCGGAGCCGCGAACGCCCTTTGTGCCGTAGAATCGGGCCATCGAACGCGCCGGGACCGTCGGGAAAGAGGCGAGCGGATCGACCTCCCATTCCCAGCCGTCGGGAGTCTCGCGGAAGGAGAAGGCGTTCGTCGCGGCGGCGGACTGGATTTCGAAGGAGCGGCGCTGGAAGTCGCGCATCCACGCCGCCGTGGCGGGGTCCCCCAGATCGTAGTCGCCCAGAGCCGAGAAGCCGCCGGACGACGCGCCGAGCGAACCGAATCCGGACGCGGCGCGGAACGCCTTGCAGCGCCGGATCATTTCGGGCATTCCGGCGGTCTCCTTCCGCTGCCTTTCGATCGCGTCCTCGTCCGCTCCCGATTCGCGGAGGGTCCGCTCGACCGTGGCGAGGACGACGTCCCACAGGTCCGCGTAGAGGTCGAAGAGGCCGCCGAAGACGCGCCCGACGTCGGACACGGCGAACGAGACGGTGGCGCCGTCGCTCCAGAGCGCGGAGGCGGGGTCGAGCGCGGGCGCGGCGGCGAACGCCGCGAAGGCGCCGGGGGCGGACGCGGGCGGCGTCATCGAGAACGGGACGAGAAGGCCGGCGGACGGGTCGAACGCCAGTCCGAACGAGATCGTCTCGAATCCTTCGAACATCCGCTCCATCAAGCCGTCCGGGTCCAGCTCGCGCCCCGTGCGGAGGCTGCGGTCCGCGAACGCGCGCACCCGGATCTCCGCCTCGGCGGCGACGCCGGGGAAGCGCGGCTGGAGGGCGAAGAGCGCGTCGGCTTCGGCGAGATAGCGACGGGGCTTCGCGACGAGCACGTAGCCGTTGCGGAAGGCGACCGCCTGGCCGGTTCCGTCGTCGCCGGGCTTCGTCCACACGCCGTCCTCGCCGCGCACGGGCGCCTCGCCGTCGAACGCATCCGCGAGGCGCTCCGACGTGGGCTCCACCGCGGCGGGGACGGCGACCATGCCGACCGGATCCCGATCGTCTCCGGTCCAGAACCGGACCAGGACCGGGCGCGAGGGGTCGACGTCGACGAGCTCCTCCAGGAAGGCGCGCGGCGACGCCTCCGGCGGCATCCCGGGCCGGCCGACGGCGGCGAGGACGCCACGGATCGCGTCCTCGACCTCGTTCACGGAGGAGAGGCGGGCCGTGAGGATCGGCGGATCGGCCGGCGCGTTCGTGGCGGGGCCCTGCGCGAGGCCGGGCGCGGCGAGGAGCGCCAGGAGGGGAAGGATGGCGAAGGGTTTCATGGGGCGGTCCTTTCGAGGCGTGGCGGGGTCCGGGGCGGGGCTAGTCCTCCTCCTCGCCGGCGCCGAGGGAGTTCTGGGCGATCTCGACGTCCTTGGACTCGGCGATGCGGGCGATGCGGCCGTCGGAGATCCAGACCATGCGGTCGGAGACGGAGAGCATGTTCGGGTCGTGCGTGGCGCAGATGACGGTGACGCCGCCCTTCTTGTTCAGGTCGTGCAGCAGCAGGTGGATGTCCTTGCCGCTCTTGAGGTCGAGGTTGCCCGTCGGCTCGTCGCAGAGCAGGATCGAGGGGTTGTTGGCGAGCGCGCGCGCGATGGCGACGCGCTGCATCTGCCCGCCGGACATCTCCTTGGGGCGGTGGTTCCAGCGGTCGCCGAGGCCGACGCGCTCCAGCAGCGCCATGCCGCGGGCGCGGGACTCGTCGGCCGAGACGCCGGCGAAGACCATCGGCAGCGTGACGTTGTCGAGGGCCGTCATCGTCGTGTTGAGGTTGAACTGCTGGAAGACGTAGCCGATCTTGCGGCAGCGCAGGAACGCGAGCTCGTCGGCGTTGAGCTGCGCCATGTCCACGCCGTCGATGAACACGCGGCCGCTCGTCGGGGTGTCGAGGCCGCCGACGGCGTTGAAGAAGGTGGACTTGCCGGACCCGGAGGGCCCCATCACGCAGATGTACTCGCCGCGGTAGATGTTGAGCGTGATGCCGTCGAGCGCGTGGACGGGCTCCTCGCCGCGCCAGAAGGTGCGGCGCACGTCGTGGACGGAGACGAGGACCTCGCGGCCCTCGGCGTATTTCGCTTCGTTGAACTCGGTCATGGCTATTCGACCCTCATGGCCTCCATCGGCGCCATGCGCGAGGCGCTCCAGGACGGCTGCATCGATGCGAGCGCGGACAGGAGCACGCCCGCCGCGAGCGAGAAGACGAAGCACAGCGCCACCTCCCCGGCGGGGAAGTAGCGCCAGAGGTGCGCGCCGTAGGCGAGGGCCGAGCGCGCGGTGGCGATGACGAAGCCCACCGCGGCGCCGAGCACGCCGCCGAAGAAGCCCTGCAGCGCGGCCTCGAGCATGAACTGCGAGAGGATGTAGCCGTCGGTCGCGCCGAGGCACTTCATCGTGGCGATCTCGCGGAAGCGCTCGGTGATCGCCATCAGCATCGCGTTGGCGATGCCGACCATGCAGACGAGGAACGAGATGCAGAGCAGGAAGATCTGGCGCCCCGTGAGGCCGAAGGCGGCGGTGCGGGCGCGCAGGACGGGGGCGAGCAGGTCGCGCAGCTGCGCGAGCCGGGCGGCGACGGCGTGGCGCTCGCCGACGCGCGCCAGGCGCTCCGCCGGGAACTGCGGCAGCAGCTCCGCGGCGCGCGGGTCGGAGAGCTGAGCCATCTTCTCCTCGGCCGAGGTGGCCTTCGTCTCGCGGAACTTCGTCGTCCACTCCTTGCGCAGCGCGGGGCGGTTGAGGGCGTCGAGGACGTCCGCGTACTCGTTCGCCTCGCGCAGCTGCGTGCGCATGAGCTCCAGGTCTTCCGGCGCAAAGGCGAACCCGATGGCGGCGAGCGAGGCGCGCCACGCCTCGGCGTCCGCCTCCGGCGCGTCCGGGAGCCAGCGCTCGACCGGCTTCGCGCCGGTCGCGGCGGCGGTCGCCGCGGCCGCCTTCGCGACGGCGGCGTTCCACGCGGCAGTGAAGGCGGCCATCTCCTTCTCGTAGGCCGGGAAGGCGTCGAGGAACGCGTCGAGCCCCTCGCGGCGGCCCGGAACCCGGACGTCGACCATGATCCCGAGCTGGCGGTGCAGCTCCTCGCGGTTTTCGATCATGTGGCGGAAGGCCGCGCGGCCCGTGCGCTTGCCGACGAGGATGAGGCGCCGGCCGACGGGCAGCTCGTCGAGCCATTCGGCGTAGATGCGCTCGCGCTTCGCG
>ERZ504995.106-NODE-106-length-10851-cov-6.260467_pt1 | contig 10851 bp, 10 predicted proteins | sample MGYA00514197_ERZ504995 | MGnify/ENA primary metagenome ERZ504995 (study PRJEB26094, sample SAMEA4028455) | Ovis aries | biome: host associated; feature: stool; material: fecal | place: Italy | collected 2012 | study: EMG produced TPA metagenomics assembly of the...
CGGCGAGGGCGCGGATGCCGGTGGGGTCGGGAGGCGCGGGGAGGACCTTCTCGAAGAGCGAGGACGGCAGCGCGAGCGAGAGCGCGCAGAAGACGGCGGCGAGCGGGAGCGCGGCGGCGAGGGCGCGGGAGGGGCGGAACCGGACCGCGGGAGCGACCGCCCCGGGGACGGCCCAGGCCGCGGCGCCGGGCATCCCGGAGCAGAGCGCGAGGCCGCCGGCGCGCGAGGAGGCCTCGACCGCGGCGAGACAGCGCTCCTCGGAAGGGAGGCGGCGCAGCGCGGGGATCGCGACGGCGGCGAAGAGCGCGCCGACCGGGAGCGCGGCCCAGGGCAGGAGCGCGAGCGGGGCGAGCCCGGGGGAGGCGACGCGGAGCGCGAAGAACGCGCCGCCGGCGAGGAGGAGTCCGAAGACGAACGCGCCCCACGCGGCGCGCAGCAGCAGGGCGGCGCGGATCGCGCGGCGCAGGCGCGAGGCCGCGGCGGCCGGGGACGTCCCCTTCGGGTCGGGGTTGGTTTCCATGGACGCCATCGTACCAGACCGGCGCGGAGCGCGCAAGATGTTCGCGCGGGCGCGAAGGGGCTCGCCTATCGGAAGGGGACCTTCCTGCGGGCGTTCGGCCCTTCGGGGACGAACACGTACGATTTCCGGATTTCCACGCTGCCGTTTCCTCCGCAGGCGGGGCAGGAGACGAGCTGCTGAGCCGTGCCCTTCCATTCGGACCACTTCCCGCGGCCGCCGCACCGCTCGCAGGTCTTCTGCGTTCGGACCGTCGTCCGGAACGATCCTCCGCGGGCCCGGAGCCAGAGCGGAAAAACGTGGTCGGCGTTGAGGAAGTTGATTCCGAACGTGCAGAAGTAGACGTCCGCAGCGGCCGGCGCCTCCTCCTCCGGCTCGGACTCGGCGGCCTGCACGGGACGATCGGCCCTCCAATGGAACCGGCGGAGGCGTTCGACGGTGCGCCTGCGCTCCCAGCCGTCGCCACCGAAGACCTCGCGGCGGTAGTCGTTCGTGACGGTATGGACGCCCTTCGGGACAAGGACGCCGCGGAGCTTCTGGCCGACGACGAGGGAGCCCTGCTTGTCCGTTCCGCCGAAGAAGACCACGGCGTCGGAACCGTCCTCGAGATCGCCGCCCGCGCGACGGTCGGCGGACACGAGGCGCCGGACGAGCCAGAGCTCCCGGTCGGGATCGAGCAGCTCGGCGAGGGAAAAGGAGTAGACGCGTTCCTCCGGGGCGCCGGCTGCGGCGGCCTTCGCGGCCGCCCGGGCCGCCTTGGCGCCGGCGTGCGCGGCTCCGGAGGCCTGCGCGGCGAGCCGCTCCCTGATTTCGGGGATTTTCGCGCGGCCGCAGACGCCGGAGAGCTTGCCGGGCACGGTGCTGTAGACGACCAGGTCGTCGCGCCGGACGATCTCCATGAACTCGCGGATCGCGTGGACGCGGATCTCCGGGGGGCATTCCTTCCAGACGAACGTCTCGCTCTCCGCCCCGGCCGCGAAGGCCAGGGCGGGAACGACGGCGAGGAGGAGGGCGGAGAGGCGCTTCACGGCGCGCCATTATACGGTGCCGTCCGGGAAAAGCAACCGCGATCCGTTTCCGAATTTTCCGCTTGCTTTCGGAAGGGCCGCGTGGTAGACTGCCACGCGTTTTTTCACGCACTCGGAACGCATCGGAGTCCCACATGCCCCGCGAACTCGCCATCATGGAATGCACGGTCTGCAAGCGCCGCAACTACACGACGACCCGCAACAAGAAGACGCAGACCGCCCGCCTCGAACTTCTCAAGTTCTGCCCGCACGACCGCAAGCGGACGATCCACAAGGAAGTCAAGTAGCCCCTTTTCCCACACGCCGGTAGCGCAATTGGCAGAGCAGCGGTCTCCAAAACCGCAGGTTGCAGGTTCGAGGCCTGCCCGGCGTGCCAACCTTCCACCGCCGTCCGCGCCGTGCGGGCGGGCCCCGCGAGGGGCCTCGCGGCCCAACCCTCCCCACGGAATCGCAACATGAGCAAGGTCGCAGAGTCCTTCAAGTCGTTCGGCGAGTTCCTCCGCGAATGCGGCGCCGAAATCCGCAAGATCTCCTGGCCGAGCCGCCAGCAGCTGATCGGCTCGGTGTGGGTCGTCGGCTCGCTGATCCTGCTGCTGAGCCTCTACGTGTTCGTCTGCGACACCGTGCTCGGGCGCTCGATGGCCTGGCTCGTCAAGCTCGGCGAGTAGCCCCGCGATCCCCCGCAACCCCTTTCCACGGAAGACACCGACATGAGCATGGAGTGGTTCGTCCTCAACACGCTGACCGGCCAGGAGCAGAAGGTGCAGAAGCTCCTCAAGGCCAAGGCGAGCGAAGGCGCCGTCGACCTCGCGCCGTTCATCGGCGAGACGATGATGCCGACCGAGAAGGTCACCTCGACGCGCGGCCCCCGCCGCGTCACCGTGACGCGCAAGCTCTTCCCCGGCTACGTCTTCGCCCAGCTCGAGCTCTACCGCGATCCGCGCCACAAGCGGCTCAACCGCGACCTCTGGCAGTACGTGAACCAGCTCCAGGGCGTCATCGGCTTCCTCGGCGCGCAGCGCAACGCGCGCGGCGAGATGGTCGTCCCCCCGACGCCGATGACGGAGGAGGAGGTCGCCAACGTCCGCGCCGTGACCGCCGCGCCGGAGGACAAGCCGAAGCTCAAGGTCACCTTCGAGCCGGGCGAGGAGGTCAAGATCGTGGACGGGCCGTTCATGGCGAGCACCGGCACGGTGCAGACGGTGGACCCGGACAAGGGCCGCCTCACCGTCACGGTCACGCTCTTCGGCGGCGACACGCCGGTCGACCTCGAGTACTGGCAGGTCGAGCGGGTCGAGAAGAAGCCCGAAGGCGCCTCCGAGGCCTAGTCCTCCGGGGCCGCCCGCCCGCGCGGAACCCGGACCGGGCTCCCGCGAGGCGCTCGCGCCTGCGCGCGAGCAAAAATTCCCCTTGCATTTGATCGAGGGGTTTGGTAGACTCTCGCGCGTTTTTGCGTCCGCCCGCAGGCACCGGTAGGGAACCGGGAGGGCCGGACGCGGTCAACAACACAACAGAAAGCACCCTCACATGGCCAAGAAAGTCACCGGCATCGTGCGCCTCCAGGTGCCCGCCGGCAAAGCCAATCCCGCGCCGCCGATCGGCCCCGCCCTCGGCGCCCAGGGCGTCAACATCATGGCGTTCTGCAAGCAGTTCAACGCCGCGACGGCGGACAAGGACGGTCTCGACATCCCCGTCGTGATCACCGTCTACGCCGACAAGTCGTTCACCTTCATCCTCAAGAGCCCGCCCGCCGCGGTGCTCCTCAAGAAGGCCGCCGGCCTGCAGAAGGGCTCCGGCACGCCCAACAAGACGAAGGTCGGCAAGGTCACGCACGAGCAGATCCTCGAGATCGTGAAGACCAAGGCCGCGGACCTCAACGCCACCGACCCCGAGCACGCCGCGCGCATGATCGAGGGCACCGCCCGCTCGATGGGCATCACCGTCGTGAAGTAGGAGGGCCGCCAGAATGAAGAAGCACGGCAAGAAGTACGTCGACGCCGCCAAGAAGGCGCCGCAGGGCGCCGTCTCCGTCGCGGAGGCGGTCGCGTTCGTGAAGGCCAACGCCTTCGCCAAGTTCGACGAGTCGGTGGAGCTGGGCATGCGCATGGGCTGCGACCCGCGCAAGTCCGACCAGATGATCCGCGGGACGGTCTCGCTGCCGCACGGCACGGGCAAGGACGTCCGCGTCGTCGTGTTCGCCGGCGGCGCCGCCGCCGAGGCCGCGAAGGCGGCCGGCGCGATCGAGGCCGGCACGGACGAGCTGCTGGAGAAGATCAAGGGCGGCTGGATGGACTTCGACGTCGCGATCGCGACGCCCGAGGCCATGACGGCGGTCCGCAAGCTCGCCCGCGTCCTCGGCCCCCGCGGCCTCATGCCGAACCCGAAGACCGGCACGGTGACGGACGACGTCGCCTCGGCGGTCACGGCCCAGAAGGCCGGCAAGGTCGAGTTCCGCATGGACCGGCAGGGCAACATCTGCGTCCTCGTGGGCAAGCGCTCGTTCGAGGCCGACAAGCTCGCCGCCAACATCGAGGCGCTCGTCGAGGCCGTCCGCGCCGCGCGTCCCGCCGCGGTGAAGGGGCAGCTGTTCAAGAAGATCTCCGTGAGCTCGACGATGGGCGTGCCCGTCCGTCTCGACATCCGCGACTAACCCGGGAAAGGAGAAAGACCATGACCAAACCCCAGGCCAATTCCAAGCGTCCGGAGAAGCTTTCCGCCATCGCGGAGATCGACGAGTTCGTCAAGGGCTCCGGCTACTGCTTCGTCCTCAACTACGGCGGCCTCACCGTCGAGCAGCTCGCGGCGCTCCGCGTCGAGCTCGGCAAGGCCAAGTCGACGCTCAAGGTCGTCAAGAACACCTATCTGGCCAAGGCGCTGGAGGACAAGGGCTGGACGCAGCTCGAGTCCGTCCTCTCGGGCCCGACGGCGCTCGTCGCCGGCGACGGCGACCCGGCCGAGGTCGCCAAGGCGATCGTGGCGTTCCTCAAGAAGAACGAGCAGGCCTCCGTCAAGGCCGGCCAGCTCGAGAGCCAGACGCTCGACGCGGCGCAGGTCAAGCAGCTCTCCGAGCTCCCGGGCAAGGACGAGATGCGCGCCAAGCTGCTCGGCACCCTCAACGCGCCCGCTCAGAACATGGTCGGCGTCCTCGCGGCCTCGCTGCGGAGCGTCCTCTACGTGCTCAAGGCTCGCGTCGACAAGGAGGGCGGCGGCGCGGCCTAGCGGTCGCGCGCGCGCCCTCCTTCTCTTGGAAGAGGGGGCGCGCGGTTCGGAAAGCGGCCTTGTTCGGGGGATCTCCCCCGAGAACCGCCAAAGGACCGAACCAATAAACTCCGAAACCATTTTGACGGGCTTCGCGCCCGCGAGGTCCGTCAAAAAACCGATCCATAAAACCGGAACGACCGGCGCCGCGAGTGCGGCGAAGAGGCGATCCGGTTCCATCCGGGCGAAGGCCCGGAGGGTTGGACAAACAAAAGAAAGAAAAAGAAAATGACACAGGAAGAAATCGTCGAAGAGCTCAGCAAGTTCTCCGTGCTCGAAGTCGCCAACCTCGTCAAGGCCCTCGAGGAGAAGTGGGGCGTGAGCGCCGCCGCTCCCGTCGCCGTCGCCGCCGCGGGCGCCGCCCCGGCCGCCGCCGCCGCCGAGGAGAAGACGGAGTTCGACGTCAAGCTCGTCGAGACCCCCGCCGACAAGAAGATCGCCGTCATCAAGGAGGTCCGCGGCGCGCTCGGGCTCGGCCTGGCCGAGTCAAAGAAGCTCGTCGAGGAGAACGGCATGATCAAGTCCGGCGTCTCCAAGGCCGAGGCCGAGGAACTCAAGAAGAAGTTCGAGGCCGCCGGCGCCAAGGTCGAGGTCAAGTAGCCTCGCCGCCCGCCCCGCGGCCGATTATCGGCCGCGGGGACGGGCCGCTCGGCGATTGGAAGTTGAAAGGTTAAAGTTGAAAGGTTAAAGTTCCGTTCCGTTCCGATTTCGGACTTTACACTTTACACTTTTCACTTCAAACAAACCGCCGTTTTATTCTTTCCTGCTCTTTGTCCCATCGCTGGCCTTACTCGGTGCGCATAGCCGGGGCCCGCCGCAACCCTTTCCGCGGAGCGTTGTCGCTGCATCCGCAAAACCCGAACGCATCTCCCCCGAAACGAGGCACACGATGGCAGAAAGAACCGTCTTCGGCAAGCTCAGGCCCGTCCTGAATCCGCCCGACCAGATCGAGATCCAGACCAAGTCCTACGAGGAGTTCCTCCAGAAGGACGTTCCGCCGGAGAAGCGGGCCGACGTCGGCCTGCAGGGCATCTTCAAGAGCATCTTCCCGATCGAGAGCTACGACGGGCACTACGTGCTGGACTTCCTCCAGTACCGCCTCGGGAAGGACCCGGCCGAGAAGGCCGCGCCGGAGCCCAAGGACGATCCGCTCACCGCGCTGCGCGAGGGCGTCACGTACTCGGCCGCGCTCAACGTCGAGTTCGCGCTGCGCAACGGCGAGACGACGATCCGCGAGTGGGTCTACCTCGGCGACGTCCCGCTCATGTGCGAGGACGGCGCGTTCGTCATCAACGGCGCCGAGCGCGTCATCGTCTCGCAGCTGCACCGCTCGCCGGGCATCTGCACCGAGCGCGCGATGCACGCCAACGGCACGCCGCTGTACTCCGTGCGCATCATCCCGGACCGCGGCTCGTGGCTCGAGTTCCAGTTCGACACGAACCACAAGATCTGGGTCTACATGGACCGCCGGCGCAAGGGGCGCAAGTTCCTCGTCTCGACGTTCCTGCGCTGCCTCGAGTACTCCTCGGACCGCGACATCCTCACGAACTTCTACGCCTACGAGAAGAAGGCGATCGGCTATGAGACGATCTGCACCTCCGGCCAGTCGGTGCCGCCGGCCGCGCGCCTCGCGACGATGGTGTTCGTGGAGAACATGCGCGCGGACAAGGAGCCCGTGGCCGACCAGTACGACTTCGTGACCGCGCGCGCGCTGCGCAAGCTCGCGCAGGCGGGCGTCAAGGAGGTGAAGGTGCTCGACGCGGGCTGGGACGCCCGCCGCCTCGAGAACCTCGTCTTCCCGGAGGACATCCGCGACCCGAAGACCAACGCGCTGCTGGCGCACCGCTACGAGTTTGTGAAGGTCAACGCCCTCAACCAGCTGGCGCAGGCCGGCATCCCGGAGCTTGAGGCGCTCGACGTGGCGTGGGACGGCGGCGTGATGCTCGAGACGATGCGCGCCGACCCGACGCACAGCCAGGAGGAGGCGCTCAAGGACATCTACCACCGCCTCCGCCCGGGCGACCCCGTCACCGCCTCCAACGCGCAGCAGCTCGTCCGCCGCCTCTTCTTCGACAACCGCCGCTACGACCTCGGGAAGGTCGGCCGCTACAAGCTCAACCTGAAGCTGCGCGACTTCCGCGACCCCACCCGCCAGGAGCCGCCGGAGCTGCCGCCGGAGCTGCGCGTGCTGGACAAGAGCGACATCATCGCCGCGCTGCGCCTCCTCGCCGCGGTGAACACCACCGCCAAGCAGCCCAAGGGCGGCGACCGAATCCCGCAGTGGCGCCAGGCCACGACGGTGGACATCGACGACATCGACCACCTCGGCTCCCGCCGCATCCGCACCGCGGGCGAGCTGCTGGAGAACCAGTGCCGCATCGGCCTGGCGCGCACGGAGCGCACGATCCACGAGCGCATGACGATGGCCGGCAGCCAGAACGCCGACAACGAGAGCGAGATGCTCCGCCCGACGCGCCTCGTGAACTCCAAGACCTTCGGCGCCGTGGTGAACGAGTTCTTCGCCCGGAGCCAGCTCTCGCAGTTCATGGACCAGACCAACCCGCTCTCCGGCCTGGCCCACAAGCGCCGCCTCTCGGCCCTCGGCCCTGGCGGCCTCTCGCGCGACCGCGCGGGCTTCGAGGTGCGCGACGTGCACCCCTCGCACTACGGCCGCATCTGCCCGATCGAGACGCCCGAGGGCCCGAACATCGGCCTCATCTCCTCGCTCGGCATCTACGCCAAGATCAACCAGTACGGCTTCATCGAGACGCCCTACCGCAAGGTCGAGCACGAGAAGGACGGCACCCCGCACGTCACGGACGAGGTCGTCTACATGTCCGCCGACCAGGAGGAGAAGTTCGTCATCGCGCAGGCCAACGCCCGCCTCGACGCGCAGAACCACTTCATCGACCCGACGATCCGCGTCCGCTACCACGGCGAGTTCCAGGAGGCGCCCAACCGCCGCGTGCAGTTCATGGACGTGAGCCCGATGCAGGTGATCTCCATCGCCGCCGGCCTCATCCCGTTCCTCGAGCACGACGACGCGAACCGCGCGCTCATGGGCGCCAACATGATGCGCCAGGCCGTGCCGCTGCTGCGGACGGAGCGCCCCTACGTGGCCACCGGCCTCGAGGGCGCCGCCGCGCGCGACTCGCGCGTCATCGTGGTGGCGGAGGAGCCCGGCGTCGTCGCCGAGGTCGACGCGACGCACGTGCTCGTCACGCCCGACGGGAAGAAGCCGGCGAAGGGCGCCTCCGGCAAGGCCGCAGGCCGCCTCTACAAGCTGCAGAAGTTCCGCCGCACCAACGCCAGCACCTGCTTCAACCAGTGGCCCGTCGTCTCCGAGGGGCAGAAGGTGAAGAAGGGCGACGTCCTGGCGGACGGCCCCGCCACCGACCAGGGCGAGCTGGCGATCGGCAAGAACCTGCTCGTCGCCTACATGCCGTGGTGCGGCTACAACTTCGAGGACGCGATCCTCATCTCCGAGCGCTGCCTGCGCGACGACACGTTCACCTCGCTGCACATCGTCGAGTTCGAGTGCCAGGCGCGCGACACGAAGCTCGGCCCCGAGGAGATCACGCGCGACATCCCGAACGTCGGCGAGGACGCCCTCCGCAACCTCGACGACCGCGGCGTGATCCGCGTCGGCGCCGAGGTGAAGCCCGGCGACATCCTCGTGGGCAAGGTCACCCCGAAGGCCGCGGACTCCGAGCCGCTCCCCGAGGAGCGCCTCCTGCGCGCGATCTTCGGCGAGAAGGCCGCCGAGGTGCGCGACACCTCGCTCAAGGTCCAGCCCGGCACGTTCGGCATCGTGATGGACGTCAAGGTCTCCAGCGGCGAGGACGCCCCGCGCGGCCACAGGGCCTCCGGCGGGTTCGGCGCCTTCGCGCAGTCCGAGAAGCCCGCCAAGCCCAAGACGCTCAAGGAGATCGAGAAGGACTACACCGGCTCCGTCAAGAAGCTCGAGAAGGAGCTCCTCGCCGAGCTCTCGAACGCGCTGCTCGGCTCCAAGATCCCGTTCGACGTCGAGGCCGGCGCGGACGGCTCGATCCTCATCCCCGCCAACCGCAAGATCACGCAGGCGATGCTCAAGAAGGTCGTCGCCGCGCGCGACGACGTGCGGGCCGACAAGTCCCCCGTCGGCGACCAGCTCGCGCAGATCCTCGAGAAGTCCCGCCGCAAGTTCGTCGACGCCGCCGACCGCCGCAAGCGCGACCTCGACGACCTCGAGCGCGGCGAGGCCACGAACGGCGCCGTCCGCTTCGTCAAGGTGTACCTGGCCGAGAAGAAGACCCTCAGCGTCGGCGACAAGCTCTCCGGCCGCCACGGCAACAAGGGCGTCGTCGCGCGCATCCAGAAGGACTGCGAGATGCCGTTCCTCCCGAACGGCCAGCCGGTCGACATCGTCCTCAACCCGATGGGCGTGCCCTCCCGAATGAACCTCGGGCAGGTGTTCGAGACGCACCTCGGCGCCGCCTGCCGCGCGCTCGGCATCCACGCCGCCACGCCGGTGTTCGACGGCATCCGCGAGGACGACATCCACCGCATGCTCGGCGACGCCTCGAAGAAGGAGGACTTCGGCTGGATCAAGGAGGACGGCAAGTCCGTGCTCTACGACGGCCGCACTGGCGAGCGCTTCGACCAGCGCGTGATGGTGGGCGTGACCTACATGCTCAAGCTGCACCACCTCGTCACCGACAAGATCCACGCCCGCTCCGTCGGGCCCTACTCCCTCGTCACCCAGCAGCCGCTCGGCGGCAAGGCGCAGGCCGGCGGCCAGCGCATGGGCGAGATGGAGGTGTGGGCGCTCGAGGCCTACGGCGTGGCCTACGCGCTGCAGGAGATGCTCACCGTCAAGTCCGACGACGTGGCCGGGCGCACGCGCATCTACGAATCCATCGTCAAGGGCCAGAACTCCCTCAACGCCGGCATGCCGGAGACCTTCAAGGTGCTCATCAGCGAGCTCAAGGGCCTCTGCCTCGACATGCGCCTCGAAGGCGAGAAGGAGCGCGCCGCGGTCGCCGCGGCGCTCGAGAACAACTAGGAAAAGGCCAAGGAGACACACGACATGAACTACGCCATGAAGGAGATCTTCGACGAGAACGTCTCCGTCGATTCCTACGACGACGTCCGACTCACGCTCGCCTCCCCCGAGACCATCCGCTCGTGGAGCCACGGCGAGGTGAAGAACGCCGAGACCATCAACTACCGCACCTACCGCCCGGAGCGCGACGGCCTCTTCTGCGAGCGCATCTTCGGCCCGACGCGCGACTGGGAGTGCGCCTGCGGCAAGTACCGCAAGGTGAAGCACAAGGGCATCGTCTGCGACCGCTGCGGCGTCGAGGTGACGATCGCCCGCGTGCGCCGCGAGCGCATGGGGCACATCGAGCTGGCGGTGCCGGTCTCGCACATCTGGTTCTTCAACTGCCAGCCCTCCCGCCTCGGCACGGTGCTCGACGTCCCGGTGAAGGCGCTCGAGCGCGTGCTCTACTACGAGGACTACATCGTCACCGACCCGGGCGACCTCGAGGGCGCGCTGGCGTTCTCCGGCGGCTTCAACCCCGCCGCGAGCCAGCTCCCGCCGCTCAAGGTCAACCAGATCCTCACCGAGGCCGAGTACCAGCGCTACCGCGCCGTGTTCGGCGACGAGTTCGAGGCCCAGATGGGCGCCGCCGGCATCCAGAAGCTCCTGCAGCGGCTCGACCTGGAGAAGATCAAGGCCGAGCTCGAGGAGCAGATCGAGGCCACCAAGAGCAAGCAGACCAACAAGAAGCTCGCCAAGCGCCTCAAGGTCTGCGAGGGCTTCCGCGCCTCCGGCACCAGGCCCGAGCACATGATCCTCACGGTGCTGCCGGTCATCCCGCCGGAGCTGCGCCCGCTCGTCCAGCTCGAGGGCGGCCGCTTCGCCACCTCCGACCTCAACGACCTCTACCGCCGCGTCATCAACCGCAACGGCCGCCTCCGCGGCCTGCTGCAGCTCAAGACGCCCGAGGTCATCGTCCGCAACGAGAAGCGCATGCTTCAGGAGGCCGTCGACGCCGTGTTCGA